>VFQO010000050.1_pt1 | contig 157284 bp, 144 predicted proteins | sample 3512331 | NCBI WGS metagenome assembly VFQO01 (sample SAMN10412371, study PRJNA504923) | tailings metagenome | isolation source: Replicate 3 from Balatoc abandoned mine | place: Philippines: Itogon, Benguet | collected 2017-08-28 | reverse complement strand
ATTACTTCCAAGAGTTGACTTTGCTCAATGACCTGGCCAAGAAGATCCGAAAGCAACGATTTGACAAAGGCGCGGTCAACTTTGAAACCGTCGAAGTGAAGTTTAAGTTGGATGAAAAAGGAACTCCGCTTGGGCTTTTTGTCAAAGAGCGCAAAGACATCCACAAGCTTATCGAAGAGTTTATGCTTTTAGCCAATAAGTATGTAGCCGAATTTATTTATAAGAAAAATAACGGAACAGATACGTTTGTCTATCGAACTCACGACAGCCCGGATTTGGATCGATTGGAGACATTTTCTGGTTTTGCGAAGCGGTTTGGTCATCAGATGGACGTGACCAACGTGCAGAAAATCTCTGCCGCACTCAATAAGCTTATGGATGAGATTCAGGGCAAACCCGAGCAAAATGTCCTCGAGCAACTCGCCATCCGAAGCATGGCTAAAGCCAAGTACACCACCGAGCCCAAAGGTCACTTTGGCTTGGCTTTTCCACACTATACCCACTTCACCTCACCCATCCGCCGGTACCCGGATATGATGGTGCATCGCCTGTTAGAGCATTACCTGGAGGGAGGCAAATCTCCTGAAGCAGAATCCTGGGAGCAGAAATGTGTGCATTCCTCCGAGCGGGAAAAGCGTGCCGCAGACGCCGAGCGCGCCTCTATCAAATACAAGCAGGTCGAGTACATGTCCCTTGCCGAGCAAAAGGATTACGAGGGCATTGTTAGCGGCGTGACCGAGTGGGGAGTCTTCGTCGAGATCACTGAAACGAAGTGCGAGGGCATGATTCGGGTTCAGGATATGGACGACGATTACTATGAATTTGACGAAAGAAACATGCGTCTGATTGGGACGAGAAGTAAAAAAATGATCACTTTGGGTGACAAAGTAATGGTCAGAGTAGTTAACACAGATATCGACCGTCGAACCATCGATTTGGAATTTGCAGAAAATGACAGAAAAAAGTCTCGCCCACGCGCTTTTAACTAAGCTGGAACAACACATCACCAACCACTCTTTCGGAGAATCACCCACCGAGCTTTACGAACCGATCACCTACATCATGAGTCTGGGAGGCAAGCGGATCCGTCCGCTGCTTTCACTCTTGGCGTATGGGATTTATGGAAAAAATCCAGAGGAAATCCTCTCTCAAGCCGCTGCGGTGGAGGTCTTTCACAATTTTACCCTGATGCATGACGACATCATGGACAATGCTCCGCTGCGAAGAGGAAAAGCCACAGTTCATGAAAAGTGGAATGCCAACATCGCCATTCTTTCCGGAGATGTGATGCTCGTAAGAGCCTATGATTTGCTCTTGGGTACAGATCCAAAACTGCTTCCGGAAGTCATTCGCCTGTTCAATAAGACGGCAGCCGAAGTCTGCGAAGGACAACAGTTTGACATGAACTTTGAAGCCTACGAGACTGTGCATGAGGCGGATTACATCAATATGATCCGACTAAAGACTGCTGTTCTCTTAGGTTTTGCACTTCAGCTTGGGGCTATTTTGGCGGGAGCGGAAAAAGAAGATGCGCAAAAGCTCTATGAGTTTGGGGTGAATATCGGAGTCGGGTTTCAGCTGAAAGACGACCTGCTCGATGTCTATGCCGATCAGGCCAAATTTGGCAAGCAGGTAGGCGGAGATATCATTTCAAATAAGAAGACCTTCCTCTTGATCAAAGCATTGGAACTCGCACAAGGAGAAGATTTGGCATCGCTGAATTATTGGCTTTCGCTAAAGGAGTTTGACAAAGTCGAAAAGGTAAATGCGGTAAAAGCGATTTACGAAAAACTCGGCATCCGCAGCCTGACCGAAGCCAAAATGCAATCCTACTTTGATACAGGCTTCAGCCAATTTGAAGGCCTGCACTTCCAAAACGAGGAATACTATCAGGCCCTGTACGCCATCACCCAAGACCTGATTCACCGGGAGAAATAAGCCATGGAATTGACTTTGACCACCGCGATCATTGGGATCACGGCGATTACCAGCATCCTCGGGTTCAACCGTCCCGATCTACTCGATCGATGGATGTTTATCCCCTACCGGATCAAACACCGCAACCAATGGGATCGATTCGTCCTCTCGGGATTTATCCACAAGGACTACATCCACCTGTTGTTCAACATGTTTACCTTTTACTTCTTTGGGGGAGTGGTGGAAATGTTCCTGCGCTATCAGTTTGGTCAAGGCTTAGGCGGATTTCTTTTTGTGGCCTTTTACCTCTTAGGAATTATAATCTCCGACATTCCAACTTACTTAAAAAATCAAGGGAATGGGTACTACCGTGCATTAGGGGCATCAGGAGGGACTGCCGCAACGGTATTTGCCAGTATCGTGATCATGCCTTTATCGGACATTTGTTTGTTTGGAATTATCTGCTTGCCTGGGTTTATCCTCGGGGGCATATTTTTAATCTATTCCTATGTCAAGGGCAAGCAGGACAGTGACGGTATCAACCACGACGCCCACCTGTACGGAGCGATTTTTGGAATTGCATTTATTCTGATTCTATCACCCTCGAGTGCGGGGATGTTTTTGGAGCAGATTAAGGGCTTTAGGTTGTTTTAAAAACAAAGACCTGTCAGGTTTTAGAAACCTGACAGGTCTGATTATCAAAAAAAAGCCTCCAGATCGCTCCGGAGGCCTTTTATATTACTTCTTGATTTCCAATTTGGTTTTCATTTCCTCGATATTAAGCAGTCGGGAAATCTGCTCCCGTTCCAGTTTTCGGAATCGGGCGAGCTGCACATCGATTTGCTCAGTCAGCTCTTTTCTCACCGCCTCTGACTGATCGGTGGGCTTGTAATCTCCATTTCCGACCACACTGCTCAAATGAGCCAATTTGTTGTTTAGTCGGATCGGATAGTTGAGCGGATCCTGACTACTTCGGTTTTTGGTCTGATAGAGGGTCTCTTCGATTTCCTGCATTTCAGCTTTAATGGCTTCCAGATTTCCAGGTTTGGAAGAAAGTGAATCCAACTCGGATCGATAGGCACGAATCAACTTAATGGTCTGATGGGTTTCGGTGATTTTATCCCGCACTGCCAAAAGGAAAGTGTATTGCTCCTCCAATTCTGCCTGAGTGGATTCGTAGCGGGGATCAGCCAAGACTTTAAAGCTTTGCTCCTGCGCTTGCCCATCCACAGTCATTTTCACTTTATAAGTTCCCGGCACCACCTTTGGACCACGAAGATTGGCTGCCCACATGATCAGTCCATCAAAGCCTTCGGCATTTTCTGCTCTTAGGTTCCAATTGAATTCACCCGCGCCTTCTTTGACTTTTAGGGTATCTCCATTCACCCCTTTGGTAGAGAACCAGCGGATACGCTCATTTTTGTCATTGAAAAACTCAATTTTCAGCTCATCAGCAGGTTTTTCCTTCAGGAAGTAATACACCAAAACCCCGCCTGGACGGTTGGTTCCATTAGTCAGGCTGCTTCGCTTCACGCCATCGATTCGGTAAGAATCCTGAGGCTTGTACAGGTGGAAAGCCTTACTCGCGATTCCTGGCTCAGCCTGATGGAGTACGGTCAAATCATCGATAATCCAGAATGATCTTCCCTGCGTTGCCGCAATCAGGTTGTTTTCCTTGATCGTCAAATCCGTAATCGGCACGATCGGCAGATTCAACTGAAGCGAATGCCAACTAGCCCCATCGTCTTTGGAATAATACATGCCTGTTTCCGTACCTGCATAGAGCATTCCTTTTTTCACAGGATCAGCTCTTACCACTCGGGTAAAATGCTCGGCATCGATACCTGAAACGATCTTGATCCAGGTTTTTCCATAATCCTTGGTTTTGTAGAGGTAAGGTGCATAGTTGCCACTCTTGTAGCCGGTTGCCGCAAAATACGCCTCTCCAGCTTCAAATGGACTTGCCTCGATCGAGTTGATCTGAAGCCACTCAGGCATATCTTTCGGAGTTACGTTTTGCCATGTTTTACCATTATCCGTGGTCACATGCACCAATCCGTCATCCGAACCTGCCCAGATGACCCCTTGCTTCACCGGAGATTCTGCAGCTGTGAAAATGGTCGCATAATATTCTACCGAAGTATTGTCTTTGGTGATCGGACCACCGGAAGGACCGAGTTTGCTCTTGTCATTTCGGGTCAGGTCAGGAGAAAAGGCCTCCCAGCTTTGGCCTTCGTTGGTCGAGCGGTGAAATTGATTACTGGTCGTGTAAAGGAGTTTTGGATTGTGAGGGGAAAAGAAAATCGGGAAGTTCCACTGGAACCGGTACTTCATACCCTCAGCTCCGTGTCCCATCGGATTGTCAGGCCATACATTGACGGTACGGGAAGTTCCGTTGCGGTGATTTTCTCGGGTCAATAGTCCTCCATAGGAACCGCCATAAACGATGTCGTTATCCAAGGGATCCGGAGCAATCCAACCTGACTCCCCACCGGCAGTTGGTTCCCAATCTGATTCGGTTATCGCACCTCCGTCATTTCTATGTCGGATTCTCACTGTGGAATTATCCTGCTGAGCACCGTAAATGCGGTATGGGAAGCTGTTATCGGTAGTCACTCGGTAAAACTGTGAAGTGGGCTGATTCATCATGGTGGACCAGGTCGCTCCTCCATCTTCTGAAACTTGCGCTCCACCATCGTCGGCAATAATCATTCGCTGATTGTTAGCAGGATCGATCCAGAGGTCGTGGTGATCACCGTGAGGAGCATCGGCCCCTTTAAAAGTCTTACCCCCGTCAGCGGATTTGTGATAACTCACATTGAGCACATAGAGTGTTTCTTCATCTTGGGTGTCGGCATAGATTCGGGAATAGTACCACGCCCGCTGACGTAGGTTTCGGTCTTCATTCACGCGCTCCCAAGTTTGCCCGGCATCTTTGGAGGTGAATACCCCACCGTTGTCGTTCTCAATTATGGCGTAAAGTCGGTTAGAGTTTTTGGGAGAAACTGTGATTCCCATGATCCCTAGCAGGCCTTTTGGAAAAGTCTCTTTAGAAGAAAGTTCATCCCAAGTATTACCTCCATTGGTGGATTTGAACATCTTAGAGCCGGGACCGCCACTTTCCAAACTGTATGGAGTACGCTTCAATTCCCAAGTAGTCGCATAGAGTACTTCCGGGTTATTTGGATCCAAAATCAAATCCACTGCACCAGAGACATCATTGACATACAAGACTTTCTCCCAAGTGGCACCTCCATCGGTAGTCTTATAGACTCCACGAGTCTGATCAGGCTTGAAAATATCTCCCAATACCGCAGCATAGACTACGTTTGGATTGCTTGGGTGAATGCGAAGACGAGAAACGAAGCGGCTTTTATCAAGACCTGCCCGAGCCCAGGTCTTTCCTGCATCCGAGCTTTTCCAAATACCATAACCGAAGGATACATTGCCCCGAACGGTTTTTTCTCCGCCTCCAGCATATACTACCGTGGTATCACTTTCGGCTACTGCCACAGCGCCCATGGACCCTCCAAAAAATCCATCAGAGACAGATTTCCAGGTTTGTCCCGCATTGGTGGTTTTCCAGATACCTCCGCCCGTAGAGGCAAAATAATAGGTTTTGTCACTTCCTTTGACGCCTGTGACTCCATCGGCCCTTCCTCCTCGGAAAGGACCGATCAGTCTCCACTGCACAGCATCATAGACTTTGGGATCGGGAACTTGCTGGGCGGATAGGGAATTGCCCAGAAGCAGCAAAATCAGAAGTACGCCTGACCAAGCTGATTTTAGTATTTTATTCATGTAAGGTGTGATTGAATTGGATTTTAGTTTAAAAAGTTAGCTGATTGAGACTGATTTTCACTTAAAAAATTGATAAGGGGTGAAGAAGTGGAGGAAAAGGGCAAAAAAAAACCCCTTCCTAGGAAGAGGTTTTGAGAATCTAGTAAGTAGTGTTAGGACTCAGAAGGAACAATATGTACGTAAGATCTACCGTCAGCTTTGGTCTTGAAAGCAACCACACCGTTTGTCAATGCAAACAGAGTATGATCTTTTCCAACACCTACATTCAGACCAGCATGATGCTTAGTACCTCTTTGTCTTACAATGATGTTACCAGCAATAACTGCTTCACCACCAAATTTCTTCACACCCAATCTTTTGGAATGTGACTCACGACCGTTCTTGGAACTACCTACACCTTTTTTGTGTGCCATGGTTTTATTCGTTTATGATTTCCTAGGGAGGAAAATCTTAGAGTGAAATATTTTCGATCAATACTTTGGTGAAGTCTTGTCTGTGACCGTTCTTCTTCTTGTAGCCTTTTCTGCGCTTCTTTTTGAAGACAATCACTTTGTCACCTTTTACATGATCCAGGATTTTCCCGGATACCTTGGCTCCGGCAATAACAGGAGCACCTACGGATACAGTGCCATTGGCTTCTGCCAAAAGGACCTGATCAAATTCGACGGAAGCGCCAGCCTCGCCTGCCAACTTAGGGGCATAGACGTACTGATCTTTTGTTACTTTGAACTGCTTTCCTGCGATGTTAACAATTGCGTACATGAGAATTGATTTATCGAAATCGGAGTGCAAATATAGAGAAGGAAAATTGAACAAAAAAACATTCTTCAAATTTCAGCCAGTTGAGTTCATAATGTCAGGTAAAGTGAAGGATGAGTTGGCTAGAATTCTAATTGAAATTCCTAGATATTGAAATTAAATAAAGCTGTTGGAGGCTATTCAATTTTCAACCAAGTAGCCCCTTTCTTATTTGAAGAATCTGAGATAGGTTAAAAACAATGGTCATTCATTATTTTGACCAGTAACTCAATACAAAAAAATTAACCCTGCCTAAAAGGTAGAATACCCGAAGAAAGTCCATACGGTTTTATGCTAGATTTGCCAACAGCAGATATTTTTTAAAGTGGAATTTTGAGCCAATCAATTGGAATTCAAGAGCTAAAAAAATCAACAAGTTTTCAACATTTTATGACCTTTGGTCAATTTTTGATCTTGAATTTGATGTGGAAAACTTTTTTCAAATTGTTGAAAATTATTAAAAAGGGCTAAAATCGCTATTTTAATTGATGTATAACTTACACTAAGTTATTTTAATTAATTGATTTATATTATTTTATCAATTTTTCGACTTTTGGTCAATTTGACCCCGAAATGCCCCTTCTGAAAGTTTTTTTTTCTGATTTTGCTTTACATATTTGTTGAAAGCTGTTCTGAAAAGGCAGCTTTTGCTTTCACCAGCCCTACAGAAGTCAAGGATTACGGCCCAAAACCATTCCACTTCAGTTAACCAAATACTAAGAGAACGATGCAGCAAGAGCCTATTTTGCAGGAGAACAAAAACAGATTTGTCCTATTCCCGATTCAGCATGCCGATATATGGCAATACTATAAAAAAGCTGAGGCGAGTTTTTGGACAGCAGAGGAGATCGATTTGAGTCAGGACTTAACAGACTGGAAAAATCTCAATGATGGGGAGAGACATTTTATATCTCATGTATTGGCGTTTTTTGCAGCCTCCGACGGTATAGTTAATGAAAATTTGGCGGAGCACTTTGTAGCAGAAGTGCAATATACGGAAGCCAAATTTTTCTACGGGTTTCAAATTGCCATGGAAAATATCCATTCAGAAACCTATTCCCTTCTTATTGACACCTACATTAAAGATGCTGTAGAAAGAGATCGATTACTAAATGCTATTGAGCATATCGATTGCGTAAAAAAGAAGGCTGAGTGGGCACTTCGCTGGATTGACAACGGAAATTTCCAAGAAAGATTGATCGCATTTGCCGCTGTTGAAGGTATTTTCTTCTCGGGTTCTTTCTGCTCCATTTTCTGGTTGAAGAAAAGAGGCTTGATGCCTGGTCTTACCTTCTCCAATGAATTGATTTCAAGAGATGAAGGACTTCACTGCGACTTTGCTTGTCACCTATACACCAAGCATGTCATAAATCAGCTCCCTAAGGAGACTGTACGGGAAATTATCATGGACGCTGTGGCCATAGAAAAAGAATTTGTAACAGATGCGCTTCCTGTCAGACTTATTGGAATGAATTCTGATTTGATGTGCCAGTACATTGAATTTGTGGCAGACCGTCTTTTGATGGAATTGGGCTGTGAAAAAGTATGGAACAGCAACAATCCTTTTGACTTTATGGACATGATTTCGTTGCAAGGGAAAACCAACTTCTTCGAGAAGAGAGTAGGTGACTACCAAAAGGCTGGCGTAATGAAATCAACCGAGCCTGCAGAAAGCGCCGCAAGATTCTCTATTGAAGAAGACTTCTAAAAACCATATTACCCACTTTTCCACCACCAACCCATCCTAAAATCGCCCGAGTATGCTAGTAATCAAAAGAGACGGAAGAAGAGAATCGGTAAGATTCGACAAAATCACCGCAAGGATAGAAAACCTTTGCTACGAATTAGATTCAAAATTTATCCAGCCTATCGAAGTTGCCAAAAAGGTGATAGACGGATTATATGATGGAGTAACAACCACGGAACTGGATAATCTAGCAGCCGAGGTTTGCGCCTCTCTTACCGTAAGACATCCTGACTATGCGATTTTAGCAGCAAGAATTGCCATTTCGAATCTTCACAAAACGACCAGTCAGTCTTTCTCAAACACGATGAAAAGACTGTATACCTATGTCAATCCAAAGACAGGTGAAAATGCTCAGCTGATTGACACGGAGGTATATGGGATTATCAAGAAATACGCTGCCAAACTCGACGAGGCGATCGATTACAAACGAGATTTTGGCTATGATTATTTCGGGTACAAAACGCTTGAAAAAAGCTATTTGATCCGACTAGATGGCAAAGTGGTGGAAAGACCTCAGCACATGCTGATGAGAGTAGCAGTGGGCATCCATAAAGAAGATATCGATTCCGCCATCGAGACTTATAATTTGCTTTCTGAAAAGTGGTTTACACATGCCACTCCTACCCTCTTTAACGCTGGTACTCCCAAGCCACAGCTTTCCTCCTGCTTCCTTCTGACGATGAAAGATGATAGCATTGATGGTATTTACGATACTTTGAAGCAGTGCGCTAAGATCTCGCAGTCTGCGGGGGGAATTGGTCTATCTATTCATCACGTTAGAGCAAAAGGAAGCTATATCAAAGGGACCAATGGTGTCTCCAATGGTATCGTGCCTATGCTTCGAAACTTTGATATGACCGCTCGCTACGTGGATCAGGGTGGCGGTAAAAGAAAAGGAAGCTTTGCGATCTATTTGGAGCCATGGCATGCGGACATCAAGGATTTCCTAGAGTTGAAGCGAAACCATGGCAAGGAAGAAATGCGTGCAAGAGACTTGTTCTATGCGCTATGGATTCCTGACTTGTTCATGAAGCGAGTTGAGAAAAATGAAGAATGGTCACTATTCTGTCCTAATGAAGCACCAGGACTTTCAGATTGCCATGGTGAAGAATTCGAAAGATTGTATGAAAAATACGAGCGAGAAGGTCGAGCCAGAGAAACCATCAAGGCACAAGAACTTTGGTTTGAAGTGTTGGAATCTCAAATCGAGACAGGAACACCTTACATGCTTTACAAGGATGCCGCTAATGGTAAATCAAACCAAAAGAATTTGGGAACCATTAAATCGTCTAACCTGTGCACAGAGATCATTGAATATACAGCCCCTGACGAAGTAGCGGTATGTAATTTGGCATCTATTGCTTTGCCTAAGTACGTGACTGAAGGATCTGATGGAAAGCTCTTCTTCGATCATAACAAGCTTTATGAAATCACGAAGGTTGCCACAAGAAACCTGAACAAGGTAATCGACATCAACTACTATCCTGTAGAAGAAGCAAGAAGGTCAAACTTCAGACACAGACCTATTGGATTGGGAGTTCAAGGATTGGCTGATGCTTTCATTATGCTCAGAATGCCTTTTGATTCTGCAGAAGCTAGAGGTCTCAACGAAGACATTTTTGAGACCATCTACTATGCCGCAGCAGAAACTTCTATGGAATTGGCAAAAACTCAAGGAACCTACGAAACCTACGAGGGAAGCCCTGCTTCCAAAGGAATACTTCAATTTGACATGTGGGGAGTAACTCCAAAGTCTGGAAGATGGAACTGGGATCAGCTGAAGGAGAAGATCAAAAAGTATGGCATGAGAAACTCTCTGTTGGTAGCTCCCATGCCCACAGCTTCTACCTCTCAGATTCTTGGAAATAACGAGTGTTTTGAACCCTACACATCTAATCTATACACCAGAAGAACCTTGTCTGGAGAATTCATCATGGTCAACAAGCACCTGATGAAAGACTTGATTGACTTGGGCATGTGGAACGACACCATGAGAAATCGTCTGATCTCCACCAATGGTTCAGTTCAGAACGTACCTGGTATTCCTCAAAACATCAAAGATCTTTACAAGACTGTTTGGGAAATTTCTCAAAAAGTCATCATTGATATGGCCGCAGATAGAGGTGCTTACATCTGCCAGTCTCAAAGTATGAACATATTCATGCAGGATCCCAACTTTGGTAAACTTACTTCCATGCATTTCTACGCATGGAAAAAAGGTCTGAAGACAGGCATGTATTACTTGAGATCTCAAGCAGCTACAGCCGCTATCAAATTTACGCTAGACAAGTCAGCCTTAGAGCCAAAAGTTGAGAAAGCAGCTGACCTCGAAAGCGCTAAAAATCAAAAGCAAGATGCAATCGCATGCTCACTTGATAATCCAGAAGGATGCGAAATGTGTGGCAGTTAATTTAATTTTCTAGAGTTCGTAAAATGGAGAAAAGGCGTTTGATAGTATCAAGCGCTTTTTTTATCACCTAACACAGCAAAGTCAATGAACCTACAAGAAATCCAAACCCGAATAGAAAAGCTTCAAGCGGACTCCCCAGCTCAGTTTGGGCTAATGACAGCACAGCACATGATTGAGCATTTAATTCTTACAGTGAAACTATCCTATGGCAGAGTCAAAATCCACGATTTTGAACCTAATGAAAAACAGCTCGCTCAAAAACAGGCATTAATCCATTCTGATATTCTTTTTCCTAGAGGAGTAAAAGCTCCAAGTCTTGATCAATTAATGGATTTGAGATTTCCGAATTTGGAATCAGCTAAGGAAGAATTATTAAAATGTATGGGAGATTACCATATTACTTTCCAAGAAAACAAGCAGTTGACTACAACCCACCCAAGGTTTGGAAAATTGACTTATGAAGAATGGGATAAATTCCACGCCAAGCATTTTGAGCACCATCTTGGCCAATTTGGCATTTAAGTCACATGAGATGTAATTAGTGATCCAAAGGTGAAACACCTCCGGAAACCATAAACTTCATTACTTCTGAGCTTTTCACTCCTGTGAGTGGTTTTATCTTATCCTTTTTTACTAAAAACACATTACCTGAAACATTATAGCTGTGAGGAAAATACACAGCCACGAGGTCGGGCTCACCAAGGATTGCCATGCTTTCTTGAGTAATAAAACCCAATCGAAACATAGATTCACTGATTTGAACAATCACAGGGGAACTGAATTTTTTCTTTTCACCCACAAATGCTCCCATCAAATCCTTGATACTGGTATAAAGCAGATTAACAAAGGGAATTTTGAACACCCCCCTTTCAAACCATTCAAAAAATGGTTTGGTAAAGAATAGGCTTGCCAGATAACCCACAAAAGTAATCAGGCCCAAAACCATCAAAATTCCAATCCCAGGAATTGGAACTGGGATTAACCCATCTAAAAAGATAAAAATGGCATAAATCACATAAGCTGTGACAGCCAATGGTACAAGAACCAGAAGCCCTCTAAGAAAATAAGATAAAATCCGATGGTAGGTATACCGCATAGTAATCAAAAACTTAAGCAAGATCAAAAAAATACCCATTCGCGGGAATGGGTATCTTCACTTTTCACAAAATATCTTATCAATCCAATACTTTAATTTTTACACTTCGATAAAAAATCACACTTTCAGGATCATGCGCTTGAAGTGCAATGGTACCTCTGTCAAATTTTTTATCCCCAGCATTAGCAGGTCTTTTAGAATCCTCTGATTCATCATATTCCATAACCACCTTATCGTTGATTTTGACAATGGCTTTATCCCCATTGACAATGATGTGATAGGTATACCATTCTCCATCATTTACATACACATCGCGCACGTCATTAAAAGAATAAAGACTGCCAGATTTCCTCCAGTCACCATGTGTTTGATTGACTTGAACTTCATAGCCTTTATTCGGCCAGCCATTTTCTTGATAGGCAGTATGGATGAAAATTCCAGAATTGGCTTTGGGCATCGTCTTTACTTCTACTTTAAGCTCAAAATTTTTGAAATCATGATTGCCCACAGGTCCATTGTAGAACGCATGAGCTCTTGGACCATCTACTTTAATTGTTTTATCTACTACAGAGAAAGAGGCTGAATTTTCGGAAATTTTCCACCCTTCTAAATCTTTACCATTAAATAATTTTACCCATTTTCCTTTTTGGGCAAATGAGGAAAATGAAAGGCAAGAAACTAGAATAAATACAAAGAGGTTCTTCATGTGTTTGAGATTTTGGGTTATTGAAAAGTAAGATAAATAAGAATAAGAATAGTCCAATTACCACAAATAGAAAAAGGCCCTGAAGCAATAGCCTCAGAGCCTTTTCCAACGAAAGAGAATCCTAATTAAAGGTCAATACCCATAAAAGACATGAAAGCAATTCCCATTAGTCCAGTCAAGAGCATGGTGATACCAAGACCTTTCAAGCCATTTGGAACTTGAGAATATTTCAAGCGTTCACGAATTGCAGCCAACAAGACGATAGCCAACATGAAACCAAAGCCAGAACCAAAACCATATACGGCGGATTCTGCCAATGTATAATCACGCTGTGCCATAAATAAACAACCTCCAAGAATTGCACAGTTTACCGCAATAAGTGGAAGGAAGATACCCAGCTGACCATAGAGGGCAGGGGAGAACTTTTCAACCACCATTTCCACCAACTGAACGATGCCAGCAATGATTGCAATGAACATGATGAATCTCAAGAAAGAAAGATCGATAGAAGCAAGATCAGCAGAGATCCAAGTCAATGCACCTTCCTTCAAGACAAATTCATTTAGAATCCAGTTGAAAGGAACTGTGACACCTAGCACGAAAACTACTGCTGCGCCAAGACCCATTGCTGTACTTACTTTTTTGGATACGGCAAGGAAAGAGCACATTCCAAGGAAGTAAGCGAAAATCATATTGTCGATAAAAATCGACCGAATACCTAAGCTAAATAATTCCATAATTGATAGGAAGTTAATTAATGTTCAACATAACCTGTCTTGGTACGCTGCACCCAGACGATCAATCCCAAGATGATGAATGCACCGACAGGCGTTACCATCAATCCATTCGTAGCAAGTGTAAAATCATCACCGATCAATCCTGAAATGAAGTCAAACACTTGAATTCCAAAAACTGATCCTGAACCCCAAAGCTCACGGAAAAAAGCAACCGTCAAGATAATCCAAGAATATCCAAGAGCAGAGCCAAGACCATCTAGCATAGAATCATAAGGCTTATTACCCATAGCGAAAGCTTCCAAGCGTCCCATTACGATACAGTTGGTAATGATCAAGCCGATAAATACGGATAGCTCCTTATACATATCGTAGGCGAATGCCTTCAAAATCTCACTTACAAGTGTTACGAGAGTAGCCACTACAGCAAGCTGAACGATAATACGAACTCGAGAAGGTATTGTATTTCTCATCAAAGAGATCACCAGGTTTGACATGGCTACTACAAAGATTACAGAGATCGCCATAACCAAGGTCGGCTTCATTTGTGTAGTAACTGCAAGAGCTGAACAAATACCTAGTACCTGGACGGTAACAGGATTGTCATCTACCAGGGGATCAGTAATTAGTTTCTTTCTTCTTTTAGAAAGTATAGGCTCAGCTGGTTTAGCCACTGCCTTTTCCAAAGTTTCTGCACTCATATTTAATAATGTTTGAGTTTTAGTTTATAAACCAGCTACCGCTTTTGAAGATGATTTCGCTTTGATATAAGCTTCATAATGTCCCATATATGCTTTAAGCATATTATTTACACCATTGCCTGTAATCGTAGCTCCGGACATTCCATCCACTTTATGAGGATCTGAAGAATAATCTTTACCTTCTCCTTTTTGCATTTGCACCGCAATTAAAGCACCTGCCTCATCAAAGATTTTTTTACCAACATACCTGGCCTGTACTTCACCTTCAGTAATTCTTGCACCCAAACCTGGAGTTTCTGATGCGTGCGCTAGGGTAATCCCACCAATGGTGTTCATATCAGTTTCCAATGCCAAATAACCCCAGATAGCATCCCACACTCCTGCACCATAAAGTGGGAAGATGTATGATTTAACATCATCAGGATTGCCTTCTGCATGGAAGATGAAAACTGGGTATAGTCTTTGGTCTGCAGGCTTTTTATAGTCTTTAGCAATTTCAACTTTCTCAGCTGTGATTCCACCTTCTGTCACCTCTTTACCAGCAATGTCTACCACAGTAGATGAAATGCGACTTGAATAAAACTCATTAACCTGCTCAGGTGTCATAGCTGCAATCTCCTCAGCACTGATTACTGCACCAAGAATCTGCTTCTTCTTATCCAAAGCAATGGCCTCCTGCTGACGAGGTCCCAATATTTGAGCTGAGCCTGATAGTAACAAGCCCAAGATCACTGTTAAAACAGCAGAGTATACGATGATATAAGTATTAGACTGTTGCACGTTGTAGCCTCCTTGTTTTATTTGCTTTTACTACATAATAATCGATCAAAGGTGCTACGACATTCATAAACAATACCGCAAGCATAATTCCTTCTGGATACGCAGGATTGGTAACTCGAATAATCACAGTAAACACCCCAATCAAAATCCCGTAGATCCATTTACCTGTCTCTGTTTGAGCAGCAGACACTGGATCAGTTGCCATAAATACAACACCGAATGCCAAACCACCCATTACAAGGTGATACTGAGCAGGCATTGCCATATATTCGTTGACAGCAAGGGCATTCATAACAAGTCCCATAGCATAAGCACCGCCAAATCCACCAACGATAATCTTCCAACTAGCTACACCTGTAGCTACCAGAATGACTGCACCAACAAGGGCCATTAAGGTGGAAGTTTCACCAATCGAACCAGGAATCCATCCTATGAACATATTGAGAAAACTGTAATCTGCACCTAGACTTGCATTGTGAGTGTTTAAAGCATCCACCACAGGTGTGCCTTCAACACTTGCATTGTATGCAACACCCAGTGCTGTTGCACCAGAGAAACCATCCACTGCAGTTTTTTCTCCTAAGTAAGTCCAAACCTGATCACCTGAAATCTGTGCAGGATAAGCGAAATAAAGAAAAGCACGTGCGGTCATTGCCACATTAAGGATGTTCATCCCTGTGCCACCGAATACCTCCTTACCAATTACCACAGCAAAGATGGTTGCTAACGCTACTTGCCATAGTGGGATAAATGGAGGCATTACCAAGGCTATCAACATCCCTGATACAAGATACCCTTCAGAAATAGGGTGGTTTCGAATCACACAAAAGGTAAATTCTGTCAACAAACCTACTGCATAGGACACAATCAAGGTAGGCAATACCGCCAAGGCCCCAAAAATCGCTTTATCAATCCAAGTAGATTCTTCGCCAGTGGCAATAAAATGCTGATGGCCAGTATTGAGAATACCAAACAACAACGCAGGGATCATTGCAATCACTACCGTGATCATCACTCGCTTCAAATCAGTTGCATCTTTGATTTGTGCACCTTTCGATTTGGTAATCAAATCAGGAGCAAAAGCGATCGTTCTATGGCCTTCATACAGTGTATGAAACTTTTCCCACTTGCCACCCTTTTCAAAGTTTGGCTTGATACCATCGAAGAGATTTTGTAATAACTTCATATCTTAACTGTACATTAATAGTTCTATCCCGTGTCTTACCAACTCCTGCAATTCATTCTTTGAAGGATCAACAAATTCGCAAAGGGCGACGTCTTCTTCTACCAATTCGTAAAGACCAAGTTCTTCCATCTCATCAAAATCTTCTGCTACGATGGCTTTGAACAGATAGGTAGGAAGAATGTCCATAGGCATCACTTTTTCAAATACACCTGTTACTACAAAAGGACGTTCTTCACCATGCGTGTTGGTATCTACTTTGAACTCTCCTTTATTGAGGAAAGAAAGCATACCAATTGCCTTATGGAAACTTAACTTTGATGTACTTGGCTTCAGCCATCCTAGAAACTCTTCGTAATCGCCTTCAGGAATAACAGTGATTTGATTTTGGTAGAATCCCAAAAACCCGTCAGGATTAATTTTCTCTCCCGTCAAAACGTTACCTGAAATCACTCGAACGTGTCCTGAGTTTAGATTTCCCTTCACAAAGGAGGAGGCATTCGCACCAACATACGTCTTCACATAACCAGTTTTTGTGAGTTCAGAACCAGTCAACGCAATCATTTTAGAGGTATCGTAAAGGCCTTCCAAAACTGCTTTGCCTATTTGTACCACTCCAACAGGACTAACTGTCCACGCAATATCACCTTTGTTGATTGGGTCCAAATGATGAATTTGAGTTCCAACATTTCCTGCTGGGTGAGGGCCGGAGAACTGGTTGATCTGTGCGTTTTTAACACCTGAGAAGATTGCCGGTACGGGCTTTGATCCATCAACATTTAGATGAACTTTTCCCTTGGTCAATTTTGCCAAAGCATCAATACCTGCTTGAAAGTATTTCTCTTCCCCTTTTAGAGTAAATGCAAAATCGGGAGCAAGAGGATGCGAATCAAAAGCAGAAATGAAAATAGCTTTTGGGGAATCTGCAGGGTTCGCTACGATACCGAATGGTCTTTGGATGATGTTTGGCCATACACCGGTGGATGCAAGCTTTGCTGCCAAAGCATCACGATCTTGGTTAAGGTCAATTTTTCCAAAGTTTTCATGGGTGATCGTTTGGTCAGCAAGAATCTTGATTTCAAGGAGCTTTCTTTTCTCACCTCGCTTGATTTCTACGATTTCTCCGGATACCGGCGCTGCATAGATTACCTGATCCATTGCTTTGTCGATCAGGATGGGAGTACCGGCCTTCACCGTATCTCCTTCGTTCACAAGGACTTTGGGACGCTGCATCCCAAGGAAGTCCGTTGGCTTAATGGCGAAGGTCGCCGACGGTGCAAAGTTGGCTACCTCCAAAGGGGCTTTTCCAACAAGCTTCAGGTCGAAACCCTTCTTAAGCTTCACTATTTTAGACATATCTGTTTTTGAACTATGAGCTTTTGAAAAACGCCCCAAATCTAAAGAAAAACCTTTTGATATGGAGCTTTGGTCACATTTATTGTTCGAACTTTTGATTAATCGGACAGGCGGTGAAAATCAATTGGGAATTAGGCTTGAAGCAACTTTTCTTCCAATGTCTCCACATATGACTTTACCTGCTCCATTAGCCACATTGGCGTAGAAGTGGCGCCGCAGATTCCGACCTTATCTGTGGCATAAAACCACTCAGGGTCTACCTCTGTTTCGTTTTCAATGAAATAACTTCTCGAATTTTCATTTAGGCAAACTTGGTACAATGCCTTGCCATTTGAACTCTTCTTCCCCGAAACGAAAAGGATCACATCATTTTCTTGTGCAAAACGCTGCAACTGTGGCTCACGATTAGACACTTGTCTGCAGATGGAATCGTTGGCGTTGAAATCCAATTCGGTCAACTCTCCTTTTGCATTCTTGATTCGCTCCTCGATTTTTTGAGATAATTCGTAAAAGCCTTTGGTGCTTTTTGTCGTTTGGCTAAAAAGTGTGACAGGCCTGCTGTAATCAATTTTGTCCAAGTCAGCATCTTCCATTACGACAATGGCCTTCTCTAATGTCTGGCCCGTAAGTCCGATAACTTCAGCATGACCTTTCTTTCCGTAGATCACAATTTGACCATTATCCCTCTCCATTTTGTCAAAGGCATTTTTAACTCGATGTTGAAGTTTTAATACTACTGGACAAGAGGCATCAATGAGTTCGATGTTATTTTCGATGGCAGTTTTGTAGGTTTCTGGCGGTTCACCGTGCGCTCTAATCAGCACCTTGCAGTTAGTGAGCTCATGGAGTTGATCTCGGTCAATGACAACAAGCCCTTTTTCTCTTAGGCGCTTTACCTCCATATCATTATGAACGATATCACCCAAGCAATAGAGTTGGTCACTATTCTCCATTTCATCCTCGGCCATCTTGATGGCAAATTCGACTCCGAAACAGTAGCCTGAATTTTTATCAATGGTTACCTGCATAATCTTTTTCTTTTTCGATGACTTCTCTCGCCAGACCGACAATTTGTGCGACTTGCTCTATAAAAGTCAGGTTACTCGTATCTATTTCTACTGCATCAGGCATTTTGGTCAAAGGACTTTCCGTTCTAGAAGAGTCTACCCTGTCTCGCTCTGCCAGATTCATCTTGATTTCTTCCAGATCTACCAGTTCCCCTTTTACAAGTAGCTCTTGTTGTCTCCTGTAAGCCCTAGTTTCAAGATCAGCTGTCATAAAAATTTTCAATTCAGCATCAGGAAAGACAACAGAGCCGATATCTCTTCCATCCATCACTACCCCTTTTTTCTTTCCCAACCGCTGCTGCTGTGCTACCAATTCTTTTCTGATTTCTTTGATCGTAGCTATTTCACTTACACGTTCCGAAACACGCATGGTTCGGATTTCATCCTCCACATTTAGGCCATTGAGGTACGTTTCCTGCTTTTGGGTATCAGGATTTATTTGAAAAGTGATTTCAAGGGATTTCAGTCCTTTGTCTACGTCATTTGGATTGGATGGGGAAAGAAAATGGTTCAAAAAATGAAGGGTTGCCGCTCTGTACATCGCCCCCGAATCAATGTAGGTAAATCCCAAATCTTTGGCCACTGCTTTTGCCGTCGAACTTTTACCACATCCCGAATACCCGTCTATCGCAATGACAATTTTACCCATCAAAAAACCTGTCTTGGTTTACCTCTTAATTTTCGGCAAATATAGTAGTTTTAATCTTAAACCATCCCGAAAGCCTCCCTCCACTGGGAGTAAATAGTCTTGAAATTCACTGATTTTTATCAATCCACCCATGAATATACTAGCCAACTTAGTAGACATCCCTAGCAAAAAGATTTACCCCGCCAAAGTGACTGTGGTGGAAGGAAGAATCGCTCAAATCCAAGAAATCCAACCCGATAAAGAGCTCCCTTTTTTAATGCCGGGATTTATCGATGCCCACGTTCACGTGGAGTCTTCCATGCTGGTTCCTTCGGAATTTGCCCGCCTTGCGGTGGTGCAAGGAACGGTCGCCACGATCTCAGACCCCCACGAGATCGCCAACGTCTGTGGGATGAAAGGCGTGGAATACATGATCGAAAACGGCAAACAAGTACCCTTCCATTTTTTCTTCGGTGCCCCTTCCTGTGTGCCGGCTACCCCTTTTGAAACCGCAGGAGGAGAAATCAATACTGCCGATATCGAAAATCTAATGGCTCGTCCAGAGATTCTTTATCTGGCAGAAATGATGAACTGGCCAGGAACCGTACACCGAGATCCGCTAGTGATGGAGAAAATTGAAATTTCAAAAAAACACGGCAAACCCATTGACGGACACGCTCCCGGATTGATGGGAGAACTGGCAGAAAAATATGTGTCCGCAGGCCCAAACACAGATCACGAGTGCTTCACTTATGCCGAAGCCTTGGGGAAAATCAAACTCGGGATGAAAATCTCGATCCGGGAAGGTTCGGCCGCCAAAAACTTTGAAGCCCTCATTGATTTGATTGATGAGTATCCGGAGATGATCATGTTTTGCTCCGACGACAAGCATCCGGACAATCTCGCCATCAGTCATATTAATGAATTGGCCGCCCGAGCAGTTGCCAAGGGAAAAGACGTGTTTGACGTACTGAGAGCAGCCTGCCTCAATCCCATTGCTCACTATTCCTTACCGGTGGGTCAAGTCCGGGAAGGGGATCCTGCTGATTTTATTTTGGTAAAAGATCTGGAACAGTTTGAGGTCCTTACCACCTATATCAAAGGACAAAAAGTAGCCGAAAACGGAAAGACGCTGATTCCCCGAGTCAACAATGAGGTGATCAATAATTTCCACACCTCGCTCAAAAGGCCGGAAGATTTTCGGCTTTCTGCCTTAGGATCAAAAGTGCGAATCATCGAAGCCTTGGACGGGCAACTGATTACGCCTGAGATCGAGGGAGAAATTTTGATCCGGGATGGCTTTGCGGAATCCAATTCGGAAAAAGACATTCTGAAAATCACCGTGGTCAACCGCTATCAGGAAGCTCCTCCTGCGGTGGCTTTTATCAAAAACTTCGGATTAAAAACCGGAGCCATTGCTTCTTCAGTCGGACATGACTCTCATAATATCATTGCCGTGGGAATCGATGACGTCTCTATCTGCAGAGCGGTGAATCTCCTGATCAAAGCAAAAGGCGGAATTTCAGCAGTTTCGGGAGAAAAGGAGGAGGTTCTCCCGCTACCCGTAGGAGGGATCATGTCTCCGGAAGACGGCTATCAGGTGGCAGAAGCCTATACCCGAATCGACCGGATGGCCAAGGAAATGGGTTCTAGCCTGAATTCCCCCTTTATGACCCTGAGCTTTATGGCCTTGCTGGTGATCCCGGATTTGAAGCTGAGTGATAAGGGGTTGTTTGATGGTAAGAGATTTGAGTTCGCTGAGGTATTTTTATGAAAAAACCCTCCAGAAGATTAAATCTGGAGGGTTTTCTGTTAAAACTCCGAAGTAAAGTGAAACTCGATCTCAGGGTAATTGTCCTGAACCATTTGTAGCCAAGACTTGGACTCCGCCATAAAGACCAGCTTATCGTCTTTGTCTCTTGCGATGTAGCGGTTCTTTGAACGCACAAATTCATCCAATTGCTTTTTGTCTTTGCAGCTGATCCAGCAGGCCTTGTACAGGTTCATCGGATGAAACTCCACGGTGGCGTTGTATTCGTTTTTCAATCGGAATTGGATCACTTCAAACTGAAGTTGACCCACTGTACCGACTACTTTCCGCTGTCCCATTTCGAAGGTGAACAGCTGTGCCACACCCTCCTCCATCAATTGCTTCAGGCCTTTTTCCAATTGCTTGGTCTTCATCGCGTCCTTGTTGACCACCTCTCGGAAGATCTCAGGAGAAAAGCTCGGAATCCCCGTAAAGACCATGTTTTCCCCTTCGGTCAAGGTGTCTCCGATCTTTAGATTTCCGGTATCGTAAAGTCCGACAATATCCCCCGGAAAAGCCTCATCGATGATTTCCTTGTCCTGGGCCATAAACTGGGTCACGTTGGAAAAGCGCAAAGGCTTCGGACCACGGACATGATTGTAAGGCTTATTTCGCTCAAATTTACCCGAGCAGATTCGTAAGAAGGCAATGCGGTTTCGGTGATTCGGATCCATGTTGGCGTGGATCTTAAAGACAAAGCCGGAAAATTTGGATTCCTCAGGCTTGACTTCACGCACATCGGTATCCCGACTCTTTGGAGTGGGGGCGATTTTGATGAAGGTGTCGAGCATTTCATTGACCCCGAAGTTATTTACTGCTGAACCGAAAAAGACAGGTGCTATTTTCCCTTCCAAGTAGTCATTCACATCAAAATCAGGGTAAACTCCCTCGATCAAATCGACATCCTCGCGGAGCTGATTGGCATTTCCCGGACCGATCAAGGCATCCAACTGCGGGTCATCCAAATTTTCAAATACCTGACGATCGTCGCTTAGTTTGCGCTGAGAGGGTGTGAAAAGGTTAAGCTTTTTCTCATACAGGTTGTAGACACCTTTAAAGCCTTTTCCCATCCCGATAGGCCAGGAAAGCGGTCGAACTTTGATATTGAGTTTAGTTTCTACCTCATCCAACAAATCATAAGGATCTCTGCCTTCTCGGTCAAGCTTATTGATAAAGCAGATCACAGGAGTATTGCGCATACGGCATACCTCCATGAGTTTCTCAGTCTGGATCTCGACGCCTTTCACACAATCGATAACCATAATTACGGAATCTACTGCGGTCAAAGTGCGATACGTGTCTTCAGCAAAGTCCTGGTGACCTGGGGTGTCGAGGAGGTTGATTTTGACATCCTTGTATTCAAAACCCATCACCGAAGTCGCCACGGAGATACCGCGTTGCTTTTCGATTTCCATCCAGTCGGATTTGGTAGCAGTGTCAATTTTGTTGGACTTGACCGCTCCAGCTGTCTGAATTGCGCCCCCAAAAAGGAGCAATTTCTCGGTTAGCGTGGTCTTCCCCGCATCCGGGTGGGCAATAATGGCAAACGTTCTCCGCTTTTTGATTTCCTCGGTCAAACTCATGGGTAGTAAAATTCAGGGGGCAAAGGTAAGAAAATGGATTTACGATTTTTGAATTACGATTTACGATATCAAACCGAACCTCAACCCTGATTTTCAAAGGTTCAAACTTGTGGGTAAAAGGTTGAAGTCCAGATCTCTGTCGTAACTCGTAATTCTGGCTTCGTAATTCACCTAATATTCCAAAATCCCCTCGGTAATAAACTGCGACGCATCCTCGAGATTGCCCAACAACATAATCCGGAAGGTGGTCCCTTTCCCGACTTCGGAGCTCTTGACAAAAATTTTCCCTCCGTGGTAGCCTTCTACGATACGCTTGGCCAAAGTCAAGCCTAATCCCCAACCGCGCTGACGGGTGGAGAAACCCGGATTGAATACTTTTCGAAAGTTCTTTTTCTCGATGCCTTTGCCGGTATCAGTGATGTCCACGATCACATATTTATCACTATCCTGCAAGATATCGATGGTAATCGTGCCTTTTCCCTTCATGGCATCGACTGCATTTTTGCAGATATTTTCGACCACCCATTCAAAGAGCGGCTTATTCATCATCGCATCCAAGTCCTTGGAATCGGAATTGATAAACATATCCACCTTAGTGGAAATCCTTGGTCTCAAGTAATTGATAGTTTCTTCGATGACTTGGTACAGATTTTCCGGCTGAATGACCGGCTTACTTCCAATGCTGCTAAATCGTTCGGTCACCATGCGGAGCTTGACCACATCTTTGTCCATTTCCTGGATGATTTCCTTGTTTTCTTCCCACACAGGGGAATTTCTCAGGTAATCAATCCAAGCCATAAGAGAAGCGATGGGAGTACCCAATTGATGGGCAGTCTCCTTGGTCAGACCCGCCCATACTCGGTTTTGCTCAGCGATTTTACTTTGGTTGAAAAGGGCGTAGGCCAAAGCCCCGAAGAGCAGGATCACCGCTAGCTGGATGTAGGGATAATACCGAAGATTGGTCAGCAATTCAGAATTGCGATAGAAAACCCGAATATCTGCTTCTTGAAGGTAAATGGGTTCATACTCTTCCTGCATCTCGAGCAGCTCACGATCCAAGGTTTTGGCAGAATCTGCCTGATTTGCATTCTTTTTAAACTTGATATTCCTGAATTCAATCGGCTCCCCTGCCGCATCCACCATAATGATGGGTATGGAATAATTCTGCTGGATAATTTCCTGATTAATAAAAGTAAGGTTCTCTGAAGTGGTGGCGGCATATTCCAAAGCAGAAGACAAAAGCTGAATCTGTCGGCTTTCCCGTTCTCGCAGCTCATCTACCAGTAGATTGGTATACCAAATCGAACCCGATCCAATCAGCAGGGAAACGAAAAAAACCAGCCATTTGACCTGTTTTTTGTTCTGATAAAAGTCGATTGAGGTCAGATCCTGAAACCTATTTTTCATCCGTTATGAGGTGTGCTTACTGAGTAAGTAACTCCAGACCATTCTGATTTAGTATGCAGAACAGGTGATTTGACAGGTGCTTCACCTACTCAGCTTTGAGAAAAATAGACCAAATACCTTGGTAAAAAAAATCGATGAATCAATTTCCAAACATAAACCCTTCCAAGAAAGACATATTTATTGGCTGGATTTGATCCATTTCCAGAGAATCTTGTAGGTTGGTTTAGTGCCATGCATCAAGATCCCAATTCGATAAATTTTTCCTGCCAGCCAAGTAGTAAACAAAAAGCCCAAAATCAACAATCCGATGGATAAGGCTAATTCCCAAAAAGGAACCCCATAACTGATTCTCCCCATCATGGCTATAGGTGAAGTCAAAGGAATAATAGAGAGCCAAAAGGAAGTGGTAGAAGTTGGATCCTGAAGTACGAAGACAAACAACCCCATGTAAGCAACAATCAAAGGAATGGTAATAGGAAACATAAATTGTTGCGCATCAGATGGCGCATCTACAGCCGAACCCACTGCTGCAAACAATGCCCCATAGAGCAGGTATCCTCCAAGAAAATAAATGATGAAACTTGCCACGAGTGACACAAAATCAATCCCCTGAATCACCATAAGTATGTTGGCCAATTCTCCGCTGTCGGGAGTAGCTTGGGCTAGTTCGGGGTTGGCCAATTCCATTGCCTGCTGCTGTGGCATCTGCATACCCAAGACTCCTGTCACCAAAGTGGTAAGCGTACCTATCAGCACCACCCAAATCAAAAACTGGGTCAATCCTACCGCGCCTATCCCAACGATTTTCCCCATCATCAACTGAAAGGGCTTGAGAGAGGAAACCAAGATTTCTACAATCCGACTTGATTTCTCCTCGATCACTCCCTGCATGATCTGATTACCGTAGACGAAAATGAAAATATAAATCAGAATACCTGCCAAAAACCCAATTGCATAATTGACTGTGGCATCATTGATTTTTTCTTCTCCTGACTCCCCTAAAGTGATCGATTGTATGGATACCAGGGTGCGGATTTCCTTCAATACAGATGGATCAATTCCTTTTTCATAAAGCCGCTGATCTTCTATTTTCCGCTTGAGAGATGATTCAAGATAGCTCATTAAACTTATACTAGGATTTTCAATCCCATAAAATTGAATCCCTTTTGGACTGGAAATTTCTAGTTTAGGAATATATAAAAAGCCGTACCGCTCGCCTTCCTGAACCATTTTTTTGGCTTCTTCAGGATCATCGACGGAGGACGTAAAGGCATATTGTTCGGAACTTTCCATGAAAAACAAATCCGTCTCATCGATCACTTCAATGATACGCAGGGATTGATTTTCCTTTTCAGAAACAGCAATCCAGACAAATATGCCCATGATAGCTGGAAAGATGAGCGGAGTAAGAAGAGTAGCGATCAAGAATGATTTCTTCTTCACCCTTGACAAGTATTCCCTTTGGATGACTAGAAAAATCTTATTCATAGCTATTCGCTTTTACCTGGTGAATAAAAATCTCCTCCATAGAAGGAATTTGCTCCTTGAACTCAAGCACTTCTCCATATTCCATCAGTTCTTTCAAGATCTGATTGGGCGTACGGCCATTTAGTGACAAGGTAAGATGGTGTAGACCATCCTTCGCATCCGAAACATGCCAATCATTAGGTAAATCTGCTGAAATTCGAGAGAGTACCACAGAAAACACTTCTGGCCGAAAGCTATTCTTAACCTCTCTAATTGTACCATCAAGAATTTTCCTTGACTTGTTAATCATGGCTACATGGTCGCAGAGTAATTCCACAGATTCCATCCGGTGGGTACTTAGAATTACGGTAGTCCCCTTGGCTTTCAATTCCAGGATCTCATTTTTTATGATTTCCGCATTGACCGGGTCAAAGCCTGAAAAAGGCTCATCCAATATTAATAGTCTTGGTTCATGAATTACCGTGGAGATAAACTGAACCTTCTGGGCCATGCCTTTGGATAGATCTTCGATTTTCTTATCTCTCCAGCTGCCGATTTCTAATTTTTCCAGCCAATTTTTAACTTTTTGTTTGGCTATTGCCTGGTCTAATCCTTTCAGCTGTGAAAAATAAATCAACTGATCCCAGACAGTCATTTTCTTATACAAACCTCGCTCCTCTGGCAAATAACCAATCTTTCGGATGTCATCCGAGGAAAGTATCTTTCCATCGATCTCTACTCTGCCGCTATCCTGTTCTATTATTTGGTTGATGATGCGAATTAGTGTGGTCTTTCCTGCACCATTTGGTCCTAATAGTCCGAAAATCACCCCTTCAGGTACTACCATGCTCACTTCCGTTAGCGCACGGTGGTTTCCATAGGATTTATTGAGATGGGATATGTTAAGCATTGGATTTATTCTACAGTAACCGAACCTACGCCTACATCCAAAACCAACTCCAGAAGCCTTGGATCAGAAGAATTAAATCCTTTTGTCACGTAGGTTTCGTTGTTTAAGGCCTTAAGATGTTTTGGAAGAGATGTACGGCACATTGGAGTGGTTCTCATCTTAATCTTTACAGGGTTTGACTCAGGAGGGAGCTTCAAGTGAATAGTACCCCCGCTCACGGCTGCAATAACTTGGCAACCGGATGGCATCCCATCGCTAAAATTAAGGTCGATGTTACCATAATTAACTTCTAAAATTATCTTTTTAGAGTTGGTAAAATTTGCATTTTGGAGGTCCACCGATCCCATGTTTAATGTCACGAGAAGGGTATCCATCACGACTTGATTAGGACTTTCTGATCCATACCTGATCGTGACATCTGCGCTAGCGCTCTTCACCTTAAAATTTGAAATAGGAAGTTGGGACAAATCAAAATCTGCCTTTCCCATTCCCAAGTTAAAATCAAGCTCATACAGGTAATTGGACACCAAACCAATATCCCAGGTGTGTTCAAAATCAGATTCTGAAAAAAAGAGTTTGGAAGTGATAGTCTTTCCCAGATTGTCAGATTCTACGTTCTTATGTACTAATGAGGCTTTTACTAAGTTTTTCTGAAATGAATGTCTGAAATCGGGAAGTATATTGGATTTAGCCAAGTGACCATGTATATAAAGTAGGTCATGCGATTTGATTCGCTTGAGCTGAGTGGTGCTTTTGTAGGAGGAGAACTCAAGCTGGACAAGATCAACATCACTACGCCCGTCAATCTTATATTCTTTTACAAATTGTGCCTCGGAGGGATTACCCAACCAGATGGATAAAAAAAGACTCAGACACAATTTTTTCAGCATACGGTAGAGTTACGGGTCGAACCTCAAAAGGTTTTTAAAAATAAAAAAAAAGCCAGAATCAAATCTGGCTCTCGATTATTTAGAAGAATTCCTTCATTTTATCGAAAAAGGACTTATCCTGCTTTCCTGGATCAGGCTTGAAATTATCCGAATTTTTCAGCCCTTCCAAAATAGAACGTTCCTCCCTAGACAATTGAGTTGGCGTCCAGATATTTACCATGATCAATTGGTCTCCTCTACTGTACCCATTAATGTCTTTTATACCTTTTCCTTTGAGCCTTAGCATTTTTCCGCTTTGGGTTCCCGGATCAATCTTGATCTTCACTTTACCATCGATCGTCGGTACTTCCACAGAATCTCCCAGCGCAGCTTGAACGAAAGAGATATGCAGATCATAGATGACATTATTTCCTTCTCGTTGAAAAACGCTTTCCTCTGCCTCTTCGATTACAATCAAAAGATCTCCTGGGATTCCACCTGGGATTTCATTTCCCTTACCTGACATACTGAGCTGCATGCCTTCACCTACTCCACCTGGAATATTGATTGAAATAACTTCTTCTTTGATAATTAATCCGCGAGAATCTGCTTCTGCTGGTTTTTTATCAACGATTTGGCCAGCGCCACCACACACTGCGCAAGTACTTGCTGAGACCATCTGCCCAAGCATGGTATTTACCACCTTTTTGACTTGACCGGTCCCTTGACAGGAAGAGCAAGTTTTAAAAGTGACTCCCTGTGCAACTACATGACGCTTGACTTTGATTTTCTTTTCGACGCCATTGGCGATTTCTTGGAGATTGAGTTTGAGTTTTACCCTAAGATTTGTCCCTTTTTTGGTTCGTCGGCCACCACCTCCTCCAAAGAAAGATCCGAATCCTCCTCCGCCGAAAATATCTCCAAACTGGGAGAAGATGTCTTCCATGTTCATCCCTCCTCCTCCGAAGCCGCCGTTTCCACCGAGTCCCTGATGGCCATACTGATCGTACCTAGCTTTTTTCTCTGGGTTACTCAGCACTTCATAAGCCTCAGCTGCTTCTTTAAATTTATCTTCAGCTTCTGGATTATCTGGATTTTTGTCAGGATGATATTGAATGGCAAGCTTGCGGTATGCTTTTTTTATTTCATCCGCACTTGCTGATTTGGATACTCCGAGTACCTCGTAATAATCTCTTTTTGCCATAATATTTTAAGCTCCAGTGACCACCTTAGCAAATCTTACCACTTTTTCTCCAAGGGTATATCCCTTTTCTACTACATCAATCACGGAACCTTTAAGCTCTTCATTTGGCGCAGGTATCTGAGTAATTGCTTCTTGAGTATCAGGATTGAACGACTTACCAACCAAATCTTCCATGGCCTTCAATCCCTTTGATTCAAGAATTCTCACCAATTTATGGTAGATCAATTGATTGCCTTCTTTTATTTTAACTGCATCCGACTCATTATCAGAAGCTTTTATTGATCTTTCAAAATCATCCACTACTGGAATTAGGTCTTTCAAAACATCTTCTGAGGCTGTTTTAATCAGTTCTATCCGTTCTTTTGCGGTACGCTTTCTAAAATTTTCAAAATCAGAATACAACCTCAAATATTTCTCTTTCAGTTCAGCAATTTCAGCTTCCAATTTTGCTTCCTGACTTTCTTCAGAAGACACGGGTTTGTCATTCGAATTTGTTTCTTCAGAAGTCATCTCTACAGTAGCTTGGTTTGATTCCTGATCAAGTTGGTCTTTATTTTCCATAGTTCATTTACTGATTGAATACAGAAGGAGTAGCAATGACTTTGCCAAGGCATCTAAGCTGACAAAGTGGCATTTTAAGAATGGATAGCCTGCCAAATCAAATCTTTGAGTTTTTCTAAGTTGTATTGACTTACAGAAGAAATAAAGACATAAGGAATGTCTTTGGGGATTTCCTGTTCCATTTCTTTCATCAGGTCTTCATCCAACATATCCACTTTAGAGATTGCCAGAATTCTTTTTTTGTCCAAAAGCTCTGGGTTGTATTTTCCAAGCTCACCTAAAAGTATCCGGTATTGTTCTTTCAAATCGGGAGCATCAGCTGGGATCAAAAACAAAAGGATAGAATTTCGCTCTATATGCCTCAGGAATCTAATTCCCAGACCTTTACCTTCAGCTGCTCCTTCTATAATCCCTGGGATATCAGCCATAACAAAGGACTTATCATCCCGATAACTCACCACTCCGAGATTTGGCACCAAGGTGGTGAAAGGATAATCCCCGATCTCCGGCCTAGCAGCAGAAATTGAAGAAAGTAAGGTTGACTTTCCTGCGTTTGGAAATCCAACCAGACCGACGTCTGCCAAAAGTTTCAGCTCAAGAATGATCCATTCTTCAATTCCAGACTCTCCTGGTTGAGCAAAGTGTGGGGCTTGATTGGTAGCGGTTTTAAAATGATCATTTCCTAGACCTCCCCTTCCTCCTTTGGTAAGGATCACTTCTTGCCCATCTTGGGTTATTTCAAATCTTTTTTCACCTGTTTCGGCATCCTTTGCGACCGTACCAAGAGGAACTTCCAAAATAACATCTTTCCCATCTGCACCTGTCCTCTTACCACCTTCACCCCCTTTTCCCGAATCAGCGATTACGTGTTTCTTATATTTCAGGTGAAGGAGCGTCCATAATTGAGAATTCCCTCTAAGAATTATATGCCCACCACGACCACCATCACCCCCGTCTGGTCCTCCTTTGGGAACATGCTTTTCCCTTCGGAAATGCACCGAACCTGCACCTCCTGCTCCTGAGCGGGAACAAAATTTTACATAATCGATAAAGTTTGAATCAGCCATGGTCGAAGAAACAAAAAGGCTAAGCCCGAGAGCCTAGCCAAGTCTTGGAAAATCAAAATTAAGAAATCAAAGGGAATCAATAGCTATCAATGACCCTAGAGATCTGGTCAAATATCTCATCTATTTTACCCACACCATTGATATTCTGGAATTTACCTTGCTTCTCATAATACTCAGCCACAGGCAGAGTCTCGGCAAGATAGACCTTGATTCGGGTGTTAATTTTGTCCTCGTCTTGATCATCTGTTCTCCCGGAAGTCTTTCCTCTTTCTTTAATTCTTTCTTTCAAAATATCTTGAGGGACATCGAGCGCTATCATTCCGGAAATTTTCATTCCTAGCCCAGAAAGCATCTCATCTAATGCACTTGCTTGAGCTGTGGTACGAGGAAACCCATCAAAAATAAATCCTTTTGTCTCTTTCGTAGAATTGATTTTATCCTCTACCATCTTGATAACAACCTCATCTGGTACAAGATGCCCCTGATCCATGTACTTTTTTGCAAGGCTGCCCAATTCGGTACCTTCCCCAAGGTGCTTTCTAAAGAGATCCCCTGTAGAAAGGTGGGTCAATCCATATTTTGCGATGATATTTTCACTTTGGGTACCCTTACCTGCACCTGGAGGGCCGAAAAGAACGAAATTGAGCATTATTTAGAGTCTATTTTATATGGTACTAAGTTGATAGATATCAGAGAGATTCCTTCCCAATCCATCATAATCTAGGCCGTAACCGACGACAAATTTATTGGGAATTTCAAAACCCACATAATCCAAAGGATAATTAAACCTAAAAGCTTCCTTTTTGAAGAGTAAGGTTGCAACGGCCAATCGTTTTGGATTTTTCTTAGAAAGTTCTGTTAACAGAAAATTCATACTGATTCCAGTGTCTACGATATCCTCTACAACAACCACATTTTTGTCTGTTATATCAGCCGAGAGGCCAAGTATTGATTTCACCTCTCCAGTAGTGGATGTTCCTTGATAAGATGAAATTCTTAAAAATTCGCAATGGACAGGAGATTCAATTTTTCTAACCAAATCGGCCATAAAAATAAAAGAGCCATTAAGAACACCTAATATGATCACCTCTTCTCCCCCAAAATCTTCCTTTATCATGGATCCGATTTCAATGATCCTTGAATTAATTTGAGATTCCGAAAGATAAATCTCAAAATTCTTATCTTTTAGTTTAATTTCTATCATCCAATTATTTACAAATGCTCCAACAGGAATTTATACATCTTAATCATAGAATCTAGATCTTTGAGGGAAACCTTTTCATCTGGAGTATGCACATGATCTTCAGCGGCACCAACAAAGCACCAATCAATGGGGTAAGGCGAAAACTGAACTTCACGGCCGTCGCTCCCTCCATGGCCCTCAACTTCTAACTGAAACGGAATCCCACTTTGTTCAGCAAGACCTATTAGTCGGTCCATAAATTTCTTTCTGGGAATAAACTTATCTCTGATTGAAATAGCCACGCCGTTGTGATGACTAACACCTTCCGTAATCCAAGTAATATCTGAAATTAACGCTTGCCTAATTGGGGAGGTCTTTTGAATGAAGTCAAGTAAAAAAGGCATACTACCCCCTCCATGTTCTTCATAGGTGGAAAAAATGATCCATCCATCCTCAATTTCCTCACACAATTTCAGTGCATTAAAAATACCAAGTCGGTTATCAAGGTAAGCAGCCTGAACAAATTCGTCATCTATTCTGATGTTTTGGGCAAACGATAATCGTGTTCCTCTATCGATTTTTCGAGGAAAATCGTGAAAGAAAGACTCCTCATCACCAATTAATCTACATTTAATTTCCCCCAAACTATCCTTTCCAGAAAGCATTGCTCCTTGAATTATCTCCGGGCCTCCAATTGCAACCAGTTGATTTTCATACCTGACCATAAACCCGATAGTGTCAATGTGGGCAAAGACTGCGGTTCTAGGATTTCCGAATTTTAAAAGTATACAATCATGAAAATTATCACCAGAATAAATTTTTGGCAAAACCTTCCATTTGGCCTTCCGTTTTTGAATATAATTTAAAAGATAGAGTGATATTCTGCTTTCATCACCTGAAGTTGATTCGATGGAAAGAATTTCGAACAAGAGGTCACTATTTGGCATTATATGTGCATCATGGATTTTAAAGCTTCTAGATATCAGTATTATTTAAGATATTGGGTTGGCAATTAAATAAAAGGCCTAGATTTGCAGTAAATTAAAAGTTTATAAATTTGTAATTACATCTATCAATCACTTAAATCTTGAACAAAAATTTTTTGTCATGAAAAAATTTATACTCTCAACCCTTATGGCTGGCTCATTGGCTCTTGTATCCAATGCCCAGGAATTCAACAAATGGTCAATTGAAGCAACTGCTGGCTTCAATAAGCCAATGGCCCCATTAACCGGAGGTTTCCTCTCCCCAACACTAAATATTGGGCATGTGGACTTTGGCGTGAGGTACATGTTTAACGAAAAGTTCGGGGCAAAGCTTGACTATGGCTTTGGATCATTTAAAGAAGTGGACGGACATAGCCCAAGCTTCGACACTAAGTACAATCGACTTAACCTTCAAGGTGTGGCGAACATTGGTAGAATCATGAATTTTGAGTCTTTTTCTAGAAAATTCAATCTATTAATGCATGGTGGAGCAGGTATTGGACTTGTTAATCCGGAAGAAAATCAATTTAATGATTTTGATGATAATGTATACACATTAATCTTCGGTGTTACCCCACAAATCAAACTAAGTGAAAAAATTGCTTTGGTAGGGGATATCTCGACAATCCTTAATGGTAGACAAACTGTAACTTTTGACGGAGCAACTGCAATTAGACCTGATATCTCTAACGGTTTTTATGGTACTAACGGAACTTGGTGGACTGGTACATTGGGTTTAAACATTTATCTTGGAAAACAAGCTCAACATGCCGACTGGTTCATTGCTGCTGACAAATACGCAACTAAGGAAGAATTAGCAAGCCAAATTAACGGCATCAAAGACATGTTAAAAGATTCTGATGGAGACGGTGTACCTGACTATCTAGATAAAGAGCCAAACACTCCTGCCGGTGCTCGAGTTAGCTCCTCAGGCGCAACATTAGATTCAGATGGTGATGGAACTCCAGATCATATGGATAAATGCCCATTCCAGCCTGGACCTGCCTCTTCAAATGGATGTCCTCCTGCAGAGGTTGAAAGACAAGAAGTTGATTATCTGAAGAAGGCAATTAATGATGGATATGTCAATGTATATTACGCTTTCGATAGCGACAAACCACTTGGATACTCTGTAAGCGCTGCTAATTACGTTTCAAACTTCTTGAAAAGAAACCCAGGAGTCAAAGTTGAGATCAAAGGATATGCTGATGAATTGGGTCCTGAGGATTATAACATCAAATTATCTGAAAGAAGAGCAAAGGCTGTTTATGACCTTATAGTTGCTTCAGGAGTTGATTCTTCAAGACTTTCTTACAAAGGATATGGCGAAGACACCTCAGTGGATAAATCTTCTGCAGATGCAAGACAAATGGCAAGAAGAGCAAGTTTCGAAGTGAAGTAAAATTCAAAAAATAAAGAAAGCCCATCCAAATTGGATGGGCTTTTTCGTGTTTGAACCATTTGATTATTTACCTTTGGTTAAGATTTAATCCCAAATTCAATAAATCAACATGAAAAATTATTTATTCATCATTTTCATTTTAGGCGTTGTAACTTTTACTCATGGCCAATCAGATTACAATAAGTGGTCAATTGAAGTGGGAGGCGGCTTTAATAAACCTATGGGGCCATTAACTCCAGGTTACTTTTCTCCAACACTTAATATTGGCCACGCAGACTTAGGAGTCCGAAGAATGATAAATGAGAAATTTGGGTTGAGTGGAGGAATTGGTTTTGGACAATTCAATGAAGCTAAAGGAACAAAAGAATTTTCATCAAACTATTTAAATGCTTCTATCAATGGTGTGATCAACTGGGGTAGAATTATGTCATTCGAATCATTTGCAAAAAGACTCACAATCCTATCGGAGACTGGCTTTGGATTTGGTAGATTAAATCAAGAAACAAGAATAATAAATGATTTTGATCCTGATTACGTTTACAGCTTTACAGGTAAATTAAGAGCACTCTATTTTTTAAGTAACAAAATAAGTCTCAGTGGAACCATTTCAACGACAGTAAATGGACGTCAAAGATTAACATTCGATGGGAACGAACTAAACCAAAATGGAAGACCATTCGATCCTGAAATTCCTTTTATTCATGCAACAGGAACCTGGTGGACAGGAACAATCGGATTGAATTTCTACCTAGGTAAAGCCGAGCAACATGCTGACTGGTATATCGCATCTGATAAATATGCGACAAAGGCAGAATTGGAAGAGTCTATTACTGGAATTAAAGACATGCTTAAAGACTCAGATGGTGACGGAGTCGCTGACTACTTGGATAAAGAACCAAATACACCAACTGGTTCAAGGGTTAATTCGCAAGGTGTTACACAAGATTCTGATCAAGATGGCACACCTGACCATTTGGACAAATGTCCTTTTGTTCCGGGACCAACATCTACAAATGGCTGTCCAGTTGTGCAAGAGATTTCCGAAGTGGATTACCTAAGAAAAGCCATCAATGATGGATATGTCAATGTGTTTTATTCCTTTGACAGCTATAAGCCACTTCCTTATTCAATTAGTGCAGCAAACTACATTTCAAATTTTCTGAAAAGAAACCCAGGTTCAAAAGTTGAAATCAAAGGATATGCTGATGAATTAGGAACAGAAGACTATAACATCAAACTCTCGGAGAAAAGAGCTAAAGCCGTTTATGATTTATTAATTGAATCTGGAATTGATGCTTCTCGACTTTCTTTCAAAGGGTATGGAGAGGATACCTCCGTCGATAAATCATCTCAAGATGCAAGGCAACTTGCACGAAGAGCTAGCTTCGAGATCAAATAATGAACTTTGAAAACCCGGCCAAGCCGGGTTTTTCTTTTTATTTTTGAAGCATGTACATCCTTTCGAAAGAACCCAGCATTGCCAATCAGTTTATTTCTGAATTGAGAAATATTCATATCCAAAAAGATAGAATGAGGTTTAGGAAAAATCTTGAGCGCCTAGGAGAAATACTCGCTTACGAGATTTCCAAAACGATGGAATACAAAGCTATCGAGGTTGAAACTCCTTTAGCAATTTCGAGTATTGAGGTTCCTAATCAACAACCTGTAATCATTGCCGTTCTTCGCGCATCACTCCCATTTTACCAAGGTTTTCTTAATTTTTTTGATAAGGCCGAAAGTGGATTTATCGGAGCTTTTCGGGAAGAAAAAGAGGAAGGTATTACGATTAATTTAGGATACCATGCAAGTCCTGATATTACAGATAAGGAAGTCATTTTAGCGGACCCAATGCTGGCAACAGGCAAATCAATTATCGAATCCATCCAAACTCTTTTAAGCCACGGTCAACCTAAAGTTATACACATTGCCGCGGCATTTGCAGCTCCTGAAGGTGTGGATTACATAAAGAGCAACCTTAAATTACCGCACAAAATCTGGCTAGGAGCTCTCGACGAAAAGTTAAATTCCCAATCCTACATTGTACCGGGCTTGGGGGATGCGGGTGATTTGGCCTTTGGAGAAAAACTTTAAACTCCATGTTTCCTTATTTCTTTTTAGCTCTTGGCCTTTTTATTTTATTGCTTGGAGGCAAGCTCCTCGTTGATGGGGCATCTTCTATTGCCCTCAAACTGGGATTGAGTTCTGGTTTAATTGGACTAACAGTAGTGGCATTTGGAACTTCTACACCTGAACTACTTGTGAGCATCAATGCAGCCATAAAAGGCAATAGTGACATTTCTATCGGAAATGTAGTGGGCTCCAATATTGCCAATATCGGTTTAGTTTTAGGAATAAGTGGGTTGTTATATCCTATTGAAATAAGTAAGTCGCACTTACGGTTTGATTACATCCTGATGCTTACCGTTACAATAGTCTTTTTCGTTCTGAGTTGCGATCAAAAAATCAGTTTTTGGGAGGGTTCTATTTTAGTTGGCGGGTTTATCCTATTAAACGTGTATTTACTCCGAAATATTCGTGAAGGTCAACCACTAGAGAATGAGCTTGTAGAGGAGAAACTTGAAGAAATCAAGAAGTACAGTTTACCGATATCTGTGATTCTTCTCATTTTTGGAATCGTTGGTCTTTATTTTGGATCTGAAATGCTTGTCAAAAATGCTGTTTTAATTTCAATAGAATATGGCGTTTCAGAACGAATAATTGGGGTAACGATCATTGCAATTGGTACTAGTCTACCCGAATTGATTACCTCAATCATTGCAGCTTTATCAAAAAGAACAGACCTAGCTTTAGGCAATATTCTCGGTAGCAACATCATGAATGTACTTTCGATAATTGGCATTACAGCACTAATTAAGCCGATTGGAGTGTCAGAAGAATTCATAAAAACCGACTACCTATGGATGATAGGGATTACCATCCTTCTTTTTCCTTTGATGAAGAGTAAGATGAGAGTTTCAAAAATAGAAGGCTCAATTCTCCTTCTTTCCTATTTTAATTATTTATGCTTTCTGGTATGACAGATTCCTTTTTTACCTTTTTTGGGATCTATATTCTTACCCTTTTCAAGTTTATTGCAGGGCCGGTTTTAGGTTTTGCAGCTGGCTATTCAGCCTTAGAAATCATATTTGTCACAGTCCTCGGAATGATGTCTAGTGTGACTGCCTTTACTTTCCTGGGAACAAAATTGAAAAAGATCTATCGATCCAAATTTGGAAAACCAACCAAAATTTTCTCCAAAAAGAATCGTCAAATTGTTTCACTTTGGAGCAAGTATGGAGAGCTAGGAATTGCTTTCCTAACCCCAATCCTACTTACACCAATCGGAGGCACCTTAATTTTAGTCTCATTTGGGACCAAGAAGCGAAAAATATTCACCTACATGCTTCTAAGCGGAATATTATGGGCAGTATTTTTTAGTGTGTCAATAGACTGGATCCTTTCTTTCCCCTTGATCTCGGCTTTACTCAGGTAAATTTTCATCTGGCAAAATCTCGATATCCTGAATCAAAACGCGGTTTGAAATTTCCTGCCCTGTGAGAGTTGCGGCTAGTCCTCCCATCGCGGTTTCCTTATATCGACTTTCCATTGATGCTCCTATTTCTCCCATTGCCTCTATACACTCATCTACTGGAATAACAGCACTGACATTTGAAAGTGCAATCTGGGCAGAACTAAAGGCTATCGCTGCAGCACTTGCATTTCTTACCACACAAGGGACTTCTACCAAGCCAGCCACAGGATCGCAGACCAATCCAAGCATACATTGAATAGTAATTGCAACCGCATTGAATACTTGATCCACACTTCCACCAAGTGAGTAAACAATTGCACCCGAAGCCATCGCTGCAGCAGACCCTGTTTCAGCCTGACAACCACCTACTGCGCCTGCCAAACTTGCCTTTTCCTCAATGATCAAGGCAATTCCAGCCCCAACCAAAAGTCCTTCGAGAATAGCTTTATCATCTAACTTATGGATTTCCTGAAGGGTCACCATTGTTCCTGGCAGGATTCCAGAAGCCCCTGCAGTGGGTGCTGCTACGACTCTTCCCATGCAAGAATTGACCTCTTTTGCAGCCAAAGCCCTCGAAATCAATTTCTGGAATTCAGGAGATAGAACGGTCAAGGGATTTTTATAAACCTTCTTCGCACCATTATTTATCATACCGGATCTCGAAGTCATATCTTCTTCCAAGCCTGCCTTTACGGCATCTTTCATCACCTGATAAGCATAACCAAGTCCATCCCAAATTTTCTCCTCGGAGGAATTCTTTTGTTCGACTTCATACTCAATGACCGACTGGACCAAGGATATTTTATTCTCTTCACAGTATTTTTTCCATCCTCGGAAGCTTTCAAAAAGGTAACACATGTCTATTTGGGTTTATACGATTTTACTCTTTACTCTTTTTCCACTAGTGAAGAAGACTCAAAAATCGAAAGTGACAGTTTGAGTGATAGCTGGATCCAGACTTAGTGCTACGGGACAAGTACGAGCTGCGTTTTTAATTTTTTGAAGAAAAGCTTCATCCTGAACTGGGTTAGCCCAAGTGAAATTCACAATTACCTCCTGAATCTTACGAGGATTGGCCTGCATGATTTTGGTAATTTCCCAAGAAAGACCCTCCAAAGAGGTTCCGTCACGATCAGCAACAATCCCCATGATGGTTACCATGCAAGAACCCAGCGCTGCACAGACCAAATCAGTTGGAGAAAATGCCTCTCCTTTTCCATTATTGTCTACCGGGGCATCTGTTATGATCAAATTACCGGACTGAATGTGCATCGCTTCTGTCCTTAAATTACCTAAATACGAACTTTTTATAGTGGGCATAAACTCTTACTTTTAAAATGCAGTTAAATACTTTGTAATCAAAAATAGGGCAATATTTTCGACCAATTCGAATGATCAAGCTGAATTTCACCTTTCTGTTTCTTTTATTTTTTATGAGTCATGCCGCGTTTTCTCAGCGAGATGATATTGGGAATTATGAATACGACAAAGAGTACTTGTTTGGTCTAAACAAGAATACAAATGGAGGACTTATCGGAGGAATTGCCTTCAAAATGGGTACTCGGATAGATGACTCCCAATTTGCTTTTTGGGGCGTAGAGCTCTCCAATGTTAAGAATCAAAAAGAAGCACGTTACAATACGGTCCTAGGCAATAGCTACATTTTTGGAAAGTCAAACTATCTCTATGCCATCCGACCGCATTACGGCCGTGAAATCATTCTCTTCAAAAAAGCACCTAACCAAGGTGTTCAAGTTTCAGCTTTAGCGGCAGCAGGACCAACATTCGGTCTAATTGCTCCTTATTTTATCGAATATGCGCTAAACAGAGTGGAAACAGTGGTGGAGCAATACGATCCTGAAAAGCATCAAAGCAGATTTAATATTTTGGGCACAGGACGTTTATTTCAAGGTATCGGACAATCTCAGTTGGCAATTGGTGCTATGGCCAAAGCTGCACTCCATTTCGAATTTGGAGTTTTCAGAAGCAGTGTGACTGGATTGGAACTTGGATATATGGTTGAAGGTTACAACAAAGAAATTCCTTTGATCCCCACCACAGAAAATGCCCAATTCTTTCAATCTGCTTATTTCACCTTTTTCTACGGATTTAGAAAATAAGCAAATTGGCTTTTGAATAGGTCTGGATTACCTTTGCATCAAATCTCAAGACGATGATCGAATTACCTGTAATTTCCGAAGAAGCAACTAAACGAAAAAAGCCAGATTGGCTTCGTGTCAAGCTTCCCGTAGGAAAGGAATATGCCAAAGTCAGAAAACTAGTAGACGAACATAAACTTCACACCATTTGCGAAAGCGGTAATTGTCCCAATATGGGAGAGTGCTGGGGTGCAGGAACTGCTACCTTCATGATCTTGGGTAATGTCTGTACCCGATCTTGTTCCTTCTGTGCAGTGGCCACTGGTCGTCCAAACGAATATGACACTGACGAACCAAGACGAGTGGCTGAAGCCATCAAACTGATGGGTGTAAAGCACGCTGTAATTACCTCAGTCAACCGAGATGAATTGAAAGACCGAGGGGCTGAAATCTGGTATCAGACTGTCGTTCTAACCAAAGAAATGTCTCCTTCCACTACCATTGAAACTCTAATACCAGATGTGAAAAGCAATTGGGACGCACTTTACCGAATGATCGAAGGTGGTCAAGAAGTGGTTTCGCATAACATGGAGACAGTTGGAAGGCTCTACCGGATGGTAAGGCCACAAGCAAAATATGAGCGATCTTTGGAACAGATCAAACTGACCAAAGAATACGGCAAACGCACCAAAACCGGAATTATGCTTGGTCTAGGTGAGTCCAAAGACGAAGTATACAAAGCAATGGACGACTTGGCGGCTAATGGCTGTGACATCCTCACGCTAGGTCAATACCTCCAACCTACTAAAATGCACATCGAAGTTGCAGAATTTATCCATCCCGATCTTTTTGCACACTACAAGGAAGAAGGATTGAAAAGAGGATTGAAATATGTGGAATCTGGGCCTTTGGTCAGATCATCTTACCATGCGGAGCGACATGTTCATGTCTGATCTACGCGAAAAGTAATTGACAACAAAAAGGGGCTGCCAATAACTGGCAGCCCCTTTTTGTTGAGGATGAGATGGCTTAAGCCATCTCATTTTCTTTTGCATATTCTTCTACAGGAATACAGCTACACACAAGGTTTCTGTCACCATAAGCAGAATCAATTCTTCTTACACTTGGCCAGAATTTACCTTCCTTCACATAGGCAATTGGGAATACAGCTTTCTCTCTGGAGTAAGGTAAATTCCAATCACCTGTCAAGACCATGGTAGCCGTGTGTGGTGCATTCTTCAATACATTTTCCACTTTGTCAGCTTTTCCTTCTTCGATTTCCTTGATCTCAGCACGAATCGAAATCATCGCATCGCAGAACTTATCCAATTCCGCTTTAGTCTCAGATTCGGTTGGCTCGATCATCAAAGTTCCCGCAACAGGGAAAGATACAGTAGGCGCATGATAGCCATAATCCATCAAGCGTTTTGCAATATCTTCTACCTCTACTCCTACTTCTTTGAAGGCACGGCAATCCAAGATCATTTCGTGCGCAGCACGGCCTTGAGATCCGGTGTAAAGGATAGAATAATGGCCGTTAAGTCTTTCTTTGATGTAGTTGGCGTTCAAAATCGCCATTTTGGTTGCATTTGTCAATCCATCCCCACCCATCATAGAGATGTAAGCATAAGAAATCGGAAGAATGCTGGCGCTTCCGTAAGGGGCAGATGAAATGGAAGAAACTGCATGCTCTCCGCCTGTTTTCACTACAGGATTTCCAGGTAGGAAAGGTGCCAAATGACTAGCCACGCAAATTGGCCCCATACCAGGTCCACCGCCTCCGTGAGGAATACAGAAAGTCTTGTGCAAGTTCAAGTGACAAACGTCGGCACCAATTCTTCCCGGGGAGGTCAAACCTACCTGAGCGTTCATATTTGCCCCATCCATATACACTTGGCCTCCATATTGATGGATCGTAGCACAAATTTCTTGAATGGCTTCTTCAAACACCCCGTGCGTAGAAGGATAAGTTACCATCAAGCAAGACAAATCATCCGCATGTTCTGCAGCTCTTGCTTTCAAGTCTTCTACATCAATATTTCCTTTTTCATCACACTTCACCAAGACCACTTTCATGCCTGCCATTACTGCAGATGCAGGGTTGGTACCGTGCGCTGAGGTTGGAATCAAAGCTACATTTCTATGACCTTCGCCACGGTTCATGTGATAAGCTCTGATCACCATTAGACCGGCATACTCACCCTGAGCACCAGAGTTTGGCTGAAGAGAGGTATCGGCAAAACCTGTAATCTCAGTCAACCATGTTCTCAGGTTAGTGAAAAGCTCCTGATACCCTTCTGTCTGATCGATAGGAGCAAAAGGGTGCAATTGACCAAATTCAGGCCAAGTCACCGGAATCATCTCAGCAGTCGCGTTAAGCTTCATCGTACAAGAACCCAAAGAGATCATGGAGTGAACCAATGAAAGATCTTTTGCCTCGAGACGTTTGATATAGCGGAGCATTTCATGCTCGCTGTGATAATTATTGAAAACCGGATGCGTCAGATATTCTGACTTTCTCAGCAATGCTTCAGGCAACTCTAGATTTAGGTCATCTGCCAAAGCATGAACGTCAGGAGTTGTTTTTCCGGTTGCTTTCGCAAATACGGTAATCACTTCTGCTGCATCTTCCACAGTCTTTGCCTCATCAAAAGAGACAAAAATGGCACCCTCTTCATATCTGAAGTTCATCTCAGCCGCAAGTGCAGATGCTTGAACTTTCTTTTGCAACCCACCATCTACACTTACTTTGATTGTGTCAAAATAAGTTTTAGAAGAAACTTCAAGACCCATTTGGGTCAAAGCATTAGCTGTAAGTTTGGCAAGGCCGTGAGTTCTCAGAGCAATATTTTTCAAACCCTTTGGACCGTGATAGACCGCATAGAAGCTGGACATCACAGCCAAAAGCACCTGGGCAGTACAAATATTGGAGGTTGCCTTTTCACGCTTGATGTGTTGCTCTCGGGTCTGAAGCGCCATTCGGTAGGCTTTGTTTCCAGCTCGGTCGATAGACACACCAATGATTCTACCTGGGATTTGACGCTTAAATTCGTCTTTCGTTGCAAAAAACGCCGAGTGCGGTCCACCATAGCCCATCGGAACTCCAAAACGCTGGGCAGATCCTACCACTACGTCAGCACCCATTTCTCCCGGAGGAGTCAATAGGGTCAAAGCCAATAGATCTGAAGCAAAAGCAGTCAAAACTTTATTATCCTTTGCTGCGGCAACAATGGCTGAATAGTCAGCTACTTCACCGTCTGCATTCGGATACTGGAACATCACCCCATAAAGCTCAGGATCAGTCAAATCCAAGGCAGAAAGCGGCCCAAAAACCAGTTCAATTCCAATAGGCTCCGCACGGGTGACAAGCAAGGCTTTAGTCTGAGGAAATACCTTTTCGTCTACAAAATACTTGTTGGCATTCTTTTTCTCTCTAGGCTTCACTGCGTGCAGCATAGTCATTGCTTCAGCAGCTGCGGTACCTTCATCGAGCAAAGATGCATTGGCCAACTCCATCCCGGTCAATTCCATCACCACAGTCTGGAAATTGATCAACGCTTCCAAACGACCCTGTGCAATTTCAGCCTGATAAGGGGTATAGGCTGTATACCATCCCGGATTTTCGAGTACATTTCTCAGCACTACGCCAGGAACGATCGTGTCATAGTATCCCATCCCAATGTAGGACTTGAATACCTTATTTTTGGAGGCAAGCTTTTTGAAATTTTTCAAAAACTCCGACTCTAACTGAGCCGCAGGAAGATTTAGCGGACGCTCCAATTGAATAGAGGTGGGAACGGTTTGATTGATTAATTCCTCCAAGGAAGAGGCACCGATTTTCTCCAACATCTCCGCGATTTCCGCCTCTGTCGGGCCATTGTGTCTGCTCTCAAATTTGACAGCATTAGAAAGATTGATCTGCATAAAGAACGCTTAGAAGTATGATCTATTTGGGTTTGGAATCCACCTGATTTTACGTGCGCAAAGGTAAGATTTCCTGAAGGAAAAGTCTTTGGGCTCATTCAATTATTTACCTCCTTAACACCAGAATTGACAGGCGGTTTTTTTGAGGGTTAAAAATTTGGCTAGTTTAGAGCCCTAAACTGAAAAATATGAACAAAGGACTCCTTTTAAGCGGCGCCTTGTTGATGGGAATGATGATGCCCGCAATGGCTCAAAATCCCACCCAAGTCAAATACGCCAATACCATCACGGTAGAAGACTTAACCAAACACCTCACTTATCTGGCCTCTGACGAAATGAAAGGCAGGGACACAGGTTCTCCAGAAGGAAAAATAGCTGCTCAATACCTGGCAGATTTCTACAAAGGTCTAGGACTGACTGGTCCTGTGAGCGGAAGCTATTTCCAAAATGTACCCTTAGTAAGCACCAATTTCAGCAAAGTGACGCTTCAGATAGGAAAAACCAAGTTGGTAGAAAACACTGACTTTGTCTTCACCGGTGACGGAAATATGGCCAAAGCTGCCAAAGCTGATTTGGTATTCCTAGGTTTGGTGACCGATGAAAACCTGGCCAAAGTGGATGTAAAGGGTAAGCTTGTAGGTCTTTGGGCTGTCGGCGTGCGAAGCAATGACTTGGTGACTAAAGTGATGGATGCAGGTGCAGCCGGAATCGTGATCGTGACCATGGAAGGACAAGCCAACTTTGACCGAATCGCAAATCGATACAAGTCACTAGCCGGAAGAGGACGAATAGGCTTTGACCAGGAGATCAAGCAGAGACCGATTTTCATGGTCAGCTCGGATAAAATGGCCCAGCTTTTCGCAACACCTGTAGAAACCTTGAAAGAGGCAGCCAAATCCAATCCTACAAGTATCGCTTCTCAGAAAGCAACTTTTCAGGTGGTAAAAACCAAAACTCCTGTTGAAGCCGTAAACGTGATGGGCTTCTTGGAAGGTACTGACAAGAAAGAAGAGGTATTGGTAATCTCTTCTCACTATGACCACGTCGGTGTAAACGGCGAAGGAGATGCATTTAATGGAGCTGATGATGATGGATCGGGCACTGTATCCGTCATGGAGATTGCTGAAGCATTTGCAACAGCCGCCAAAGAAGGCAATAAGCCGAGAAGAAGCATCTTGTTCCTGAACGTGACCGGTGAGGAAAAGGGACTTTTGGGATCAGAGTATTATGCCGGAAATCCAGTGTTCCCGATCGCCAACACGGTAAACAACATCAACATCGACATGGTGGGCCGTATTGATTACGAATACCAAAAAGCTGAAAACAAGGACTATGTGTATGTGATCGGCTCAGAAATGCTTTCTTCTCACCTAAAGAAAATCAACGAATACAATAACATCACCTACACCAATTTGATCCTGGACTACCGCTACGATGCGGAAGACGATCCAAACAGATTTTACTATCGCTCAGACCATTACAACTTTGCGAAGTTCAATATTCCCGTGATCTTCTTCTTCAACGGAGTGCATGACGACTACCATCAGGTGACCGACACGGTAGACAAGATCGAGTTTCCGCTGATGACCAAAAGAGCTCAACTGATCTTCCATACTGCTTGGGATTTGGCAAACAGAGAGCAACGAACTCCTGTGGATGGATCCAATACTAGAAGAGAAAGATAAATACTAGGCTTATCTGAGATTTTTAATAATAAAAATGAAATCGGCCAGATAAATTTTCTGGCCGATTTCGCTTCTTTAGAACTTGGAAATTCTCTTCAAATCTCTTTTTACGTCTCGCCTTGAACAAGTAGTTTTTTAAATTTAATCACATTTCTTTTGTTTTTACCCCAATCTAAGATTTGAGTTTTAAGTTTACATTGACTACTTATTACTACAATCCCTTCACTAAAACGAATTTTTATTTTTTCTCCCCAAGAGTATAAATTTGCTCTAGTATTGAAAGTTATTTCACCTTCATTAAGTGAATATTTTATATTCTTAGATTCTAGATAATTTTTAAACAGTTCGAAAACTGTTTTTTCCTTCAAACTTGTTCTAACAAAGTCTTGATAATTAGCTGTCATAGTAATTACTTTATGATAAACCAATTGCCATTGTTATTGAACCTGCTGCTAATCCTATAAAAGCTCCTAATGGACCTCCCAACAATCCCCCAGCAGTGCCTTCTACGATGTCAGCCCAAGCAATTTTCTGGTAATCCTCTTCTTTAATTTCTAAAATCCTTGAATTTTGGGCTTCACCACTCTTTGCAATTATCCATTTGCTTAAATTTTCTTTCCAATATGTATAAGATGCCTTATATACTAGGAGAAGATTCCTGATGCCATTTTTATCTTCCAAACTTATATTATTATCTTTTATTACTCTATTCTCCAATTCTTCAATATATATTAACTCATCTTCAAAATTTTCAATCTCAGAAGTCTTGGTAAAAAATTCATGAAGTATTATGTATGTGTTAGTTTGAATTTTATCTTTATTATTTTCCAAATAAACAAACACATCAAAACTCAGATTCTGGTTAAATAATCTTCCGTTATCTATTGATTGGGAAATATTAAATATTCTATATTTTAGATCCCGAGTATTATAATTAAAATTATCCTTAAAATATTTATCTACGAGTTCTAATCTTGAATCAATATCCTTGAACTTAAGGTTGGCATTATTTTCAATAAACCAATTTTCAAGTACCTGATTATGCCTTTCACCTAGATTAGGATAATACTCCACTTGTTCAAAAATCAAACTAGATTTCGGGTTGAATTCTTGGGCACTTTCTTGGTTACAGGAAAGCGTAAAAACGAGAACCACAATGCTGAAGAAAGCAGAATAAACTATTTTTTTCATACTGATTTAGGATTTTTTTTGATAATAATTTCTAATGACTGGCATTTACCGCCATTTCAAAAAAAATTAAAAACCCAATTCAGCGCAAGATATAGTTCATTTTTTTTTCTGATTTTTAGTCTTCATCTGATTACGATTCGGCTTTTTGACGTGCTTTTTAGCTTTTACCTTTTCACCCTTTCCGATATTTTTCTTGGGTTGGGCTTTTTTCTCGTGAAATGCTCCTTTGTAATCCGGATTATCGCGCTGCCTTAATTTATCCAGTTCTCGCTCGTAAGACTGCTTTTCTTCAAAAGGTGTAGCAGGCACATCCACTTCATCAGGTATTGGTAGCTCCTCCACCTTCATTCGGATCAGTTCCTCGATTTTTTCAAAATGGTAAGTTTCTGCCGGATTGATAAAGGTGATGGCCTTTCCTTCATTTTCTGCACGGCCAGTTCGCCCGATTCGATGGACATAATCCTCATAGATCAGTGGCACATCAAAATTGATTACATGGGAAACCAAAGTCACATCCAATCCTCGTGATGCCACGTCTGTTGCCACCAAGATTCGGACGTCCCCAGCTTTGAAGTCCTCCATGGAATTGATTCGGGTGTTTTGCCCTTTGTTGGCATGGATGACCCGGATTTCTCCAAAGTTTTTTCGCTCCAAGAAAGAATACACCGACTCGGCATTTTTTCGACTTCGGGTAAAAATCATCGCACGGCTGATCTCCTCATTTTGCAAAAGGTGAGCTAGCAGATTGATTTTGGTTTTGATATTGGGAACGGTGTATTTCACCTGACCAATAGTCTCTGCAGTAGTCGCCGAAGGCGCCACTTCCACTCGCTCAGGGAATTCGAGGAATTCGGCTGCCAAGTGCTCGATCCTTCCTGAGAAGGTAGCTGAGAAAAGCAGATTCTGTCTTTTGTTTGGAATGACCTCCAAAATGGCGCGAATCTGAGGCATGAATCCCATATCCATCATTTTATCCGCCTCATCCAAAACCATCGTTTTCAGATCTTTGGGATAAATATTTCCTTTTCGATAGATATCCATAAATCGACCTGGTGTAGAAATCACAATATCGACTCCAGACTCTATAGATTCAATTTGAGTTTTAGGCCCAAGACCTCCGTATAAGGAAACGATTCTCAAATCTGTATTTCTTCCAAGTTGCCGAGCCACTTCCTCGATCTGCATGACCAGCTCTCGAGTAGGTGCCAGAATCAAAGCCCGGGGATGCTTCCCTTGAGCATATTTCACCTTCATCAAGACAGGCAAGATATAAGCAGCAGTTTTTCCCGTTCCCGTCTGAGCAATTCCCAAGACATCGTGACCGGCTATTGCCAAAGGAATAGCCTTTTGTTGAATAGGAGTTGGAGTGGTATAGCCGGATTCTGCGACTGCTTCGAGCAATTGTTTGTTTAGCTTAAATGCATCGAACCCTACGGTTTCATTGCTCATGATTGTTAATTTTGAATTGAAAACTCCACTCTTTAAAAAGTAGAACTGATGAAAAGTATCCTAATCACCGGGGCAAATATAGTCAATGAAGGCCGGATTACTCCGGGAGATGTGTTGGTCCGTGAGGGACGAATCGCCAAAATAGGCCTAGATCTGAGTCAAGAATCTGCTGATATTTATTTGGATGCACGAGGAAAACATCTTTTCCCGGGGGTAATTGATGATCAAGTTCACTTCCGAGAACCCGGATTGACCCATAAAGGAGAAATTTACACCGAGGCGAAAGCAGGAGTAGCAGGAGGCACTACTTCCTACATGGAAATGCCCAATACGGTACCCCAAGCAGTGACAATAGCCCTTTTGGAAGAAAAATATTCAAGAGCAAAAGAAGTATCACTTGCCAATTATTCCTTCTTTTTAGGGGGGACCAATGATAATCTAGGAGAAATCCTGAAGTTGGATTTGGAAAATATCTGTGGCCTGAAAGTATTTCAGGGTTCCTCCACAGGTAACATGGTCGTGGACAATATCGAGTCACTCGAAGGCATTTTCAAAGAATACAAAGGACTACTGGCCATCCACTCCGAAAATGACCACATTATCAAAGCCAATCTAGACGAATACAAAAAGACTTACGGAGAGGATATCCCGGTAAAATTCCACCCTAAAATCAGATCGGAAGAGGCTTGCTATGATGCTTCCAGCCGCGCTGTGGCCATGGCCAAAAAATATGGGACCCGTCTCCACATTTTGCATATCAGCACTGCTAAGGAGCTAGAACTCTTTGACAGTACACTTCCTTTAGAGGAGAAAAAAATCACAGCTGAAGCCTGCATTCACCACATGTGGTTTGCAGAGGAAGATTACGATACCAAAGGAAACCTTATCAAATGGAATCCTGCAGTAAAAACGGTTCATGACCGAGAAAACATTTTTCAGGCCATGCTGGATGATCGAATCGATGTGATTGCTACCGATCATGCGCCTCATACTTTGGAAGAAAAAGCACAATCTTACCTCAAGGCACCATCGGGAGGACCCCTGATTCAACATAGCTTGGTAGCGATGCTGGACTTTTACCATCAAGGAAAAATATCCTTGGAAACCATCGCTCAAAAAATGGCTCACAATGTAGCTCGTCTGTTCAGAATCAAAGATCGCGGTTTCATCAGGGAAGGATATTTTGCAGATTTGGTACTCGTGGATCTGGATTCGCCTTGGACAGTCACCAAGGAAAACATCTTGGCCAAATGCGGATGGTCGCCATTTGAAGGTCATACCTTTCAATCCAAAGTAACGCACACGATCGTATCTGGCCACTTAGCGTACAAGGAAGGTCAGTTTGACGAAAGCAAAAAAGGAGAAAGGCTAACTTTTTCCATAAATAAGTAATGAGATTCTTGCACCAAATAGGCTGAGTCCTTACTTTTGCAAACCAATTGAGGAAACGATCTCAATGGATATTAAATGGTGATTGTAGCTCAGTTGGTTAGAGCGCTGGTTTGTGGCACCAGAGGTCGCCGGTTCGAGTCCGGTCTTTCACCCAAAACCCCTCCTAACGAGGGGTTTTCTTGTTAATAGCAGATTCAACTTGGCATACCATTTGAACTAAAAAAATCAAACTAAACCATACTGTTATGTTTACTTTGTTTAAATCTTCACCGAAATTTCCGGTAGTAAAGCCTGTAAACATCAGGCAAATTCAGAACTACCTCTCCAAGTTTGAAGAATCCTTGAAAACATTCGAAGAGATCCAAAAAGAGGCTGTTCACTCGTAATAAAAAGCAAGTTGCATAAGGTTATGGAAACATAACCTTTATTTTTTGCCCTTTAATTTTTCTTATCCGATCAAAACTCTATTTTTAAACTCATTCAATTTTGAACTATGAGTTATATCCATTTTGATAAATCCCAATTAATTAACCTGAATTATTCCCTTGATAGGGAAATCATTCGAACCAACCGTTCGGGCACTTACACTAGCACCACCATCATCGGATGTAATACGAGAAAATACCATGGTCTACTTGTGGTGCCACAGCCGCAGATCGATTCCCAGAATCATGTCTTGCTCTCCACTGTGCACGAAACGGTGATTCAACGCGGCGCCAGCTTTAATTTGGGTATTTCCAAATTCCCGGGAAATTATTCCCCAAGAGGACATAAGTACCTTGAAGATTTTGATTCCGAACCTATCCCAAAATTGACCTATCGAGTAGGTGGTGTAGTTCTGCAAAAAGAACTCATTCTTGATACCAATAGAGATCGTGTAATGATCCGATACACGTTGTTGGAAGCTCACTCCCCTACCAAAATCAGAATCCAACCGTTTTTAGCTTTTCGAGGGTACCATAACCTAATGAAGGCCAATGATCAGATCGATAAAGAATATGAAGAAGTAGATAATGGCGTGAAGTTTCGGCTTTACCCTCAATATGACCCACTTTACATGCAATTGTCTAAGTCTGGAGAGTTCATCTCCAAACCTGACTGGTATTACAATATCGAATACATTCAAGAGCGGGAAAGGGGCTATGACTACCAGGAAGACTTATTTGTTCCAGGCTACTTTGAGTTTGACATAGAAAAAGGTGAATCTGTCATTTTTTCGGCAGGACTTACTGATGCAGATCCTGAAACCCGACAAAATGCCTTTCAAAAAGAAATCGCTAGAAGAATCCCTAGAAATAATTTTGAAAACTGCCTGCGAAACTCTGCCGGACAATTTATCCGAAGAAGAGACGGAGATGTCCGGGTCATTGCTGGCTATCCTTGGTTTGGCTGGTGGGGAAGAGACACATTTATTGCATCTCCAGGCTTGACACTTTCTGCAGGAGACTCAGACACTTTCTTGGAGATCATGGATACGATGTCCAGAGATCTTAAAGGGCCTCTTTTCCCAAATATTGGAAGCGGAGACTACACCAACATGACCTCTATGGATGCCCCATTATGGTTTTTTTGGTCCCTTCAGCAGTATATCATCTACACAGGTGACAAGAAAACAATCCAAGACCGCTACCTAGGCAAGTTGAGAGGTATCATCGAAGGATACAAGACAGGCACTGAATTCAACATTCACATGATGGACTCGGGTCTAATTTGGGGAGGACAAGATGGCGTTGCGCTGACTTGGATGGATGCCATCACTTCCGATGGACCTGTAACCCCAAGAATCGGATGTCCGGTAGAAATTCAAGCGCTTTGGTACAATGCCCTCTGTTTTTACCATGAGCTTACAAGAGATGAGGAATACGCTGCTTTAGCTTCGAAGGTAAAGGATTCGTTCGATCGTGAATTTTGGTCCTGGGATTACGGCTACTTGGCCGATGTGGTCGATGGAGAGGAAAAAGACTGGTCTATTCGGCCAAATATGTTGTTTGCCACCTCACTACCTTACACCATTCTTAGTGAAGAAAAGTGCGATAAGGTCTTGGAAATCGTCAAATCTAAACTTTTGACACCAAGAGGACTTCGCTCTTTATCTCCGGATGATCCGGGATACAAGGGATATTATTTCGGCAACCAAACGAGCCGCGACCATGCTTACCACAATGGTACCGTTTGGGCCTGGTTGCTTGGCCATTTCGTAGAAGGCTATCTGAAACTTCATGGAAAAGCAGCCAAAAACTTTGTGGAGAAAATCATCAAAGGTTTCGATGGTGTAATGACTCAATACGGAATCGGAACCGTAGCTGAAATATACGATGGAGATGCTCCGCACAGACCAAAGGGATCTGTATCCCAAGCTTGGAGCATTGCTGAATTATTACGAATGATGGACTTAGTGAAAAGAATCTAACTGACTTTTATGAGAGTATTAATGTTTGGATGGGAATTCCCACCTCATATTTCCGGAGGGTTAGGTACAGCGTGCTATGGACTCGTTCAGGGAATGAATCATCATAACCAAGAGGTAATTTTCGTAGTCCCCAAATTGTGGGGAGATGAAGAACCGCTTGCTGATTTTGTCAATGCGAGTGATGTAACTATCGATTATCGAGAGCGTAAATTCAAAAAAATCTGGAAAAACCTTACCTATTTGGAGGTCAACAGCTTTTTGGTTCCTTACCTCGGACAAGAAGAATTCAAAAAGTACACCGACTATGCCATGCATCACCGCACGGATGTAGATGAAAGTATCTTTTCCAATAAGTTTGAATTCAGCGGAAAGTATGGCAAAAACCTCATGGAGGAAGTTTCCCGATACGCACTCGTAGGAGCTCAAATCGCCCGAGACCGAAGTGACTTTGACATCATCCATGCTCACGATTGGCTAGCTTATCCTGCCGGAATCGCGGCAAAAGAAATAAGTGGAAAACCTCTCGTGGTACATGTTCATGCCACAGAATATGACCGATCTGGTGAGTCTGTCAACCGACCTGTTTATGAAATCGAACGTGCAGGAATGCACGCCGCTGACCATATCGTGGCAGTAAGCCAATTGACCAAAAATATCTGTGTTAGAAAGTATGGAGTACCTGCAGAAAAGGTGACGGTATTACACAACGCCGTATTGGATGCAAGCATTATCAAGTCTGCCTATCAGAAGAAAGTGCCAGAAAAAATCGTTACTTTTTTGGGTAGGATCACCTTCCAAAAAGGTCCTGAATACTTCGTCGAAGCCGCTAAAAAGGTCATCGAACGTGATCCTAATGTCAGGTTTGTGATGGCAGGATCCGGTGATTTGCTCAACAGAATGATCGACCGAGTAGCCGAACTCCGCATGGGCACCAAGTTTCACTTTACTGGCTTTCTCAAAGGAGATGATGTGGATCACATGTATGCGATCAGCGATGTCTATGTCATGCCTTCTGTATCCGAGCCATTTGGAATCGCACCATTGGAAGCGGTACGTCACAATACCCCTGTTATTATTTCGAAGCAGTCAGGAGTGGCTGAGGTATTGAAAAATGCTATCAAAGTGGATTTTTGGGATGTGGACGCAATGGCCGATGCAATCTTTGCTCTGCTGCATTATCAGAGTATCTCCAAGATGTTTAAGGAACTGGGAGGGGAAGAACTCAAAAAATTAAAATGGGAGCATGTCGCTGCCAAACTGGTAACCGTTTACGAAAAAACTTTAGCTCAACGATCATGAGAACCGTCTGCTTTTATTTTCAAGTACATCAGCCCTTTCGAATCAAGCCCTACAGGTTTTTTGATATAGGAGAAGACCATTACTATTGGGATGACTACCTCAACAGAAATGTAGTTCGAAAAGTAGCTCAAAAATGCTACCTGCCTATGAATGCCCTTCTTTTGGAACTTATTCATAAATACCAAGGGAAATTCAAAGTGGCTTTTTCGATTTCAGGAACCTGCTTGGATCAATTCGAAGCTTATGCTCCCGATGTACTTCAAAGCTTTCAACAGCTGGTAGCAACGGGCCATGTGGAACTACTCAACGAGACCTATTCTCACTCCCTGGCAGCCCTGAAGAGTAAGGAGGAGTTTTCTGCTTTGGTCAAAAAACATCAGGACAAAATCAAAGCCCTTTTCAACGGTTATACTCCTAAAGTCTTCCGAAACACGGAGCTGATCTACTCAGACCAAGTGGGGGCGATGGTAGCCGGTCTTGGCTATGAGGCAATATTGACAGAGGGTGCCAAGCACGTGCTAGGATGGAAAAGTCCCAATTACGTCTACTCCAATGCCATCAATCCAGAGCTTAAAGTCTTATTGAAAAACTTCAGACTATCGGATGATATCGCCTTCCGATTCAGTAACAAGACTTGGGCAGATTTTCCTTTGACTACGGACAAGTTTGTGGCCTGGCTCAACGCCATTCCAAAAGAAGAGCAGGTAGTCAACCTATTTATGGATTATGAAACCTTCGGTGAGCATCAGTGGGCAGAAACCGGGATTTTCGACTTCATGAGACATCTTCCTGAAGCAATTTTCAAAGGTTCCAACTTCACATTTTCTACCCCTTCGGAGGTGGCTGCAGGAACGGCTGCAGTGAGTAAAATCCACGTTTCCACTCCGATTTCTTGGGCGGATGAGGAACGCGATCTTACCGCATGGCTAGGAAACGATATGCAGGATGAAGCTTTTGATCGGTTGTATGAGTTGGAGCGAATGGTTAAAAAAATCGATGATGTAGAGATCAAACGAGACTGGGAATACTTACAGACTTCGGATCATTTCTATTACATGTGTACCAAATTCTTCTCTGATGGATCGGTGCACGAATATTTCAGCCCTTATGACACTCCTTATGATGCCTTCATCAACTATATGAATGTCCTGAGTGACTTCATCCTCAGAGTAAAAGCCAAGTTGGCTGAGACTGAAAAAGCCACTGTTTAACAACAAAAATCCCGGGCATTGACCCGGGATTTTTGTTTTAGCATGGCCTTAGAAGGTATATCCGTACACCTCTTTCTTGGTAGGCTTGTAGAAAATCATCCCGTTTTCAGGATCTGAATCGTAGACAGGCTCTTTGTCATTGAGGACAATTTTCCCGACTTCTTTACCGCTGATTTTGTCCACTTTTACCAGACCTACTCCTTCTCCCACATCTGTTAAGATGAAATTATATACCCCCCTCGAAATGGTGGCCTTGAAGCGCTGATTGGCCGCCTGACCAAATGCCCCGGACATGTCCTCAAAAAATTCCCGTTGAATTCCATACTGCCTACTGATCGAACTTTGGTAACCCATCGGTCCGGTTGTAGCTCCTTCAGCATAAGCATTGGCCGCTGCCATGGCCACCATCGCAACCTGCATGGTGCGGAGAGCGATCCGACCTGCCAAGGAAATTTTTGGAGAAGCCCAATGCTGTTGGAAAAGTACCCTACCGGTTTCGTCAAATCCCATCATATTTTGGCTGGAGGAGAGTACAAAGTTTGATCCTGTATACTCCAAGAAATCAGGAGTTTCTTTTTCTCCAAATTCCACCTTATTGATAATCACTTTCTTTTCACCTGTCACCAAATTGACCGCATAAACTTTTTCATCGGCGTAGAAAAATTCCTGATCCAACGAAGGCTTGGCTCTCAAAACTCCAGGGCCTTTGATCATATCCTTGCTTCCCCATTTTAGGTTTCCTTCAAAATCGATCAGGCCGATACTACCTTCTTCATCCCGATACATGATCCCTGCACCGGTCATTTGATCAATCTGAATTCCTTTAATCTTCTGAGACCACTTTTCCTCACCCGAGTTCTTATCAAGCACAGTTAAGTATTTATCCTTTTCACCTACAGCAATCCCGCGATCTTTTCCCAGGTCCACCACAATGCCTGATAGCTTTTTGGCTGTCCACTTAGTATTACCGTTTGCAGCTTCCATTAAGGTAAAGTTTTTCTCATCTGCGACGATCACACCAAAATTCTCAGCCTTTAGGATCGGCGCATCTTTGGTGGCGAGTGGCTTTTCCCAAAGGACCTTTCCCGAGCCAAGTTCTACGGCTGATACGACACCCTGATTTCCTTTTTTCTGATAAAAGTATCCTTCAGTCAATCGGATATTGGCATCAAATGCTTCGAAGTTGTTTTTCTTATCCGCTACTTCAAAAGTCCAAATTGGAGCTCCTGTCTTGGCATTGATTTTTGCAGAAGTCTTTTCTCCTATGAAAAGAAGGTTGTTGTCATCTGTCACCACCGGGAGGAAAATGGAAGAAAACTGGTCACTTTCCCAAGCGATTTTACCCGTCTCCAAATTGATGAATTTGGAAATTTGAACGTACGGCTTACCTGCTTGATACATATCCACGAAGCTGGCCGTGATCAAAATCCCCTTCAACTCGGGGATATAACCCGATCCATCGTAGTTGAAGGTCGCTACCTCGGGACCAATGACTTTGACCACAGGCATACCAGCCATCTTTGGACTGATGACTACTTCACCTGTTCGGATATTGATCACGACAAAGTTTTTGACCATGATGTTATCCGTGTATTTCACCAAGGCAAAATCAGAGATTTTCGGATCATTGGGATCTTCCAAGACCTGAATCAAGTCTGCCGTGTAGCCCAGCTTTTTACCATCTGGACCTTTAAGCGCCTTGGCAGAATTGTAAAGATCTTCGTTTGACCACAAGAGCTTACCTGTAGCGGCATCTACACCATGTAATCCCCAATCCGTACTGCCTACAAGCAGAATCTTATTGGGAGTGTACTTGGTCCATTCTACCCCTTTTTCAAGGGTGAGCTTCCATTGGGGCTCTTGAGCGTAGGCCAGTGTTCTTGTGCCCAATAGGATGAGGAGCGCAAGAAATAGCGATTGAGTGGTTGTGCTGATTTTTTTCATGATAAAAAGATTTTTGATCAAAACTAGCTCGAGCACAATCGCTAGAAAATACGCCATTTGTCGTATTTAAATGCAAAAAGCACCTCTTTCGGGGTGCTTTTTGAAATAAAGTGGATTTTTAGGTCAATAACTTTCCGAAGGACTGGGAAAGTCTTTGGATTTCACATCCTTGATATAGCTTTCAAAGGCAGTCATCATCACCGACTGCAGATCAGCATATTGCCTCAAAAATCTGGGTTTGAACTCCTGGGTAATCCCAAGCATATCATGCATGACCAACACTTGTCCATCTACATCAGGACCTGCTCCAATTCCGATCACAGGAATATTTACCGCCTCCGAAACCTTCTTTGCCAGTGCAGCTGGGATTTTCTCCAATACGATCGCAAAGCAACCGCAATCCTCAAGCATTTTGGCATCTTCCAAAAGCTTATTGGCTTCGGCTTCTTCTTTAGCTCTTACGGTATAGGTTCCAAATTTATAAATCGACTGTGGGGTGAGTCCCAAATGTCCCATCACAGGCACCCCTGCGCTCAAAATTCTGACAACAGATTCCTTAATCTCGGAGCCTCCCTCCACCTTGACGGCATGTGCTCCGGATTCTTTCATGATTCGGATTGCCGATCTCAATGCTTCAGAACTATTGCCCTGGTAGCTACCAAATGGAATATCCACCACAATAAAGGATCGCTTCACAGCTCTCACCACCGCAGAGGCATGATAAATCATTTGGTCCAGCGTAATCGGTAAGGTGGTCTCGTGCCCAGCCATCACATTGGAGGCAGAGTCACCTACGAGAATAATGTCCATCCCTGCAGCATCGACAATTTTTGCCATGGAATAATCATAAGCGGTCAGCATGGAGATTTTTTCTCCACGATGCTTCATCTCTTGGAGCGTATGGGTTGTAATTCGCTTCACAGAAGCGGAGGAATGTACAGACATGATTAGTCGAGGTGAACTGAATATTCGTTTGCAGAAAAATCTACACGGATGTGCTCATTAAGCGTAGTTGCCAATTCGTATCCGGTATAATCTGGTCTTACAGGAAATAAACCATGGCTACGGTTGACCAATACCGCAATCTCCATTTTAAAGATCTCCTGATCCAAAAATGGCTTCATGGCATAAACTAGCGTCTTTCCAGTATTGAGTACGTCGTCTACCAAAATGATGGTCTTCCCACTAAATTGAAGAGCCTGAGAGAGTTTTACTTCAGAATTGGACACCGATTTTTTATCCAAAATCACCTCTACTTCTTCCACCTGCATCGGAGAAATCTTCCTTAGCTCAGAAGCCAACAGGCTGGCAAGTGAAGTACCCATGCCCGTGATTCCTGCGAATACCACCCCCGAAGAATGAAGGTTGCGCTCGTAAATTTCAAAGGCCATTCGGGTGATTTTTTGACCTACCTGCTTGTGATTAAGTACCTCGCTCATGTTTGATTTTGAAAAAGGAAAATTAGACCAAAATGACGGGCTTCGCAAACCGATCATCGGTGACTGTCTTCCTCGTGTAGAATATTGAGGTAACTCTGGTAGCGGTAAGGATGAATGTATCCTTCGTCAAACTTTTGAAGCACCACACATCCGGGCTCGTTGACATGTGTGCAGTTGTTGTACTTACACTGACCCAAAAACTGCCGCATCTCTGGAAAATAATGCGAAAGCTCAAACTCCTCCACATCCAAGATTCCAAACTCTTTGATCCCTGGGGTATCAATCAAATCTCCTCCTTCAGGTAAAAAAAACAGCTCGGCAAAGGTAGTCGTGTGAACCCCTTTGGCACTGTAACCTGATATTTCCTTGGTATCCTGACCGGCTCCTGGAATCAATGCATTAAGCAAAGTGCTCTTACCCACTCCTGAATGCCCAGAAATCAGACTTGATTTTCCTTGAATATGGGGTAAAAATTTATCTCTGATATCCTGATCTTTTAGAGCAGAAACCTCCAACACCGGATAGCCCAAAGGCTCATAGATCTCATGAATATCACGAAGCCATTCCGCTTCATCTTCCCCATCGAGCTGGTCCATTTTATTGACTACGAGCATGGCTGGAATCCCATAACTCTCTACACTGACCAAAAATCGATCAATAAATCCCAGGGAGGTCCTTGGCTTTTTCATTGTAATGACCAATATCGCCTGATCAAGATTACTTGCGATTATATGCGAGAAGTGTTGCTTTCGGGTCGATTTGCGGATCACATAGTTATCTCTGGGCAAAATACCCTGGATGACAGCAGTATCCTGACCTGACTCTTTTTCCAGCTCGACCCAATCCCCTACTGCGATGGGATTGGTCAGCTTCAAATCCTCCTGCTTAAACTTCCCCTTCAGACGCGCTGAAAGGATTCGCTCTTCCGTCTTGACCGCATACCAGCTGCCAGTAGATTTGATCACTCTTCCGATCATAAAGCCCGTTTGATTGAATGAATGTAAGTAACGATTCTTTGCGCGGCACCAAGATTGGAAGTAACCCAATTTTTGGCTGAATCGGTCGCTTTTTTATAGGTATCTTCTTTTTCCAATTCTGAAAAAACAAGAAACAAACCTTTCTCATCTTGTACAGAAAATCCACATCCCTCGAGCTGAGCTTGAGTGGCTTCAGGGAATTTGCTTTCTCTTTTCAGTTTACCAAATATCACCGGCACCGAAAAACCGAGTGGTTCCAGAATATTGTGGAGCCCTTTGCCAAATGCTCCTCCAACATAGGCAATCCTAGCAAACTGGTAGAGAGAGGAAAGCATCCCGATATTATCTATGAAAAGGACAGCATTGGAATCGGCAAAGGTCCAATCTGAATATTTTTTTGAGGGAATTGTAAGCTGCTGGGCCCATCGATTCATGGGTTCGGGATCAAGGTCATGCGGCGCTATGAGCCAGCGATAATTTGCTCTGGAATTGATCAAAGGGATCAGAAGCCGCATATCCTCATCCCATGCACTACCTACCACAACGACCTCATAGTCACCAATCCAAGATTTGATATCTACTAATGGCTTTGGAGAAGCAGCAGTGGCCACTACCCGATCAAATCTCGTGTCACCCGAAATACTTACTCTAGAAACGCCCAAGCCCTGAAGGAGCTCCAAGCTGTGTTGATTTTGAGTAAAAATCCAATCCAGATCAAGTAGCATCTTTCTGAAAAACCCACCATACCAAGAAAAATATATCTGATTTTCACGAAAAGAAGCCGCTATCAAATAGACTGAAATTCCTCTGCTTTTGAGTGCTGAAATAAGGTGGTACCAAAGGTCATATTTGACAAAAAACACCTGATCAGGCTTCATGAGGGACACAAACCTCTCCATCGCGCTTTTTCGATCAATAGGCAAATAGGTGATGTAGTCCAAGTCTGGATTGGGGCGCTTAATCGTATTGTCGTAACCTGATGGACTAAAAAAACTTAAGATAATCTTCACTTCAGGCTGTTGCGATTTCAAAAGAGAAATCACTGGTCTAGCCTGCTCGTATTCACCTAGAGATGCTACATGAAACCAAATCAGCTGTCCTGAATTTTTGCTTCTGAAGTCTTGCAGTTGGGTAAAAATCCCGATTCTTCCCTTCAAAAAATGTTTGCCCCTTGGAGAAACCCATCCAAGTATCGGCAAAAGCCCAGTCACCAATTCAAAGAAGAGGAAGTAGAGAAATTTCATTTTTCAAAAGTAGCCAATCCTCAAGATTTTTGATTTTTATTTAATTATTGGTTTGATTTAGAGCCTGAAAAAAATTTAGCAAAAAAGTGAATTGGACTTCCGCTAATTCATGGCAAAATAGCTAGATTCATTGCCCCTGTTTGATATTCCAGTAATCCGGTTTTAGTAGTAGTGTATGATTAAGGTTCTGTTTGTTTGTTTAGGAAATATTTGTCGATCCCCCTTGGCAGAGGCTGTTTTTAATCACAAGATCAAGACCTTAGGATTGGAGAAAAAGTTTAAATCTGACAGCGCAGGCACCTCTGACTTTCATATCGGCGAGCTTCCAGACGAGCGAACCATCAAATGCGCAGTTAAAAATGGGATTCCTATTCATCATCGAGGAAGACAAGTCAATCGAACAGACTTCAGAGATTTTGACTACATCATTGCGATGGATGACAACAATCTCAGAAACCTCAATAATCTGAAAGTCAGATATAATTTTGCGGACAAGGAAATTTACCTCATGAGAAATTTCATCCCTGAGTGGCAGGGACTTCCCGTACCTGACCCTTATTATGGAGGGGAAGAAGGCTTTGATGAAATCTATCAAATCCTTGACGAAGCCATCGATGGATTCCTAGAGCAAATCAAGGTCAGTCACCAACTCTATGCTTGATCAGCATCAGCTCTACGAACAAATACTTTTTGAAACACTCGGGCCTCAGACCCAGCTCCATGCTGCCAGTTTAATAGCAGCCGGGAATCACAACCAAGGCGTAAGACTGGATACCTCCGACGGTCCATTCTTTCTCAAACTCAACTTTGATCACGAGCTGGACATCCTGAAAAAAGAAGCTGAGGGACTACTCAGGCTTTCTAAATCCACTTTTCTGAAGGTTCCCACTGTTTATGGGACTGGTAGAGTTGAAGACTACAACTACCTGCTTTCAGAATTCATCCCAAGCAGTCGACCCCATCCGGAATATTGGGAAGACCTTGGAATGGGGCTTGCCCATCTACACCTGAATCATCAAGATCATTTTGGCTTGGAGCACGACAATTTTATTGCTTCACTCCCTCAAAAGAACCAACCCCTGGCAGATTGGCTAGACTTTTTTATAGAATACCGACTCGAACCCCTTTTGGGAAAAGCCTATTTTGATCGGTTGATCCCATTGGATTTTCTGAAAAAATTCCAAACCCTTTACCCCAAACTGGACGCGCTTTTTCCTAAAGAGAAACCTTCCTTGCTCCACGGTGATCTGTGGTCAGGAAATATCCTCTGTGGTCCTGAAGGTAAGCCTTGTCTCATCGATCCGGCCCTTTACTTTGGTCATCGGGAAATGGATTTGGCATTCTCCCGTCTTTTTGGAGGGTTTGATTCAAAGTTTTACGAAGCCTATGAATCCATTCTTCCCCTGGAACCTGGATTTGAATCCCGGATTGGAGTTTACAATCTCTATCCCTTGCTCGTTCACTTGAATCTATTTGGCACTGCCTACCTTCCGGGAATCGAAAAAATACTCAATCGCTTTCACTAATGGACTACCTGATTAGACCATACCAGCCTTCAGATGCTTTTGCTGTCCGTGAGATCATCAACGATTCGATACTACATACCTCTCACAATTATGACTATCATCCCAAATCACTGGATGAGGTGGAAGTGCTTTTTTCTGAAAAAATCCGAGATGGCTTTCCTGTCTTGGTAGCCGAAGCGAAGGGTGAAGTAGTAGGCTATGCTACCTTTGGCAAATTCAGAGCAAAACCCGGCTACAGTAAAACTGTGGAACACTCCATTTATCTGAATGAAAAAGCCCAAGGCAAAGGCTTGGGCTCAGAGATGATGCGTCAGTTAATTGAAGTGGCGAAAGCGCAAGGCTACCACATGATGATTGCAGGAATGGACTCCGAAAATGTGGGCAGTTATCACTTCCATGAAAGACTTGGCTTTCGGGAAACAGCCCGCATGCCTGAGGTATCCTTCAAGTTTGGAAAGTGGCTCACCCTGGTATTTATGCAGTTGAAGCTTTCTTAGGAAGGATTCCCTGATCAGATCAGGCTAATTCTTGCACCAGTTCTCACTGCCTCATAGATCGCATCCAAAATCACCAGATCTTTCAAACCCTCTTCTCCATCCACAGGGATTAGTGGCTTTTTCCCATCCAAAATAATGGCTGCCATCTCGTCCATTTGCGTGGTCTGATGGGTAATGTGCTCCGCTTCGACGGGTCCTTTGTTGGTTTTGGCTTGGATAGGTCCATATCCGGTAGAGGGTTGCATCTCAGCAAATCCCTTGGTGCCGTTAAGGAAAAATTTATCCAGATTATTCATTGAATAGGTAGACAGACACGAAGCCACTGCGCCGGATGGAAATCCCATCTGAAACGTAATCGTCTCATCCACTCCTTGCTTAAACTTCACCGGATCGGTCTTAACCTCTTGAGCCGTTACCCAGATCGGTTCTTCGCCCAGCATATATCGGGCTCCGTTAATCGAGTACACGCCGATATCCATCATGGAACCGCCTCCTGCAAGCTCCCGATTGAGTCGCCATTGCGTAGGATCTCCGATCATAAACCCACTCAATCCTTGGAAAAAGAGTGTTTTACCAAATTCTCCCGCTCGCTGTCTTTTGACTATTTCTACTGTTTTTGCTTCGAAGTGCATCCGATACCCTACCATCAGGTGCACTCCTGCAGCTTTGCAGGCAGCTATCATTTCCCGACCTTCTTCGGCATTGAGTGCCATGGGTTTTTCGCAGATGACGTGCTTTCCAGCTTTTGCCACTCCGATGGAATGCGGCTTATGCAATGAATTGGGCGTAATCACATAGACCGCATCGATATCCGGATTGTCCTTGATTTGGTGGTAATTATCGTAGGTATAGCAATTTTTGGCAGGGATGCCATACTTCTGCTTCCAAGTTTCGATTTTGGAAGGGGTACCACTGATGACTCCGACGAGTTTGGCACGCTTGGAGTCCTTCATCGCTTCGGCGACCCGAGTGCCATAGCTTCCCAATCCCATGATAGCGACCCGAAGGACTTTCTCTTCTTTTTGAAAATTCATAGCCGAAAGTGGATCTGCAAAAGGCAAACTAATCGCCAGGGTGGAAAGCCCTGCTTTTTGGAGAAAATCACGTCTTGAGTTCATCGATAGGTGGGTTTAAGGTTAGGTTAACTCTTTGAAGTTAGAAAACTTCAGCTAGGCAAAGCTTTTTGGCTTAGACTTTTCTGCGAACGGCCTGAAAGGTATTTCGGGTGGATTGCTCCAAAAGCAGTTGGTAGCCCTCCATCAGCGACGGAATTCCCTCCGGCTTTTGCTTCAAAATGGTCAACAATTCCAGCCCTTCATTGTATCGGATTTCAAATTCCCCCTTGAGCTTTTCGAGCAGCTGTTCCAATTTGAAGAGTTGGGCATCGATCACGATCGAAACTGAAATAGCAGACAGTTGCAACATATTCACTCGAAGCTTCAGGGTTTGTAACTGCTCGTAGATTCGGTGAATGTGTTTTTCTTCGATGAAGGTAAAATCTGTGACCTTGAAACTGACCAAAATCTGCTCCTTCTTCAGGACAATAGTCGGCACTTCATGTGGGGCGGCATGCTCGTGGATTTTGGTACCCGAAGCATCCGGATTCAAAAAGGACTTGACAAAAAGCGGAATTCCTGCATTAGCCAGAGGCTTGATGGTCTTAGGGTGAATCACGGATGCACCGAAATAGGTCATCTCAGCAGCCTCACGGTAGCCAAGCTCTTCAAATTTTTGGGTGTTTGGAAAAAGCTTAGGATCGGCGTTGAGGACTCCCGGTACGTCTTTCCAAATGGTCACCGACCCAGCATCGAGACTAGTTCCCAAGATCGCAGCCGTAAAATCCGAACCTTCTCTTCCAAGTGTGGTCGTCCTTCCTTTGGGATCCTTGCCGATAAAACCCTGTGTCAAAATCGGGTAGTTTTCCAAGATTGGCTTCCAACTAGACTGTGCATGCTGACGGGTTTTCTCCCAATTGATTTTGGCAAACCGAAAATCAGAATCGGTATGGACCACCTCTCGGGCATCCTGCCACAGCACGATCAAATCACGATAGCATAGGTATTCGGCAACGATTTTGGAGGAAATCAATTCTCCAAAGCAAACGACTTGATCATAGAATTCATCGTAATTCTCTCGGGAAAGAGGTTTTTCCAGCTGATTCTTGAGCTGTGCGAAAAGGTTGTCTACCTGAGCAAAAACGGAGTGTCCCTCCGGAAACAGTCCCTCACAGATCTCCCTGTGAAAGGCTTTTAAAATTGCACTATTCTCAGAAAAATCAAGCCCATTCAATTTATTGACGAGGATACTTTCAAGTGCATTAGTGGTTTTTCCCATCGCTGAAACCACGATTACCAAATTATTTCGCAATCGATTACGGAGAATTTCAGCTAAGTTTTTCAATGCATCGGTATCTTTGACTGATGCGCCACCAAATTTGTAAATCCAAGTTTTTGACATAAAGAATATTGCCTAATTTCAACTGTATAAACCCAAATTTTGAACTTTTCAAAGAATGAAGACTTCCACGTTCCAGCCCGATCAATCTCATCTGGCTTACTCGGTCGGCATCACACTCGATCGATTTATCAAACTCAAACAAAGCGACTTCCCTTTTGCATCAGGAGAGCTATCACAACTTCTCCGCGACATTGCTTTGGCAGCGAAGATAGTCAATCGCGAGACTAACCGTGCTGGCCTAGCCAATATAGGAGGTGCTTTTGGTCAGACCAATGTGCAGGGCGAAGAACAGCAAAAACTGGATGTCATCGCCAATATCCGATTCATCCGCGCACTGAGCAAAGGCGGAGAGGTATGTGCCATCGTCTCCGAAGAAGAAGATGCGGTCATCGATCTTCAAAACAACTCGGGTAAATATGTGGTGGCCATCGATCCTCTGGACGGCAGCTCCAATATCGATGTGAACATCAGCATCGGTACAATCTTCTCCCTCTATCGAAGAAAATCTCCTATCGGAAGCCCTATCCTTCTAGAAGACATCATGCAAGCCGGTCGCGAACAGGTAGCCGCCGGATATGTACTCTATGGCTCCTCGACCATGCTCGTCTACACGACTGGCTGTGGGGTTAATGGCTTCACTTACGAAAACAGCCTCGGCGAGTTCTTCCTATCCCATCCGGATATTCAAGCTCCAAAATCTGGAACAATCTACTCGATCAATGAGGGACTTCAGCTGGAATGGGAGAAAGGCATAGCTGATTTTGTCCAATCTTGCAAAGAAATGAAAATGCAGTCTCGCTACATCGGTAGTCTGGTAGCGGATTTTCACCGTAACCTGCTCAAAGGGGGCATCTACCTTTATCCCTCCACTTTGAAAAATCCTTCGGGAAAGCTCAGATTGATGTATGAAGCAAACGCCTTGGCATTTATTATCGAGCAGGCAGGTGGAAAAGCAAGCGAAGGGAAGCAGCGCATTTTAGACATCCAACCAAAAAACCTGCACCAAAGAACTCCTCTCATCATTGGTTCTGTGGAACTAGTCGAGCAAGTTGAACGAATGATGAACCCCATGGAGACCTTGGTCACCTCCTGAGACCACCATTCAAAACTTAATTCTGATTTTTCAAGAATAGGTTTAAATTCGAGCCACTTAATTCGAAAACTATGTCTTCAAACAAACATTTTCTTTCCTTAGCATTGGTAGCCGGAACGCTCTCTATTTGGACGGCATGCGGCCCCAAAGAAGCCGAACAGGGAACTGAACAGGCATTTACCACAGAGACCGAAAAAATGGTCATTAAAGTAGATACCCTCTACAATGAGTTTGAAAATCCTTGGGGAATGACTTGGCTGAGCGACGGCAGAATGCTGGTGACTGAGCGAAAAGGCGAAATCCTAATTTTCAAGGATGATAAATTTACTGGAGAAAAAGTACAAGGTCTTCCGCCTGTCCACAATGTAAACCAAGCGGGTTTGCTGGACATTGCAGCTCATCCTAAGCATGCCGAAAACGGCTGGATCTACATTGCTTATGCCAAGCATTTTGAGGATAGCACAGCAGCGACCACCATCATGCGATTCAAGCTAGAAGGAAATAATGCGGTAAATCAAGAAGAACTGATCGTGGCTGGACCATCTTGGGAAGGCGGTCGTCACTTTGGAAGCCGAATTGTATTTGACAACGAAGGCTTCCTGTATTTCTCCAACGGAGATAAAGGAAACATCCCGATGAATGCTCAGGATTTGACTAACGCTCATGGAAAAGTACATCGAATCAAAGATGACGGCACCATTCCTACGGACAACCCATTTGTAGATTCTGTAGGCGCAGTAGCATCTATCTGGAGCTACGGAAACCGAAATCCGCAAGGTTTATTCTTCGATAAAGCAACCAACACGCTTTGGGAAGTAGAACACGGCCCTAAAGGAGGAGATGAACTAAATATTATCCAAAAAGGGAAAAATTACGGTTGGCCAGTGATCTCTTATGGTATTAACTATGATGGAACCCAATTGACACAGTTTACTGAAAAACCTGGAATGGAACAGCCAGTTCACTACTGGGTACCTTCCATTGCCACATGCGGAGTTACGGTAGTGAATTCAGACAAATATCCAGGATGGAAAGGAAACATCTTGGTAGCCGCTTTGGCCAAGCAGCACATTGCGAGAGTGGTACTGAAGGACAATAAGCACATCGCTGAAGAAAAATTGCTTTTGGGAATCGGCCGAGTACGTCAGGTAGCCGAAAGCCCTAATGGATACATCTACGCGATCACCGAGGCAACCGGACTTTTGGTAAAATTGCTTCCGATCAAGTAATCAGATCGAAGCGGTTAAAAAGGCCTTTTGGAAATCCCAAAAGGCCTTTTTTTATGGTGTTTCTTTCAATTTCATTTTCAGGAAGGTTTGATTTTCAAGTGATTCAATAAACCACCTGATCAAACAGGCCGTTATATCTTCATTAAAACACTGATTCTTATGAAGATTTTATTTGGCAATTTTCTGGGCTTTTTGATTTTAGCCCTTTTTTCAACAGTAACTGCATGTACTTCGACAGACCAAGTCACAGATCCGGATCCTTTGCAGGACTTGAAGTTTACCACTAAGACCGAAAAAATGACTATCAAGGTGGATACGCTTCACAAAGGATTCCAAAACCCTTGGGGAATGACTTGGATTGGTGAAGGCAGAATGCTGGTAACAGAGAAACGGGGAGAAATCCTGATTTTCAAAGAAGACAAATACACCGGACAAAAAGTCACCGGGCTACCATCCTTCTACACCAACGGTCAGGCCGGGCTTTTAGACATCACTACACATCCTGATTATGCTCAAAACGGCTGGATTTACATCGCCTATGCAAAACCCTTGAACAACGGCGGAGCAACCATCATCGCCCGCTTCAAACTAAATGGAAATGCGGTAACCAACTTTGAGGAGCTCATCGTCACCACTCCTGTTTGGAATGGAGGCACGCATTACGGTAGCAGAATCGTATTTGACAATCAAAATTTTCTTTACTTCAGCAATGGGGAGAGAGGAAGCCAAAACAACGCACAAGATCTCAAAAACTCGCATGGCAAAATCCACCGGATCCATGACGACGGCAGGATTCCGGCAGATAACCCTTTTGTAAACACCTCTGGGGCAATTCCTTCCATCTGGACTTATGGCAATCGAAATCCTCAAGGTCTCTATTTTGACAAGGCCGCTAACAGACTTTGGGAAGTAGAGCATGGCCCAAGAGGAGGAGATGAATTGAATATCTTGGAAAAAGGGAAAAACTACGGCTGGCCAGTGATCACCTATGGAATCAACTACGATGGCACTCCTATCACCAACATTACTGAAAAGGACGGCATGGAGCAACCGGTAAAATACTGGACACCTTCCATCGCAACCTGCGGGATGACGATGGTGACTTCCGATAAATATCCAGCATGGAAAGGCAATATTTTGGTTGCAGCCCTTGCTGCCACCCACATCGCAAGAGTGGAAATGAACGGAGCAAAGGCATCCGGTGAGGAAAAATTACTGCAGGGAATCGGTAGGGTAAGACAGGTAGCTCAAAGCCCGGACGGCTACATCTACGCAGTTACAGAAGGCACTGGACTACTGATCAAGCTTTTACCGGCAAACTGAAAAGAGGGTTTATCCCTCTTTTTTCTTTTCAACGATAAAATTCCCTTTAGTGCGCTCTTCAAAGGTCTCCTTTGAAGGAAAGAGTCGGTTAATTCTCCTGCTGAGTTCCAAAAAAGCTACCAATCGTTCGGCAGGCGTAAGTGCCAAAAACTCCTCTTCACGAATCTTGTTACTCGCCTCCTTAGTCAGATACCGGATTTGCATAGCTGAAAATACGCTAAAATCTTACACAAAGTCCACATCCACACTGAAGGGATACTTCATCAGAAATTGAAGCGCTTCTTCTATAGAAAGATCTTCGAAAAGAACCCGATGGAGATTTTCCGTAATTGGCGCACGAATCCCCACCGTTTTGATAAATGCATCAATAATTCGGATGGTATTCACCCCTTCGGCCACTTCTTCCATGGTCTCCAATATCTGATCCAGTGATTCTCCTTTCGCCAGGCGATAGCCCACGGTAAAGTTTCGCGAATCCACCGAATTGCAGGTGGTGACCAGGTCACCAATACCGGCCAAACCGATGACCGACTGCACACTTCCTCCCAGTGCTTTGCTCAGATGCACCATCTCTACCATCCCTCGAGAAATCAGGAGACCTTTGGCATTTTCACCTAACCCCAATCCCGCCAATGCTCCTGCAGCGATGGCAATGATATTTTTCAAGACTCCGCTAAGCTCGACTCCAATGATATCTGAATTTCCATAGACCTGGAATCGCTCGGATCGAAGCAGTCGTTGCCCTTCCAAAATCACCTCATTGTACTTGCTGGCAATCACAGTGGCAGCTGGTTGACCTAAGCTGAGTTCTTTGGAAATATTTGGACCCGCCAAACATCCTACCCGCACGGCTACAGTTTCCTGAACGATCACTTCGCTCATGGTCATGATTTGGTTTCGCTGTATTTTTTTGACAGTTTCCAAGGTTTCCCCGCTTGGCAGATTTAGCGCCAGGCCTTTTGTGCCATGAATTACCAAGTGGTATGGATGTAAAAATGGCGCAAACGTCTGGGTCACCTCCACAAAAGCGGAAGAAGGCACCATGAAAAAAAGAATTTCACACTGTTGACACAGCTCTTCAGGTGAAAAGGTAGCCCTTATCGTGGAAGTCAACTCTCTTCCGTATGCGGTATGAGAGGCATTGATCTCGTCAATTACTTCTTGCTTGCGGGCATAGACGAGGACTTCATTTTTTTCAGCCAGCATATTGGCTACCGCTGTACCGAAGCTCCCTACTCCGACTACACCGATCGGCTTGGGTTTAGAAGAGTTTTTCGAGGCCATATCCATGAAGTCTGTTGTGGTAAAAATAAAGCAAGCTCATATCTTCCGTGACAATATTGCCTTTTTGATCCTTGAGCAAAGGTCGCTTGGCATGATACATCCCCACGTTGTCCAGTCCGTGCGCGATGACTGAATCCATATCTCTCTTTAGATGCGGAGCCATGTCTATTTTACCTTGGGCCTTGAGCTCCGTAATTCTATCCAAAACCAGCTGACAACCTGATTTAAATTCCTCATAATTCAGAGTCAAGTCCTCATCCGGCAATCGAATCAGGTCGAAAATATCCAACTTCCTGTTTTTAGCTTTAATTAGTTCAAACGCTACAAAAGCCACCAAATGCGAACTGAATACTCGGTTGATCTTGTGAAATTCCTCGACGATTCGCTTGCCGAGCATGTGGGTATATTCTTCTTCGCGCTGCCCATCCACGGTCACTTTTCCTCCAGAAACAAAATAGTCACGGGTATCAATCGTCCTTCCCCACTTATCTACGCTATTTCCATCCTGATCAACATAGTTGCCCAAGACGTCCATCGCGCGACCTATAGAAACTGAGATATCTGAACCCTTCGTAAAGAACTTGAGTAGAAACTTGGAGATTTTGTAGGAGGTAGAAAACTCATCGTTCTCCTTGTAGTAGCGCTCCTGTCCAGTAATACTCAGGTAATCCTGGATCAAACTTGGAGCTTCCAAGACAAAGTGGTAATTGATAGTCACCGGTACAATAAAGACCTTTCCTGAAATGTCCTGAATGCCGTTTTGATAGTTGGCGCGCTGAGCCTCGATGGCAGTACTCAGCAATCCGAGTTTAAGCTTAGATTCGATCATACCGCTTCGGGAACGTGTTCCTCCCGGAAAAAATAGCGAATGGCAACCGAATTGGATTGCTTCTTTGGAGTAGGTCTTTAAGGTCTCTAGGTAAAGCGAATTTTTCTTTCTTCGATCTACTTTATAGGCACCAAGGGCATTCATGAAGTAGGCGAAAATCGAAATGTTAAACAGGTTTAGCCCTGCTCCATAGATAAAAGGAGGCATCCCCAATACTGAAATGATCCATCCGATCAGAATACTATCCAGATTGGAAAAGTGGGTAGGCACCATCACAATGGTACCCTTGGTCGCCAAATCCCGGATTTGATCAGTCTGACCCGTAATCTGTATTTTATCTTGAAGAGTGTATTGATTACTGAAGATAGATTTGAATCCTTTTACGCGAGCGGCATTCAGCAATCGGCCAAAGCCAAAAGTGACCATGCTTCGGGTAAACTTGTAATGGGAGGCTTTAAAATTGGAAGCAATCTCGTCTGCATAGCGGGATGTAATCCTGCTTAGCACTTGCTGATAAGCTTCCAAACGCTTGGCTTTGGTCAATCCAGAATCGGCATTGATCTGAAGAAGTGCCGATTTTACCTCACCCCAAAACTCTCCTTCATCATCTGGGTCAACTGCCCATGGATTTTGTTTGATTCGTAGCTTTTCCCTGTAGAGCGTAGTCTCCAGTTCCTCTTTTAGAATTTCTGGGTTCTTGCCATTTAGCAGCAGGATTTTAGACTCTGCCAGCTCAGCTACTCTTTTTATAAATTCCTTGCGTTCTCGGGCCAATTTTACCACAGGCCATTCGTCCTTTTTAGGCAAAATGGGAGCGTACCGATGTTTGATGTAGTTCTCCTCCAAGTGGTGATAGGGTTGGTAAAAGGCCTCAAAGATAATAAAAAGACCATCCCAAGTGGTTCATTCCTGGGATGGTCAACAAGGTCATTTTCCCGATTTCGTAAAAATCGCTACGATCGCGGAAGTCAGTAGTCCCATAAACGCAGCAAAAACCACAGACTGCTGAATGTAACTCATTAAAGAAAAATGGATTTCAGCTTCTTCTTGAGTCATTTCCCCCTTTTCTACAGATAGCTTTTGAATATTAAGAAAGTAATCGGGAGAAATGTATTCATGCGAAATGTATTGGCTCAAAGGAGTTAAAATAACTACCACCAGCGTGATCACCAGCCCTGAAATCAGGCCTTGGAGGTAAGTCATTTTTCCATTGAAATAGGATTTCTTCTTGTCTCTTAGTGCAAAGACATAGAGCGCAATAGCGATCGGTGCATACAACATGGTCAACGAGGCGTGTTGCTCCAAGAGCACATCATGCCAACCGAGGCTCTTTTCCATAATCATCCAGACCAATCCGGATAAAATGAAAATCAGACCCCATTTGATTTCAATCTGAAATTTTTTCATGGTGTAGGTGTTAAGTTGAATTGAGGCTACCGCCCTCCCTTAACAAATTACAAAAAATGCCTGAACGATTTTCAAATGAACACGTTTCACATGCAGTGGTCAAATAAACCCTTGCCTGTGCCGTAAAGCGTGTTATTTTTACGTCGCTATATCCTGATGAAACCAGACCTAAAACAAATTCAAGTCCCAATTGAGGCCGAAATGGCCCAGTTTGAACATAAGTTTCGGGACTTTATGAAAAGTAAGGTCAAGCTTCTCGACCACATCACCAATTACATCGTCAAGCGCAAAGGCAAGCAGATGCGACCGATGTTCGTTTTTTTGACGGCGGGAGTTTGTGGGAAAATCAATGAATCTACCCACCGTGGAGCAGCCTTGATCGAGCTTCTACACACGGCTACTCTAGTTCATGATGATGTAGTGGATGACGCCAATTACCGACGTGGATTTTTTTCAGTCAATGCACTTTGGAAAAATAAAATCGCAGTCTTAGTCGGTGACTACCTTCTTTCCCGTGGGCTCTTGCTCAGCGTGGACAATGGGGATTTTCACCTCCTTAGAATTGTCTCCAATGCGGTAAAGGAAATGTCCGAAGGTGAGCTTCTCCAGAGCTATAAGGCACGAAAACTCGATGTGGACGAGGAAGTGTATTACGAAATCATCCGACAAAAAACCGCCAGTCTGATCGCTTCTTGCTGTTCTGTAGGCGCCTCAAGTGTAGGTAGTGATGAAAATGCAATCGAAAAAATGAGACTCTTTGGAGAAAAAGTCGGTATGGCTTTTCAGATCAAAGACGACCTTTTTGACTATGGAGATGATGAAATTGGCAAGCCAGTAGGGATTGATATTAAAGAGAAAAAAATGACGCTTCCGCTTATCTATGCCCTTCGAAATGCAGATTGGCTGACCAAGCGAAAAATCATTTACCTCATTCGTAACCGCTCTGAAGACAAAAAAGCGGTCAACGAAGTAATAGATTTTGTAAAGAAAAGCGGAGGGTTAGAGTATGCCAAGGAAAAAATGAACGGGTTCTACCAAGAAGCCTTGGCTATTTTGAAGGAGTTTCCTGACTCGGTTTACAAAACCTCCCTTGGCGACCTGGTAAGCTATTCTATCGAGCGGAGAAAATAAAAGTGGAGCCTGAGTCTGCACTTTCGAATTCAAATTTTTAAGCTTATATAACTCGCACCGCCTTGACGAACCTACGGGTGTAACTGGGCTGCTTGAGACTGGAAATCATTACTTTCATTTCCTTACTCGAGGAGGCGTGAATAAACTCGCTTTCCATTCCTTTTGGATCAGTCACGATCCCGATATGTCCGATGGCATTACGAGTTGGACTCAAAAAAACTAGTATATCACCTTTTTTGACCCTTTCGATAGGAACTTCCTTGCCAAAGTCTGCGAATTGAGCGGAAGTCCTAGGGACTTTGATTCCAAATTCTTGATAGACATAATAAACGAAACCCGAGCAGTCGAAGCCTTTGGAACTCGTGCCTCCATACACGTAGGGTACATCCAAGAAAGTTTTCCCAAACTGCTCCAGACTATCCCTTAATGGGGTATCGGCTTCCACTGAGTCAGAATTTACTGGTTTATTAGGAATGACTGAAATTCCAACTGGTTGATTTTCCGGTTTTGGAGAAAGGCGGTAAGCAGTCACCTCCAAAAGGCCAAGAAGTGAAACCAAAACAAAGGAAATATTTAAGAAGATGGTTTTATTGAAATTAACCATGGAATGGGAGAAGCAATTAAATGTCCGCGTAAGTGAAGACTGAAATTCAAGGACTTATTTCTGGCAAACTGCCTCGAAAAAGAAATCGTTCCAAAAGAGTTTTCCAAATGCCTACTCGTTAAGAAGTGGGCTGGACATGACTATTTGAACAAAAGACACCGAAACCGCCAGCTATGAATCGGATTTTTTCAACTTATATTAGGTGAAAGACCAATAACATGACCAAAACAATCGGTGCCCTACTCGTTTTCATTTTTTCGCTCCAACTAGGATCAGCACAAACCTACTCGATCCCTAAAGACACCAAACGGATTGTTTTTCTAGGAAACAGCATCACCTACAACGGGAAGTTTGTGTCATATTTTGACGCTTATCTTTCCTTAACCTATCCTGAAAAAAATCTGGAAATCATCAATGTTGGCCTTCCTAGCGAAACGGTATCGGGTCTATCAGAAGAAGGGCATGCCGATGGGCAATTCCCAAGACCCGACCTCAGAGAGCGTCTTGATCGGGTGTTAACCCAGCTCAAACCTGATTTAGTGATCGCCAACTACGGAATGAACGATGGGATTTACTTGCCTTTCGACGAGTTGCGATTTCAAGCATTTCAAAATGGAATCCATTGGCTACACGAGGTAGTGGTAAAGTCAGGAGCACAACTTATTCATGTCACTCCGCCTATTTACGATGAGCGAAAAGGACCGGCCTATGCCAATGTGTTGGACATTTATTCCGATTGGCTAGTCAGTCTCAGGTATACCGAGAATTGGCAGGTCATCGACATCCATTGGCCCATGCGAAGAGAATTGGAGGAAAATCGGAGTGTGAATCCGGAGTTTGCTTTCGCAAAAGACGGAATCCATCCCGATGAATCAGGGCACTTTTTGATGGCAAAAATTCTTCTTACTGGCCTTGGAGAAAATGTAAATCATGCCAAAACCATTGAAGAACTACTATCCCCTTTCCCCCATGGAATGCAAGTATTCAGCCTTATTGAGCAACGGCAAGAAATCCAAAAACTGGCTTGGTTGAGTGCTACCGGTCATCAACGTCCAGGGATTCCTGTGGGACTTTCGATAGAGTCGGCAAATGAAAAAGTAGCAGCGATTAATAGGGAGATTAAGATACTTTTTGGGAAAGTAAATTAGACTACTGCATCACTCAACGAAATCTCATGATATCAAATGATACTATCATCGACTTTTTGCTCAATCCAATCCCTCCAAAAAATCCTTAAACTCGGCAAAGCTTTTCGCCATTGGAATCACCTTTTTTTCTCCTTCCAGAAAAGCTGCCAATCGCGCTGGCAACACTAATTTTTTACCTAAAGCTTCTTCCACCACATCCCGGAATTTGCCAGGATGAGCGGTCTCCAAAAAGACGCCGACATAGCCTGGATGCTCAGCCATAAAATCTTTCAAGCCCAGATACCCCACTGCGCCATGCGGATCGAGAGTATAGCCAAGGGGCTGTACGGCTTGAATCGCTTCGACTGTTTCCTCATCCGAGTAAAAGTAACCTTTGACATTTTCCCGAAACAGCTCCTCATCACTCCCATACAACGCCTGAAGTCTCGGAAAATTACTCGGATTGCCCACATCCATGGAATTGGAGACGGTGGGAACTGATGGCTTGGCTTGGAAAGGAAATCCATTCAAATATTCAGGGACCACCTTGTTGAAATTCGTAGCTGCCACGAAACTATCGATCGGCAACCCCATCTGCTGCGCCAATATTCCTGCTCCGATATTTCCAAAATTCCCGCTCGGAACGGCAAAAACGACCTTTTTGCCAGCCTTTGGTAATCGAGAATAGGCGTAGAAGTAGTACAAACACTGAGGAATCCAACGGGCGATATTAATCGAATTGGCGGAGGTCAAAAGCAACTTTTGATTCAATTCAGAGTCCAAAAAGGCCTGCTTCACCAAGGTCTGACAGTCGTCAAATACGCCCTCTACTTCCAAAGCCGTGATGTTTTGTCCGAGCGTGGTAAACTGCTTTTCCTGAAGCGGGCTGACTTTTCCTTTAGGAAAAAGGATAATCACTTCCACGCCATTTACTCCCAAAAAGCCATTGGCTACCGCACTTCCAGTATCTCCGGAAGTAGCGACAAGTACCCGGACTTTTTGGCTTTGCTCCCCTCCTACCAGCATACTCATCAACTTCGAACAAAACCTCGCCCCAAAGTCTTTGAAAGCCAAGGTCGGGCCATGAAACAGCTCCAAACTGTACACATCCTCTTCCACTTTGACGATTGGTGCATCAAAAGTCAACGTATGATCGACGAGTTCGTGGATCTGCTTTTCAATCAAATCCTCCGAAAATAAGGCCCCGACCACGGCATAGCCGATTTCCCGGAAACTCATTTCGGGTAGCCTTTCGATCAACTCCTTAGGCAAAACCGGAATTCGTTCAGGCATATAGAGCCCATTATCAGGAGCAAGTCCTTTGATGACGGCTTCGGAAAGAGAAACTTTATGATTGGGATTATTGGTGCTGTAGTACTGCATGGAGTTATTTCTGATTTGCCAGCGGTTATTCATGCGCGCTGAACTGTTTGCTGTGAACCGTCGACCGTGGACTGTTGACGATTAAGTTTCTTCGATCACAAAAGCCCCTTGGGTATTGATAGCGGAATGGTAAGTATCCACACCAAGTCCGATGGAATCATAGACTTGCTGGGCGGCATCGATAATGGACTGGACATTTACTTTTCCCTTGGAAAGGGCGAAAAGCGTCGGGCCCGAACCCGAAATCCCCATCCCAAGCGCTCCGGCAGCTTTGACAGCCTCTTTCACTTCGTAGAAACCTGGAATCAACGTAGCCCGATAAGGCTCCGCAATCACATCCCGAAGCGACCTTCCTATCAATTCAAAATCTTCCAAAAACAGCCCTGCCACTAATCCAGCAACATTTCCTGATTGAATGGTGGAATGCTTCAAGGAAACACTATCCCGCAAAACGGATCTGGAATCAGAAGTTTTCAACTCAAAATGAGGATGTAGCAGAGTGCAATGCAACCCCTCCGGCACGTGAAGCTTGATCACATCGAGCGGATGGTAATCTCGAATCAGCACAAATCCACCGAGCAAACTTGGAGCAACATTGTCTGCATGTCCGGCACCGCAAGCAACTTTCTCTGCCACCATCGCAAAGGGAAGCAATTGCTTTTTCTCAAAAGGATCACCAAAGAGCCGATTGGCAGCAACGAGAGCAGCTACTGCACTGGCAGCGCTAGAACCCATTCCTGAGCCGAGTGGAAGGCCTTTTTCAAGGTAAATCTCCATCCCTACCTCTTGTCCGAGCTCGTCGAGCATGGCCTGAATGGCCACCGCACAGGTATTTTTCTCTGCTTCAAAAGGTAATCTACCGCCATCACCCGTGATCGAAACAACCTTAAGCCCGGGTTCATTTTTCTCCCTCACCTCTACTACATCTCCCATGGCATCGATCGCAAATCCGAGAATATCGAATCCGCAGGACACATTGGCTACAGTAGCCGGTGCAAAAGCCCTAACCGACCTCATTACTCTCGAGTATAATTACCGATACGAATCACATCAGCAAACACTCCGGCAGCAGTCACATCTGCTCCCGCACCCGGTCCACGAATAATCATCGGACGGTCATGGTATCGATCGGTAGTCAAGAGGATCATGTTATCACTTCCTTTCAGACTAGAGAAAGGATGGGAATCCGGCAAAGATTTCAAGCCCACTTTAGCCTTTCCATCTTCCAAAGTCGCCATGAATCTCAGCTTCTCTCCTTTGGATTTGGCATCTGCCAGGAGCTTCGCAAAAGCTTCATCATGGCCTTTCAGTTTTTCAAAAAACTCATCCACAGATTGGGTTTCCTGACAATCGTCCGGCACCATGCTCTGGATAGTGATATGATCAAATTCGAGTTCCTGCTCAGCTTCACGGCCGAGAATCAGAATTTTTCTGGCCACGTCCATTCCGCTCAGATCATCTCGTGGATCTGGTTCGGTGTAGCCTTTTTCCTTGGCAATTTTCACCACTTCGGAGAATGGAGCTCCATTTTCGAGTTCGGAGAAAATGAAATTCATCGAGCCACTGAGCACCGCTTCGATTCTGATCACTTTGTCTCCCGAAAGCATCAAATCCTGAAGGGTATTGATGACAGGAAGACCAGCAGCCACGTTGGTTTCGTAAAGGAATTTGACTCCACGTCTCTTGGCAATCCGCTTGAGAGATCGGTAATTATCCATGGAAGAGGAATTGGCCTTCTTATTAGGAGTCACAATGGCAACCTTCGCTTCCAAAATCCTAGCGTAGGTATCTGCCACTACCTGACTGGCAGTACAGTCCACAAAAACCGAGTTGGAGAAGTTCATCTCCTCCATCTTGGTGATGAATTTATCCATGTCCATCGGCTCGTCTGCCTCGCTGAGTTCATGGAGATGCTTCAGATCAAAGCCATCTTCGTGGAAGGCCATGTATCGGCTGTTGGCCATGCCATGAATCTGCACATCGAGCTCGTTGTCATTCAAGAGTTTGTGCTGCTGATGAGCGATCATTTTCATCAATGCCTTTCCGATCAATCCTGTGCCTACCAAAAAGACGTGAAGAACCTTATTTTCAGAAAGGAAAAACGCTTCGTGAAGCGCGTTGAGGGCTTTTTGCAAATCAGGCTGAGGAATCACCGCCGAGATATTCAACTCCGAGCTTCCCTGAGCAATAGCCGCCACGTTAATGTTGTTTTGTCCTAAAGCACGGAACATCCGGCCTGAGGCCCCTGGGTTTTGCTTCATGTTTTCACCCACGACTGCAACAGTTGCTAAGCCATGGAGGAGCGAAACCTGATCCATTTCGCCGGATTTGATTTCGTAGAAAAACTCCCGCTCGATCGACTCTTTAGCCATGTAAGACTCCTGAGTTTTAATCGCCAAGCAAATGCTGTGTTCGGAAGAAGCCTGGGAAATCAACACAATGTTGACTTTAGCTTCTGCCAAGGCTTTAAACACACGACTTACCGTCGCACCGCCCTCGATCAGTCCAGCCCCTTGCACGGTGACGATGGAAATATTCGACATGGAGCTGATCCCTTTGATCAATGCGCCGTGACTCACTTCACCATTGATGAGGGTGCCGGGATTCTCAGGTTCAAAAGTGTTTTTGATATAGATCGGGATGTTTTTCTTCATCGCCGGCTGCATGGTAGCCGGGAAAATCACTTTGGCACCAAAGTGTGAAAGCTCCATCGCCTCGTTGTAACTCAACTGAGGAATGGTAAAAGCGGTATACACCAACTTAGGATCTGAGGTCAACACCCCGGATACATCGGTCCAGATTTCCAAATCGGTAGCTTCCAAAGCTCCTGCAAAAATGGCTGCGGTGTAATCAGACCCTGATCTACCCAAAGTAGTGGTCTCTCCCTTTGCAGTAGAAGCGATAAATCCTGTAATGACTTTTACCCCGTCGTTTTTGGCGAAATATTCTTTAATCTGAGCATTAGTCACCTCATAATCGACTCGGGCTTGCCCAAAGCGATCATTGGTACGAATCACATCTCGCGCATCTACAAACTGCGTCTTGATGCCTTTTCCTGCCATAGCCTCCGCCAAAATGAAAGCAGAAAGTCGCTCTCCAAAGCTCGCCACATAGTCGAGCGTCCGAGCTGAATTTTCTTTGATGAGAAAAATGCCATGAAAAAGGTCCTCCAATTCTTTGAATCTGACCTTGACATAGGTCATGACGGTGGATTGGTTTTGGACAGCGATGAGCTGTCGGACAATGTCTAAATGCTTCTCCTCGAGTGTCTGAAGTAAGTCTCTATAAGCTTGATCACCCTCTCTGGCAAGTCGAGCAATTGTCAATAAACTTTCTGTGACGCCTCCAAAAGCGGAAAAAACGACCGCTATTTCATGACTCTTGAGCTTGTCTTGCAGGATGGCAAAGACCTTTTTAATGTTTTCAGGGTTCGCTACGGATGAACCTCCAAACTTGATAATTTTCATAGGAAGAATTGATTGCTGGATTGGTAAAGTGGGCCAAAAAGGCCTTTAGGGGCGAGTACTCAATGATTACGACGGGTCACCCCGTAATCATCGTGGTCATCATGCCTGTAGATGTCATCAAAAAAGCAGCAACCTCACCGGACGTCCGGAAAGGAACAGAAAAAGAAAAGGTGTGCGCTGCAAATACCATAGGTCGGTGAATTGACTTGACAATCTTACTGCGAAAAAACCGATTAGCCAAAAGAAAATTCAACCAATTGAGATTTTTTTAGATTTTTTTCATTGAAAACTCTAAAATATTGCTCTTTTGACAATTTAACCCAAAGATTATTTTCCCAATTTGGAGTTATGCGGCAGGAAAATGATTTTATTGATTTCTCTTTTTCCCACAAAAGGACAAATGAAAAACGCTCACCGATTCATCTTTTGGATTAAATCAATGAGCGTTAAACTCAGTACAAACAGCGTATCCTTAAGCCAATTCTTCGATCACTTGAAGTTTGCCTCGGAAATTGACTTGCTCTTTCTTCTTCTTTCCAATCAAGAGCTCCCCGAGCGGAGAATTTTTGCTCAGCAAAAAAACTTTGGCATCCTCCACTTTGATCTGTCCGATGCTCACGGCAAGCAAAAACCACTCAGTCCCCAACTTCACAAGCGCGCCTTCCTGAACCGTAGGAGGAGTGTCTTTGATGGTATTCAAACGATACAATTCCTCCAAGTCCAGTTTGCTTTGCTTGATTTGCTTTTCCAGGGAATTGAGATCCTGGGTCATGGTTTCGCGACTGGTTTCGTATTTGTCACCGGCACTGTTTTTTTCTTCCTCAAGAATACTCTCGATGATATTTTTCCGCTCCTCTGCCAAAAGTGTTTCTTTTTGCTTTAACAGGTCGATGGCAGTTTGATAGACTTTCGCTTTAAATTCATTCATAAAATTTACTCTTCACAAGGTTCTTTTCTTCGGGTATCGATGATGTAGACGATCTTCCAGCCTTCTTTCATTTTGACCAACTGGAAAGAATTGACGCCACAATGGCTGAAATTTCCATTGACGTAAAATCGATAAGGTGTCCAGGCAGAAGCCATAGTCCCGTCTACTTTGATTTGATATTCTAAAATTCGTTCATCCAAGGTAGTCTCAGCTGGCATTGTCGCTATTCGCTTGACGAAATCAGCCACCGGGTTGCTACCCACAGTACTTCCATCGGGTTTAGCCTGGACGGTCTGCATGAGTGCATCGGAATAAAATGCGCCTGCTACTTGGTCCGCATTTTTGGATTTCATGCCTTCAAATAGACTACGGATCACTTCTTCGACCGCTTTTTCTTCAGACTGCGAAAAAGCCGGAATCAAAAAGGCAAACGAAAAAACCGCACTTAAGATTAATTTTTTGATCATGTTCATACTCCACCGTAAAGTTTGAATGTCATTTGTCTTAACGCAGGGGTATTTACGGCATAATGCATGGCCTCGGCGATATCGGCTGGATTGACCCACTTCGAAAATTCAGAATCCGGCATTGCCTTTCTGTTTGCCTCCGTATCGATGATACTTGGTACAAAAACGTGAGTGCGAATATCCGTGCCTTTGACTTCCTCTGCTACAATTTCTGAAAGCGAAATCACGAGCTTTTTGCTTAAAGAATAGGCTACCGTATGGGTTGCATCCTGAAGCTGAAGTGCGGGACGTGCCCCCACGAGTAGGAAAGTCCCGTTTTGCTGCTTTTTAAACAAGGGAAGAAATCCGCTAACCATGGTAAACGCGCTGAAAAAATTGAGCTGAAACATGTCCATCAGGTCTTTTTGGGTGGTATTTTCCAAATTGCCCATAGCAAATCCACCCACGATCATGGCAATGGCATCTAACTCTCCATATTGCACCTGGTATTCTCTGACAAATTCAGTGACTGCCTTCTCATCAGTCACGTCGATTTCATAGGTGTCGTTGGCCTCCTCAGAAACCTCATTGGCGTCAGGCCGCACAAGGGCAATCACGTGGTACCCTTCTCGCTTGAATTTCTCAACGACTGCGGTACCTAAGGCGCCCGCTGCTCCGGTTACGATTATATTTCTGCTCATCAGTCCTTCTAATCCGTCCTATATTTGCTAAAATTAGCCTTAATTTTTCGATTGAACCATGAATCACCTCAAAAGCAGTATCCGCACCAAGGAAAATGTCCGCAGAAGAAACTTCGCCTTTAAGCTAGTTCTTTTGATAATTCTGGAGATTTTTTATGCTGGAGACACCATTCTAAAGCCTATTCTGGAGGAATACGAAATATTAACACATATTGTCCGAGCACTCATTTTCCTGTTGAGTGCCAACCTGATTTTCTCATTAGGCAGAATCATCACCCTTCAGATTTACCTTCAGCAACGCGAGGAAACCAAGGTGCAACCCAATTTTGTGATTGGAATTGACCGAATAGCAACCCTGCTCAACATGCTAGCGGTCTTGATTTCGTTGATGCTGGCATTTGGGATACGTCCGTTGGAGTTTTTGACCAGTATTACCATCGTAGCCGCAGCGATTGCGCTGCTCACCAAAGATTACATTACCAACATTGTCAATGGACTGATCATGATGTTTTCCGATCAACTGGAAATCGGGGATAAAATTCAAGTCGGCAGACACATCGGCTTCATTAGGGACATCACATTGATAAACCTGGTATTGAAAAATGATTCAGGTGAAATTATTCTGATTCCCAACTCCATGGCATTGACCACCGATGTGGTGAATTTTTCCAAAAACAATACTCATCAAGTCATATTCGACGCTGAAATTTCATCCCAAAATGAAATCCATCTCAATCAGCTCGAAGAAAAGCTTGAGGAAGTATTGGAAAAATACCCCGAAGTCATCCTCAAGGAAGGCTCTCAATTGAATATTCTGGAGCGAAAAGCAGACACTCTTCTCGTCAGATTTCAGTTTCCGATCAAAACCGGTGAAAAACCAACTGAAATCCAGGTGAAAAAAGCCTTAAACCAAGCCTTGATCGATTGGAGATATGAATTACGACAAGCCTAATTACTTCGACTTAGTCTACCAAGTAGTCCGAGAAATCCCAAAAGGAAGAGTGACTAGCTATGGTGCCATTGCCCATTATTTAGGATTAAAAAGTGGCGCTAGAATGGTAGGATATGCAATGAATGCCGCTCATGGGATGCCAGACGTGCCCGCACAGCGCGTGGTCAATCGAAAAGGTCTTTTGACAGGGAAACACCACTTCGGCACTCCCACGAAAATGCAGGAATTGCTAGAATCGGATGGAGTAAAAGTGGACAACGACCAAGTGATGGACTTCGAAAAGGTCTTTTGGGATCCTGAAAAAGAGCTGGGGATTTAAGATTTTTTCCGCAGGAGATACAATCCCAAAAACATCAGAGCTCCATTTAAGATCAGTGCTTCAAATCCAAATTTGTAGCCCCAAAGCCATTTTTCTGAATTGGAGCTGATCAGAAAAGTGAGCAAAGGAGCTGCCACCGCAAGATAGGGAATCCACTTGTCTTTGACCTGAAACTTGGTAAAAAGCCCAAAAGAATACAATCCCAGCAAGGGTCCATAAGTATATCCGGCGATGATAAAGACCGAATTGATCACACTTTGATCATTGAGCCAATAAAAAGCCAGGATGAGGAAAAACATCAGGCCTGTGAATGCAATGTGGACTTTTTTGCGGATTGCGACTCGCTTTTCGGGGGCGTAGTTTCGCTCGATCTGGAGAAAATCATAACAAAATGAGGTAGTCAACGCAGTCAGCGTGGAATCTGCACTGGAATACGCTGCAGCTATAATCCCCAAAACAAACACAATCCCAGTGAAAGGAGAAAAATACTGGGTGGCCAACATCGGAAACAGTTGATCAGACTTGGCAGGGAGTGCGATCCCATTTGTCTCCGCGTAAAGGTAAAGCATGACTCCAAGGGAAAGGAAAAGGATGTTTACGATGACCAAAATGAGGGTAAACCAAAACATGTTTTTCTGAGCATCTCCCAGAGTTTTGCAGGTCAGATTTTTCTGCATCATATCTTGATCAAGCCCCGTCATCACGATCGTAATAAATGCACCAGAAATAAACTGCTTGAAGAAGTTGGTGCCTGCTTTCCAATCCCAATTAAAAATCGACGAACGCTCATCTTGAGCCACTGCGGAAATGTAGTCTCCGAGACTTTTGATCTCTAAGTCTTTTCCAATAAGAATAATAGTGATGATCACCGATGCCAGCATAAATGCCGTCTGGAGTGTATCTGTCCACACTACAGTTTTGATCCCACCACGATAAGTATACAACCAAATCAAACCAACGGTAATCAAAACCGAAACCCAAAAGGGAATACCCAAAGAATCAAAAAGAATCAATTGAAGCACACTTGCCACCAAGTACATCCTCAAAGAAGAACCCAGAGCACGTGACAGGATAAAGAAGAAAGAACCCGTTTTGTAAGACCAAAAGCCAAATCTTTCCTCCAAGTAGGAATAAATGGACACAAGATTCAATCGATAATAGAGCGGCAAAAGCACCTTGGCAATAGTGAAATAGCCCAAAGTATAGCCCAATACCACCTGAAAGTAGTAGAAGTTACTATTACCGACTTCCCCGGGAACGGAAATAAAAGTCACTCCTGACAAGGAAGCTCCGATCATTCCAAAGGCGACCAAAAACCAAGGAGATTGACGGTCTCCCGTGAAAAAAGTATCAGCGGTAACTTTGCGTGAGGTAAACCAAGAAATCAAAAAAAGTAAAAGAAAGTAGGCCGAAATGACCAAGAGTACGACTTGGGGATTCATAAAGGTAGAGTCTGACGCTCGCTAAGTTGTCCAATATTCTTAATTTTGCCAAATGAACCAATTCAGTATGCCACTTCCGGAACTTGAAGAAATCGAACTCCTCCTTGAGAAATTGATCGATCAGGAAGCACTTGATCTGGTCGTTTTTAATGATGACGTCAATACGTTTGAACATGTGATTCAGGTATTGATGAAAGTGTGTAAACACACGCATGAACAAGCAGAGCAATGTACTCTGATCATTCATTACAAGGGCAAATGCTCAGTAAAAAAAGGTTCCCGTGAAGAATTGAAGCCCATGTGCGAGGCTATCTTGGACGCAGGAATACAAGCCGCCATCGTTTAATTTCACTTCACTTGAACTTCCCTTCCAAATTAATCGAAGATGCCGTAACGGAGATTTCCCGTCTGCCAGGCATAGGTAAAAAGACCGCTCTCAGGCTTGCTTTGCATTTGCTCAAACAAAACGAAGCCGTGACAGAGGCCTTAGCTTTGGCTTTAACTCGGATGCGGGAGGAAATCAATTACTGTAAAACTTGCCATAATATCTCTGATTCAGAGGAATGCGCCATTTGCCAAAGTCACCGCAGAGACCGTAGCCTAGTCTGCGTGGTGGAAGATATCAGAGATGTATTGGCAATTGAAAACACCAATCAATACCAGGGCCTATACCATGTACTGGGCGGCGTGATTTCTCCTATTCAAGGAATTGGACCCGAAGAATTAAAAATTGAAAGTCTTCTTAACAGGATTGCTCAAGGTGAAATTCAGGAGGCAATTTTAGCCCTTTCTGCGACCATGGAAGGTGATACCACTTCTTTTTATTTAAGCAAAAGACTGAAAGACTCCTCAGTGAAAGTCAGTACGATTTCACGTGGCATTCCTGTTGGAGGTGAGTTAGAATTTACAGACGAGGTAACCTTGGGTAGAAGTATTCTGACAAGGATAAATTATTCTCAGGATTAAAGAAATTATTTGGTTCAAACCAATCTCAGTCTATATTTGCACCTCGAATTGGGGGATTAGCTTCCCGAAATTCTTCGGGACTAGAGCGTCCCGATGGCAATCGGGAAGGTCAACGGTTCGAATTCAAAATATAAATGGGGGATTAGCTCAGTTGGCTAGAGCGCTACACTGGCAGTGTAGAGGTCATCGGTTCGAATCCGTTATCCTCCACTTTTAAAAATGGGCAGTTTCATAATTGCCCTTTCATTTTGTTATTTTTTAGATCGCTATGCACTTCGTTTACATATTGTACTCTTCAAAAACTGAGAAATACTACATCGGTTCTACAGATAATATTGAATCGCGATTGAAGCACCATAATGCAGGGTCAACACCTTCTTCAAAATCCGGTGCACCTCATTGGAAGCTGAAATATATGGAATCGCTAACTGACCGGACTGCCGCTTTGAAAAGGGAATTAGAAATCAAAAAGAAAAAAAGTAAACGATACATCGAATGGTTGATTAGCTTCCCGAAATTCTTCGGGACTAGAGCGTCCCGCTAGCTAGCGGGAAGGTCATCGGTTCGAATCCGTTATCCTCCACGAAGGCAGGCTATTAGCTTGCCTTTTTCTTTTTAAGATTTTTGTCAGTTATGTATTTCGTCTACATCCTCTTTAGCACCAAGACAAACAGGTATTATATCGGTTCTACAGATAATCTTGAATCTAGATTAAAACACCACAATGCAGGAGCTACTCCTTCTACAAGATCTGGCGCGCCTTATTGGGATTTCAAATACATAGAATCACTAACTGACCGGACTGCCGCTTTGAAAAGGGAATTAGAAATCAAAAAGAAAAAAAGTAAACGATACATCGAATGGTTGATTAGCTTCCCGAAATTCTTCGGGACTAGAGCGTCCCGCTAGCTAGCGGGAAGATTCCCAAGAATCTTTTGGACAGGCTAACGGTTCGAATCCCTCACTTTACCGGAAATGCGCTACTAATCTCCACGCAGGTCTTTCCTAATCGTAAAAGCATTACCTACTTTCTACCAATTTAATACGCTTGAATACCCCTCAGGTTAAAGTCAGGTATGCATAACAATTGCCCTCAAATAAATACACCAGTGAAATCTAAATTACCAGCAGGTAGGGATCGTTCTTATTTTTGAAGTACAGTTACCATTTTAGAAATTAAAATAGCACACAATTTTTATTATAAAGCCCCATCACTCTGACTAGAGATAGAAATAGATTAGAGAATTTTATCTACAAATAGAAATCAATTTATTTTCATTATCTCTATTTCACCTGCCTGTAATGAGGATCTCTAAAAAACCTATATAAAATACATTTTTAATACATAAAACTACAAAAAATATAGCAAAATTACATCAAAAAAACACATAATCGCTTGTTTTCCAATTAATTACGATTAAGCTTTTTAACTTTAAAAAGCTTCATTTCCTTTTCAAATTTCAAGGTGGTTTACAGATCATAAGCACTTTATTTACATAATGTTGTATTTTATTATCAATTATAATAAATGCAATTTTACGCATATTACATAGATCAAAAACTACTTCAACCTTATAAAAAAGCGTTTCATTTTTTCAAAAAATAGCATTTTGAATAGCACTTCACTTACACATCAATGCCATTTACAAGGACTTAATATAAGTCATTATATATTTATGTAAGATTTCTGCTCTAGAAAGGAGGGAAGTAAAAATGAGACGCTACATAAATATAAAAAGCTTTATACTAATTACTCTAATCAGTATTTCAACTGCTTTTTCTGCTGTACTTTTTGCTCAATGTTCCCAGAACAACATCGTTGTAACCGGTTATCAGCTTAGAAATCAATCGGGACAAGTATTTTCGGTAACTGACAATTATCAATTAGGACAACCAATTTCGGGAGAGCTCTGGGTCAATTTTGGAGGTTCAACCACCAACGGATACAATCTGACCATGTATTATGATGTCTTTATCAATGGTAATCAATCCTCAAATGACCAAGTAGATTGTATATTCTCAGGAACTCAGATTCAACAAAATGTGTGGACCAAAGTGAGGAATATTTCATGGAATTGGGGGGATGTCATACAAATCAGAGACATCTTTATGTATTGGGAGACTGGCACTGCAAAACCCAATACTACTTGCAATATTGTTTTGAAGAATAATGTGAATGCACAATGCTACAGCAACCCAGAAGGATTTACCGCTGCAGTACCTCTTTTTCCAAAATTCAACTTTGCCTCAAACGGTATTTGTAAAACCAGCATTCAATTTACCAGTCAAACCATAGGGGGCACTCCTCCTTACAACTATTCATATTCTTGGGATTTCAACAATGACGGAATCATTGATTCCAACTTGGCTAATCCGCTTTACAATTTCCCTAGTACTGGTACCTACCCTATACGAATGACTGTTAATGATGGTACCTCCATCACCACCATTACTAAAAACATCTTTATCGATCCCAACTTTGGAATTCAGGTGAATATTTTCCCGACCAAAGTGAATGAGAATACCGGTATCATTTACGTCCAGAGTGTGACCGGAGGTACTGCGCCCTACTCCTACTCTTGGGTAGGACCAAATGGATTTACCAGCACCAGTAAAGACATCTATAACCTAGCTGACGGACTGTATCGATTGACCGTGACTGACTTAAACGGATGTACCCAAACTGTAGAATACATCATGGATGTGGCTTCTGTTTTGGAGATATATTGGAAAGCTGTGGAGGTCAAAGAATCCCGAGCCAAAGTCGGAATCAATTGGCAGATGAACAGTGAAAAAGAAGGTAGCGTTTATGTGATCGAACGCAGCTTTGGCAATGCCAGCAGTTTCCATGAAATCGGAGAAGTAAATGGAAAAGGAAATTCTCAAGACCCTGTAGATTATTCTTTCTCAGATGAGACTTTCCCAATGTTTGAAGACCTTATTTACTACCGAATAGTGCACATTTCAGGCGATACCAAAACCTATTCTGAAGTGAAAATGGTGAAAAGAGACCCTGAGGTGAAGCCAGATGGTAACTGGATAGTCTACCCCAACCCAAGCCGTGACGGAAATGTCAACCTCAAATTCATCAACGGAAATCTAGCCTTCGGTGAAAAAATCCAAATCCAAGCAATCAACGGAGGGAACTTCGTCAAGAAGATTGAAGTGGTAATAGGCTACGATGATGCCTTCATGCTAGATCAACTGATCGGGCAGCTTCCTTCAGGATTGACCCTTTTGAGAATCCAATGGAAAAACCATTCAGAATCCTTTAAGCTTATCCGATCTGAATAATCAAATAGCATAGGTTCTCAGAGCTAATTTTTAACTTGGGTCTTAAATCTATTGCTATGAAAAAGATTTTTTTGAGTCTATGCATCGCCTGTTCACTGAGCAGCTGTGCTTGTAATCCAGAAGATGTGATCCAGTTGGCCTTTTCAGGGATGGAAAGTGTTATCGGAGAAGGATTTTTACCCTCCACTGAAATTCAATCCTTGGGTGATTTTCAAGGAATGAGTGTGCAGCTAGGCCAATCCTCAGAAAATGGCATCTTGGAATCAGTGATTTTCCTGAGATTAGAAAATGGCGATCCCGACAAACTCTCAGGTCAACGAGAGATTCTGGCAAGAAAATGTGCGGAACTCTACCTCAGAGATTTTGAAAAAGCCAGTGATTACCAAAAAATCACGATTCAGTTTGTACAAACTGATCCCAACGACCCTCAAAATATGGCGCTGGAAGAATACACGTTTGAAGTAAACGATTTTTGATTCCCCTATAGAGCCCAAAAATTTCACCTACCATTATCCCAAGAATCATGAAATTCAAAGCGATTTGCTCTGATGTGGATGGGACTCTACTCAATTCAGAAAGAGACCTTTCTCCAAAACTTAAAAATCTAATCAAATCACTTTCTCCAGAAATTCCGGTCATATTGGCAAGCTCACGTATGCCTGATGCCATGAGACATCTTTTGAAAGACCTGGGCCGCGAATCTGATCCCATGGTAGCCTATAATGGCGGGCTAGTTCTTGATGGAAAGGGAGAAGTCCTGGAATCAGTCACCATCCCGTTCGTCCTTGTGAAATCCATCATCGAATGGACCAAGAAAGCGGAAATTCATGTCAGCTTATTTCATGGAGAAAACTGGTACGAGGCCAAGGAAGATTATTGGTCAAAGAGAGAAATCCAAAACACCAAAGTCAATCCTACATGGCTACAAACTTCCGAGGTCTTGGATCTTTGGTCCAAAGACAATCTTGGCGCCCATAAGATCATGGTCATGGGTGACTCTAATGACATCAGCTGGCTATTTGGAGAGCTTCACCTACATCATGGAAATGAACTTCACCTCTACAGGTCCAAAGACACCTATATAGAGATCGCTCCAAGAAAAATCTCTAAGGCAACGGGGTTGGAGGTTTTGTTAAAAGCCAGATTTAGCTTTGGGCTCGAGGAAGTAATTGCCTTTGGGGATAATTACAATGACATTGATCTTTTGCAAAAAGTCGGTTGGGGTGTAGCGGTAGCGAATGCCAGACCTGAAGTAAAAGCCGTAGCCAATGAAGTCACCCTGCATCATAAAGAGGATGGAGTGGCAGAAACCCTCGCTCGAATACTTGAATCTAAAAAATAAGGGACTGAATCTTTTCCAGTCCCTTTACACTTCTTGTGGATAGAGGAAATTATTCCAATCCCTTGTCTCTCATCTTAGCAAACTCGTCGAATCTCCTGAAAATAGCGACAGTAAAACCAATCAGCATAATGATAGTTCCTATCCAAAGCACATTTATGTACGGCTTCACGATGGCTTTCATCACGACGTAGTCTTTTTGATATTGATTGACTTTGAAGACAAACTTATTTTGCTCAGGCAGGATGTTTTCCAAACTGACTTTTAGCCCAAGTTCAGTATCTATCACGGGAAGTTTACCCACTTGATTATTTCGGATGATGAAAGTAGGCTCAAGCGATTTTTCAACATCATAATCCAGCACTCGAAGCTTGGCCTTTACCGCTACATCTCCTTCTTGTAGCGTGTAGCCTTCAATCTCTTTGAGCACTTCGGCCCCGTCAAAATAGGTTACAAAATCGGCAATGTGGAATTGATCCCCCGGTGACACCTCATAATTTTCATCTTCCTTCCAATCCGGGTCAGCATAATCATTCATGGCTGCCACATAGGTGTAGAGGTCACGATTGAGGTAGATTTTGGAGTCTGGAGAAGAAATCAATCCCCCCATTCCTTCATTAAATTGAGACATTGGAGAGAGTGAAAACTTCAAAGTTTCATTCTGAAGGTAATCGATTTTGAAATAATCATTTTCCTCCAAAACCAACTTCACAACATCCCCCTTTTTGAAATACTCTTTGTAATCTGCCAAAGCAACCGCCTCGTTTACATTACCAGTGGATTCCAATAGTTTGGCTGGAACATACTCTGGAACTCCCACCACTTTCTTCTGACGACCGCGGTAGATGACCGTGTAATCCTTCATCTGCGTAGGCTTATTGATCCAAAGGAGCACGTGCTCCTTATTCATTTCGTCTTCCCAACTGTTGCTGTAAGTCAGACCCGACATATTGATTGAAATGACATCTGAATAGCCGGAGCTAAACATGATTCCGATCAAAATCATCCCTAAGCCAATGTGAGCTAAAGAACCCCCTGCAAGCTTGAAGGTTGTCTTTTTGAAAAGTCTAGCCAAAATCACGGAGTTGGCCACGATCGTAAACATCCCCGCTAAAACGATAATGATGTATTTCCAATCGTATACTTTAGCCAACACAATCACGGCTGCTGATAGTAAAACAGAAATAACATAAGGCGTGACCAAGGCATCTTTCAATGCCTTTTTATCCATCTTTTGCCACCAGAAAAACTGACCAACCGCCGTTAACAAGGCAATCACGACAGCAAACCAAAGCTGAAACTTAGTGTAAAATTCCACTTGATCTGCTGGAGGTGCCATGTTGGAGATTCCTCCAAAGCTTTCTACCAAGGCATTCCAGGCTGGAATGGAGGTAGGCAAAATCACCTGGAAGGACATCAATCCCAAAGTTACCGCGCCAAGGAAAATCCAAAACTCACGGGAATACACAGAGGCCTCTTTTTCTGATGTCGGAATATGTTTCCAAGCTCTTGCAGCCAAAACAATGGCAATCAACATGAAGAACAGCATGTACAAAAGAAGCTGACCCGAAAGCCCAAGATCTGTGAAGGAGTGAACAGAAGCATCTCCGAGCACGCCAGAACGAACCAAGAACGTGGCATAGAGAACCAAAATGAAACTCAAAATCACCAAGACAATAGAAGTCTTGAGCGCAGTGGCGCTTTTCTTAAAGGTGATCATAGTGTGGATTGCAGCTACCAAAATAAGCCAAGGGACATAGACTGCATTTTCCACGGGATCCCAGTTCCAATAACCTCCAAAGTTCAAGGTCACATAAGCCCAATAGGCACCCATAATGATTCCCATTCCCAAAATCATCGCTGAAAAAATCGCCCATGGCAAGGCAGGCCGAATCCATTCAGAATACCTTTTGGTCACCAAACCTCCAATCAGGAAGGCAAAAGGAATTAAGGTAGAAGCATACCCCAAAAACAGCGTCGGAGGATGAATAACCATCCAGATGTTTTGCAAGAGGGGATTAAGACCAGTTCCGTCTTCAGGGACAAAATCAGGGTTGAGTTCAAAAATCGGAGCCTGTGTCGCATCTCTCAAGAGGATAAAAGGGGAGCTTCCGATCTTCAAATCACCGATCACCACACCCATAATCATAGAGACCAGGAAGGCCTGCACCAACGCAAACACCACCATAACTGGCGCTTCCCAAAACTTGTTGGTATGGATAAGTATGACGCCCAAGACCACATTCCAGAATGCCCAAAGAATGAAAGCCCCCTCCTGCCCTTCCCAGAAACTGGAAATCATGTAATGAACAGGCAGCGCCTTGGAGCTGTGGGAATAGGCGTAGAAATACTCGTATCGATGATTGTAAATGATCTCGAAAAGCGACAGCGCAATCATCGTCGTAGATACCGCATGGATATAAAAACTGATCCTGCTAAATCTCCTCCAGCTAGCCTTATCAATCTCGTTGGCTTGGAAATATTGGATATAGGCAAATGCCGAAACCAGCGCACTAACAAAGGCCACGATGGTCATCAAATGGCCCAAATTACCCACAAAGGTATTGATCATGATTTTTTACTTAGAATAACTCAACCTCACATTCCAGCTGCTTGCACGTCGGTTTCCTGATATTTGGAAGGACACTTCATCAGGATTTTATCAGCTACGAAAATATCTTTATCTCGATAAGAACCGATCACTACTACTTGTTCTGACCGCTGAAAATCTGCAGGCACAGGCTCATTGTAAAATACCTTCTGCTCGGTACCCTCATTATCTACCAATAGAAAGGTAAAAGAAGTCTTGTCTTCTCGGACTTCAATTCCAGCAACTTGGCCGGTTTCATCTTTTTTCAATTGACCTACCACATGGATCGCTTTATCCTCTCCATCTTCTTTCATTTCCCAAGCTGTACTGAAGCTTTCATAACTACTGGCATCACCGATTGACGTCATGATGATGACGATGGCGATGGCAATGATTCCAAGTCCGATGATGTGTCCTTTTTTCATAGACAAGCAAAATTAAGAGGGTAGATTTTTTTCAAGTTTTGAGATCCTTCGATCTGTGTTGATCACATAGACGGTAATTCCCGCAAAAATGATTGCGATCACACCCACCAACACGTAAATTTTTCCTTCTGCACGCATCTTATCCGCCATTTCCACCGAATTATTCGAGTAATCCGCATCGGTAACAGCGATTTTCTCCTGTGCCAATGCACTCAAAGAAAAAACCAAAAGGGCTATTGTCAGTATCTTTTTCATCGATTTAAGAGTTAATCAATCTGTCTTCAAGTACTCGCTCCACCCTTCGGATTCTCACTCGGACAGTAGCGATCCAAGTACCCAAAAGGGTCCAGCCAATGATCGCAGGATAGAAAACCATTCGGAGCTTGGAATCTAGATCGTAGGCATTAAAACCGGGATTGCCACCATTTCCTGGATGGAGACTATCAGTCAATCGGGGCAATACAAAAATCAGTGGAATGAAAGCGGCAAAAGCGAAAATATTGTAAACCGCGCCTATTCGGCCTCGCTGCTGAGGATCTGTGATAGACCCTCTCAAAATCAGATACGCAAAGTACATCAGCAAACCGATGGCGGAAGCATTTTGCTTGGGATCGCCACTCCAGTAATCCCCCCAAGTAAATCTTGCCCAAAGCATTCCGGTGACAATCCCCAATACTCCAAACAAAATGGCTGCATTGGTAAACTCCAACGCCAAATCATCATGCTTCAGATCATTACTTCGGAGATATTTGATGCTATAAAAAACAGCCACGACCAGCATCAAGATCATTCCAAACCACATCGTCACATGAAAGTGAAGAGCTCGGATGGTCTCATTGAGAATGGGAAGACGAGGCACGTCCAGCAATAATCCTGCAATCAATGTGTATAACAAGAGTCCGATAGTCAGGATTTTCCACCAGGATTGGCGCATAGTTGAGATTTGCTTTTTCAAGCGTAAAAATAGGGCATAAGTTCCTGAATCCCGTTCTTTTTCTTACAAAAGGAAAAGAATGAGAAGCGAATAAATTATGAATTGATTGACTCTAACCCGAAGACTAAAGGCGGTAAAAAGTCCAATTTTTGATTTTTGAAATTTTTCAATTTTCCAATCCTTAACTTTGCCCTGTGGAAAACCAGAAAAAAGACATCCGTAAATTAAGTCTGGCTGAGCTGGAAGAGTTTTTTGTGGCACAGGGAGAAAAAAAATTCCGGGCCAAGCAAGTCTATGAATGGCTTTGGAATAAGTCTCTCAAGAATTTTGACGAGATGAGTAATATTTCCCTCTCCACGAGGGAAATGCTTAAAACCCACTTTGCCATCAATCACATCCACGTTGACCTAATGCAACACAGTAGTGACGGCACTATAAAAAATGCGGTCAAGCTTTTTGATAATAAAATAGTCGAATCAGTTCTGATTCCTACGACAAAACGAATCACCGCCTGTGTCTCCTCTCAGGTAGGATGTAGTCTTGATTGTAATTTTTGTGCTACTGCGAGGCTGAAACGAATGCGAAATCTCAATCCAGATGAGATATATGATCAAGTAGTGGCCATCAAAGATGAAGCAGAGACCTATTTCCAGCGCCCGCTGACCAATATTGTTTTCATGGGAATGGGCGAGCCACTTCTCAATTACAATAACGTAATTGAAGCGATTGACAAAATTACCTCTCCAGAAGGATTGGGAATGGCACCTAGGAGAATCACATTGTCCACGGTAGGCATCCCCAAAATGATCCGAAAAATGGCGGATGACGAGGTGAAATTTAACCTGGCCATCTCTCTTCATTCTGCCATCAATGAAACTCGGTCCAGACTGATGCCGATCAACGATTCAAATCCGTTGGAAGAACTAGCCGAAGCACTGAAATACTGGTACCAAAAGACCAAGCGAAAAGTAACCTATGAGTACGTGATCTGGCAGGGAATAAATGATGACGAAAAGCACGCCAAGGCCTTGGCCAAGTTTTGCAAAATCATCCCTTCCAAAGTCAACATCATCCAATATAACCCCATTGATGAGGGTGAATTTCGCCAAGCCAAGCAAGAAGCAGTAGACATGTATGTTCGTGTGCTCGAATCACAGGGAATTATCGCAAAGGTCAGAAAATCAAGAGGTCAGGATATCGACGCTGCTTGTGGGCAGCTTGCCAATAAAAATGAAGTGGCTCAACTTGCCATCGACTGACACTCTTTATTAGCACTTGATTGAAACCTTAGTTTAATTACGGGGTATACATCTAGAAACCTAAAACTTCCACACCTTTATGAGAACAGTTTTTTTAGCATTTTTTCTCTTTTCGGCTACTCAAATTTTTGGTCAAACTGAGCTACCTGATCGAATCCAGTCCTATTTAAACAAGTATCAAGAGGATTTCCCCGTAGAAAAAGCATACCTCCACCTGGACAAGCATACCTATACTCTGGGGGAAGATCTTTGGTTTAGCGCCTATTTGGTTGCCGGAGGCACACAGGTACCTTCTCCTATGAGTAAGACACTTTATGTAGATTTATTTGATGGAGATGGACTGCTTTTGACCCAAAAAATGATTCAGATTGAAAATGGCCGGGGTGCAGGCGATTTCAAAATTCCAAATTTTGGAAAGGCAGGAATCTATCGAATCAAGGCCTACACTTCTTGGATGAAAAATTTTGGAGAAGATTACTTTTTCAGCCAAGACATTCAGGTGATCGATGGCTCGGGAGGGTCCTTTCTTCCATCAGTCAAATTTCGGGAAATCGCAGTTTCTGAAGGGAAAATCAGGTATCGACTGTCAATTCAGGCGGTCAATGCCTCGGGTGAGCCACTTTCAAATCAAAAAATACAAATTAGGGCCACCGGAAATGATGAAATCCTAGCGGCTCAGGAAGTTCTGTTGAATTCAAATGGTGAAGCAGAATTTGGCTTTTCTATTCCTGAAAAGGTTTATCCTTTTCAACGCCTCGAGCTCATCTATGAGGAAAATGAAAGTTACCTGAATACTCAATCAGTACGTCTGCCTTATGCTTTCCAGTTTGCGGATATTCAGTTTTTACCTGAGGGAGGAAACTGGCTGATCGGAAAAAAATCAAGACTAGCCTTTAGAGCAGTAGACCCAGACGGAACTCCTGTCCCTTTGTCAGGGAAAATCGAGGGAATACCCAACTCTGATTTTACCTCAAATTTTGCCGGATTGGGCAAAATAGATCTTACTCCAACTAGCGAATCTCTTCAGGCCATAGTCACATCATCTAACTTTGGAGAGGAAAGAACTATCCCGCTTCTAGGTCCTGCCACATCAGGACTTAGCATGCAAGTTCAAAATCCGGAACAAGGGGCGTTTATTTCTGTTTTTGTACAAGGAATCAATTTTGATGAAAATCTACTGCTGGTATCGCACACCCGAGGAATTATCAATTACCTGATCAAAGGAGCACTTGCAAACGGAGTGTGGGGAGCTCGAATACCTAAAAAGAACCTTCCTTCAGGAATTAATTCGATCACAGTACTCGATCAGGAAGGAAAACCTCTTCTTGAACGCTTGATATTTGTCACTGCTCAAGATGCCATAAAATTGGAGGTAGAAACTAACTCAACCCTAGACGCTAGGGGGAAGGTGGAATTAAACCTCAGCTCGACATATAATGACAACCCAATACCAGGAAGCTTCTCCTTGGCTGTCGGGGATGCGGATCAGGTAGTTGATGAAAGTGATCTTTACGGCAATTTATTTTCTTATCTCTTGCTAAGCTCAGACCTTAAAGGAACTATTCACAAACCAGGAGTTTATTTTAAGGACCAAAATCCTGAGACCAAAGAGGCACTTGACTTGGTCATGCTTACCCACGGATGGAGTCGATTTACCTGGAAAAACATTTCTGAAGACACTTACCCTGATCAAGGTTTTTTCATAGAGCAAGGCATCTCCATCAAAGGCAAAGTCAAAGAGCAAAACGAGTCTAAAAAAGGCCTTGCCGGTGGAAAAATCAGTGCAATGATCGGTGAGGGAATCGAACTCATTACAAGTGGGTTTGGTCCTGAAGGTTCCTTTTTCTTGACAGATTTAATTTACCAAGACTCAGTCACCGTGACCCTGACTGCAGAAGACCAACGGGCACGGTCTTTTGTAGACATCGAGCTGATTCTACCTGAAGCTCAATTCAAAAGTATCCCCGGCAAATACCCCATTGAGGTCGCATGGCCTGAAGGCCTTACCGCTACTGTAAGCGAGCGTAATCTCATGCAGGCGTTGATCACCGATTCCAAAATCATTGATCTAGATGGAGTCACAGTAGGTGCCAAAACCCTTCAAGAAGAAGAAACTTCTGCACGCAAACTTTATGGGGAGGGTGATGCGACCATCAAACCTGACAAAATCCCCGGAGCAGTGGCATTTGTCAGTGTCTTTCAGATGATTCAGGGTAGAGTGGCTGGGGTTCAGGTCTCATACAACGGATTTTCCGGAAGCGTATTGATCAGGGGATCAAACTCATTCCAAACAGGTTCGGAGCCGTTGTATTTGTTGGATAACGTCCCCGTGGATGCTGCTACCTTTGGACAGGTGAGCCCCAGAGATGTGGAAAGTATCGAAATATTCAAAGATCCTGCCCGTACGGCAATCTTCGGTTCACAAGGCTCGAATGGTGCCGTGGCAATCTACACCAAATCAGGCGCTGGGATTCGATACCAAAGCGTAGGCGGTACACTTGTCACCAAATACGGCGGGTATGCTACTCCAAGGGAATTTTACTCCCCAAAGTATGATGAAAAATCTCCAGCTACCGCTGTGACAGACAAACGAGCCACACTGTATTGGAATCCGTTGGTCAAAACAGACGAAAATGGAAAGGCGGCTTTTTCTTATTTCAACTCAGACTCAGCCAAACGTCATCTCATTGTCATCGAAGGAATGGACAGTCTGGGTAGGCTTGGAAGGATGGTCAAAATCCTGCAATAATTTGCTAAATCAGCTAAAGGCTTCTACCTTTTTCCAAAAAAACAGACCACAGATGAAGAAACTGCTTTTGATCCTATTGATTGGATTTGGTACAATTTCCCTGACCAAAGCTCAGACCCAGGGTGAATCTCGACTGCACGTCTTAGGGCAATATGGATTGCGACTGAATGAACCCGGCATCGGACTAGGATGGGAATATTTCTTCGCTGAAAAATTCGGGTTCATGCCCAACTATACCCGTATTTTCCCCAACGTGGGCAATGCAAGCAATTTCAGTGCAGACCTTCGGTATTACCTTTCTACAGGAGAATCTCAAGTGTATGCTATGACCGGATACAGCCTGACCAGTGATAATCCCCAACCGGGATCTGCCGGCACTCGAAGAAATCAAAGCGGGGCCAATGTAGGCGTGGGTGCCGTGGTACCCATCGTGGAATGGGTCGCTTTGAGCACGGAGTTTAAGTTTCAGAGTCAGGGATTTCGTCAGACTTATTTCCGATTTGGCTTGGCTTTTCCGCTTTGAGAGCATAAGTAATTTAAAACAAGAGCGGCTTTCCATCGGTGGAAAGCCGCTCTTGTTTTTACACTGACTTACTTTTTGCTGAATTCAAAAAGTTTCCGCTTTTCTTCCTTGCTTAAAGCGTCGTAGCCCTTATCCGCGATTTTATCCAAAATCCGGTCAATTTCTTCCTGAGTGATTTGTTCCTTTTTGACAGAAACTTCTGCCTCAGTTTTTTGAGTTTTGAAGCGGTCAAAAGCACCTGCAGAGGATCTAGAGGCTTTTTCTCTTCGATAGCTTACTTTCACTTTACTCTTTCTTCCACTTAAGAGATTTTCGAAAACCATCCCTACTTTCTGCACAGGCACTCCCCAATCGATCCCTCGTCTTAACTGGACAATGTAGAGATATCCCAAAAGTGCCCCTCCAAGATGGGCGATTTCTCCACCGGCATTAGCACCAATCGAATTTGCAAAAGAAAGAATCACATAAAATGCCGCGATATACACAATCTTAACAGGACCAAGAAGAAGCAGAAAAAAGGTGGTATTGGGAGTCAAGGTGGCTGCTCCTACGACCACAGCAAACACTCCTGCACTGGCACCAAGCATCATGGATGAATCCACCGATGAACTGAAATAAGGGGCAAGATTGTAAATCAACACATAGAAAATCGCTCCAAAAACGCCTCCCAAAATGTAAAGGTTAGCGAGTTTCCGACTACCTAGGTACTGATGGATCAGCAACCCAAACCAGTACAGAAAGAGCATGTTGAACAAGATGTGGAAGACCCCTTCATGCAAAAACATGTATGAAAATACTGACCACGGCTGAGTAGCCAATCTGGTCAGTGAAGCCGGCATCATGAGGTATTTCAATCCTGCTTGATACCACTCTCCAAAGCCCCCAATCGTCATAAAAACCCTGACGATCAAAACTGAAAAGAACACAATCAAATTAATCGCAATCAGCTTGTAAAGGCTGTTATCGCGGTACTTGAATGCGTTTTTCAGATTGTCCCAAAAGCTACCGTACATATCAATAGAAAGAATTTCTGTCTTTTTTCCAGTTGTAAACCAACACCGCACCGATCAGCAAACCACTCAAATGGGCAAAGTGGGCCACATTGTCTGTAGGGCTATTGAGTAACACGTTATATACTGTGTAAAGTCCATAAAATAAGACCAAGTATTTTGCTTTGACTGGCATGGGAGGAAAAAGCAAAAAGAGCTGCGTGTTCGGGAATAGCATCCCAAATGCCACCAAAATCCCAAAAAGCGCACCGGAAGCACCCACCATGGGCTGATTGGCATGAAGACTCAAGATTGCACTGAGTGTTTTCTCCGCACGCTCGATGTACATGGGATCTTCAGGATTGCGGCTATATTGATCTACAAAATCAAAAACTTCAGGTGAAAAATACCCTCTGTTTTCGATGACTAGCCGATTGAAATATTCCGGGTCGGGCGAACCTTCAAATGTCAAGATTTTTTCCTCAAGACTTTTGTATTGGTACATGGTATATCCAGAGTAAAGGACACCCGCTCCTACTCCGCAAACCATCCAAAGCGTAAATAATTTTTTAGGCCCAAGAAATTGCTCCAAGAGTGGACCAAAGATCAAAAGCCCAAACATGTTGCTGAACAGGTGCCAAAAATCGGCATGCATAAACATGTAGGTCAAAAACTGAAAAGGCTTGAAATAGGAGCTTTGGATGTTATACAAGGCAAACCATTCGTTGAGCACGGGTAAGACAAAACTTGCCACCAAATAGATTGCAATATTGATCAGCAGCAGGTTTTGAACGACTGGTGTGATGTTTCTAAACATATTATTTTCCGAAGAAGGCGTGAATGCTAGATAAATCCAATTTTACGAAGGTTTTGTTCCCCGCGGGCGAATAGTTGGGATTATGGCAGGCAAAAAGCTGTCCCACCAAGGTTTCCATTTCCTGCGAGTTGAGTTTTTGTCCTTTCTTCAGAGAAGATTTACGGGAAAGTGAGCGTGCGAGATTTTCTCTTTTGTCCAGAGACAGTTCATTTTTGAAGTTCTTAAACTGCTCAATCAATCCTTCAAACAATTCCTTCTCATTTTTCACCTGCACATCAGCAGGCACACCCTGTATCAAAACGGTGTCTTTGCCAAACTCCCCCACCACAAACCCCAAGCTATGCAACTCTGGAAGCATATCCATCACCAAGGCAAAATCGGAAGGATTGAGGGCCAAAGTCGATGGAAAAAGACATTGTTGAGAAGCTCCCTGAGCCAATTGTAGCTGCTTGAGATAGCGCTCATAGAGAATGCGCTCGTGCGCCATCTGCTGGTCAAGGATAAGAAGCCCTGTAGACATCTGGGCCACGATGTAGCTTAGCTCCACCTGAAAGGTCGTCCCAGTTGCTTCCACTTCTTGAGGCTGAATGACAAATCTGCTTTCGTCCGTACTTACTCTGCTTGGGAAAGTCAGAATTTCCTGATCTTCCTCTGGAATTATCCTTGGTGCAGATTCTTTTGGGAAATCAAGATTTCCTTCGAAAAGCCGCTCCCAACCTGAGACCGTTGATTTTTTAAATTCGGGTGTATTGAAAGTCTTGTAGCTGTATTCCCTGTCCACCTGAACAGCTGTATCGGGATTTTTGGTCCAGTTTTCCTGAAAATTGACATCCACACTGAAATCCAAAGCTGGCATCACATGATGTGCTCCGAGGGACTGCTTCACCGCCGATCGGATGACCGCATAGACTGTTCGCTCGTCGTCAAATTTGATCTCAGTTTTTGTCGGATGCACATTGATATCGATATGGGCGGGATCAATCTCCAAAAAAAGCACATAGAACGGATGTTGATCTGGCTGAATCAAACCTTCAAACGCTGAACTCACCGCATGATGCAGGTAGCTGCTTTTGATGTATCGGTTATTGACAAAGAAAAACTGTTCTCCTCTGGTTTTTTTAGCATGCTCAGGCTTACCGATATACCCCTTGACATTGACATGTGGGGTGAGTTCGTCACAGGGGATGAGCTGTCCTTGGTAGGATTTGCCAAAAATCCCCACGATGCGATTACTCAGCTTGCCAGGAGTAAGGTTGTACGTCTCAAGATCCTGTTGGAACATGGTGAATCCCACCTCAGGATAAGAAAGTGCTACTCGCTGAAATTCATCCACGATGTGCCGCATTTCCACAGGATTGGACTTGAGGAAATTTCGGCGTGCCGGCACATTAAAAAACAGATTTTTCATGGACACCGAAGTCCCCACCGGAAGAGCTGCTGGCTCCTGCTTCTTCACTTCCGAACCCTCAATTTGGATCAGCGTGCCCAATTCGCTGTCGGCTTGACGGGTTTTCAGTTCTACCTGGGCCACCGCCGCAATAGATGCGAGTGCTTCCCCTCTGAAACCAAAGGTGCGGATGGCAAAAAGGTCTTGGGAAGATCTTATTTTGGAGGTAGCATGTCGCTCAAAACTCATTCGAGCATCAGTTGGCGACATTCCCTTTCCATTATCAATGACTTGAATAAGCTGCTTTCCGGCATCTTTGACGAGTACTTGAATCTGCGTAGCACCCGCATCGATGGCATTTTCGAGGAGTTCTTTGAGTGCCGAGGCCGGTCGTTGTACCACTTCTCCCGCAGCAATCTGATTGGCAATTGCGTCAGGGAGAAGCTGGATTATATCACTCATTTCTTCCTTTCTTGATGTATTTGAAAAAGAAATAAGCTACACCTGCAAGTATCGCAAGAGCAGAGAGGTAAGTAAAAATCTCAGGCCCGATATACATATAGCCAAATGCTGCAATGATCATCCCAAAAAAGAACACCACTCGGACAATAGAAACGGGACTAAATACAGAGGACGTATCTTTTGACTTTCCCCCTCTGTAGGAACCAAAAGAACCTTTTATGGAAGCACCTCTGTAGGGCCCCAAGTCTTCTTGATCCTGAAGCTCTTTACCTTCTGCCAGTTCTCTTTTGATTCTTGAGGTCCTTTCTTCAATTTCCTCTTTGATCGGATCATAATACCTGGGCTTGATGGCAAACTTCTGGTAAGTTGGGGTTTTGAATATGGAAAGAAGTTTCATAATCCGTTCAATTTTTAGTGAGATCGGGCGTTTCCTCTGTAATAAAATCAGAAAGCCTCAAATCTTCCGATTATCAACTTTATGAGCATTTAAACCTTAAAGCTGACCAATTGTTGGGCGATCTTTAGTATCTTGGATAATGCGCTTTTCGTGGTTGTCGAAGATTTTCCTTCTTCAGAAAGCGATTTTAGACACGTTTTGACTACCAACAGAGACAAATTTACTTTAAAAGTCAAGGAAATAAAATCAATCTCTTGCATGAACAAAAAGCATTGGACACTCCTCTTATGGATTGCTATGATCGGGCTTTTTTCCTCCGGAAAATCTGATCCTTTCGTAGCAAATGAGGATCCCTTGGAGAGCTCAGACGAACAGCTACAGCTCAATTGGGTAGACAGTGTCTTTAATGCGATGACTTTTGATGAACGACTTGGACAACTTTTCATGGTAGCAGCCTATTCCAATAAGGACGAAAAGCATGTCGAAGAAATCAGCAAATTGGTCAAGGAGGAAAATCTCGGGGGACTGATTTTTTTCCAAGGTGGCCCTAACCGACAGGCCCGACTGACCAATTACTATCAGGCACAAGCCAAAACTCCCCTTTTGATTGCCATGGATGCCGAATGGGGTATTGGGATGAGGCTAGACTCAGTATTGAACTTCCCCAAAGCCATGACTCTTGGAGCAGTTCAGGATACTAAGTTGATTTATGAAATGGGGTCGGAAATTGCCCGGCAGTTTAAAGAATTGGGCATGCATGTCAACTTTGCTCCCGTGGTGGATGTCAATTCCAATCCGCTAAACCCGGTGATCGGCTATCGTGCCTTTGGGGAAAACAAAGACCGTGTCACGCAGCGGGCTGTAGCCTACATGAAAGGCCTTCAAGAAAACGGCATTATCGCCAATGCCAAGCATTTTCCCGGCCATGGAGATACAGAAACGGACAGCCATTATGATTTGCCAGTAATCAAGCATGCTGAAAAAAGAATCTGGGAGGTGGACTTATTTCCATATCAGACACTTTTCAGAGAAAACTTGATGTCAGTGATGGTGGCCCATCTCAATGTACCCAGTTTGGATAATGGCGCAAATATCCCAACCAGCCTTTCCAAACCTGTGGTGACTGACTTGCTTCAAAACAGAATGAATTTCCAAGGGCTGATTTTTACGGATGCACTCAATATGAAAGGTGTGGCAAATTTTAGCCGACCTGGAGAGGTAGACCTAAAAGCCTTATTGGCAGGCAATGACGTCCTACTTTATTCTCAGGATGTGACCAAAGCCAAGGCACTTATCAAAGATGCCGTGGCACAAGGAATGATCAGTGAAAATGAAATTAACCGAAGGGTCAAAAAAATCCTAAAGGCCAAATATTGGGCAGGATTGAATGAATACAAGCCTTTGGATACTTACAAAATAGCCGACCGGATCACCACCGAAAAGACCAAAGAAGTGGTCGAAAAACTGTATGCCGATGCAATTACGGTAGCCTCCAACAAAGATGACCTTTTACCTTTCAAGCAGCTGGATTTGAAAAAAGTAGCCAGCTTGACCATCGGAGATGAGGGAAAGGTTTTTAGCCAATACCTGAACAAATACACTGAGGTAGATCATTTTACCATTCCAAAGGCTGCCAACGAAACCACCCACTACAATCTGATGAAGCAGTTGGAGGATTACGATGTGGTGGTGGTAGGAATGATGGGAATCACAAACAGTCCTCAACGGGCCTTTGGTGTGGCTCCGGGAGATGTGGAACTGATCCGTAATCTGGAAAAACGTCAACAAGTAGTAACGGTCCTTTTTGGAAATGCCTACGCTGCAAATGCACTGGAAGGGATGGGACATGTGGTATTGGCTTATGAAAATAATGGCCTCACGCAACAATTGGTACCTCAGGTGCTATTTGGGGGAAGACCTAGCAAAGGAATTCTACCAGTAACAGTAGGCGGTCAATTTTCACATGGAGTAGGCGGCTATTTGGCTGATGCGGGAAGGCTCTCTTATGGAGTGCCAGAAAGTGTGGGCCTCGACAGCAAAAAACTGGATAAAATCGATGAAGTCGCTCAGCAGATGATTCAGATGCAGGCTGCTCCAGGAGCAAATGTGCTTGTGGTAAAAAATGGAAAAGTTGTATTTGAGCGGTCCTATGGGCACCTAGACTACCAGCAATCTGCGCCCGTGACTCCTGAAACGGTCTATGATCTGGCCTCAATCACCAAAGTGCTGGCAACCACCCAAGCTGTGATGTTTCTTTACAGTAGAGGTGAACTTGACATGAACAAAACCTTGGGGGATTACCTTCCTGAGCTGAAAGGAACGAATAAAGCCCCATTGGTCCTCAAAGACGTTCTGGCACATGAAGCAGGACTTAAGGCGTTTATTCCTCATTTTGTCCATACCGTGCAGGGGGGAGAGTGGAAGCCCACCTATTACCAAGCGAGTTCTGGCCCAGGTTTTACCCGACCTGTTTCCAATGACATGTTTGCAATGGATGCCCTGAGAGACAGCATCTGGCACTGGACCGTGAAATCTGATCTCCTTCCCAAGCCAAACAAGTACGTGTATTCAGACCTGACGATGTATTTTATGCAGGCAGTAGTGGAAAAGATCGTCAATCAACCTTTGGATGAATTTGTCGACCAAATCTTTTATGCTCCCTTAGGGCTGAAAACCCTGACCTTTAATCCGTTTGCAAAAATGCCTCTAGATCGGATCGCACCAACTGAACATGACCTATCTTTTAGAAAACGGCTAATCCAAGGATATGTCCATGACCCAGGAGCGGCGATGTACGGTGGAGTAGCCGGTCATGCCGGACTATTTGGTACAGCTAATGACCTTGCAGTCATGATGCAACTGATGCTCAACAAAGGCTCGTATGGAGATGTCACCCTGATCAAACCGGAGACTATCGAGGCCTTTACCAAGCGTCAATCTCACATGAGCCGCAGAGGCTGGGGATGGGATAAGCCAGAGCCTGAGAAAGGTAAAGGCGGTTCGGCTGGAAAACTTGCACCAAAAAGCACGTTTGGTCATACTGGATTTACTGGCACCTGTGTTTGGGCAGATCCTGAAAATGACTTGATCTATGTTTTCCTATCCAATAGAGTGCATCCCAATGGTGGAAATAACAAGCTTTTAGACGCTAACATCAGAACCCAAATTCATGATTTGATCTATGAGGCGATGGAGGAATGAGAAATAAGAACTGCTACGTTTTTACTTTTGATGGATTTCTTCTGGTGTCAAAAAAATCAGTAACGACCACTTGATCACCAACGATTCGGTAAATAATCTTGAAATTACCTTCAATCACTCGTCGATGTCCAAGATTCAAAAATGATAAAACTGGTTCCTATTGACCTAAAAACGGATCGATTGAAAGCTTTTTACACCTATTCAGCAAGTTTGATTTCATTTTGCTGACCGCCTCTTTTGGAATTCCAACCTCCCTAATATAAAAATCTAAAGAGTCTTTCAAGCTCTCCAGTGCTTGCCGGGGTATAACAACTTTCACTCAAAAATATGTTGATCCAAAAGCTTTTCAGCATCATCTAGTGAAATTAAGTTGCCTGACGAAATGTCTTTTTCAGAGGATAAAGCCCTTCTGACTAATTCAAGAATTTGATCATCACCTTGAAGGTGTTCGAAAAGCCTTTCTACTTGAACAAATCTCTTTTCATCCATTTTTTCAATGGATTTAATCAGAGCTGTTTTCCTTTCCTTAATACTCATTTTCAATATTTTTCTCTACAATATAAGCAAAAAGCACTCCTTACAGAGTGCCTTTCATTTTGATTTATTCTTTAATCTCAATCACCTTAAACTCCGTTCGTCGGTTGGTCTGATGCTCTTCCTCGGTCTTAGCATCTTTGATAATCAACTGGGTTTCTCCGTAGCCTTTGGCCACCAATCGCTCTGCCGCGACTCCCTTGGAGACGATGTAATCTACTGCCGATTGGGCTCTGCGCTGTGACAAATCCAAATTATAGGCATCACTGGATCTGGAGTCAGTATGCGAACTCAGCTCAATGCGGATTGCCGGATTATCCTTGAGAATTTTTACCAATTTATCCAACTCTACTGCAGCATCACTTCGAATTTCGGCCTTATCCAGATCATAGTAAATGTTATCTAGGACGATGGCTTTTTCCAAAATCAACTGATCCAAAATGATGGTGGTATCCAAGGTGACGTTAGTGACATCTTGAACCAAGGTCTTCGGATCAGGCGTTTTACCTTTGGTTGTGTAAGGAATTGATTTGGAAAAATATCCTGACTTGGAAGCAATAATGGTATAATCCTGATCAGGTGCGATGGTAAATCTCACCCTGCCTTGCGCATTGGAAAAGTCTCCTCCCTGTTGCTTATTATCTGACCCATACAAGGTCACCCTTGCTTGAGAAAGCACTGCCGGAGCAGTCTCCCCTTTTGATTCCTTGGTGAAAACGTTGAGGAGTACGTTGACAATTTTTGGTTTTGGCGTTTTGTCCTCGAAAAAGTAGATATCATCATCGCCTACCCCTCCTTCACGATTAGAAGCGATAAAACCTGCTTTAGGGTATTCGGTAAAGAAAATCCCGAAGTCATCATCTTTACTGTTAAAGTTTTGACCCAGGTTTTTGATTACCTGAGCTCCAGAATCGTCTTTTTCGGCGACAAAAATGTCCAGCTTTCCATATCCCGGATGTCCGTCGGAAGCAAAGAAAAACTTCCCATCGCGGGCAGGTCTTGGAAACATCTCATTGCCTGGAGTATTAATAGTTGGCCCAAGATTCACGGCATTTCCAAAATCACCATTTGCCAACTTGGTGGCTTTGTAAAGATCTATTCCACCAAAACCTCCGGGTCTATTGGAAGCAAAGTAAAGCTCAGCTCCGTCTGGACTGAATGCCGGTGTGGAATTCCACCAAAATTCATCTTCATTGACTGGCATCCAGATGGGTTGTGTAAATCCAGCTCCTCGAAAATAAGATGCAAAAAGTGCTACATCGGGCAGATCTTTGGAGGAGGTTGAATTTCCCCTTGCATAAATAATCGTGTTTCCATCAGGGCTGATGGCTACTGCCGCCTGATTTAGTCCTTCCTCATTCTTGAATTCTGGCAAAGCCTGCACTCCAGCTACATCCACCTTTAGTCCATCCGCTCTGGTTCGGAATAGCTTGTGGTATGGAGTTCCAGTAGCTGCGTAAATACCAGAGGCTTGTCTACCGGAGGTAAAGTATAAAAAATCTTCACTTAAGACAGGGGCATAATCCGCACCTTGGGTATTGAGTTCTTTGAAGTTGACCAACACATGGTTTGGCCAATAATCTGAAATTCCTTCGGCCAACTTAATGGATTCAATTTCCCTTTGAGTTCGGGCGAGTAAACTTTCGTCGGAGGTGTAAGCTTTGGACTTTTCGAAGGCTTCTTTTGCTTCTGAATTTTTTTGTTGTGCCTTTAAGCTTTGCCCCAAAAAGAAATAGGAATTAAAGCTTGGCTCTTGATCAACTACTTTTCGATAATAGGGCTCGGACTTTTCTATCCGGTTGGAAAGACGGTAGCTTTCAGCAATCGTCTGATTGGCTTTGATGTTGGAAGAGTCGGACTGGAGAATCTGACCAAAAGTAGAAATGGCGTATTGGTATTGGCCAGAAAGGAATTGGTTATCTCCTTTTTCGACCAAGCTTTTGCAGCTCACCAAGCCAAGGAGAACAAGCGTTGAAATCCAAAAAAAATACTGTTTCATGTACTGGCTATTGAAGGTCTAGTCCTGAATATTACTAATTAATTTATAAAGTATTTGTTCAACCAGCTATTTCGGACGGGCTGCCATAGCTGATGAAGATCGGCTTTTGTTCGTATTATGGGATTGATGACCTCCTGCTCAAGAGTTAACTCGCCCGCCTGAACTTTACTTTTCAATCCCAAGGCTGGAAATACGCTAAGATCACCCGCAGCATTTCTCACGCTCACTTTTCCCTGATCTGTCAGGTTGACTCCCAATAGATTCTCCAACTCTTTCAATACGCGGACTGAGCTATCAATCGAGCATCCACTTGCGCCAAGTCCGCTTTCGTCTACCGCCAAAAGAAGGATTTGATCATTTAGTACCTCAAATGAAGTAAGCATAGTGTTGCCGTGAGTATTCCAACCTTCACAAAATCGGGTAAGCCGCTGCTTCAAAATCGTTAGTTCTTCCTGATTTAGCTTACGCTCGGACTGATAAATCCATATTCTTGATTGCCCCGGTAGTTGGTCAAAAGGGATATACATGGCTTTGGAAATTTATTCAAAGAAAAACCCTTTCTGCATAACGGCAAAAAGGGTTCAATTGATTCAAAAGCAAATGTTTTAAATACCCATTTCCTTGGCAACCATTTCTGAGAGATCGTACACTTGAACCTCGTGTTCTCGGTTTTTATTTTTCACTCCATCCATCATCATGGTCAGACAAAACGGACAACCCACTGCAATCGCCTGAGCACCTGTGGCCAAAGCTTCCTCAGTTCGCTCGATGTTGATGTCTTTTTTACCTGCCTCCGGCTCTTTAAACATTTGGGCACCTCCAGCTCCGCAGCAGAGCCCCTTGGTTTTGCAGCGCTTCATCTCCACCAGCTCTACGTCAAGTGCCTTGATCACTTCTCGGGGTGCTTCATAGACGTTATTAGCCCGACCGAGGTAGCAGGAATCGTGGAAGGTGATCTTCTTTCCTTTAAATTCTCCTCCACCCTGAAGGGTGACCTTCCCCTCGTTGATCAGCTGCTGGAGAAACTGAGAATGATGGATCACTTCGTAGTTTCCTCCCAAGGCAGGATATTCATTTTTGATGGTATTGAAGCAATGAGGGCAGGCGGTGACTACTTTTTTTACCTCATATCCATTCATCACTTGGATATTGGCTACTGCTTGCATTTGGAAGAGAAACTCATTGCCTGCTCTTCGTGCTGGATCTCCTGTGCAGGTTTCCTCAGGCCCGAGAACAGCAAAACTGACTCCTACTTTATTCAATATTTTCACAAAAGCCTGTGTAACGGCCTTGTAGCGTTCGTCAAATGAACCGGCGCACCCCACCCAAAAAAGCACTTCAGGTGTTTGGCCATCGGAGGCCATTTCGGCCATGGTGGGAACTTTATAGGTAGACATAATTTGGATTTACGATTTTAGAATTACGATTTACGAGGGGCTGAGAAGGTTTTGACCTTTGCTCGGAATTTAGAAATTCACCTTTCTTGATTTCATCTGATATCGGTCATCTGACATCCGACATTCTCCTACTTCATTTCCTCATCTTTTACTTTATCTGCCCAATTGAAACGATCGGATGGACTGAATTTCCATGGAGAGAAGCTGGTTTCCATGTTTTGGAACATCGCATTCCACTGCGCTGGTGTTCCCGATTCCTCCATGGCCACGTAGCGACGCATCTGAAGAATAATCGATAGCGGATCAATATTCACTGGGCAGGCTTCGACACAGGCATTGCAACTGGTGCAGGCATTGATCTCCTCCTTGGTGATGTAGTCTCCCAAAAGCGACTTGCCATCTGCCAATCCAGGTCCACCGGCATCGATGCTTTTTCCCACTTCCTCCGCACGATCCCGCACATCCATCATGATCTTTCTTGGAGAAAGCTTTTTCCCAGTCAGGTTTGCCGGACACTCCGAAGTACAGCGACCACATTCGGTACAGGAGTAGGCATTGAGTACGTTGATCCAACTAAGGTCATTGATGTCTTTGGCTCCAAAACGACCAATTTCTGCCGGCGGTGCAGATGGATTTTCCACAGGAATTCCAAGCATCATATTTACCTCGTTGGTCACTTCGGGCATGTTTTGCATCTCACCTTTAGCCTTCAGGTTGGAATACCACGTATTGGGGAAGGCCAGGAAAATGTGTAAGTGCTTAGAGTAAGTCACATAGACAGCAAAGGCCAAAATTCCTACGATGTGAAACCACCAAGCAAAGCGCTCGATCGCCACAAGAGCACCATTCGAAAATCCCTCAAACAAAGGCTGAAGGAGGCTGCTGAAAAAGAGTGTTCCTAAAGCCAAGTAATGCTCGTCACCTCTGGCTGCCAATAGCTGATCTGTGGCATTCATCGTCAGAATGGCAAACATCAAAATGATCTCGATCACCAAAATCAAATTGGCATCGAGGCTTGCCCAGCCTTTTAACTCAGGCTTGGTGAAGCGCTCTACCTTCATCACATTTCTGCGAATCAGGAAAGCCACGCAAGAAACCAATACCGCTACGGCTAGAAATTCAAACATATTAATCGCCATCGTATAAGCCCCACCCAATAAAGGAGCAAACAATCGATGGGTACCCAAAATGCCATCCAGCACAAACTCCAACACCTCCAAATTGATGACTAGAAAGCCTACATAAATTAAAAGGTGTAGGAATGCAGGCACGATGCGTTTAAACATTTTTTGCTGACCAAAGGCCACCAAAAGCATGGTCTTCAAACGATTCTCGGCTTGGTCATTTCGCGTCTCAGCCTTACCGAGCAGGATGTTTCTCCGGAGAAATTGAATCCTTTTGCTCAAAATATAGCCCGAAACACCCAAAATGAGGAGAAAAGCGAGTTGTGGTAAAATGCTCATATTGATCGGATTAACTGGTTTTTGTAAAATTTGGGTCTATTTTTTATGAAAAGGATTTGTAAGGAATACTCATTTTTCTACCTTTGCAACACTTTAAACGACGGTGATATAGCTCAGTTGGTAGAGCATCGGACTGAAAATCCGTGAGTCGGTGGTTCGAGTCCACTTATCACCACGGTCCCGATCCCACAAGGATCGGGATTTTTTTTGCCCAATCCCCAACTCCGTAAACCGATATCCAGCTTCATTTTTCATCACTGCCAAAATATAAAATAGTCTGCATGCATACTATTTTTCATCAAATTTAAAATCAGTCTAACTTCTTGCCTTGAGCTTAAAGTTCGATTCCCTACATAACAGAAGGGTCTGAAAATGGTTTTTTTTCAAAAAGTCAGAAAAAAAATCTAGCTGAGTGTAACTTTTTGAAAGTTGGCGCATCATCTTCCTGAATGAAGTCATTTTTCGAAGCAGCAATTTGGCCCTTGAGAGGTAGGTTATACCGCTTGGTCTATTCCTGGACCAAAGACCGTAGCCTGTCAGAAGACCTGCTTCAAAATGTCTTTACCAAAACTGTGGAACGCCAGAAGGAACTCCAAAGCCATCCCAATCTGAACGGTTGGCTGGTACGGAGTCTGAAAAATGAAGCTCTGATGCACTTTCGGAAATCAAATCGGACAGAAGGATTACTTGGAACGGAAGAAATCCCCCAGCCCGAAAACAGAAGTCTGGAAATTCAGGAAGAGCATCAACTGCTATTTCGAGTCCTCGATCAATTATCTCAAAAACAGAAGGAAGTTTTTATCCTTAGGGAAGTAGAGGAATTGAGCTACGAGGAGATCGCCCTCCAACTTGAAATCAGCTTGGAGCAAGTGAAAATCAAGCTCCACAGAGCTAGAAAAATTGTCAGAGAAAAATTAATCAACCAAGGAATTACCCTATGAAATCAAGATTAGAATTCCTTTTGGAAAAATATTGGGTAGCGGAATCCACGCTTGAGGAGGAAAAAGAGCTAAAGGCTCTGCTCCTCCAAGTAGAAGGCTTTGAAAAAGAAAAGGCCCTCTTTGGGATGCTTGACGACTTCAAAAAAGTGGAGCCACAATCGATGAAAATTCCAAGTTCAAAACCGACAAGAACGATCAAGTGGTCTTGGATCGGTTGGGCTGCATCGGTAGCCATGGTGGCAAGTTCTGTCTGGATTTGGCAGGATTATGAACAAAAAAGGCAGGAAGAACTGGCCTATCAACAAGTCATGGAAGCTTTGGCTTTGATCCAAAACAACCTTTCCAAAGGTCAGGAACAAATGCAGCCTCTCAATGACCTCAAGTACCTCAACACTACCAATCAACTCTTTCAAAAAGAAACTGACCAATGAAAAAGATTTTATTTCTCGCCATGCTGATCCTTTCGGTTGGATCACAAGCATTTGCCCAAGAAGACGCCATCCAGCGCTTTTTCTCCAAATACATGGAGGACGAGCGATTTTCCAGAGTCTACATCTCTCCCAAAATGATGCAGATGGCTGGAGGATTTCTAAAAAACAATGCCGAAGGTGACAAAGACACAGAGCAACTTGGCGCACTGATCAACAAAATTAAGGGCATCCGAATACTATCCTCCGAAACAGTAAACGGAAAAGCGCTTTACACCGAGGCGATGGGTACACTGACCAGAAACAAGTATGAGGAGCTCATGGATGTGCAGGACAAAGGCAGCAGCCTGAAGTTTATGATCCGGGAAGAGGGCGGGTTGATTAAGGAACTGACCATGATTTCGGGGGATGTCAAGAGCTTCTCCTTGATCTCCATGCTAGGCAGCTTTACCTATGAGGACTTAAACATGCTTTCAGAAAAAACCAACATCCCAGGCATGGAACAATACAGCAAAGGTTCGAAAGGACCAAAAGGCACTAAGTAATTTAACCTAAACCAACTCTACCATGAAAAAACTACTTCTCACCTTCGCTCTTCTGGCCATCGTGATGAGCGTGCAGGCTCAAAGCAAAAGCGTCGCTAGCCTAAAAGACAAATACAAAAGCCACGATGATTTCTTTCAGATGGAGCTCGGAGGCAACTTTATGAACTTTGCCGACGGATTTAAAATCAACATGGATAAAAATGACATGGCTACCGTTGCTAAATCTGTGGAAAAGCTCAATTTCTTTACCCTTCCCGAAGGAGCCCAAGCCATAGCAGAATACAAAACCCTCCAAAAAGGCCTCGAAAGAGAAAAATATGACTTGCTGATAGAAGCCGCCGAAGGGAAAAGCGGCGTCATGATTTACGGCAAAGGTGCCCGTTCTTTTTCCGACTTAGTCATTATGGTAGGAGATGAAAAAGAAGGCGATCTAGTAGTCGTTGAACTCAAAGGAAACTTCACCCAAGAGATGCTTTCCAAAGCCAAAAGCCAGTTGAACTAAGCTAGACCTGATCGAATCTAACCTCAAAAAGCCCGAGAATCCGGGCTTTTTTTGTTTGAAATAGAAAAAAATGATTTTTTTCTATTTCAGTACAATCGATTGCGGAATAGGATAATCACAAATCCGTGTAGCGACACTTTAATGATTTTAACCTCATTTTCAGAATAAAATTTCAAAAAATTCGAAAACTACCAAACAGACTCTTCTTCGCGAACGATTGCGGAGTGATTTTATATTATTAATAAAAATAATTCATTTTTGTTGTCATTTTTAAAATTATTTCATCATTTCATTGAAACTATTGCAATATTGATTCCGTTTGGTAACTTTGTACAGTAATTCGAATTGCATCGAAGACCCTGTAACCCAAAATCTCCCCCCTGGTGGAATCGTCCATCCTGCGGTTACCAAAATCAAAAATCTATTTCAACTCAAACTACTTGGAGTAATTCCAAGAATTTATTCAATCAAGTACAACTTATTAAACCAACTAAAAAAATGAGAAAATTAATGACCATGCTTTTTGTTGCGGGGATCGCATCAGGAGCGTTTGCTTACAATGACGAAAAAACGGTAGAAATCAGACAGACTGAGCCTGCTAAGGTAATGGTAGCAGTAGCTGAAGCTCCGCAAAGCACACTCGTGGTAAAAATCACAGATTCACAAAACCAGCTTGTTTTGAGAGACAGAATCTCCAAAACTGAAGCTTTTGCAAAGAGATACGATCTGAATGCACTTCCGGTAGGTCAGTATTCTATCGAGGTATCCGATGCAAACGGAACTTTAAGAACTGCTACTTTCAACACAGAGGTAAAAACCAAGCCTGAGGTGTTTTCAAGAGTTACCGCGCTAGGAGACAATCAGTACAGACTACTAGTTGCCAACTTGGTTGCTCAAGAGGTAACCGTTCAAATCTTTGACGGTGACAAGTTGATTCACACTGAGCAGGTAAACAATCCTCAGGGTCTTCACAAGGTATATACCATCAACAAGCCTGGATTTCCAGAGGCCATCAGCTTCAAAGTTTCTACTTCCAATGGCTTTTCTGCTTACGTAGCATCCAAATAAGCTAAACCAACTCTAGTTCAAAACCCCGCTAAGGATCACTTGACGGGGTTTTATTTTTTCTCCAAATTCCATTTGGTTGCTTTTTCGGCAACTCTTTTACCCAATGAGACTCCCTTTTTCAAAAAAATCTCGTCTACTTTCTCTTTTCCAAACGGCCCTTCTCCCGTAATCGCAGAAGCCCCAAAAGCAGCTTCTACCTCTTCCCCACCCATCACGATCATCCCGTGAATGAGCATTGCCCGCAGGATATCGATCATCACTCCTTCCTCTCCGATCGAAATACCTCCTCCGGTGGCAAAGGCGGCTCCCAGTTTATCCTTCATCGGTCTACCGTCAAAAGGCCAGGAATTGAGAAATTCCAGTACCTGAGGCGTAGGGTTAGAATTGTACACAGGTGAACCGACTATCACTGCGGTAGCTTCCATTAAATCCTGAGACTTCACCTCCGAAATCGGAAGTAGTTTCACCTGAACCCCCTCCACGGATTTAGCTCCATCATAAATAGCCTCCGCCATCTTCTTAGTACTGCCCGAAGGAGAAAAGTAGGCAATCAATACAGAAGGTGAATTCTGACTATAGGATGAAAAGGAAAGAAAAATCAATATTCCAATAAGTGAAAATTGTCGTCTCATGGGCTGTCTCTTTAGAAGAAACAAGTTGGTAAAAAAAAGTCCCCATCTCAAAACATTGAAATGGGGACTTTCTAACCTATCACTTTCAATTACTTCTTCCAGCTGGCCTTTCCGCCTTTGGCAGAATCGACCGTGATGCTGTAGTTGGAAGCTGAGGAGACAATCCATCTGACTTTTACCGCTCCCATGCCTGGAATATTTTCCACGGCCATTTTCTCTGGAGAGGCTTTTTGCTCTTTGAATTTCTTCATGTCCTCATCTTCTACCACAAATCCGGCTACCACTTTTGCACCTGAGATCGTCACATAGTCGGGACGCTCGATCTTGCATTTCAAGTCCTGACTGGCGTGTGTTGGCATCATTCGCTCATTGAAGATGGTCGCGGTAATCGCTTTCAGTCCGCCCCCAAGATCCTCTTCTTTCACATCCATCACAGAGAGTTTTGGCGTGTGGTAGGCATGATAAATCGTGAAAGCCGCATTTCTGTGAGCGTCCTGCTCCAATAAGAAGCCAGGATGAGCCCTTCCAAAATTCTTCTTGAATCCACCAATCTCGACAGTACCAAACTGTGGATGCTTGAATTCTTTCCAATTCACATATGCATCTCCGAAAGTGAGTAGTTGATCTACTTTAAGCTGCTCCTCCTGATTACCTCTACCTGCTTCTTTATTGAAATACAAGTAGGAAACCATTAGCTCATTGGTATAGGTGAAAATGCCTCGGTTACCATAAAACCAATCCAATTCACCCCCAAACACAGAATACAAATCCTTGTAGACGGTCAAATAACGATAGCCTGGGATCATTTCCTCGCCCTTTTTTCCTATAGCATCGTAGATCCTAATATCCTCACGATTGTAAGTATTGATATCTTCCTCGGCGCCAGGGCCGCGGAGAATCATACCCCCTGAGTTGTGGAAACTCTGGGCACCGGCAATGTTGGGATGCTTCATGACAAACTCCATCACGGCGCGGTTTTCAGGCAAGGTAAACGGATATTTCAAAGCACCACGCTGAATGTAATCCGGCTGCCAGTTCCAGCCCCAGTCTCTGTTGGGATCATAGTAACCAATACCATCCTCATTGACCTCGCCGTCACCATCATTGTCTATGCCTTCCTGACCCAACATTTCATATTCTCCTACCTGATCAGGTCCGACTTGCATCAGTCTTCTGGGATCTAGGGGATCTTTAATAAAACGACCAGTCGGTGACTTGCGGATCATCATGGTGATGCTACCGTCGCCATCGAGGTCATTCATCATGTCCTCACCTGCCTGTCCGTCTCCGTCATTGTCCAGTACCAGCATGCCTGATCTTGGGGAGTTAGCCGTGTTTGGCTCCTTAAAGAAGTTATTTCGAGCGTCGGGGTTGATTGTCGGAGTGATGTAAAAGGTCTTGTCCTTCAGCAATTGTTTGACAAACTCATTGTCTGCATGCATTTCAGTCAGGTACCAAGCTACATACAGGGAAAATTCACCCCCTTGGATTTCATTGGAGTGGATATTGCCATCGATCCACATGGCAGGCTTTTCGGTGTCTTTTCCTGCGGAAAAATCCGTAATCGTCAAGGTCAGGATATCCCTGCCTTCCACAGATTTCCCGATCGATTCGATTTTGGCCAAACCAGGATGCGCAGCGGCAATTTTTTTCATCCAGTCCCAAAGACCCTCTGCGGTGTAATACCTATTCCAGGCAATCTCCACTTTAGGCTTGTGGGGCGTACCGATCGCACGGAAGTAATTTTCCTGCTGCGCAGTAGTTTCAAAGGAGCCCAAGGTCAACGCTCCCAAAGCCAGGGCAACTATCGTATTTTTCAATTTCATGGTATTCATGGCTTAGAGTTTAATGGTTTGGGTAGCAAATCCGGTATGCGAAGCACCGGCTTTGATGGTCACATTTCCGGTACCACGGACAATCCAGCTGAAAGTGGCTTTTTCATAAGCCGCCATGGAATCAACTAATTTGATTTTGTCACCGGAAATCAGTTTGTCGGCAGTGGCATCGATATCGATTCGCACTTTTCTCAGCCATCGTGATCTTGCACCCATTTCAGAATGGGTAGGCAGCGGAGAATTATTGAATAAATCCACCGTGATGCGAGTCAGCCCATTTCCGAGTGCCTCCGTTTTCAGGTTATGAAACTCAAGTTTAGGCTGCATAGCAGCGAGTTTTAGGATAAAATCCGTGTGCTGTTTGGCGATTTCTCCCACTTTTTCAAAAGGAGGATTGACCATCACAAAAGGCCTTATGCCTCCTACTTCTACTTTTTGATTGGGAAAATCCGGATGCTTCACCTCTTTCCAAGGCACGAATGAATTCCAACCCAAGGAATCTGACCACGCCAAATAATTGGCCTCGGCATTGGTTTTCCCTTTAAACTCAGGTGTCCAGTATCCCGGAGTAGAGAAGCTCAGTCGGGCAAAATGGAAATAGGCCCACTGGAAAAAATCCCCGTCTGTTCCCTGATTGGTTTGTTGGAAAGCCTTAGGAGTCACGGTTTTGTTGTACATCTCCGAGACCATGGCATTGATTGCCTGATCTTTTTCCAAAATGGAGGTCACCACCCGCTTGCGGGCATCCCCGGCGTTGTATTTCAAGGGTGAACTCAGGTTGTTAGCAGGAGAAAAAGTTACAAAAGCAAAGATATTCCACTGCTCAAAGAGGTAATCCAAGAGTGCTCGACTTTCCTTTTGGGAAACTGCAATGTCTCCAGCCAAAGGTTCAAACACCGGGAATTTGTAAGTCAGAGACTTATTGAAGGCAATTCCTTCTTTCAGGTCCTCGGCAAATTTCCCGTCTTTATCATCGTCTTTGGACTCCTTGAGTACTCGGTATTTCCCTGCTTCACCTTTGGCGCGATCCGCTTTGACCAAGACTCTTTCGTCTTCTTTGGAGACCGTCCAGTCACCCATCGGATCTTCTACCCGCATCCAGGTGATCATCCCGTCTCCATTGAGATCTGAATAGCCATTGTCTCCCGGTGTACCATCTCGATCATGATCAACTGCCACTGCATTTCCTCTTCGCTCATACTTCAGTGCGGCATGGTATTGCTCATAGGCATCGGGAGATAGGTTTGGAAAAATGTAAAAAGTGGTTGACTCCAGGACTTTGGAGTTTTCGGTTACCAGCTTTTCGGCAAACTGAAGCGCCAACTCTACGCTAAGGACATGGAATCCCTCCACCCCACCTACGACAGCAATGGCGGGCTTTTGATCTTTGTTTCCGGTTCCGATTTTCAGGACGTGTATATCCTTTCCTCCCTCGGTTTTGGTGAGGGTTTTCAACTCCACCGAAGCATTGCTGCCTAGCTTTTGGAGTCGCTGAGTGACCTGACTGAGGGTAGGATAGTCGCTTTGGGCATTGGCATTGCCACAAATGAGACTTCCCAACAGCAGCCCGATGAGTAAGAATTTTCGCATAGGAAATTTGTTTTTCGGGTTAATTCTGAAGGATAGAATTAAAAATTGAATGGGAAGTTTAGGAAAAAATGATGGGAAAATAATTCCGGCTTTTTCAGAAATCCGAATACAGACTCGAGCGGAAAGGGTTTGTGATAAGTGGCGGAGAACCTCACCAAACTTGGTCAAGTGGCAAAAAATGCCGTATTTCAACTAAACTAAGCTAGTGGATATGTATCAAAAAGTAGCCCTTGCCATTGCGTTTTCTCCCCGAATGGAAGCCCTCATCGCTGAAGCGAGAAGGTTGAAAGGACTTTTTCAGGGGGAATTAGTACTGATCCATGTGGGTGTGAAAACCCCGGAATTAGAGGCCAAGCTGGATGAAATCTTAAATCGACTTTGTGCAGATCTGGGCAAGGTCAAGGTATTGTGGAAAGAAGGCAAACCTGCAAAAACCATCCTCAAGACCTGTGAAGAAGAAGGGGTGGACTTACTGGTGTTGGGGGCTTTGAAAAAAGAAGGGCTGCTCACCTATTACCTAGGCTCCGTGGCCAGAAAGGTAATCCGGAAATCACCCTGCTCGGTATTGACTCTCATAGATCCAAAAATAGAAACCACCCGATTTTCCAAGGTCGTCATCAATGGAACTCAGCTAGAAGTTACTCCCAAAGTCATCGAAAGAGGGTTAAAGTTTTGCCAGGCAGAAAGTGCTTCTCAAGTTCACATCCTCAATGAAATCAAGCTTTATGGACTCCAGATGGCTACAGCCGGTGAAGGTTCTGAAGATGAAGTAGCGTTGACCAGAAGAAAGCTTGTACAGCAGGAAATTAAATATGTACAAGAAATTCTCGACGGGCTGGATCAGACTGGCCTAAAAATAAACATCAAAGTGACCGCTGGTAAATGGGCTGTAGAGCTTGTCAGATATTGCGAATCGATCGAAGCAGATCTGTTGATTTTGGGAGATGAGAATGGCTATTCTTTCATTGACCGTCTATTTCCTCATGATTTGGAGGAGATTCTGGAAGAGCTCCCTTGTAATTTACTCATCGTTAAATAAGAGGCAACATGGAAAAACTAACGCATAGCGAGGTAGTCACCTTATTGCTTCAATTGGCAACCATGCTGGTACTTGCAAGGGTATTTGCCGAAATCGCACAAAAATTCAAACAACCTGCTGTGGTAGGGGAGATTCTGGCGGGCATCTTATTGGGGCCTACCATTTTGGGAACCTTCTCTCCCGAATCTTTTGAATTTCTGTTTCGCTCCCACCCCATGAGCAACATTGCATTGGCTGGATATACTCAAGTGGCCGTGGTGCTATTGCTATTTATCGCGGGCTTGGAAGTAGAATTAAATCTGGTCTTTTCTCAAGGTCGAAAAGCTTTAAACATCAGCTTCTTCGGACTAGTAATCCCGTTTGCTTTTGGGTTTACTGCGCCGTTTTTCTTTGCTGAGTTTTTTGGATTTTCCGAAGGCAGCAAATTACTCTTTTCCCTTTTCATGGGAACCGCAATGGCCATCAGTGCGCTTCCTGTGATCGTGAGGACCCTGATGGACCTCAATCTTTTCAAAAGCAGAATGGGAATGATGATCGTATCAGCAGCCATGGTGGATGACATCATTGGTTGGATGATTTTCTCGATCATTCTCAGCTTTATGGGGAAAGAAGCCGGGGGAATTGGATTGGGGTACACCATCTTACTGACTGTGGGGTTTGCTGCATTTATGGTGACCGTAGGAAAATCCCTGATCAATCGTGTACTTCCATGGATAAATAAGCGCTTGGCTTGGCCAGGAGGCTTGATTTCCCTGTCTTTGGCAGCGTGTTTTCTGGCCGCAGCTTTTACCGAATTTATCGGCATACATGCCATTTTCGGCGCTTTCATAATCGGAGTAGCCATTGGAGATTCAGAGCATATGACCGAGCGGGCCAAAGAAATCATCCACCAATTTGTAAATAATATTTTCGCACCGGTCTTCTTTGTATCCATTGGTCTCAAAGTAAACTTCATCGCAAATTTCGATTTCTGGCTAGTGCTTATCGTCATTTTAGTAGCCTATGCCGGAAAAGTAATTGGCTGTGGATTTGGCTCCTATCGGGGAGGATTGGACAAATGGGAATCTATGGCTATCGGCTTTGGCATGAATGCTCGTGGAGCGATGGAGATCATTTTGGGGTTAATTGCCTTGGAAAATGGATTGATCAATGAAAAACTCTTTGTGGCATTGGTAGTCATGGCCTTAGTCACTTCGATGACTTCCGGACCGCTAATGAAGTGGGCACTGAAAAAGAAAGCCGCTGCTTCGTAACTCATTAAAATCCCGGTACTGCCGGGATTTTTTCGTTTCTCTAAATCCTTACAGCTATTCCAGTTAGAAAACATCAATCAAAGAAATCAAACAAAGGGGCTATTTTTGGGCTTTCCAAAGGAAATTGAATCCAAGCCATGGCTAAGAATAAAGCAAAAATCGGTGTACTTCTCGTCAATCTAGGTACGCCTGACAGCACCAAAACAGGAGATGTAAGAAAGTATTTGAGGGAATTTTTGATGGACGGACGGGTCATAGATTTCCCCTTTATCCCCCGATGGATGCTGGTCAACTTGATTATTGCCCCTTTCCGCGCCCCAAAATCCGCTGGCGAATACCGCAAATTGTGGACAGAACGTGGTTCTCCCCTACTTTTCCATACCGAAGACCTCAAAGAGAAACTGATCAAAAAGCTGGATCCGGAAATATACCTGGTGGCCATGGCCATGCGCTATCAGAATCCAAGTATCGAAAAGGGCCTGAAGGAACTGATGGATGCCAAAGTGCGAAAAATCATCGTACTGCCTCTTTTCCCACAATATGCCTCTGCGACCAATGGCTCAGTCATGGATCGGGTGATGGAGATTGCCCGTGGCTGGCAGATTATACCCGAGATCACGTTCATCAGCAATTACGTAGATCACCCGCTTTTCTTGGAGGCTTGGGCCGAACTTGGACGCGAAGCCATGCAAAAGCACGATTATGACCGATACTTGTTTTCGTATCACGGCCTACCCGAAAGACAAATCCGAAAAGGAAGTGTGGAAGGCTACTGTCAGTTGGGTGCCTGCTGCAACAAGTACGGCTTGAAAAATCAGTTCTGCTACCGTGCACAATGCTTTCAGACGACCCGATTGGTGGCAGAAAAACTCGGACTTCCGGAAGATAAGGTGGTGACCTGCTTTCAGTCCCGCTTGGGAAAAGATCCTTGGATCAAGCCTTATACCGAAGACATGATCAAGGACTTGGCAAAAGAGGGCGTGAAAAAAGTTTTGGTATTCTCTCCTGCTTTCGTGGCAGACTGTCTGGAAACTACCGTGGAAGTGGGCGAAGAATACAAAGAGCAGTTTGAAGAACTCGGAGGAGAACATTGGGACTTGGTGCCCAGCTTAAATTCCAACGATACTTGGGTGGACTGCGTGAAGGATTTGGTGGAATCTAGGGCTTGATTGGGACCTAGTTCAATTTTCAAGGTTCGGTGTTCGATATTCGAAATTAGTTACGATTTATGAATGACGATTGACGACATTATCAGGCACTTCAAATACTCACCATAACGCTTAAGCTTTAATTAAAAGGATAGAGGTTCCTTAAAACGTCGTAATTCGTACATCAAAAATCGTGATTCACTTCACTCCTGTTTCTCCAAGTTCGGACTTATTGTGCAAGTCTTTGAAGTGCGAATCAATGTCGTAAATCGTACTTCGTAATTCGTACTTATCTAATGGCTAAACCCACCTCCAAATTCCTCCTAATCCTCGGCATCATCTTGATCTCGATCAATCTGAGGACGTCGATCGCTTCGGTGGGACCTTTGATTCCATTTATCCGAGAGGACTTGGGGATTTCCAACGGATTGGCGGGCTTTCTGACTACGCTAAGCTTAATCACCTTTGCCATTTTTTCACTTTTTGCTCCGAGTTTGGGGAAAAAGCTGGGTCATGGAAAGGCCATTTTCCTTGGAATTTCACTGTTGTCAATCGGAGTAGTGATTCGGGTTTTGGGAGGAATCGAATTGCTTTACTTGGGCACTGCTCTGACCGGAATCGGTATTGTCACCGCCAATGTGTTGATGATTCCTTTTTTCAAAGCACGGATTCCTGAGCAAATCGGATTGATGACCGCGCTACTTTCCACCGGCATGTCGCTTTTTGCGGCGATAGCTTCCGGAGTGAGCGTGCCTCTTGCAGAGGATTTAGGTCTGGGCTGGAGAGGGTCCTTGGTTTCTTGGGTGGTCTTGATGCTTCTTGCGCTCATTGTCTGGATTCCCCAATTGAAACCCCATTCGACTCAGCAAACTGGTTCAGCTAAACAGGCGAAAAATGTCTGGAAATCCCGTCTGGCTTGGCAGGTCACGCTATTTATGGGAGCGCAGTCGGTGATGTATTTCACCATGATCACCTGGCTTCCTGATATGTTGATCGCCCGCGGCATGAGTCCTGTCAATGCAGGAATTGCACTTTCCTATATGCAGTTGATTTCCCTGATCGGAACCTTCTTTGCCCCTAATCTTCTGATGCGACTGAAGCAACAATCCGGAGTGGTACTCACCGTCGGCATCGGATATTTAGTGGGGTATGGAGCACTTTTCATAAGCAATGAACTGGTCACTTTTGCTGCACTCACCATCATCGGAATAGGGAGCGGAGCGAGTTTGAGCATTGCCTACACCCTGATTTCCATGCGGACTGCTGAGGATCTTACCACCGCCAAGCTCTCTGGCATGGTGCAGTCAGCTGGGTATGTGCTAGCGGCTTTAGGTCCGTTGGTGTTTGGTATTTCCTTGGACTTGTTTAACAACTGGAACATTTTGATCTGGTTTTTACTGGCGATGACGGTACAGTTCATCGCTTTCGGCTGGCCTGCCGGAAGGGATAAAAAAATCTAAAGCGGGATTCCTTCACTTTTTCTGCCCTCCTCTCCGAATAATGGGGTAATTTTGCATCCATCATGCAAGATCTATTTCACTCCCTAGGCATCTCCGACAATCTGCTGAACTATGTGCTGATGCCGCTTTTGATCTTTGTGGCTCGCATCGGAGACGTATCGATCAATACCCTCCGCATCATGTTTATGATGAACGGAAAAAAGAACATCGTACCCATTTTGGGTTTTTTTGAAGCCATGATCTGGCTGTTAGCGATCGGGCAGATCTTCCAAAATGTCAACAATCCCCTTTCTTACATCGCGTATGCAGGTGGCTTTGCAACGGGCACCTATGTCGGGATGACCTTGGATGAAAAGTTGGCATTGGGCAGGGTACTTGTGCGTGTCATCACTCCTCATCCTCTACCCCTTCTGTTGGAGTTTATGAAGGAGAAAAACTACCGATTCACCAATGTGGGGGCCGAAGGAAGGTATGGAAAAGTAAACCTGCTCTTCACCGTGATGAAGCGTGATCAACTTCAGGAGTTTATTTCCAAAGTGAAAGAAATCGATGAAAAGGCCTTCTACACCATCGAGAGTGTGAAACGGGTTTCTGAGGAAGAGCTCAACGTGATGGAAGACAAATCTCGATTCAGATCCAAGTTTTTTAGCCGAGCGCGGACCTGATGGGAAACTCATGGTTTCAGTTTCAGCAGTTTCGCATCCATCAAGACCGCTGTGCGATGAAAATAAGCACAGACGCAGTGCTTCTTGGAGCTTTGGCTGAAGCCAATTCCCCCAATCACATCCTGGATATCGGTACGGGGACTGGTGTGATTTCCTTGATGCTGGCGCAAAGATTCTCTGAATCCTTGATCACAGCCATCGAGATAGACTCGGATGCTGCTGAACAAGCTGCTGAAAATTTTAAGGAAAGCCCCTTTTCATCCCGACTTCAGGTAAAAAATGTCCGACTTCAAGATTTCGCTGAGGATCAACTTTTTGATCTGATCGTGAGTAATCCGCCCTACTTTCCCGATCATCTCAAGTCCCGAGATTCCAAGCGGAATCAGGCCTTGCATACCGATGCTTTGTCATTTGAGGAATTAGTTCAAAAAGCAGTCAAACTCCTCAAAGAAGACGGGCAACTCTGGATCATTCTTCCTCCACGACAAATGGATGATTTTTCAGAATTAGCAAGAGGATTTGGTCTTCTACCCAAAAAGAGGGTGCAAGTAAAAGACACTGCGACTAAGCCTGTAATCAGGGAAATTGTAGGCTTTTCAATTCATACGGATCCAGCAGATTCAGAAAAAATCCACTTAAAAAATGAGGACGGGGGTTTTTCCGATGCCTATTCCTCATTGATTTCCGGATTTTTATTGGGTTTTTGAATTTGCTGGCCTAATTATCTACTAATTTTCCTTATTTAGCTATCTGAAAAAGCTACTCTTAGCTGATTCTAAGCCTATTTTTAAAAATTAAACCACTATCGTACTACATGCAAAAACTACTGGCATCCTGCATATTTTTTATGCTCCTTGCCTTTGGGTCTTGTACCCAAGAAAATGACACCCCGATCTTGGTTTCTACGGAAGACCTGCTCTTTGTCGGGGGGGATAAGGTTCGTATTTCCGGTCGACTATTGACCAACCAAGAAGTATTGGCTACAGATCACGGCTTTTTATTTTCCACAGAGTCGTCTTTCGCCGGAGCGCAAACGCTCTCTTTGGGAGAAAAAAACGGTCCGGGTCGCTTCATCGGAGAATCTACCGGTTTTAAAATCGGTCAAACCTACTTTGCCAAGGCATTTGCCGAAGTCAATGGTCAGCGGATAGAAGGCGAAGTAGTAGAGCTCAAGACATTGACTCCTTCGGTCACGAGTTTTTCCCCAAGCTATGCCTCTGCAGGCAATGAAATGGTGATCCAAGGGAAAAATTTCCCAGAAGGCACCAAGGTCTTTTTTGGAACCCAAGAAGCACAAGTGATCCAAAATTTATTCGAGTCAAAACTCACCATTCGGATTCCAGCCGCAGCAGGACAAGTAGTCGTTCAGGTGAAGTTGGTTATTCAGGACAAAGAAATTGTCTTACCTCAACCCTTTGAATATCAAGCGGGAAAATTCACCAAAGTATCTGAGTTTCCAGGCCAAGCAAGAATCTATGACAATGCATTTTTTACCAGCTCTACAGGATTCCATGTCGGATTAGGAAGATTGAGACTATCGGATTCCTATCGGGTTTTTCAACGATTTGATCCTGTAAGTGGAACTTGGGCTGAGGTAAATTTCCCAGGAAACCCAAGAAGATTTGCTTTTGCTTCCTCGACTTACCTTGGAGGAGGTGCTTTGGAAGTAGATCGGGACGTGTTTCAATTTGACCGCAGTTTTTATAAGATCAACGGAAGCTCTTTCGAGCGCCTGCCCGATCTGCCATTCAACACCCGAGAGGCTATGGCAGTGGAATGGAACGGGAAGCTTTTCCTTTTTGGAGGTAGAGATGGAGCAGGAAGTGTGGTCAGAGAATATGACGAAGCCAGCAAGGCCTGGATTCAAAAAAGACCCGCTCCATTTGAGATGAGCGGAACTACCGCTTCATTTAAGTATGGATCAAGGATTTTCGTCCTGGCAGTCTCAGGCCAAGTGTGGGAATACCTTCCTAGTCAAGATGCATGGCAGACAAGAGCTATTTACCCTGGAGATAAAGGACAAGGATTCCCATTTGCTCAGGTGATTGGCAAAAAGGCCTATTTGGGATTATACCGACGTACTCAGGAAATCTGGGAACTTGATTTGGAAACAGGTCAGTGGAAATCCAAAAATCAAATCATCGGACTTCCACAAAGCATCAATGTGGGACATTTCCAATACAACGGAGCTATCTATATCCTGAGATCAGCAGAGGAATCCACTAATGGGGTGATTCCAATGGAGCTCTACAAATTTGAACCTGATGCGATCTAAGCCCTATTTTATGAAGAATTTACTCCTATTTACCTTCTTACTTTTTGGGTACTTCGCTGCCTCGGCACAGACAGATGCCATCAAGCGTGAAGTCGTAGGCCGGGATATCGGTCAGCTCAAAGGCATCAAAATCTCCGGAAGAATCATTGATGAGATCACTGGCCAAGCCATGGTGGGAGCCACTGTAAGAATACCGGAATTGGACCTAACCCGGATTACAGATAACAATGGTAGCTTCGAACTGGTCGTGGACAGGGCAGAATACACCTTGGAATTCCGCTACGTGGGTTATGAGACCAAAATCTACCCCATCACCGCAGTGGGTGACGGAAGACTTTCGATCCGAATGCTCCAAGAAGACTTTACCCTAGACGATGTGGTGATCTACGGAAGTGATCCTGAGAAAAACATCCGATCTACCAACATGGGTGCAGTTACACTGAGCGTAAATACCATGCGGGAAATGCCTCCTTTCTTGGGAGAAGTGGACATTGTACGGTCTTTGGCTACCCTACCAGGAGTTAGTCAAGTCGGTGAAGCCTCATCAGGACTGAATGTCCGCGGCGGAGGTGTCGACCAAAATTTGATTCAGTTTGCCGGAGCGCCGATCTACAATCCTTCGCACATGTTTGGCTTGTTCACGGCATTCAATCCTGACATGGTCAATGATGTCACGCTATACAAGGCTGTGGTGCCGGCACGATTTGGTGGACGTAGCTCCGCGATCTTAGACATTCTTCCAAAAGCCGGAAGCGTAGACAAATGGGGAGGCGAAGTCATGCTGAGTAATTTTTCAGGCAAAGTGTCCCTCAATGGTCCTTTGATCAAAGAAAAAGTATCTATCCTCGGAGGTGTTCGGATTTCTTACATCAACTGGCTTTTGCAGTCGCTCAGTAATCCGACTTTGAACAACTCCAATGCTAATTTTTACGATGGCAACCTGATCATCAATGCCCCGCTTTCTGACAAAAATGAATTCACCTACAGCTACTACACGAGCTACGATGATTTTGCTTTTGCCTCAGATACGACCATCTCTTGGAAAAATCAGGCCCATTCCCTGATCTGGAAAAGCAAACTCAGTGACAAACTCAGTCTAGAAGCAAACGGGTTTTACACGCTTTACGATTACGGGATCTTTAACCGATCCGGAATCAACGACTTTGAAATCAACTCTGACATCAAAGATTTGGGAGGCAGGGCTTATTTAAATTATTCCCTCAGCGAAACCAATAAAATCACGATTGGCGGGGAATACAAGCAAGTTAGTATCCAACCCGGAGAGCTTATTCCTACCGGTGTGGAAGAGGATATTTTGCCCAAAAAGGTGCAAAACGAAGCAGGAAGAGAGATGGGAGCTCACTTTCAGCATGAGCTGGAGTTGGGAGAAAAAATTGGACTGACCTACGGACTGAGGTATGATCTCTACCAATACCTTGGTCCAAGGGTGGTGCGCAACTATCAACCAGGAAAGCCTGTGTCAGACGGTACTGCCATCTCCGAGACAAATTATACCCATGGAGAATTGATCCAAACCTACGACGGATTGGCACCTAGAGCATCCTTCCGCTACTCCTTCAATAAGGCAAGTTCGATCAAGTTGGGCTACAACAAAATGTACCAATTCATCCACCTGATCTCGAATACGGCGACTATTGCTCCTTCTGATGTGTGGAAATTGAGCGACGGCTTTGTAAAGCCTCAGATTGCAGACCAAATATCCCTTGGTTTCTACAACAACTTTAAGGGTAACATCTTTGAAACCTCCGTGGAGGTTTATTACAAAGACTTGCAAAATGTCGTGGAATACAAAGACGGGGCAAACCTCATTCTGCAAAACCACCTTGAGACTGAATTGATCCCAGCACAAGGTCAGACGTTTGGAGCGGAATTTTATGTAAAAAAGAACTTGGGCCGATTGACTGGCTGGGTATCTTACACCTATTCCCGGTCGCTGAGAAGAGTGATTACTCCTTTTGAAGAGGAAAATATCAATGATGGCAAGTGGTATGCCTCCAACTTTGACAAGCCGCATGACCTGACCTTGATCGGAAATTACAAAGTCAGCACCAACACGTCAATCTCGGCGACTTTTGCCTACAGCACCGGCAGACCAATTACCTTTCCCGATGCCAAATTTGACTTCTCGGGTAATAATCTGGCCTATTTCAATGATCGGAATCAACAACGATTACCGGATTTCCACCGCTTAGACTTCGCTGTGAATTTCAAGCTGAAAGGAAGCGGAAAGTTCTTCGATGGCAATTGGACCTTTTCGATCCTGAATGTTTATGGTCGAAAAAATCCATTCTCCATCTTCTTTGACGATGCACCGGGACAGCCGCCTCAGGCTCTGCGATTGGCCCTTTTGGGTATTCCACTTCCTAGTTTGAGTTACGCCATTAAGTTTTAAACCATGCTGAGACGACTTATATATCTATTCTTTTTGATTCCCTTTGCCTGCATCGACCCTTATCAAGTCGATGTACCCGAGGGTGAACAGCTATTGACAGTAGAAGGGATCATTTCCACTGGACCTGGTCCTCATGCGATTACCTTGACTCGAAGTGCTACCTATGGGAGTATTTTCGAAGGACTGATCCGGCCAGTTTCATTGGCTACGGTAGTGGTGAGAGACAATGAAGGCAATGTGACGTTCTTGACAGAAGGTGCTGAGGCAAAAGGCACCTACTTCACCCCTGCTAATTTTCAGGCTGTGGTAGGAAGATCCTACACTTTACAGATCCTGACCGCCGAGGGCAAAGTCTACACCTCTACACCTGAGCGGGTAGAGTCTGTCCCTCCGATTTCATCTTTGGAATTGAGGACCGTGACTATCCCTAATTCCGGAAACGAAGTACCTCGCTCAGGGGTGCAACTGATCGCTGAAATAAAGGATCCTGCAGATCAGAATAATTTCTATTACTGGAGAAATGGCCCTGCAGTCTACATTTTGGAGACTCGGCCGGACTTATATACTCCTCGCCCCACGCCTCAAAATCCAAACCGAACTCCCCAACCGAAAGACTGCTGCATCCAGTGCTTTCGCACTGAAGTGAGCAATAATCAAAGCCTTTTTGTGGTCAATGACGACAACTTCAACGGGCTTACCGCACGAGTGCCTGCCGCTTTCATTGAAGATGACGGGTTTAGGTTTGTCAATAAATTCAGAATGGACCTCAAGCAATACAGCGTCTCTCAGGGAGCTTACCGTTTTCTTAGATTAGTGAAGCAGCAGGCTGAGATCAGCGGTTCGATCTTTGATCCACCTCCTGCAACTATCCGAGGAAATATGATCAGCTTGGACAATCCTGATGAAGTCGTCTTAGGTTATTTCATGGCAGGTGGAGAGACGACTCGAAGGATTTACATCGATAAAAGCGACCTGACCTTTGCACAAAATCGGGCGATTGTTCCTGATGATTGCAGAGTTGTGGCAGGGGCCTCCATTGATCCACCCTCGGATTGGAATCCTTAAAAAACCAAAAAACGCTCAAGATGACTTGAGCGTTTTTTGGCTGTGGACGGTCGTCTGTGGTCAGTCGACGAATATCCGCGATCTTTAGAGCCGATGACCTACCTAGTGGTAAAATTGCGGATATTCATGTTTTGTTTTATTCGATTCACCCTCAATACCACTCCTGCTCGACAAATCGGATTCCCTGCTTCTCTAATTCCGCTAAAATCGGGAGGTAGATTTCCGGCAGTACAGGAAGGTTCAGTCCTGTTCCTTTGATTTTTCCTTCCAAAAACAAATCCACCGCAATCGCCAAAGGTAATCCTACAGTTTTGGCCATCGCTGTGTGGACCGAATCTTTCCCAAAATCCACCAAACTGGAAGTCACTTTTTTGAGGCCTTTTTCGGTCTTGATCTCAAACTGATGTTGCATCACGATCATGTCTTTGTCCTCAGGCTGAAGTTCCCAATCTTTTTCCAAGATCGCCTGAAGAAGCTGTGCAGGGCTTCCAGAAACCTTGGGAAGCTTTCTATTTTCAAAAAATCCTAACCATTGCAACTTCTCGAAGGTCGGAAAATCCAAGTCAGGGATCAGTTCAGCCAGTTTTTCCTCCACACTTAGGGTAGCTGACCAAGGCAAAAAGGCATTCAACAGCTCTCGGTAGGTGCTCCCCTCTGGTAGCTCCAACTGAAAACTGTCGTCCGTCAATCCCAACTGCACAAACACATCCCATGCTTTGCAAAATCCGGCTCTGCGGAGTGTACCTCGCAGCATAGTCGGAATTTCTTCCAGTCCATACACTTTGCGATAGCTCAGGGAATCCCTGTTTGGGTACCCATCAAAATCCCCCAATCCCGGAAATTTGACCGTTTCGATCCGCTTAAACAGCTGATGGTAGGGCACGTATTTCAGTTCGCCTTTTTCGATGAATCTGGAAGTCGCTTGACCTGCCAAAACCACGTTTCTGGGATTCCAGGTAAACTTATATTTCCAAGGATTATCCTCGCTTTGGGGCGAAAGCAGACCTCCACAATAGGACTTGAAGGAAATAATTTCTTCACCCTTTGCTTTAGCTTCATGGATGATCTTCATGGCAGACATGTGGTCGATCCCCGGATCTAGTCCGCATTCGTTGAGAAAGAAAAGTTGTTTTGTTTCAATCTCTTGTGCCATTTCCCGCAGGGCATCGCTCTCATAGGAAGCGGTGAAAAAATGCTTACCCAACTCCAGGCAATCTTTCGCCACTACAGGATGCATGAATGCGGGCAACATGGAAATAACCACGTCCGCCTGACCGATGAGCCCTTTTCTGGAGTCGCCATTTTCGATATCAATGGAAGCCGCTTGGGTATTCGCCCGATTTTTGAGTTTGGTCGCCGTAGTGGATTGATCCAAATCGGCCAAAATGAGTGTTCGCTCTTTTTCCACACAGGAATCTGCCAAATAATCTATCAAATAGGTGGCCGATTTACCTGCTCCGAGAATCAGAATAGTCTTCATGCACATGGGTTTATCGAGCTAAATTGATCCTTTTTTTTGGCGGGAAAAAGGCCACTGACCAAGAATTAAGGAACAATTCCTTACTTTGACCGTTAGGAATTTCCCTAACGTATTTTTGCCTGTGAAAAAAATTAATCTGAGCACTGAAATCGAGGAACTGCTTCCTGAAGAGCTTTCCACCATGGAAAAGCTGCTGATCGACCGCGCCAAAGAAGTGTCCAAAAGAGCCTACGCACCTTATTCTGGATTTCATGTAGGGGCGGCAGTTTTGCTCGAAAACGGCGAAATCCTTCAATCCTCCAATCAGGAAAATGTCAGCTTTCCCACGGGAGTATGTGCCGAGCGATTGCTGCTAGGCTATGCAGGTGCAAACCATCCAGATTCTCCACCCACCATGCTGGCGATTGTCGCCCAGAGGGCAGGTGAGGAAATTTGGGCGGGAGTTTCACCCTGTGGAGTCTGTCGGCAAACCATCAATGAGGTCGAAAATCGATTTGAAAAACCGATCACAATGCTAATCCTCTGCTCCAATGGAAACGTGATGCGGATCAAGGGAATTGCCAATTTACTTCCCTTAAAGTTTGATGACCTCAACAGCTGATCGGTGAAAAAATCCATCCAATTCTCTTACGAGGCCCACTATTCCGTTTCCCATGAACCTACCGGTCAAGAAAAAGAACTTTGGCTGGTCTTTCATGGCTACGGACAGTTGGCGGAATTTTTCATCAGAAAGTTTTTGCCTTTTGATTCGTCTGATCGGATTTTCTTGGCGCCTGAAGGTACAAACTACGGGTATCTGAAGGAATTTCAGGGAAGAGTCGGAGCCAATTGGATGACCAAGCACGAGCGCGAAGTTGCAATTGCTAATAATCACCGCTACTTGAATTTACTGATGGAACAGACCTTGGAGAAGTTTGACCAAGCTCCGAGGATTCATGTCTTGGGATTTTCGCAGGGCGCAGCTACCTCCACTCGATGGGCAAGTCAGTGGTCGGGAAAGATCGAGACCTTGGTCCTTTGGGCGGGTGGCTTTGCACAGGACCTTTCACTGGATTTGGGGAAGGAAAAATTTGAGCAAACAGAGTTGATTTTGGCTTTCGGGGATCAAGACGAATTGATCCAAGAGGAGCATAAAAAACAGCAGCTCGAGCTTATCCAATCACTCGGCAAGCAACCTAAAGTGATAAACTTCGCTGGAGGTCACGAACTGGATGCTGATTTACTCCAAAAAATCATGAATCGTGAATTTTAGGCTATTTTTTGGCCCTCACCTTGCTATGTTTGAAACAATTTGTTGAAATTTCAACTTTCATTATTTTTCCAAAAATCTTGAAACCCATCCATGCTTTCGCTTACTGAAAAAGAAGTAGACTTCATTGCAGCCCAATTACTGAAGGGTAATGTCTGCTTTTACCAAATCGACAAGAAGAAAATCCATCACATGCCAGATGATGAGGACTACTTCAACTATGATCTGACCGAAGAAGAGGAGGATATCCTGGACGAAATCGAGGATCAGCCTGAGAATTTTGCGGAATTCACCAAGATGGAACCCGCTCAAGAGCATCAAATGATGCAGGACTTTATCGACCGAAAGGTAAAAGAGAAAAACCTTGCCGAAGACTTGGTCAATGCCCTAAGCAAACCTAAGGCAGCCACCGGTTTCAAGTTCCTGATCGAAGAATCCAAATACAAAGAAGAATGGGTAGACTACCGAAATGGGAAATACTCCGACTGGGTCAAAGAACAAGTTGACTCCTTCAACTACGCCGAAGACTAATTTGAGGCCGTCCCGAATCAATTCCGGACGGCTTTTTTTATCTTCCTAAAATAAAAAGTCCGGAGGGCCATACAGTCCTTCCTAGCATTACCTACCGAATCAACTATGATGAAAAAACTCACTTTTCTCTTCATTTTGACCTGTCTTTGGAATGGAGCTTTCGCTCAAAACTGGGACTGGGGAGGCCCGATTGACCCCTTGCAAGCCAAAATGAAGGTCTTGCACTACCGCTTGGAACTAGAGATTTTGCCCGAAAGCCAACGCATCCAGGGTTCCAATACCATTACCTTTTCTGCAGCCGAAAAATTGGACACCCTCCGATTCCAACTCATCGATGAATACGAAGTGAGTAAAGTCCTGATGGATGGTAAGGAAGTCAAATTCTCGCACCAAAATGACCTGTTGGATATCATCCCAGTGGATTGCACCTGCGATCAGGTTCAAATTTTTTATGGAGGAAAAACACCCATCGCTCAGAATCCACCTTGGACAGGAGGATTCACTTGGGAGAAAGACCTGCTAGAAAACCACTGGATGGGTTTGTCTTGTCAAGGTGAGGGGGCAAAAGTCTTTATGCCCGCTCTGGACCATCCATCCAGCGAACCGAGTGAAGGTGTGGATCTCATTTTCACCGCACCCAAACCCTACTTTGTCGCTTCCAATGGTCGACTGATCGACACGCAGGAAACGGGGCCAAAAATGACCTACCACTGGCAAACGGACTACCCAATCAGCAATTACAACATCAACTTTACGCTCGGGGTATTTTATGAAGAAAAGCTGGATTTCACCTCCTCATCAGGTGACGTCATCCCCATGCAAGTATGGGTGCTTCAGGAAAATCGGGCAAAAGCAAAAGGCCTTTTGGAAAACCTGAAAGTCAGTACCGAAACCTTGGAGAAGTACTTCGGCCCCTTCCCTTTTCCAAAAGACAAAATCGCAGTAGTCGAAACACCCTACCTGGGTATGGAACACCAGACCATCAATGCCTACGGAAACAATTTTCAATCCATCCCTATGGGCAAGGTACGCTACGACTGGCTACTGCACCATGAGCTGGGCCACGAGTGGTTTGGAAACAAGGTATCGGTGAGTGACTGGGCGGATATGTGGATTCATGAAGGGTTGACCGCCTATGGGGATTGGCTGTTTTATTGGGAGCATGGCGGTCCGGAGACCTATTTTGCCAAGGTAAAATCCGAATCAAGAAATATCCCACATGCTAAACCGGTCGTGAGCCCACCGAATTCGACCGAAGAGGAAGCCTATCATCCCGAGATCTATACCAAGGGCGCTTGGGTCATTCATGCCTTACGGGGCGTGTTGGGAGATGAGCTGTTTTTCTCTGCGATCAAGGCCTTTGTGATGGATGAGCGATTCACGTACCTCAATCAAGTCACCACCAAAGACTTTACCGATTTTGTCCAAAGCTACACCGGAAAGGACCTTCAGGGATTCTTTGACCTGTACCTGTATACCACGTCCGTCCCCACTTTGAAAGTCAGCAAAAAAGGCAAAGAAGGCTATGTGATTGCTCTTCAGGGAATTGATTTTGAGATGCCTGTTGAAATTGAGACTTCCGAGGGGGTGCAGCGAGTCCCTGTTGGGAAAAAAGGAGTGGAAGTAAAAAGCAAAACCCCTCCGATCGTGGATCCGCGAGGTTGGTTGATACTAGCCCGATAAAGTTTAATTGAAAAACCTTCGAGGTTTTGAAAACCTCGAAGGTTATGTCACAAAAAAGCCCCGAATCGCTTCAGGGCTTTCTGTTTATAGGCCAAATTCATTTAATCGATTCAATCTTTTTAAATTTTAGCTTTTCAAAATTTTGCGGGGTGTTGTTGAAGTCCTGTACGATTCCAGAAATTTTCATTTAGTCCATGTCTTTTTCTCAGAATGGGAAGCAAGTAAAATTGATTATTTCTAAACTCGGCAAATTGCTCTTCCAATTTTTTTTCTTGAGAAAGTGATTCTTCCAGCTGCCTTTCACCAGGAAAGGCAGGATAGTCAAAATCCCTCCAAAAGCCAGACTGGTATCTGGCTTTTCCAGCAATAAAAATCCATCCATTATACCGATCAGGGTGATAATAAATGAACCTATCAGGATAAACACCTGCAACTGGAGCTTGGTACTTTTCAGACAACTGTTCGGTGTCTAATACTTCCATACTATAATTCAATGCATATAACTCGGCGTATTCTTTAATCTCTCGGGGGTGAGGATTATTTTCGGTTTGATACCCAAAATCGGTATAGGTCATCTGGTAGTTACCATAAGTAAAAAAGTATTTTCCTGCTGGATCTCTTCTGAATTTAACGATTGCTTCACACTCTTTTTTTGAATAGAATTGACCAATTTTTTCATTAATTACTCGTTTGGCAGGAAATTTCTGATGGAGTTCCATTATGTGAATCCCATAATCTTCTTGATCAATATAGAAAATCGCATCTTCTAATAACCCATACAAACCATACCCCCATCTTGCGGCCTGGTTCTTCACGTTATTATTTTTTGCCTTTATGGATAAAACGAAAACTTCTCGATCACCGATTATTTCTCCCCCTAGCAGCTCATAATCAAACCAATTGATGTTAAAATTCCAAAGTCTATAAGCAAGTAATGGAAAAAGAAGGTCTCCTACAGCTCCTCTTGGCCGTCCAGTCATGGAAGTCAGAACCCCATATTCCGTTTTCTGGATATCGCTTATAAACATAAAATTGTAATCATCACCACTTGACATGGGCTTTCTGGAATGTTTCTCATGATAGCCTTCAGAGTGTAAATACCCTGCCGCTCTAGTCATACCCTGAATGGTTTCATTGGCCCAAATCAATTCTCGATAAAATACATCGATTTCATGAGGTTGGCCATATTGAGTTTTCTCCAGATTATCTTGGGCACGCTCCATAATTTTCTTTGGTTTGAAATCCAACACTATTGCCTGATCTAGGTCATACTCACCAGCAATCAATCGAATCTGCAATGGGGAATTTCTTAAATCAGCTACTCGGAGATGGACGGAGTGAAAACCTATATGAGAGAAAACTACCTCCATATGATCTTGAGCATTTGACGGAAGCCGAAAATTAAATTCTCCTTCCAAATTACTCACAGTGCCTTTCCCCAAGTCAGTGATGATGATATTGACAAAAGATACAGGCTCATCAGAAGTTGCATTGATCACTTTTCCATTAACCAAACCTTGAGAAAAGCTACTCAATGAACTAAGGAGCAAAAGTAAGGATGCCAAATACTTCAATTCTCTGATTAGTTAACTGTTAAAATATAAAATCCTAGTTGCTCATTTTGTTCGTCAAAAAATCCATCAACGATATATTGGGCTCCTATTTTCCCCAAGATTTTGAATCTACCCGGTACAGCATGATCTCCTGCTAATTTGCCTTGTTTGAAGACTTGCAACCGGAGTGGATTGTAAGTTTCATCCAAGAGATCATGCCGATCGCTTCCTGTACGGTATGTCCTGAAAATGAGCCCATTCTTCTCGTCCACAAAGATATCCTTGTAAAATCCCTCATTTTTTCTGGAATGATAAAAATACTTACTTTCAAATGCTACATCGATACTTTGGGATTGTACATAGTCAGTTTTCATGTCTATTCCAGCCGAGCCAAAGGTCTCTTTCAATTTCCAATCCCTGTCATAAACGTAGATAAGGGAATCTATCTCATGCGTGACGTAGATTAAGTTTGTGGTAGTTACCGTATAATCAAATTTGTTGTGAAAAGGAACAAAGCTGAACCCTTCATAACTAGCCGGTCTATTGAGCCTAATTTCCTTGACTTCGCCGGAATACAGATCAATTTTCCCTAAAATCCTAGCAGCACGATAATAATCTCGAGAGATAAAGGCATTGAAAATCGGATGTTCTACATCCAATTTGGTTATCAAGCCTCCATCGGGTAGCTCAACTGTCCTCCCATTGTAATTCTGTAATTCATAAATCCCGATATATTCCCCTTTGGGATTGTCCATCAGTTCATCATAACTCTCCTCTGAAGGAAATTGGAGAACAGATTTTCTCGAAAAATCCCAATCTTTACCATAATGATAAAATACCCATTCATGTCGGATTATAAACCCAGTTTTAGTTGGAATTAACTCCGAAATCCCCTGGAGTTCCTCGGGGCCGTCCAGCTCGCGCTTTTTCATTCCTTTTGATTGCCCTTCAACATTAAATTCTTCTACGAATCCATAAGCCTGATCCACATAGAAAATGGCATCTTCTTTAACTTGGAAAAAACCAATTTGAGATGATTGAGATGGCGCAATCAATATCGTATCAATAAAAATATTACTCTCAATCGCAGCAATATTTGATTCAATTGAAAATTTCTTTTCAGGTTGACAACCTGAAAACAATAGAAAGAATATAAAGTGGGCCCAAAGTAAATGGGCCCTTAAATAATTACTGACAATCATCAACGGTACTGCATGCTTTTCTAAATGAAATACAACTTACTGTCACACATGCCCCATCCTTGCAACGTGTTTGAAGTGTACCTTCTGTTCGTTTATCATCACAATTACTATCAATTACCTCATAAAGAGCTAAAGCTAAGGCAGCCTCTTCTACTTGCCCGAATGAACTACTAATCGGGGCCATCACGGAGCCAAAAAGACCCATAATTAAAATAAGGAAGTTTTTTTTCATTTTTTGATTGAATTTAGGTTTGAATTGATTCATTAATGAACTATTTACGACGTCAATTAAACCTAAAAAAAATATCTAAAAAACAAAGTAGAACTAATAAATAAAATTTTAAATATTAGGTGATCATAAATAAACCGACAAATTCTATAAAGTGATTCAAAGATTGAGGAAATGAAATTTTTTAAATTCAATCAAAAAAGCCCCGAATCGCTTCAGGGCTTTCTGTTTATAGGCCAAATTCAGCCTTGATTTTATCGACGTAGTCCAGCTTTTCCCAAGTGAACAATTCCACCGTAACGGATTTTGGTTCTTGGTAGGGCGATTTAAATACCTTCGTTACTACCTCGTTGGTTCTACCCATGTGGCCGTAAGCTGCAGTTTCCTCATAGATCGGATTTCTCAGCTTCAGTCGCTGCTCGATAGCATAAGGTCTCATATCAAATATAGCTTCCACCTTCTTGGCAATTTCGCCATCGGTCAGGTTCACTTTGGCAGTGCCGTAGGTATTGATGTAGATACCCATTGGCTTAGCCACACCGATTGCGTAAGACACTTGAACTAAGATTTCGTCGGCTACACCCGCAGCCACCATGTTTTTGGCAATGTGACGTGTAGCATAAGCTGCTGAGCGGTCCACTTTGGATGGATCTTTTCCAGAGAAAGCTCCACCGCCGTGAGCACCTTTGCCACCGTAGGTATCCACGATGATTTTTCTTCCGGTCAAGCCGGTATCCCCATGAGGACCACCGATTACGAACTTGCCGGTTGGGTTGATATGGTAAGTGATCTCGTCGGTAAATAGCTTTTGAAGTTCAGGCTTAAGCTTAGCTTTCACTCTTGGGATCAGGATAGTGATGATGTCAGATTTGATTTTAGCAAGCATGGCTTCTTCTGCATCGAAGTCGTCGTGCTGCGTAGAAACTACGATGGCATCGATTCGCTGAGGTACATTGTCATCGCTATACTCGATCGTTACCTGAGATTTAGAGTCAGGACGGAGGTAAGTAATGTCTTTGTTTTCTCTGCGAAGTTCGGCCAATTCGCGAAGGATCATGTGTGACAGATCCAAAGCCAACGGCATGAAGTTTTCGGTCTCGTTAGTGGCGTAGCCAAACATCATCCCTTGGTCACCTGCACCTTGCTCTTCAGGATTTTTACGCTCCACACCTTGGTTGATGTCTGCAGACTGCTCGTGAATGGCAGAAAGTACACCACAAGAGTTGCCTTCAAACATGTACTCACTCTTGGTGTACCCGATACGATTGATCACATCACGGGCGATCTTTTGCACGTCGAGGTAGGTGTTGGATTTCACTTCACCTGCCAAAACCACCTGTCCGGTAGTAACGAGGGTTTCACAAGCTACTTTGGAACTAGGATCGAAGGCCAAAAAGTTATCGATCAGCGCGTCAGAGATTTGGTCAGCGATTTTGTCAGGATGACCCTCAGACACTGACTCTGAGGTAAATAAATATGCCATAAACTAGAGTATTGATTCGTTGTAAAAGAAGCCCAAAATTACAGGAACTGAGGGAAATAAAAAACCTCAACGTAGTCCTGAAAGGTTTTTATCTCCCCTTCCATGGGATTGAGTCAATTTACTGAATGGTTTATCCTAATTTCTTGGGTTGGATTCTGCTTGGCAAGAGATTATCTTTCAGACTGTCTCCTTTTCCATTGCCATGCGAACGACTTACTATTTCCTTTTTGGCTGTATTTTCAGCTTTTTACTGAGCTGTAAAGGTGCTACTGACCATTCAACCAACTCTATTTCAAAGATCCCAGCCACCCATTCAGATCTAGTTTCTTTATTTTTAGAATGGAGGGCCTTTGAAACTCCTCCTACTTGGGAAGGTGCTCCGGATTACAGAAAGTCCACTTTTGAGAAAAGAATGGCGGATTTCGAAGTCCTTAGGGAAAAACTCCTAAGCATGGACACCGCTGGCTGGACTATTGCCGAGCAGGTAGACTGGCGAATTGTATGGGCTGAAATGAACGGCTTCGACTTTAACTACCGGGTGCTGAAGCCATGGGAACGCGATCCTGCTTTTTACAAATCCATCTGGATGGAGCGGAGTGATGTACCTGACCACGAGGGCCCTACGCACCATGGAGTGACAGAGGTTTGGCAGTTTTCTTTTCCCTTAAGCTCAGAAGAAAGAGCAAGCTTTCTTGCAAAAATTCAATCCATCGAAGCCTTGAATACCCAGGCAAAAGAAAACCTGACCGGCAATGCCAAAGAACTTTGGGAAGCAGGAATTCCAACGATCGAACAACAAGTGGAAGATCTAGCCTCAATGCTGGATCTGCCCGGTGTAAAAGAAGATGGCGAACTGGTAGAAGCCATCCAGTCGGCATCCCTCTCTACCAAAGACCTTGTCAGTTGGCTTCACGCCGAAGCGCCTAACAAAACCGAGCCCTCCGGTATCGGTAAGGAAAACTATACCTGGTACCTGCAAAATGTCCACTTGGTTCCGCTGACTTGGGAAGATGAAGTGATGATTCTCAAACGCGAACTCGCCCGAGCTTGGAACTCGCTTAAATTGGAAGAACACCAAAACCGAAACCTTCCCCAGCTTCCGGAGGCCAATACGCCTGAGGATTTCGAAAAGCTCACGGAAGAGTCCATTCAGGAATTCATGGCCTTTTTGGAAAAACAAGAAATTGTCACGGTTAAAGATTACTTCGAACCAGCTTTGAGAGAGCATAGGGGAAGTTTTATCCCCAAAGAAAAGCGCAATTTTTTCACCATCGGGATGCACATCGATCCCCTCCCCCTTTATTCTCACTTTTACCATTGGTTTGAGTTGGCTATTATGGACAATGAACCGCATGTGAGTCCGATTCGAAAAGGTGCTTTGCTTTATAACATTTTCGACAGCAGAAATGAAGGTACTGCTACGGCAGTGGAAGAGATGTTTATGGATGCAGGGCTATATCAGAATTCTCCAAGGTCCCATGAAATTGTATACATCATGATTGCGCAGCGGGCTGCACGAGGACTGGGCTCTCTCTATGCACAGGCTAATGAGATGACGATGGTCGAGGCAGGAGGAATTCACTCCAACTACACGCCTAGAGGCTGGATGAAGACAGAAAAGGAGCTTTTGCTTTTTGAGCAACACCTCTACATGAGGCAGCCCGGGTATGGAACAAGCTACATCACCGGCAAATACCTCTTGGAAAATGCCCTCGCAGACTATGCCCGAGTCAAGGAAGAAAAAGGCGAAGAATTCAAGCTTCGGGAGTTTTTTGATCAGCTGAACGCCATCGGAGGGATTCCGATTGCTTTGGGACATTGGGAGATGACTGGGGTGGATCCTTTGCAAGAAAAGGTCAATTAGGCCGACAAAAGAGTAGAATTCACAGGTTAAGTTCCGAAAACGTGCAAAAAATCACATAATCGGAACTTAACCTGTGATTTTTTAAAATTTAGCTCTTTTGAGAAATGACTTAAATGGCCTTTCAATTACTTCATTCTAGACCACTTTTCCACTAATGGGCTCATACCAAGTCCAATAAATAACGAGTACGGTCCGCCATAAAAAGTGGAATATTGATCAGTCCATCTTGATTGATCAGATTTTTCATCGAAAACCTGAGTTTTACTCGGGGGTTGTTTTCCTGATCATAAACAGAAAGGCTCCTACTACGGGTATTCTCACCGGATTTAACCTCAACCGGAAGGATTTCATTTTGGTAAGAAAGTAAAAAATCGACTTCTGCTTTTCCATCAGAAGTCCAATAGGATGGCAATTCGCCAAACTGAACCAGCAAAGACTGTAGCACGTAATTTTCGGCCAAAGCCCCTTTAAATTCAGAAAAGAGTTCGGTCGGATTGAGAATAGCAGCTGGCTGAAGTCGAGCCTTGCGCCTCAGTAACCCCATGTCTAGAAAATAAATCTTAAATGCGGTAAGATCCTGATAGACAGACAGCGGTATACCGACCTTAGTCACTCGGTTGACTTTATAAACCAAACCTGCCTGAATCAACCACGTGAGGGCATCTTCATATTCTCTTGCGCGGGCACCGGGTTTGACCACCTGGTAGAGAAATTTCTTATTTTCCTTGGCCAGCTGTGAGGGAATTGAGTTCCAGATAAAGTTGATTTTTTGAATATCTCTAGCGGGTACATGTTTGGAAAAATCCAACTCATACGCCTGATTGATGTTGTCCAATAGGTCCTCAACTCTTTGCAAATCAGCGCTTTCGACCAATTCTTTGGCAGCTTCCGGCATTCCACCCGAAATCATATAAAGACGAAAGCTCTCCAAAATCCTATTGAAAAAATAATCAGGTATTGGCCCAATTGTCTGAATAGACTCCAGATAGTTAGCCATCTCTGAGTCCTTTTGAGACAAAAATTCCATGAATGTCAGCGGGAATAACTCTAAAAAATCAACTTTTCCCACAGGAAAGGAAGAGAAATTTCCTAAAGTGACTCCCAAAAGCGATCCTGCACCAACAAGATGGAAGGACTCTTCCAGTTCCTCGAAATATTTAAGAGAGTTCAGGGCTTCCTTACATTCTTGGATTTCATCAAAAATGATCAGTGTATTTTTTGGCTCAATCGAAAATCCCGCAACGAGGGAGAGATTTTGAATGATTCGAAGTGGGTCTTTGGTCAGTTCAAAAAACTGCTTCAGGTCAGGCTGCCGATCAAAGTTGAAGTAAGCTGTTTTTGAATAATAGGTCTGACCGTACCATTTCAGCAAGGAGGTTTTGCCTACCTGCCGCGCACCTTTTAGCAAAAGAGGCTTTGGGGTAGGACGTGCAGTCCAAGCTTGAAGTTGAGCAAGAATATTTCTTTCAAAAAACATTAATCACACTTTATCTTCCAAAAATGTGTAAAAAATCACATAATCGGAACTTAACCTGTGATTTTATTACCAGTTCATCTCAGGCAAACATACCACTGAAGAAAAACCCGGCATCAACTCCATTCACTTTCTCACCTCTTTCTTGATCCTAGCTACTTGCTACTTAAGTCTTGTGTCTACTGTCTATGGTCTTGTATCTCTTTCCTCACCAAGCCCTCCGTAATCTCATTCATCGCCTTGACCTTGTACTCAAAGTCTCCCTTGAGGGTAGCACGGTAGGCATTTAGGTTTTCGAGCAGGTCATCGATCTCCTCAGGCAGCACTTCTTCGAGCAATTGTCGGAGGCGCTTGGCAGTGGTAGGAGACTTTCCGTTGGTGGAAATGGCGATTTTCAGATTGCCTTTGGTCACAATACCTCCCAAGTAAAAATCACACAGTTCGGGGGTATCAGCAATATTCACTAGGAGAAAACGCTCCTTGGCCTCATCGCGGATTTGTCGGTTGACGGATTTATCATCCGTCGCAGCAATCACGATGTGCTTTCCGCCTAGATATTTTTCATGATACACATCTTCGATCAGCGTGACGGTCTCTTTTCCTTCGGCCAATTCCAAAAATTCCGGTCTGAACATCTTGGAGACCACTGTCACCTGAGCTTTGGGACTCGATTTAAGCAGAAATTCCAATTTCTCGGTTGCCACAAAACCACCACCGACCAAGAGGACGTTGAGTTCATGGACTTTGAGAAAGATGGGGTAGAGATGGTTCATTTTTTTTTTAGAGGCAAGAAATTAGAGACAAGAAGTAAGGCTTGGTAATTAAGGATCAAAAAGATAGCTGCGCAGATAAACTGAGATACCGCTAGCGCTGAGATAGACAACATATCTTTTAGTATCTTTTCAATATCTCGTGTAGCATATCTTTAAATTAATCACTGCGACTTCAAACTGACCACTGAAACCGCTTCCCGATACACCTCCGCCAAGCGCATACTTTCCCTCACGACTTCTCCGACAATAATGACCGCAGGGGCTTCCACCTGATTTTCTGCGGCCTTTTGCTCGATGTCGTGGATATATCCTGCCGTGATTTTTTCTTCTCGAGTGGTTCCGCTTTGGATGATGGCTATAGGTAGATGAGATTTCCCTGCCCTTCGATAGGTATCTGCAATTTCTCCCAATTTTTTGGTACCCATCAGAATCACCACCGTAGCGGTGGACTGAGCCGCCAGGGCTAAATCACGGGAGAGTTCACCCGCTGTCGTCGTGCCTGTTACCACCCAAAAACTCTCAGAAAGCCCTCTTTTGGTCACGGGAATGCCCACATTCGCCGGAACAGCAATGGCTGAAGTTATTCCCGGAACGACGGCCGTTGGAATACCGAAAGCCTCGATGTACTCGATTTCTTCCCCTCCCCGACCAAAGACGAATGGATCTCCGCCTTTCAATCGAACCACATGTCCATGCTTCTTGGCAAGTTCGACGCAGAGTTGGTTGGTGTCTTCCTGAGGCGTGCTGTGCTTTCCAACTCTTTTTCCAACGAATATTTTCAATGCAGTGGCAGGCGCATGCTTGAGTAGCACAGGATCAATCAGCGCATCATAGAGAACCACATCGGCGGTATTTAGCGCCAAGATTCCTTTCAAGGTCATCAACTCAGGATCTCCCGGCCCTGCTCCGACTAGGGTTACTTTTGGATTTATTGCCGTTCTCATGCCTCGACCTCCTCTTCCCGATAGGTTTTCAGCAGGCTATAGATCTCCATCGCCTCTTTAGCGTAAGCTTTTGCAAACTCCTCAGTAGGTTCGTGCTGATTGATCTGATAGACTTTGTCGGCAAAGGTGCCTTCCAGCTGGATTTTGCCGGTTTCTACAAACTTCTCATCGAAAAGACTTACGATGCTCGCATAGCTGTTGGTGCTGATGTCGTCGCTTAGCAAAAGCGCTTTAGCAGCATTGATCAAGCCGGCATAATGATGGTAAATGCTGTCAGACCAGCGACCCTGCTCGAGGGCTTCCTGACCGTGATCGAGTTTTTCCAAAGCTTCCAAAAGCAAAGTCGCCACTAGGTCAATCACCACTCCGGCACATTCGCCAACTCCCACTGCCACTTCATAGGCATCCTGATGTCCCCAATCCACCGAATCTGCTTCGGTGACGGTTGCCGGATCACTCAACTCCTTGAGCAAGTCGTAGAAATACATCTGCCCTTGCCGATCATAGTAGCTGAGGAAGTCTTTTCCACTTGCATTTTTCTCAAAATCTTCCAGCAAAACACGCAGTGCCTGAGGCCCGCGACGGCTGGGAACTTTGGTTACTTTGTCGGCAAATCGACCGTTGCCATCGCCGAGATTTCCTCCACCCAACAGCACTTGAAGTGCTGGAATGACGGTTTTGCCGGCCTTCATGGACATGCCTTGAAAGCCAATGTGGGCCATGTTGTGCTGTCCGCAGGCATTCATGCAGCCGGAAATCTTGATCACGAGGTCCCGGTTGCTGAGGTATTGAGGATACTCCTGCTCAATGACCTTTTCCAGCTCCTTGGCAATTCCCGTCGAGCTGGCAATGCCCAAGTTGCAGGTGTCTGTACCCGGACAGGCGGTGATGTCCCCAAGGGAATTATAGCCTCTTAGAGCGAGGTTGATTTTTTTCAATTCCTGATAAAAGAACGGCACCAAATCCTCCCGGACATCGCGGATCAGAATGTTTTGCCGTAGGGTAAAGCGAATTTCTCCTGCCGCGTAGTGCTCCACCAAATCTGCCAAAGGTCTGGCCTGATCCAGGTAAAAATCCCCTAAAGGCACGCGAACCCCAATGGAAACGTACCCAGCCTGCTTTTGCGGCAGCACATTGGTCAGTTTCCAGAGCTCAAAGTCCAGACCCAAGTCGGCAGGATTGACCTCCACAGCCGGTGGATTGGGAAGGGTTCTTCCCTGCTCATAGGTTTCAAAATCAAGTGGAAAGCTCTTAAAAGGAAGTGCTTTTTTCTCTTTTTCTACCAAATCCAAAAAGGCCTCCAAACCGATCTCTTTGATCAAAAACTTCATCCGAGCTTTATTTCTCCTTGCCCGCTCTCCATGGCGGTCAAAGATTCGCAGCACCGCTTCGATAAAGGGAATCAGCTGATCGGTCTCCAAAAACTCGGTAATCAAATCGGCATGACGAGGCTGGGAACCCAAACCACCCCCAAGCAGAATCTTGAAGCCCCGAACCTGATGGCCGTCGACTTCTTTGACTTTTGGGATAAAGCCCAAATCGTGCATGTAGGCCAAGCCTGTGTCCTCATCCGTGGAAGAAAAGGCCATCTTAAACTTGCGCCCCATCTCCTGACAAACGGGATTTCTCAAAAAATAACGGAAAGTTGCGTCCGCATAAGGTGTCACATCAAAGGGTTCCTTTGGATCAATCCCAGCAGTCTCCGAAGCGGTGACATTCCGTACGGTATTACCACAAGCTTCACGAAGAGTGACATCATCCTTTTCGAGTTCGGCCCAAAGCTGCGGTGTTCGATCTAGGCTCACAAAATGAATCTGGATGTCCTGACGGGTGGTGATGTGCAGACGACCGATGGAATATTCCTCCGAAACCTTACATATCCGTCGTAATTGTGCAGAAGTGGCTCTTCCATAAGGCAGTTTGATTCGTACCATCTGCACGCCCTGCTGACGCTGACCATAAACTCCACGAGCAAGACGGAGGCTTCGGAATTTTTCTTCATCAATCTTTCCTTCACGGAAAAGGGCAATTTTTCGCTCCAATTCAATGATGTCCCGTTCTACAATCGGATTTTCCAGTTCGGTTCGAAAGCTTTGCATACGTTTAAATTTTTTCCCTATAGGGATAATAGGTTTTAGGTTATGAGAAAAAGCCAAGACCGAGATCAGGGCTGTTTTTGGTTCAAAGTTCTTTGTTCGAGGTTGTTTGCTCTCTAATAGTTCAAGTCTTCAGGCTTGGACTGCTGTTGACTCCCGCAATACTGTTTGTTTGGGTTGGTCCAAGTCAGGAGACTTGAACCAGTTTATTCTAATATCTAGCGTCTTGAATCTAATGTCTAGCCTCTTGCATCTATTCAATAAATCCCACCGACACTGTATCAAAAGTCCCCTCATCGATCAGGATAAAGGCTCCGTTTGACTTGGAGTGATGGTAGGAATCAAAGTGAATCGGCTTGCTGAGTCTTAGATTTACCTTTCCGATATCATTCAATTTCAATTGCTCGGCCTCTTCTGTACCTGAGAAATCCGTATGGATTTTTGCTTCAATCTGCTCCACTTTGGCCAATACCCGATTGATACCGTGCTGCAGAATATATTTCCCTCCGACTTTCAAGGCCTTGTTGTTTACTTGGCAAACAGTGGCTGAAATGGCCTTTTCGCTACTTGGAGCTTCTCCACTTTTCACGATCATATCACCCCGGCTGCAATCAACTTCATCAGCCAAAGTCAGAACGATGGACGAACCAGGAGCGGCACTTTCCAATTCTTGATCGAAGAAATGAATGCTTTTGATGGTGGATTCATTTCCTGATGGCAGCACTGTAACTCGATCACCGACCTGAAGTGTGTTACCATAGAGCTTTCCGGAAAAACCTCTGAAATCATGGTAGGCCTCGGTTTTGGGACGGATGACCAACTGCACCGGAAATCTCGCTGCGGCACTTTCCTGCAAATCCTCAGGCTCCAACACCTCCAAGTGATCCAGTAAAGTATTTCCCACATACCATGGCATGTGTTCTGACTTTCGGGTCACATTTTCTCCCTTCAAAGCGGACAAAGGAATAAACGTTATCTGCTCCTCAGTAAAGTCACTTTTGGCGACCAAGACATCAAAATCTGCCTTGATTTTCAAAAACACATCTTCACTATACTCCACCAAATCCATCTTGTTGATCGCAACCACCACATGGCTGATGCGAAGAAGATTGCTGATGAAAAAGTGGCGGTAAGTCTGCTCGATCACGCCTTTGCGGGCGTCGATCAGGATGATGGCTACCTGCGAAGTAGAAGCTCCTGTCACCATGTTTCGCGTGTACTCCACATGTCCGGGAGTATCCGCTACGATGAAGTTGGTCTTATCGGTATTGAAATAAATATGAGCCACGTCGATGGTGATGCCTTGCTCGCGCTCAGCAACCAGGCCATCAGTGGCTAGTGAAAAGTCTAGGTAATCGTATCCCCGCTGCTTGCTGCTGCGCTCGATGGCCTCAATCTTGTCCGTGGTAAGGGAATGCGTATCGTAAAGCAATCGCCCAATCAAGGTGCTTTTGCCATCGTCCACCGAACCAGCGGTAGCGATTTTGATGAGTTTTCTGCCTTGTATGTCCATTTTTATCGATTTCGATTTTAGGTCGTTTTTTTAATTTTAAAAGATACGCTTCGCGAGATACTTAGAAGATACTTTGAGATAGTTCCTCTATCTCAGCTTTAGCTATATCTTTTTTATCTGCGCAGGTATCTTTTCAAATCATGTCTAGCTTCTTGCGTCTAGAATCTTGTGTCTATTAAAAATATCCCACTTTCTTCCTCGTCTCCATCGCCGCTTCGGAGCGCTTGTCGTCGATTCGGGCACCGCGTTCAGAGATGGTGGATTCGCGGATTTCTGCAACCACATCATCTAATGAAGTCGCCTCTGAAAGTACCGCTGCGGTACAGGTCATGTCACCGACCGTTCGGAATCTGACCATTCGCTCCACCACTTCTTCGTGGGCTTCACGGAAGACGTGTTCATTGGCAGTCCAAATCATTCCATCTCGGAAAAACACCTCCCGTTTATGGGCAAAGTAAATGCTCGGAATGGCGATATTTTCAGTGCGGATGTATTCCCACACATCGAGCTCGGTCCAGTTGGAAATCGGGAAGACTCGGACGTTTTGCCCCACGTGGATTTTACCATTAAGCATATCAAAAAGCTCAGGGCGTTGGTTTTTCTCATCCCACTGACCGAAGTCGTCTCGGACGGAAAACACCCGCTCTTTGGCGCGGGCTTTCTCCTCATCCCTTCTTGCACCACCGATGCAAGCATCAAACTTAAACTCTTCGATTGCATCCAGAAGCGTAGTCGTCTGAAGCGTATTTCGGCTGGCATAACGGCCACGCTCTTCACGGACTTTACCTTGATCAATAGAATCTTGGACATTTCTGACAATGAGTTCCAATCCCAATTCTTTCACCAACCAATCCCGAAACTCGATGGTCTCAGGGAAATTGTGCCCAGTGTCCACATGGAGGAGTGGGAAAGGGATTTTGGCAGGGAAAAAGGCCTTTTGAGCCAGCCTCACCAAGGTAATCGAGTCTTTTCCCCCGGAAAAAAGCAGAACCGGACGCTCAAACTGCGCCGCTACTTCCCTCAGGATGTAGATGGATTCTGCCTCTTTGGGGTTAGGTATAAATAGGTTCATAGGAATTACGAGTTTTGAAATCTTCGATGTTCGATATTCAGCGTTCGGTGTTCATTATTTCAATATTCAACATTTTTATGTTGTCGGGTTCTCAGGTTGTCGAGTTGTCTTCGATGTTCGAAATTCAGCGTTCGGTGTTCATTATTGTTGTTTTCAATATTTCGTCCTTTCGACTTAATATTGAATGTCGAATTCTGAATATCGAACGCCGAAGTCTCATCGGACATCCGACATCAGGCATCGATCATTTGCTGTGCAACCCACACTCCTTCTTCGAATCCTCCCACCACCATCTACCGGCCCGGGCATCTTCTCCAGGGAGAATAGCCCTGGTACATGGAGCACAGCCGATGCTGATAAATCCCTGATCGTGAAGTGGATTGTACGGAATCTTGTGCTCTGAAATATAGTCTGTCATTTGATCAAAGGTCCAATCCAAGAGGGGATTGTACTTGATGATTTGATTGGCTTCGTCCCACTCGATCCGCTTCATCTCGCTTCGGTTGGCACTTTGCTCGGCCCGGAGCCCGGTCACCCAAACGGCATTTCCAGCCAAGGCTCGTTTCAAAGGCTCTACCTTTCGGACAAAGCAGCAGGATTTTCGGTTTTCGACTGATTCGTAGAATCCATTGATGCCGATTTCAGCCACCAACTTTTCGACCGAAGCAGTCTCCGGATAGTAAACTTTTATTCGGGTTTTGTATTTGCTTTCAGTTCTAGACAGCAACTCTAAGGTCTCAGGAAATAATCTCCCCGTATCCAGAGAAAAAATCTGAATAGGTAAGTTTTGCGAAGCGATCAACTGAGTGATCACCTGATCTTCTTGACCTAGAGAGGTAGAAAAAACGACTTTTCCAGGAAAAAGATCAGCAACCAGCTTGAGCCCTTCTTCAGCGCTCAAACTTGCAAGCTGAGATTCAATATCGGACAAGTTCTGTAGCTGACTCATTTATTTTTCCTTTGGTTACATTTTCCCAAACCCGCTCATGAAGGTAATACAGGAGGATTTTGGACACGACTTCTACCGAACCGATGGATACAGCCATCACCAATTGACCTGTGACAAAGTAAGAAATCACAATAGTATCGATGGTGCCTACTATTCTCCAAGAAATCGACTTGAGCAGGCTTTTGGCATTGCTGTCCTTACCGGATTTACCTGAGAAGTGCTTTTTGGCAAATAAATCTAATAGCATTTCAGTCTATACGTAGTAGAAAAACAAAAGTATACATTCCCTATGTTTTTTATAGGGTATTTAGATAAAAAATTTTACTCTCCCTCTAAAATATCATGCAAGGTTTTGTTTTCCAGTATTTTAAGTGTTTCATCACGGACTTGAGCCATAACCCGATTGATGCCGCAGTGGGACTCGTCCTTACACTCGGCGCAGGGTTCGTAGTAGTTGAGACTGACACAGGGGAGCAGGGCAATTGGGCCGTCGAGGAGCCGAATCACTCGGGAAAGTGGGATGTCTTTGGGTTCTTTGATGAGGTAGTAGCCACCGCCTTTTCCCTTTTTGCTACCGAGGTAGCCGGCCTTTCGGAGTTCGAGGAGGATATTTTCGAGAAACTTATGTGAAATGCCATGCTCTTCGGCGATGTCCTGAATCAGGACGGTCTTGTTTTCGCGGTGCTTACCGAGGTAAGTGAGGGCATGCAGGGCGTACTTGGTCTTTTTGGAAAGCATGATCAAAAATAGGCGAAAAATCGAAATAGCCTAGTACGGAAGTGGGGAAAGAAAAATCCCCGACCAAAGCCAGGGATTTAGAAAACCTTTGAGGTTTTTTAAACCTAGAAGGTTTGAATATTTACATAATTAAAGAAGACCTTCGAGGTCTTTGAGACCTCAAAGGTCTCACATCAAATCATCTCCACACTTCGCTTCACAAAGGCGGTCAAGTCCTTGCCAGTTAGCAAGCCCTGAGAAAGCATCGCTAAGTCGAAGGCTTGTTTGGCCAATTTGAGTTGGGCTTCTTCGCCTTCCGCTTTGAGGATTTTGTCCACTACGGGATGGTTGCCGTTGATGGCGACTTTGTAGCTGTCTGGCAGGCTGCCGTAGAAGCTCATCGGTCCGCCTCCGGTCTGTGCCATGTCTTTCATCCGACGCATCCACTCTTCCATGGTGATGGTCACAGGCATCTCCTCAGGACTCAAGCCTTCGATCTCCACGCTGTAGTTTTTATTGTTGATCGCCTTTTCGAAGAGTTCTTTTACGGATTTGCTCTGATCTTCGGTCAGGAGATTGGCATAGGTAGAGTCTTTTTGGATGAGCTTTTCCACCACATCGGCATCCACTCGCTTAAGTTGGGTCTTCTCGATCTTGGTCTCGATATGTTGGATAAAATGGCTGTCGATCGGAGAGTCAAGCACGAGCACATCGTAATCCTTCTTGTTGGCCGAATCGATGAAGCTGTCCTGTTTGTTGAGGTCGGTGGAGTAGAGGAAGATGGTCTGCTCGTTTTTATCCGTTTGCACAGCTTTCACCTTTTCACGGTATTCATCCAGCGTGAAATATTCGTTTTTGGTGTTTTTGAGCAGGGTGAATTCCTTGCCTTTTTCGTAGAATTTCTCCTCGGAGATCATGCCGTACTTTACAAACAGTCCGATGTCGTTCCACTTTTCCTCGTAGGCTTTGCGATCCTTTTTGAAAAGTTCGGACAGCTTGTCGGCTACTTTTTTGGTGATGTAGTTGTTGATTTTCTTCACGTTGCCATCGGCCTGCAGGAAGCTTCGGGATACGTTGAGCGGAATGTCCGGAGAATCAATCACCCCGTGAAGCAGCATCAAAAATTCCGGCACGATGTCTTTCACCTCATCGGTAATGAATACCTGACGGCTGAAAAGCTTGATCTTATTACGCTGAAGCTCGAATTCGTTTTTGACCTTGGGGAAATACAGCACTCCGGTCAGGTTGAACGGATAGTCCACATTGAGGTGAATCCAGAAAAGCGGATCCTCCCCCATCGGATACAGGCTCTTGTAGAAAGCCAGGTAGTCTTCGTCCTTTAGGTCGCTTGGAGACTTGGTCCAAATCGGAGAAGTGGTGTTGATGATGTTGTCTACCTCGATAGACTTCCACTTTTTATCGCCCTTGTCATCGACTCCATCCTCCACAGACTCGGATTTGGTTCCAAACTTGATCGGCACAGGGAGGAACTTGCAGTATTTATCCAGGATGCCTTGCAGCTTCCATTTGTCGAGGAATTCTTCAGAATCCTCGTTGATATGAAGAATAATGTCAGTACCTCGTTCTTTCTTCTTTCCTTTTTTGATTTCAAATTCGGTACTGCCGTCACAAGTCCAGATGGCCGGTTCTGCGCCGTCCTGATAGGAAAGGGTGTGGATTTCCACGTTTTTGGCCACCATGAAGGCGGAGTAGAAACCCAAGCCAAACTTACCGATGATCTCATTGGCATCTTTGGCGTCTTTGAATTTCTCCACAAACTCGGTTGCGCCAGAGAAGGCAATCTGATTGATGTACTTTTTGATCTCCTCGGCGGTCATCCCGAGACCTTTGTCAGAGATGGTGATGGTCTTCTTTTTCTCGTCAAAAGCCACCTCCACGGTAATGTCACCGAGTTCGCCGGTGTACTGACCTAGGGTAGCCAGTCTTTTTATTTTCTGCGTAGCGTCTACTGCATTGGAGACGAGTTCCCGAAGGAAAATCTCATGGTCGGAATAGAGGAATTTCTTGATAATCGGGAAAATGTTCTCGGTATGGATCGAGATCGTGCCTTTTTCCTGCATGGGTATAAATCGGTTTAGTTGAACACAAAATTTGACAAGAGGGAGATATCAATGCCCGTTCCAAGCGTGAAAAAGTGACAAGATGGCATTTGAATGTTGCCACAAAGGCACGAAGGCGGAAGGTAAAAGTGATCAGTAAGCAGTCAGAGTTGACAGAATAGAAAAAGAGATATGTTGCACGAGATACAATAGAAATAGGCTCCCTTCGGTCTCGGGATATCTCAGCCTGCTATATCTTAAAAAATATCTACACCGCTATCTTTAAATCTGTAAAGATGAAGTCAGAAAGCTGAAAAAAGAGTAAACAGAAAGCAGTCGCAGTTGGCAGAATAGAAAAAGAGATACGTTGCACGAAATACAATAAAGATATGCTCCCTTCGGTCGCGAGATATCTCAGCCTGCTATATCTTAAAAAATATCTGCACCGCTATCTTTTTATCTATTTCATACAACCCTTCACTCATAATCAAACCCTAGTGGATCAGGAAACTCAAACTCAAACCCTGTCTTAATGATCTTACCGGAATCGATCAATCGGTCATTGCCTTCGGGTTCGTTTTGGTAGCTGGCTGGTGGGACAATCCCTAGGTCAGCCGCATTTTTCTCATAAATCTCCCTTCGCAGCGGATGTATAGGTGCCACGCCATTAAACGTCTCATTCCAAAGTTCATTTTCTATTACCCAAGCCAGCAATCGAACTGAATCTTTACGATGAATAAAATTGACCCTGGTATGGCCTGCTACATTTTCCCTGCCTGAAAAATACTTACCCGGTACTCTGTCATCTCCCAGCAAGCCACCAAAGCGAACGATGGTCAAGTCGTACTTTCGCCCTTTCTCCATCAATTGCTCTGCTCGAAAAATCGTGTCATTTCCGGTATTTTCCAATGAAATCGGAAAATCCTCCCCATATTTTTCGGTAGAAGTCACTTCAGGATAAACTCCCGTGCTGGAAACAAAAATGACCTTTCGAATAGGAGAATTATCTATCAAACTTCTCAGATACTTGATTTGCTCTAGGTGAAAAGCACCGTTTCCGCTTCGAGTTCTTGGAGGAATGTTGACCACCAAAATTTCGGATTGAAAAAGTGCATTGAATCCTACACCCTCCGGATGTGGATTGAGTGAGAAGCGAATGGCTTGGAGTCCTTTTTGTGAAAGTTTTTCCTGCTTTTCTACGGAAGTTGTGGAACCAAGGACATGCATGCCTTTTTCCTGCAGATAAAAAGCCAATGGTTCGCCAATCCAACCCAAGCCGATAATGGAACCTGTTTTCATGCTATTTTCTTCATCATTCGATGTCCGATGTTCGGTGTTCGAAGTTCAGTGTTCGGTGTTCTGTCAACCTTCATTATTTGACATTTAAAGTTCGGTGTTCGAAATTCAATATTCAATCTCGAATGTCGAACATTGAATACTGATTTTCGAAGTCTTTACACCTTCCTTAGAGTCCTTGCGTCTTTGTGGCTGATCCCAAAAACAAAAAACCTCCCCGAAGGGAGGCCATTTTTAGTCTTTTTTAGGCATAGTACCCAAGAGGTAGTCCCAAAGCGGAGAACTTACTCCGAATGAAGTATCGGGATCCTTGTAGTGATGGATTGCATGATTGACCCAAAGAACTTTAAAGAAGTTTTTCGGAGGATTGTAGGCATGCACAATGTAATGCACACCCAAGTACGCCGAGTAGCCAATCAAAAACCCTGGGAGAAAGTACAGGGAGTAGTCTCCCATAATCAGCTGAAACACCAAATAAAAGATCGCAGCATAGGCAGCACTCACAAAAGGAGGCATCGCCAAGCGATCTTTATCCTTTGGGTAATCATGGTGAACACCATGAATAGAGTACTGAAGCTTGTCCTTGAATGGGGTATCAGGTTCCATGTGGAAAAAGTGCTTGTGCATCATATACTCCACAAAGGTAAAGGCAAACACGCCTAGAAGCACCACAAGCATTCCCACGGGAAGACTGATCGAAGTGGCGGTCACCGCATAATAAAAGGATACCGAAGAAATCACGAAAAACAGCGTGATCGGAACCATAATGTGAGTTCTTGAAATTCTTTCCAAAAATGGATTAGAAAACATTTGGGCCGAACCGAAATTGTCCGGCCTGTCCAATCGCCCAATCTTTTTCATGTTTGTAGTTGGTTTAACAGTTGCTTGCATGAGTTCGTTGGTTAACATCAATCCGTAAACTGCGACGCAAAGATAAGGGTTTCAAAAAAACCAAATAATATTCTTTATCCTGATTGAAGTCAGGAAATCAGACGGCGCTCAAGGTAGCCGCGATCGTTTTCTCATAATACGCGACGTACTGGGGAAGAATCTGATCAATATCAAACTCCTTGGCACGAGCGAGGGCGCGTTCCTTAAATCCGGGAAGATTTTTGTCTGCCAAAATAAACTTGGCTTTCGCAGTCATATCCTCCACATCTCCCACCTCACAGGCAAAGCCGGTAATCCCGTCTAAATTCAATTCAGGAATTCCCCCTGCATTGGAAGATAAGACAGGTACTTCACAGGCCATAGCTTCTAGGGCGGCGAGTCCGAAACTTTCCTTTTCCGAAGGCATCAAAAACAAGTCTGCCACCGAAAGCACCTCCTCTACGGCTTCCAACTTGCCCAAAAACCGAATGTCATCGCATGTACCCAAGGTACGACACAAACGCTCCATCCGGTCTCTTTCCGGCCCATCTCCTACCAGCAGCAATTTGGCAGGAATCTCTTTTCTGATGTTGTAAAAGACATGAATCACATCCTCCACACGTTTCACTTTCCTAAAATTGGAGGTATGAACCAAGAGCTTTTCTCCATTAGGGCAAATAGCCAATTTGAAATGTTCCTTCCGCTGCTTTTTGAACCGCTCCAAATCGATGAAATTCGGGATCACCTCAATTTCCCGCTTGATATCAAAGTATTCAAACGTTTCCTTTTTCAAATCCTCCGAAACAGCCGTGACTCCGTCAGATTGATTGATGGAGAAGGTCACCACCGGCTCGTAACTTGGGTCTTTTCCCACCAGGGTAATATCTGTACCATGAAGAGTAGTCACCACAGGAATCTGAATTCCCTCGGTTTTTAGAATTTGCTTGGCCATGTAGGCTGCCGAAGCGTGAGGAATCGCATAGTGGACATGGAGTAAATCCAGATTCTCATACTTCACCACACTGACCATCTTGCTGGCTAGGGCAAGTTCGTAAGGCGCAAACTCAAACAGGGGATAACTTTTGATGTCCACTTCGTGATAGAAGAGGTTTTCGCTGAAAAAATCCAATCGCATGGGCTGCTTGTAGGTGATAAAGTGAACCTCGTGCCCCACTTTGGCCAGACCTTTTCCAAGTTCGGTAGCCACTACACCACTCCCACCAAAAGTGGGATAACAGACAATTCCTATTTTCATTTAATGCCGGGATAAGGCGGATTTAATTAGCAGTCTAACACGCTTGCGCTGTGTTTTTGTTCAAAATAAAAGATTTTTATGATTCGAAATATGAATGAAAGGTTGTTGCATCCTTCGAGTGGTCCTTTTTGCATGTCAAAATCCTGATTAATTTACCAAAGAATTACAGCCAAGCTATGCAAAAGAAACTTCTACTCTTTGGGTTTATGGCAGCTCTTTGGGCCTGCCAACCCAACGCAGAAACCACTTCCGAAAAACAGGAAAAAATAGATCCCGTCACCTATTGGGGAGAAAATCCCTGGCCTGAAATCCGAAAAAAACGGATCAATCAACTCCTACCCACTGCGCTGAAAAACGCAGGCGTGGATGTTTGGCTGGTCGTCTGCCGGGAAAATTACAATGATCCTATTGCTACCCATGTAGGAGGAGAAAATGCCAGTGGTACTGCTGCATTTCTGTTTTTCAATGATGAAAGTGGGTTTCATTCCTTGGTCTTCTCTCCGGAAGGAGAAGCTACAGCCCTGGATGACCTCGATATCCACGAAAAAGTAGAGCGAGTACCGCGCGGAGAATCAGCCGTGGCAAAAGCCGTGGAATTCATCAAATCCAAAGGCTTTCAAAAAATAGCCATCAACTCCTCTGCAAGCAATGAAATGGCGGATGGCATCACACACAGTCAGTATCAGGAACTAGCTGGTCTGATGGGCGCGGATGAGAAAAAATTGATTTCCTCAGACGAACTCGTGTACGAATGGCTATCCATTAAACTTCCTGAAGAAGTGGAAATCCTCACCAAAGCAGCCCAATTGGCTTCCGACTTCCAGCATGAAGCCTATGCGATGATCGAGCCGGGAAAGACGACTGACGCAGACGTAGCCAAATTTCTCAAAGCCAAGATGGCTGAGTACGGCGTGACAGATGCTTGGCACCCTGACCAAAACCCCAATGTCAACTCAGGCCCTGACCGTGGTCACTCCCATGCCACCGACAAAGTCATCATGCCGGGTGATGTGATACAGACCGATTTTGGAGTAAAACTGTACGGCATCTGGGTGTCAGACATTCAGCGATTTGCTTATGTCTTGAAGGAAGGAGAGACTTCCGCGCCTGCTGACATTCAGAAGTATTGGGAAAATGGAAAAGCAGGCAGTCGCGCAGCACTCGGTGCGATGAAGCCGGGTGTGAAAGGGGAAGATGTAGACCGTGCGCAGCGTGACCTGATGGATGCAGCGGGTTCCCTTTATGTGCCTTGGAGTACCGGTCACCCTGTGGGCTACGTGGCACACGACGTAGGACCAAACCTAGGTGGGGCCAGACTGCCTCAACCACGACCTGCAGCACAAAAGCTACTCAAAGAAGGAATGGTCTTCGCATTTGACGGATTTCATTGTTGGAAGCAGCCTGATGGTACAGAAAAAACCATCTCCGTCGAAGAGATGGCGGTAGTCACTGCGGACGGAGCGAGATACCTGATTACTCCTCAAGAAGACTTGATCTTGGTTGAAAAAAAATAAAAATCGCAACTATTGAAAAGGCTGGGCAACCGGCCTTTTTGATTTACGAATTGAGATTTACGAATTGCGATTTACGAATTACGACATTTTGTAAAGAGTTTGAGATTGTTGAGGATGTAGGATTTTAAAAAATATAAATTCCTTGATGAGTGTTTTAACCACTCTAAAAAATAGACTTCAAACCCAAATGCTCCACAAATGGATCAAAATCCCGATCAGAATGCAGGAGCGGAATATTTTTAGAAATGCAATACGATGCGATATAGCAGTCAATGGTTTTGCGGATAGTGATCCCTTTTTTTCTTAGAATGCGGTAATTCTCGGCAGAGGATAGAGCAAGTTCCTTGCTCCCCAAAATTGCAAAGGGGAATTCGTCTAAAAATTTTTTAGTCTCTTGAAAAACAAAATCTTCCCGATAGCCTTGCAGGATTTCTGAGTATACCAAGTCAGGCATGATAATGGGGCTTTTTCCTAGAATGCTTTCAAGAAACTCAGTTTCTTGGGTTGATTTAGCATTCAAATATGAAATCCAAACGGAACTATCTACCAAAATCACGACCTTCTCTCATTTCGTCCAAA
>VFQO010000049.1_pt1 | contig 157397 bp, 155 predicted proteins | sample 3512331 | NCBI WGS metagenome assembly VFQO01 (sample SAMN10412371, study PRJNA504923) | tailings metagenome | isolation source: Replicate 3 from Balatoc abandoned mine | place: Philippines: Itogon, Benguet | collected 2017-08-28 | reverse complement strand
ACCGCGGCAGCCGTCAGATAAAGCCGTCGCGTTCCACACGAAACGGCATAGAGCCATTAGACGTTTGGTGCAAGAAGGACTACGCCTACATCGGCGCACCTTGGTTTGTCGGCGGCAGTCAGCCAAGCCATCCACTGCAGTTCCTGGGCGTCGGCAATGGAGGCTTTTCATTGCGGCGAGTGGCTGATTTCCAGCGTGTTCTGGAACGCCCGCGCCGCATTCCTAACTTCATCAAGTCCGAGACGATTTCGACACACAAGCGCAACAGCTGGATACGTCGCTTGAAGCATGAATGGCTGCTGGCCTACAACTTCGCGCCGTGTTTCCCGACTTCGAATGAAGACTTCTTTTGGGGCATCCTCGTTCCTGCCGCGTGCCCGTTCTTTCGCGTACCCGGCCTTGTGGATGCCAGTCGCTTTGCCTTTGAAGTCGAACCACGCCACCTTTACGCGCTGAATGGCGAACAGCTACCCTTTGGGTGCCATGCCTGGGAACGCTACGACCGTGAGTTCTGGTTGCAGGCATTGCCAGAGCTGCGCAGCATGGCCCTCACCTGAGCCGCAGGGCGGCGCGCGCTCCGTACCACGCGCGGGCAAGACCACGCTGTAGCTTTGTCGATAGTGGCTGCCGGTGGCGCACACGGTCAGCTCGTCCAGATTGTTCGGCCAGGCCAGCGGCGTCCAGGCAGACACGCAGGGCAGTATCGCTGGCATGGCGAGCCAACAGCGCGGCCAAGGCGAGGCCCAAATCTCTGGGCCGGGACGCCATGAAACCGTTCAGGTTGTCTGCCCAGGGATAGAAACTGTGCACGAGCGTCCACACCTCGGCCGGCTCCAGCGCCGGAAAGCGCAGTCCAATGAGGGCAGCGCACTCTTGCACATGCCGGCCGATATCGCTGGACATTCCACCGCTGGCGTAGTGCACCGTCGGCGCCGCGCAGTACACCACCCGCACGCCTGCCTCGAACGCCCGGCATAACCACTGCGTGTCCGCAACGATGCGCAGACGCGTGTCATAGGCGCCGGTGAGATTCAATGCCGCCCGCGACGCGTACACCCCGTTGTGGCAGATCTTGGGGCAACGCAACCACGAACCCTCGTCAAGTTTGGCCGGCACCCACAGCTTGCGGCGATTGCCCGCATGCAACCACGCCGAGGTGCAGATGATGGCCGGCAGGTCTTGGCTGGCCGCTCCCTGCGCCGTACGCATCCAAGCATGGGCAGCAATCTCGGCAGCATCCGGTGTCAGCCAATCGTCGGCATTCAACACGCAGACGATGTCGCCGCGCACCAGCTGTAGCGCCTTGTTGAGAGCGTCGTAGAGGCCACTATCAGGCTCAGAGATGAAGTAGTCGATCTGGCCCGCGTGCGCCTGGATGATGTCCAGCGTGCCGTCGTTTGACAGCCCATCCACCACCACGTGCTCCACTGCCTGCCAGCGCTGCGCGCGCACGCTGTCCAATGTGCGTGTCAGGGTGGCTGCGGCATTTCGCACGACCGTGACGTAGCTGACCCGCGGTTGCCAAGGCTGGCCTCGAGGCGCAAGCTCAGGGTGACTGATGCGCAAGCCCCCTTCAGCCCTGCGCGAGACAGTACCGGGTGGCACCATGGGACTCATCTCAGACATCAATCAACAACACCATAACTGCCTCATGATAGTTTGCAATGCCTCGACCTATGCACCCGCCAGACACATGAGACCCGCCAGTTGGAACACCCCATGGGCCTGCTGAGCCCCGCCCACCACGAGGTACTCATCAGCCTCGGCCGATCGGGGCCTGGTGACGGCGGCATCTTCGAAGCCTCTTCGCAGATCGCACAACGCATCGCTGCCGCAGCGCCAGCGTGGCGCGACATGCATGGCGTGGGATTCACCTTTCACGTCAAGCCAGAACTGGCGGGTGCATTCGGAAACGATGTGGGTTACCTGCTGCTGCAGCCGATGCAGCGCTGGGTGCACCGCACGCCCCGCCCCGTGACGCTTTGGCACAGCACCCACCAGATGAACAAGATGCTGCCGCCACTCGGCTGCAAACAACGCCTGGTCACAGTGCACGACCTGAACTACCTCTACGGCCGCAGTGCCTTCTCAATGTGGCGCCACAACCGCCGTATGGTCAGGCTGCTGCGCCGCACCGACCACATCGTCGCCATCAGCCACCACACCGCGTCCGACGTGCGGCGGCACCTGGGCTGGCGCGGGCCGCTGGACGTGATCCACAACGGCGCGCGCAACCTGGTGGCCGACGCGCGCGAGCCGCTGCCGGGCGTGGCGGCCGAGCGGCCGTTCCTGTTCCACCTGAGCCGCATGTCGCCGTCGAAGAACCCGCAGGCCGTGCTGGACCTGGCGGCGGCCTGGCCCGAGATGTCCTTCGTGCTGTGCGGCCCGCCCAGCGACGACGCGCAGCACCTGCGCGCCACGGTGCACCTGCCCAACGTGCAGTTCCACCTCGGCATCAGCGACGCGCAGAAGGCCTGGGCCTACGCGCACTGCGCGGGCTTCCTGTTCCCGTCGCTCACCGAAGGCTTCGGGCTGCCGCCGATCGAGGCCATGCACTTCGGCAAGCCGGTGTTCCTGGCGCGGCGCACCTGCCTGCCCGAGATCGGCGGCGACGCGGCCTTCTACTTCGACAGCTTCGACGCCGCCTCCACGCGCCGCGTCGTCGATGCCGGCCTGCAGGCGGCGCTGCAGCCGGGTTTTGCCGCCGGCGTGCAGGCGCACGCGGCGCAGTTCGACTGGGACCGCTGCGCCGCCGCCTACCTGGCGCTGTACCGCCGGCTGCTGGGCCTGGCACCGGGATAATCGCTGCCCATGCGCGTCTACCGCGGACACTTCCCCCCCGACATCGCGGCCGCCGGCTGCGCCGTCACGATCGGCAACTTCGACGGCGTGCACCGCGGCCACCAGGCCATGCTGGCGCTGCTGACGAACGAGGCACGCCACCGCGGCCTGCCGGCCTGCGTGCTGAGCTTCGAACCGCACCCGCGCGACTTCTTCGCGCGCCGCAGCGGCCAGCCGCAGGCCGCACCGGCACGCGTGGCGACGCTGCGCGACAAGCTGGCTGAACTGGAACGCTGCGGCATCGACCAGGTCGTGGTGGCGCGCTTCGACGAGCGCTTCGCGAGCCAGAGCCCGCAGGCCTTCATCGACGACGTGCTGCGGCGCGGGCTGGGCGCGCGCTACGTGCTGGTCGGCGACGACTTCCGCTTCGGCGCGCGCCGCGCCGGCACCTACGCGATGCTCGACGCGGCCGGCGCGTCATCGAACGGACAGCCGGGCTTCGACGTCGCACGCATGAACAGCTACGAGGTGCACGGGCTGCGGGTCTCCAGCTCGGCCGTGCGCGAGGCGCTGGCCGCCGGCGACCTGGCCGCCGCCGCCACGCTGCTGGGGCGCCCGTACAGCATCAGCGGCCACGCGGTGCACGGCGCCAAGCTCGGCCGCACGCTGGGCTTTCGCACGCTGAACCTGCGCTTCCCGCACCCGAAGCCGGCCGCGATGGGCATCTTCGTCGTGCAGGTGCACGGCCTGACCGCGGCACCGCTGCCCGGCGTGGCCAGCCTGGGCGTGCGGCCCACGGTGGACGACAGCGGCCGCGTGCTGCTGGAAACCCACTGCCTGCAGTGGCCGCTGGCACTGGAGGCCGGCTACGGCCGGCTGCTGCGCGTGGAACTGCTGCACAAGCTGCACGACGAACTGAAGTACGCCAGCCTGGAAGCGCTGCGCGACGGCATCGCGCGCGACACCCAGGACGCGCGCGACTGGTTTGCGGCGCGCGGCGTCGCGGCCTGAGCCGGCAGGCCTAGAAGCGCCAGGCCAGCCCGCCGCTCAGGCCCCAGGTGTTGCGCTCGATGGTCAGCGGGCTGTCGGCCGCCGGCCCCAGCAGCCGCGCGCGGCTGTAGCCGCCGATCGCCACCCAGCGCGGCGTCAACTCGCTGCGCATGCCGATCGCGAACGCGATGTCGCGCAGCCCCGCGCCCGCGGCGTACACCGGATAGCCGGTGCGGGCCGACTGTTCCTCGGTGACGCCGAAGTAGCTCTGCATGTAGCGGTCGCCGGCGGCCGTGAGCGTGACGCCCCAGTTCCACACCGTGTCGGGCGACAGGTGCTGCTCGTGCGCGATGCCGACGTCGCCCAGGTTGCCACCACCGCGGCCGAGCGCGTCGACGCTCCAGCCGCCCCCCACGCGCCAGCCGTCCAGCCGCCAGGTGGCAGCCAGCCGCGCGCGCAGTGTCGCGCGCACGTCGCCCAGGCCCTGCAGGTCTTCGGAGCTGCCGTCGTTGCGGCCGCGGTCCAGCCGCAGTTGCAGGCCCACGCGCGTGCGCTCGCTGCGCGAGAGGTCCAGGCCCACGCCGCGCAGCACGTCGTCGGCGCGCCGCGTGACGAAGCCGCCGCCGTTGCTGATGCTGAAGCGCCTGTAGCGCACGAAGAAGCTGAGGCTGGCGCTGGTGCCGCGCAACTCCGAGCCCGGGTACTCGGGGCCGTAGCGGACGATCGTGCCGATCGCGCCCTCCCAGTCGCGCGGGGTGTCCTCCTGGGTCGGGGCGGGCGGGTCCGCAGGCGCATCGCCTTCGGCCCAGGCCCACGGCGCCGCTGGCAGCAGCAGAGCGGACAGGGCGACAGCGGCGAGGCGCATCGGGTGGCGGGTCGGTAGAATCCAGGCGATGCGATTGTCCATGGTCCACCCCGGGATGCCGCGCTGGCAGGCCGCCACGCGCCGCCAGACCACACGCGACCGAATTCAGCGCTCGCCGCTCTGAACCGCCTCGCGCGCCGGCCGCCCCTGCGGCTGGCCACCACCCCACCCGCACTGCGCGCGCCGCCCGCCGGCGCCGACCCAAGGCCATGAACGACACCACCGCTTCTTCTGCCCAGCCCGCGGCGCCGGACCACCGCGCCACGCTGAACCTGCCCGACACGCCCTTCCCGATGCGCGGCGACCTGCCCAAGCGCGAGCCGGGCTGGGTTCGGTCGTGGCAGGACCAGGGCCTGTACAAGCGCCTGCGCGACGCGCGCCACGGCGCGCCGCTGTTCGTGCTGCACGACGGCCCGCCCTACGCCAACGGCCAGATCCACATGGGCCACGCCGTCAACAAGGTGCTGAAGGACATGATCGTCAAGGCGCGGCAGCTGGCCGGCTTCGACGCGCGCTACGTGCCGGGCTGGGACTGCCACGGCCTGCCGATCGAGAACGCGATCGAGAAGAAGCACGGCCGCAACCTCAGCCGCGACGACATGCAGGCCAGGAGCCGCGCCTACGCCACCGAGCAGATCGCGCTGCAGATGGCCGACTTCCAGCGCCTGGGCGTGCTCGGCGACTGGGAACACCGCTACGCGACGATGGACCCGGCCAACGAGGCCGGCGAGATCCGCGCCTTCAAGCGCGTCATCGAGCGCGGCTTCGTCTACCGCGGTCTGAAGCCGGTGTACTGGTGCTTCGACTGCGGCAGCTCGCTGGCCGAGTTCGAGATCGAGTACGCCGACAAGAAGAGCACCACGCTGGACGTCGCCTTCCTGTGCGCCGAACCCGAGAAGCTGGCCGCGGCCTTCGGCGTCGGCGCGCTGCACAAGGACGCGTTCGCCGTCATCTGGACCACCACCGCCTGGACGATCCCGGCCAACCAGGCGCTGAACCTGAACCCGGCGCTGACCTACGCGCTGGTGGACACCGAGCGCGGCCTGCTGGTGCTGGCCGAGAGCCTGGTCGAGAAGTGCATGACGCGCTACGGCCTCACCGGCACCGTGGTGGCCACCACGCTGGGCGAACAGCTCGGCGGCCTGAACTTCCGCCACCCGCTGGCCGCGGTCGACCCTGGCTACGACCGGCTGAGCCCGGTGTATCTCGCCGACTACGCCACCGCCGACGACGGCACCGGCATCGTGCACAGCAGCCCGGCCTACGGCCTGGACGACTTCAACTCGTGCGTCGCGCACGGCATGCAGGTCGACGAGATCCTGAACCCGGTGGGTGCCAAGGGCAGCTACGCCGAGGGCTTCCCGCTCTTCGGCGGCCTGAACATCTGGAAGGCCGTGCCGGTGGTCATCGAGGCGCTGAAGAGCGCCGGCCGCCTGCTGACCACGCACGACATCACGCACAGCTACCCGCACTGCTGGCGCCACAAGTCGCCGGTGATCTACCGTGCGGCGGCGCAGTGGTTCGTGCGCATGGACGAGGGCGAAGGCGTCTTCACGAAGGACAAGGCCGCCAAGACGCTGCGCCAGCTGGCGCTGGACGCCATCGACCAGACCGGCTTCTACCCCGAGAACGGCCGCGCGCGGCTGCGCGACATGATCGCCAACCGCCCCGACTGGTGCATCAGCCGCCAGCGCAGCTGGGGCGTGCCGCTGCCCTTCTTCCTGCACCGCGAGACCGGCGACCTGCACCCGCGCACGATGGAGATCCTCGACCAGGCCGCCGACATCGTGGAGGCCGGTGGCATCGAGGCCTGGAGCCGTGTCACGGCAGAAGACATCCTGGGTGCCGACGACGCCGCGCACTACCGCAAGAGCAGCGACATCCTCGAGGTCTGGTTCGACAGCGGCAGCACCTTCTGGCACGTGCTGCGCGGCCAGCACCCGGGCGGCTACCACGCCGACGGCCCCGAGGCCGACCTGTACCTGGAAGGCCACGACCAGCACCGCGGCTGGTTCCACAGCAGCCTGCTGCTGGCCTGCGCGCTGTACGACCGCGCGCCCTACCGCGGCCTGCTCACGCACGGCTTCACGGTCGACAGCGCCGGCCGCAAGATGAGCAAGTCGCTCGGCAACGGCATCGAGCCGCAGGCAGTGAGCCAGAAGCTGGGCGCCGAGATCATCCGCCTGTGGGTGGCGGCCAGCGACTACAGCGGCGACATCGCCGGCGACGACAAGATCCTGGCGCGCGTGGTCGACGCCTACCGCCGCATCCGCAACACGCTGCGCTTCCTGCTGGCCAACACCTCCGACTTCGACCCCGTGGCCGATGCCGTGGCCCCGCGCGACATGTTCGAGATCGACCGCTTCGCGCTGGCGCGCGCGGCCGAGCTGCAGGCGGAGATCCTGGCGCACTACGAGGTCTACGAGTTCCACCCCGTGGTGGCCAAGCTGCAGGTGTACTGCTCGGAAGACCTGGGCGCGTTCTACCTCGACGTGCTGAAGGACCGCCTGTACACCACCGCACCCAAGAGCCTGGCGCGGCGCAGCGCGCAGACGGCGCTGTGGCAGATCACGCAGGCCATGCTGCGCTGGATGGCGCCCTTCCTCAGCTTCACGGCCGAGGAAGCCTGGGCGTTCGCGCGCCCGCAGGGCGGCGACGGCTCGATCTTCGCCGAGACCTACTGGAAGTTCGACACGCCCGACGCCGCGCTGCTGGCCTCCTGGCGCCGCATCCGCGAGATCCGCGACGTGGTGAACAAGGAGATCGAGGCGGTGCGCGCCACCGGCGCGGTGGGCTCGTCGCTGCAGGCCACGGTGACCATCTCCGCCGACGCCGCCGACCACGCGCTGCTCGCACGGCTGGGCGACGACCTGCGCTTCGTGTGCATCACCTCGGCCGCGTCCGTGGTGCCGGGCCCGGCGCTCGCGGTGCAGGTGCAGCCGTCGCAGGCCACCAAGTGCGAACGCTGCTGGCACTGGCGCGACGACGTCGGCCACGATCCGGCGCACCCCGGGCTGTGCGGGCGCTGCACCAGCAACCTGTTCGGCAGCGGAGAGCCGCGACAGATCGCCTGACGCCAAACAGCGCAGGCGTGCGGCGGGTGTGTTAGAAACACAAAAAACACACCCCGCCGCGACATCGTGTTCACGCGGGTGCCGACACGATGCCCTTCGAGCCCAGCGCCGCACCGCCACTGGCCGAGCAGCGTCCGCAGCACCAGCGCACGCTGCTGCTGCCATTGCTGCTGGTGGCGGGCTTGATCGTCGCGCTGGCCGTCATCGTCAGCGCGCGCGAGCACCACGCGCAGCGGCAGGCCGCCGAGGCCGAGTTGCTGGCCGTGGCCGACCTGCGCCGCGTGCAGGTGCAGACCTGGCTGCACGAGCGCCTGCGCATGGCACGCTTTCTCGCCAACAGCACGGTCTTCGCAGGCCAGTATCTGGACAGCCAAGCCAGCGGCCCCACGCGGGCGCAGCAGTCGCTGCAGGCGCTGATGGCGCGGCTGGTCGAGCTGCGCCAGGCCAACGGCAGTGACGAAGTGCTGCTGCTCGACGCGCAGGCGCGTGCTGTCGCCCGCGAGTCGCCGTTGCAGCAGGACATCGCACCCGTGCTGCGCGACGCTGCGCTGCGCGCGATGCAGACGGGCGAGGTGGTGCACACCGGCATCTACCGCCGCGAAGGCCACACGCCGACGCTGCGGCTGGACATCGTCTTTCCGCTGGTGGCAACCGGCCGCCCCGCGCAAGCCGCGGTGGTGCTGCGCCAGGACCCGCAGCGCGAGCTGTACCCGCTGCTGCGCGCCTGGCCGGTGCCCAAGGCGACGGGCGAGTCTGTGCTGTGGGCTCGGCGGCCCGAAGGCATGCTGGCCATCAGCGACTTCCGCTTCGGCGACGACACTGCGGGCCGCCTGCTGCGGCGCCTGGACATGCCCGACCCGCCGGTGGCGGTGCGGCTGCGCGACGCCACGGCAGGCACGCCCCCGCTGGGCGGGCCCGACTACCGCGGTGCGCAGGTGCTGGCCACCGGACGGCCGGTGGACGGCACCGACTGGCTGATCGTGACCAAGATCGACCAGCGCGAGATCGACGCCCCGGCCCGCACCACCGCCGCCTGGACCGCCGTGATGGCGCTGCTGGCGCTGCTGATGCTGGGGGCCGGCGCGCGGCTGTTCGTGCAGCGCGCGGCACTTCGCGGCAGCGAGCGCGAACGCGCCGCCGACCACCGCCGGCTGGAGGCGCTGGCGCTGCTGCAGGCCATCACCGACAGCTCGGGCGATGCCATCTTCGCGAAGGGCATCGACGGTCGCTACCTGCTGTGCAACACCGCCTGCGCGACCGGCCTCGGCCTGGCCCCCGACGCGGTGCTGGGCCGGCACACCGACGAACTGCTCGCGCCCGAGCATGCGGCAGCGCTGACCGCCAACGACCGGCTGGTGCTGGAAGGTGGCCGCAACCAGGTCTTCGAGGAACGCGTCGACACGCCGCAGGGCAGCCGCGTCTTCCTGGCCACCAAGGGTCCGCTGCGCGACGCCGAGGGGCGCATCACGGGGCTCTTCGGCGTCGCGCGCGACGTCACCGCCACGCGCCAGGCCGAGCTCGACCTGCGCGCCAGCGAGGCCCGGCTGCGCTCGGTGTTCGAGGTGCTGGCCGACGGCATCATGGTCTTCGACCGTCGGGGCCGCGTGCTCGCCGCCAACCCGGGCGCGGCGCGGCTGCTGGGCCTGCCCCCGGACGGCGTGGCCGGCGACTGGTTTGACGTTGCCGGCTGGGGCCCGATCACGGAAGACGGCCAGCCGCTGCCGCTGCACGCCAAGCCCGCGGCGCGCGCGCTGACCACCGGCCGGCCGCAGCGCGACGTGCCGGTGCTGGTCGGCGGCCCGCAGGGCCAGCGGCGCTGGTTCCGGCTGAACGCCGAACCCATCCCCGGCGTCGACGGCGACGACAAGCCCGCGGTGGTGCTGTCCTTCGCCGACATCACCGAGCAGCACCAGCTCGCCGACGAACTGGAGCGCCACCGCCACCACCTGCAGGCCCTGGTCGACGGCCGCACCCAGGCGCTGCAGCAGGCCAACGCGCAGCTGGCCGAGACCGAGCGTTTCCTGCGCCTGCTGGCCGACAACCTGCCCGTGCGCATCGCGTACTGGGACCATGAGCTAGTGCTGCGCTTTGCCAACCGCGCCTACTTCGACTGGTGGCGCACGACGGCTCCTGCCGCCATCGGCAGCCGTGCGCGCGCCATCCACGGCGAAGCCCACTGGCAGCGCCACGGCCACGAGATGCTGGCCGCGGCCGCGGGCGAGACACGCGTGCAGGAGCGCGAGACCGTGCGCGAGGACGGCAGCACCTGGCACCACCAGATCCACTACCTGCCCGACCGCGACGCCGACGGCGCCGTGCGCGGTGTCTATGCACTGGCCCTGGACATCACGCCCACCAAGACCGCACAGGCGCGGCTGCACCAGCTCAACATCGACCTCGAGCACGCGCTGGGCCGGGCCGAAGGCGCCAGCCGCGCCAAGAGCGCCTTCCTGGCCAACATGAGCCACGAGATCCGCACGCCAATGAACGCCATCATCGGCCTGGCGCACCTGATGCGGCGCGACGTCACCGACGGCCAGCAGCGCGACCGGCTTGACAAGATCAGCCGCTCGGCGCACCACCTGCTGGAGATCATCAACGACATCCTCGACCTGTCGAAGATCGAGGCCGGCCGCATGACGCTGGAGGACATCGGCTTTTCGCTCGACACGCTGCTGACGCGCAGCTTCGAGATGGTCGCCGAGCAGGCACAGCGCAAGCAGATCGAGCTCATCGTCGACACCGACCACCTGCCCGACGCCCTGCGCGGCGACCCGACCCGGCTGTCGCAGGCGCTGCTGAACCTGCTGTCGAACGCCGTCAAGTTCACCGAGCACGGCTGGGTGCGCCTGGTGTGCGAGAGGCTGGCCGAAGACGGCGACCGTGTGCAGGCGCGCTTCACCGTCAGCGACACCGGCCCCGGCATCCCGCCCGAGCGCATGCCGGCGCTGTTCTCGGCCTTCGAGCAGGTCGACGGCTCCACCAGCCGCCGCCACGGCGGCACGGGCCTGGGCCTGGCGCTGACGCGCCACCTCGCCACCCTGATGGGCGGCGAGGCCGGCGCCGAGAGCACGCCGGGCGTCGGCAGCCGCTTCTGGTTCACCGCCTGGCTCGGGCGCGGCAGCGCCGCGGCCGCCGACGGCCCGGGACTGGCGGGCCGCCGCGTGCTGCTGGTCGACGACCTCGCCGAAGCCCGTGCCGCCCTCGGCGACCGGCTGCGCCAGTTCGGCATGCAGGTGGACGCCGTGGAGTCGGGCGAACGCGCGCTGGCGCTGGCCCAGGAGGCGATCAATGCAGGCACGGGCTACGACCTGCTGCTGATCGACTGGCGCATGGAGCCGCTGGACGGCATCCAGACGCTCACGCACCTGCGCGCCCTGCTCGGCGACGGGCTGCCGCCGGCCGTGCTGGTGACGGCGCACGACGAAGACCAGGTGCGCCACGACGCCGCGCGCGCGCGCTTTGCCGCCGTGCTGGCCAAGCCGCTCACGGCGTCGACACTGCACGACACCTTGCTGCGCGTGCTGCGCCAGGACCGCACCGACCCCGAGGCCGTGGCCGCCGGCCCCGGCGCGCAGGAAGTGGCGCTGCGCCGGACCGCCGCCGGCGCCCGCGTGCTGCTGGCCGAGGACAACCCGGTGAACCAGGAGGTGGCGCTGGAGCTGCTGCGCGTGGCAGGTCTGCAGGTGGACGTGGCCGGCGACGGCCACGAGGCCGTGGCCATGGCGCTGCATGGCGCCTACGACGTGGTGCTGATGGACGTGCAGATGCCCGCGCTCGACGGCCTCGCCGCCACGCGCGCGCTGCGTCAGCAGGGTCACACCGGCCCCGTCATCGCGATGACGGCCAACGCCTTCGGCGAAGACCGTGCCGCCTGCCTGGCCGCCGGCATGGACGACCACGTGCCCAAGCCGGTCGACCCCGAACAGCTGTACGCGACGCTGCAGCGCTGGCTGCCGCAGCGGGGTGCACCGGCCGACGCCACCCCGGGCAGCGACGCCGCGCCTGCGCCCACGCCCACCCCAGACGCCCTGCTGCTGCAGCGCTGCGCCGCCGTGCCGGGTCTCGACATCGGCGCAGCACTGCGCGCCGCCGGCGGCGACGCGGCGCTGCTGCGGCGGCTGCTGCAGCGCTTCGCCCAGCACTACGCGGGCGGCGTGCCGGCGCTGGCCCAGCCGGCCACGGCCGAGGCCCTGCCGGGCTGGGAGCTGGCCGCGCACTCGCTGCAGGGCGCGTGCAGCGCCATCGGCGCCACCACGCTGCAGGCGCAGGCGCGTGCGCTCGAAGCCGCAGCGCGTGCCGCCACCGGCAACGCTGCCACCGCCGCCACGCTGCAACCCCAAGCGGCAGCGCTGCACACCGCGCTGCAGGGCTTCGTGGCCGCGCTGCAGCGCACGCTACAGTAGCGGCCCATCGTTTCCTGCCCCGTGCGGCCGCCCCGGCGCCGTGCCTTGCCTGCCCGCCATGGCCCTGTCTCTCCGTTCGTCCAGTAGCCCGGGCCGCCTGCCCCTGTGGCTGGCGCTGGCCCTGATCGTCATCGTCGCCGACCAGTTCACGAAGACGATGATCCTCGGCTACTTCGAGCTCGGCGACAGCCGCAGCGTCACCAGCTTCTTCAACCTCGTGCGCGTGCACAACACGGGCGCCGCTTTCAGCTTCCTGGCCGGCGCCTCGGGCTGGCAGCGCTGGTTCTTCGTCGGCCTGGGCGTGGCGGCCTCGGGCTTCATCGTCTGGATGCTGCTGCGCTACCCGACGCAGAAGCTGTTCTGCTTCGCGATCACGATGATCATGGGCGGCGCGCTCGGTAACGTGCTCGACCGCCTGCTGCATGGCTACGTGGTCGACTTCCTGCAGTTCCGCTTCGACTTGCTGGCGCCCATGTTCCCCGGCGGCTACTTCCCCAGCTTCAACATCGCCGACAGCGCCATCACGCTGGGCGCGGTGTGCCTGGTGCTGGACGAGATCCTGCGCGTGCGGCGCTCGCGCTGACGTGCTGAAGTGCTGAAGCGCTGCCGGCCATGCTGATCGACACCCTGGGCGGCGCACGCGACCTCGGCCGCGTCAGCGAGATCGCCGGCGTGCTGATCCGCCACGGCCTGGGCGACGTGGTGCGGCGCCTGGGCCTGGCCGACTCGCTGGCGCGCGCCGGCCAGGTGCTGCGCTGGGAGCACCCCGACGCGCTGGCGCGGCTGTCGCCGCCTGCGCAGCTGCGGCTGGCGCTGGAAGAGCTGGGCCCCACCTTCGTGAAGCTGGGGCAGATCCTGGCCGGCCGCGCCGACCTGCTGGGCCCGGAGTGGATCGCCGAGCTGAGCCAGCTGCACAGCCGCGTGCCGCCGGTGCCGATGGACGAGCTGCGCGCCCAGTTGCGCGACGATCTCGGCGGCGAGCCCGAGACCGTGTTCGCGCACTTCGACACCACGCCGCTGGCCGCCGCGTCCATCGCCCAGGTGCACCGCGCGCGCCTGCACGACGGCACCGAGGTGGTGGTGAAGATCCGCCGCCCGCACATCGTCGAGAAGGTGCAGGCCGACCTGCGCCTGCTGGAGCGCGCCGCCGGCGTCGCCGAGACCGACTGGCCCGCGCTCAAGCCCTACCGCCCGCGCCAGCTGGTGCGCGAGTTCGGCCGCGCGCTGCAGCGCGAGCTGGACCTGGCCGCCGAGTGCCGGCATGCCGAGCGCATCGCGGCCAACCTGGCGCCGCTGACCGACATCGTGATTCCGCGCGTGCACTGGGACTACACCAACGAGCGCGTCAACGTGCAGGACTGCATCGTCGGCGTGCGCGGCGACGACGCGGCGGCGCTGGCCGCGGCCGACCTCGACCGCCCGCTGCTGGCGCGGCGCGGCGCGCGCGCGGTGCTGAAGATGATCGTCGAAGACGGCTTCTTCCACGCCGACCCGCACCCCGGCAACGTCTACTACCTGCCCGGCAACCGCCTGGCCTTCATCGACTTCGGCATGGTCGGCCGGCTCTCCAGGCGCCGCCGCGACGAACTGCTGGCGCTGCTGCTGGGCCTGGTGGAACGGCGCCCGCAGGCGGTGGCCGACGTGCTGATGGAATGGACCGGCGGCAGCGGCGGCAACGGCAGCAGCGACGGCCCGGCGCTGCAGATCGAGCAGCTCGAAGACGAGATCGAGGCTTTCGTCGAGCAGTACCACGGCACGCCGCTGGCCCAGCTGCACCTGGGCGCGATGCTGCTGGACGTGACCACCATCCTGCGCGAGCACCACCTGGCGCTGCCCGCGGACCTGGCGCTGCTGATCAAGGCCTTCATCACGCTGGAAGCCATGGGCCGCGGCCTCGACCCCGGCTTCCACATGGCCACCGAGGCCCAGCCGCTGCTGCGTCAGGTGGTGCGCGCGCGCTACCAGCCCAAGGCGCTGGCGCAGCGCGGCTGGCAGGCGCTGAGCGGCACGCTGTCCACGCTGGGCCGGCTGCCGCACGACCTGCAGCAGCTGCTGCGCCGCGCCCGCCACGGGCGCGTGCAGGTGCACATCGAGATCGCCCACCTCAAGCGCGTGGGCGACCAGCTCGACCGTGCCGCCAGCCGACTGTCGGTGGCGCTGCTGGTGGCGGCGCTGATCATCGGCTCGTCCATCGTGATGACGGTGGGCGGCGGCCCCACGCTGTTCGGCCTGCCGGCCTTCGGGCTCATCGGCTTCGTTGCCGCCGCGTTGGGCGGGCTGTGGCTGGTGCGCTCGATCCGCAGCGACCGGCGCCACGACGACTGAACGCCGGCGCCCGGGGCGCCCCGGATGGACGCGGAGCCGCGCCGGGCCTACGCTGGCGGCTGACCTGGCTTGCGCGCCGCACCCATCTTGAGCCCCACCGACAGCCACGACACGCCGGCCACCCCGGCAGCGCCCGACAGCAGCGGCGAGGCCGCATCGCCGCCCATCGTGCTGCGCCAGCTCGGCTTCGCCGACCCGCTGCGCTGGCTGCTGCTGGGCTGGCGCGACTTCGTGCGCTGCCCGGGCATCGGCCTGTTCTACGGCGGCTGCTTCATGGTGATGGGCTGGTCGCTGCTGAAGGTCTACGAACACGCGCCGGCGTACACGCTGGCGCTGTCGGCGGGCTTCCTGCTCGTCGGCCCCTTCCTGTGCCTGGGCCTGTACCGCGCCAGCCAGCGCCTGGAGCGCGGCGAGCGCCCCGACTTCGGCGACTCGCTGCTGGCCTGGGACACGCGCACCGCGCAGCTGGGCATCTTCGGCTTCGTGCTGCTGGTGCTGGAGATGCTCTGGGGCCGCGCCACGCTGGTGATCTTCGCCGTCAGCTTCGACGGCATGCCCGACCTGAAGGGCTCGCTGCTGGCACTGCTGGACCCCGAGAACATCGGCTTCATCGCCGCCTGGGCCGCCGTGGGCGCGCTGTTCGCGTCGCTGATCTTCGCCACCAGCGTGGTCTCGATCCCGATGATCCTGCACCGCCAGACCGACGCCATCACCGCCGGCCTCACCAGCTTCCGCCTCGTGCTCACGCAGACCGGCGTGATGCTGTGGTGGGCGCTGCTGATCGCGCTGCTGGTGGGGCTGGCGCTGCTGCCGGCCTTCGTGGGGCTGCTGGTCATCGGACCGGTGGTGGGCCACGCCAGCTGGCACGCCTACCGCGCGGCCGTCGCCGACTGAACGCCGGCGCGGCCGGCCGCGTCAGGGCAGCAGGATGGTGCAACCGGTGGTCTTGCGCCCTTCCAGGTCGCGGTGCGCCTGCGCCACGTCGGCCAGCGCGTAACGCTGGTCGATGCGGATCTGCACCGCGCCGCTGCGCACCACGGCGAACAGCTCGTCGGCCATGGCCTGCGTGGTCTCGCGCGTGGCGATGTGCGTGAACAGCGTCTGCCGCGTCAGGTACAGCGAGCCCTTGCCCGCCAGCACGCCCGGCGCGATCGGCGCCACCGGGCCGCTGGCATTGCCGAAGCTGGCCAGCAGGCCGAAGGGCCGCAGGCAGTCCAGGCTGCGCTCGAAGGTGTCCTTGCCGATCGAGTCGTACACCACCTTGACGCCGCGGCCGCCGGTGATCTCCTTGACCCGGGCGACGAAGTCTTCCTTCGTGTAGTCGATCGCATGCGCAGCGCCGTGCTCCAGCGCCAGCGCGCACTTGGCGGTGCTGCCCGCGGTGCCGATCAGCTGCAGGCCCAGCGCCCGGGCCCACTGGCAGGCGATCAGGCCCACGCCGCCGGCCGCGGCATGGAACAGCACGTGGTCGCCGGGCTGCAGGCCTTCCACCGGCAGCGTGCGGCGCAGCAGGTACTGCGCGGTCAGGCCCTTGAGCATCATCGCCGCGCCGGTCTCGAAGCCGATGTCGTCGGGCAGCTTGCACACGCACTTGGCGGGCATCACGCGCACCTCGCTGTAGCTGCCCGGCGGGTTGCTGGCGTAGGCGGCGCGGTCGCCCGGCTGCAGGTGCGTGACACCCGCGCCCACGGCCTCGACGATGCCCGAGCCTTCCATGCCCAGCGTCATCGGCAGCGGGCTCTGGTACAGGCCGGTGCGCTGGTAGACGTCGATGAAGTTCAGGCCGATGGCCTGGTGGCGGATGCGGATCTCGCCGGGGCCGGGCTCGCCGACGGCGACGTCGACCAACTGCATCTGCTCGGGGCCGCCGAAGGCGGCGATCTGGATGGCGCGGGGCATGAGGGAGTCTCCTCGTTGAAAGGCGGCCGCGAGGTTACGCCAAGCCGGCGCGCCGCGCTGGCACTGCGGCAAGCGGCCGCGTGGCAACATCGGCCGCCTGATGCGACGCCTGCTGCAAGCCCCCAACCTCGCCCTCGCCACGCTGTGGGCCGACCAGCTCAGTGGCGCCGGCATCGCTGCGCACGTCGAGCGCGCCTACGCCAGCGGCATCGTCGGCGAGATCCCGCCCGACCAGAGCCTGCCCGAGGTGTGGGTCGACGACGCGCGGCAGTACGACCGTGCCGGCGCGCTGCTGACGGCCTGGCGCAACGCGCCCGATCGCCGCTGGGCCTGCCCGGGCTGCCAGGAGCTCGTCGAAGGCCCGTTCGAGCAGTGCTGGAACTGCGGAACCGCGATGCCCGAGGCGCTGCGATGAGCCGGCTCACACCGAAGGTGGCCGGGCTGCTGGTGCTGCCGCCGCTGCTGTGGGCCGGCAACGCGATGGTGGGCCGGCTGCTCGCCGACAGCGTGCCGCCGCTGCTGCTGAACGCGATGCGCTGGTGGGCGGCGCTGGTGCTGCTGCTGCCGCTGGGCTGGCGCGCGGTGGCCAGCGCCGAACGCCGCGCGCAGCTGCGCGCGCGCTGGCGGCCGCTGGCGCTGCTGGGCCTGCTGGGCGTGGGCGCGTACAACGCGCTGCAGTACCTGGCGCTGACGACCTCGACCCCGATCAACGTGACGCTGATCGCGTCGAGCACGCCGATCTGGATGCTGCTGATCGGCGCGCTGGTCTACGGCGAACACCCGCGCGCGGCGCAGATCGGCGGCGCGCTGCTGTCGCTGGCCGGCGTGCTGCTGGTGCTGGTGCGCGGCGACCCGGCACAGCTGGCCGGGTTGCGGCTGGTGGCCGGCGACCTGTGGATGCTGCTGGCCTCGCTGTCGTGGGCCGCCTACAGCTGGCAGCTGGCGCGGCCGCACCCGTCGCTGGCCGGCACGGCCCGGCCCGACTGGACGTGGGCCGAGTTCCTGCTGGTGCAGGCGCTGTTCGGCCTGGTGTGGGCCACGGCAGCGGCAGCCGGCGAGACCGCGCTGGCGCCCGCCGCGGCACAGGCCGTGCAGTGGTCGCCGACCCTGGGCCTGGCGCTGCTGTTCCTGGCCGTGGGGCCGTCGCTGCTGGCCTACCGCTGCTGGGGCCTGGGCGTGGCGGCCGTGGGCCCGGCGATGGCGGGTTTCTTCTCGAACCTGACGCCGCTCTTCGCGGCCTTGATGTCGGCGGCGCTGCTGCGGCAGCCGCCGCAGGCGTACCACGCGGTGGCGTTCGCGCTCATCGTCGCGGGGATCGTGCTGTCCAACCGCCGCTGAAGGCTGCGGTGACGGGTGCTGCGCCGGTGCCGCAGGCGGCGGTTTCAGGCCGATGGCCCCAGCAGGCGCTGGGTCGCCGCGCTCAGCGCCACGGTGCCGGCGTCGGCAGACTGCTCCATCGCCACCGCGCCCTGCAGGGCATCGGCCGGCACGCCGCTGTGCACGCCCACGCGCACGCGCAGCGGGGGCGTGGCGGCGGCCAGGTCCAGCAGGGCCTGCGCGGCCCGCACGGCGCGTGCCGCGTGGGCCTCACCGTCCCATGCGGCACGCAGGCTGTCGCCCGCGAACTGCAGCACCTGGCCGCCGTGCTCCTGCACGCAGGCGCTGAAGCGGCGCAGCGCGGAGTCGAGCAGCGCGTGCACATCCTCGGGCTCCAGGCCGGCGGCCAGCCGCGTGGACTCCACGATGTCCAGGCACAGCATGCTGACCGGCTGCTCCGGCCCGGGCCGCATGTGCAGCGCGTGCATCGGCAAGGCCGCCAACTGCGCACGCAGCGGCGCCAGCGCAGCGTCGAGCAGCGCGTCGCCGAGCACCGCGTGCTGCGCCTGCAGCGCCGCGATGGCCGCGCGCAGCGTCTCGGCCTGCGGCTGCGCCTGCACGCCGGGTGCCGGGTCGGCAGCCTCAGAAGGTGCCGGGGTACGCACCACCGTCGAGCAGCAGGTTCTGGCCCGTCATGTAGCCGGCATGCACGCTGCACAGGAAGGCGCAGAAGGCGCCGAATTCCTCGGCCGTGCCGAAGCGGCCGCTGGGGTTCTGCTGGCGCCGCGCCGCGGCCACCGCGTCGATGCTCTGGCCGCTCTTCTGCGCCGCGCCGGCCAGCGTGAGGCGCAGGCGGTCGGTGTCGAAGGGGCCGGGCAGCAGCGCGTTGATCGTGACGTTGCGCGCCGCCAGCCGCGGCTGGCGCGCCACGCCGGCGACGAAGCCGGTGAGGCCGCTGCGCGCGCCGTTGCTCAGGCCCAGGATGTCGATCGGCGCCTTCACCGCCGCCGACGTGATGTTGACGATGCGGCCGTAGCCACGCTCGGCCATGCCGTCCACCGTGGCCTTGATCAGCTCGATCGGCGTCAGCATGTTGGCGTCGACGGCGCGGATCCAGGCGTCGCGGTCCCAGTCGCGGAAGTCGCCGGGCGGCGGTCCGCCGGCGTTGTTGACCAGGATGTCCACCTGCCCCGGCTGCGGGAACGCCGCCAGCGCCGCGGCGCGGCCGGCCTCGGTGGTGATGTCGCCGGCCACCGCGATCACCTGCACCGCCGGGTTCAGCGCACGCAGTTCGGCCGCGGTGGCCTGCAGCGCGTCGTTGCCGCGGGCGGTGACGACCACGTTGACGCCTTCGCGCACCAGCGCCGCGGCGCAGCCCTTGCCCAGGCCCTTGCTGGCAGCGCAGACCAGCGCCCACTTGCCTTCGATGCCGAGATCCATGTTGTTTGTCCTTGTGGGTTTCGAAAAGAGAATCGATTGCGTGCAGGCAGCGCTCAGCGCGCCCGTGCCAGCAGCCAGACGCCGGTGAGCACGAGTGCGGTGCCGGCGACGATCCAGCCGTTGAAGGTTTCGCCGAGGATCAACACGCCCATCGCGATGGTCGACAGCGGGCCGATCATGCCCGTCTGTGCCGTCAGCGGCGCGCCGATGCGCTCGATGGCCATCATCACCAGCAGCACAGGCGCCACCGTGCACAGCGTGCCGTTCAACAGCGACAGCCACACGACCTCGGGCGCCACGTCGGCAGCCGACAGCGGGCGCAGCAGCACGAACTGCAGCAGGCACAGCACGCAGGCCACGCTGCTGGCCCAGCCGGTCAGGCGCAGCGCTCCCAGGCGCTTCACGGCGGCGCCGCTGGCCACCAGGTAGACGGCGTAGGTGACGGCGCTGCCGAAGACCAGCGCTGCGCCCAGCGCGGTCTGCGCGCCGGCGAAGCGGATCTCGTGCCCGAACACCAGCAGCACCCCGGCGTAGCTGACCGCCAGCGCCGCCAGCTTCGCGCCCGAGATGCGCTGGTGGAACAGCAGTGCGCTGAGGAACAGCACGAGCGTCGGGTTCAGGTACTGGATCAGCCGCCCGAGGCTGGCGCTGACGTACTGCAGGCCCAGGAAGTCGAGGAAGCTGGAGATGTAGTAGCCGCTGAAGCCCAGCCCCGCCACCATCAGCAGTTCCTGCCGCGTCAGCCGCGCGCGGCCGCGCCCGGCCCACCACGCCAGCGCCACGAAGAACGGCAGCGCGAACAGCATGCGGTACATGATCAGCGTGACCGCATCGACGCCGTGCCGGTAGGCCAGCTTCACGATGATGGTCTTGCCCGAGAACGCCACCGAGCCGGCCACGGCCAGCGCCAGGCCGGCCCAGGGCAGCGGCGCGGCGGCGGTGGCAGGCGCGGCGGGCGGTGCCACGCGCGTCAGAAGCCGGCGGCCTGGCCGTCGCGGCGCGGGTCGCTGGCCGCCACGTAGCCTTCGGCCGCGGGGTCGCCCAGGCGCCAGATGAACTGGCCGGCGCCGAAGTCCTGGTAGCTGTCGTTGATGACTTCCATGCGGTGGCCGCGCGCGGCCAGGCCGGCCACGGTGTCGGGCGCGAGGTCGGCCTCGACGTTGATCTCGAGCCCGGCGTTGAAGCGCCAGCGCGGCGCGTCGCAGGCGGCCTGCGGGTTCTGGTGGAAGTCGACCATGCGCACCAGCGTCTGCAGGTGGCCCTGCGGCTGCATGTTGGCGCCCATCACGCCGAAGCTCATCAGCGGCTGGCCGCCCTGCGTGACGAAGGCCGGGATGATGGTGTGGAACGGCCGCTTGCCCGGCGCCACGCAGTTGGCGCTGGCAGCGTCGAGGCTGAAGCCGTGGCCGCGGTTCTGCAGGCTGACGCCCCACTCGGGCACGACGACGCCGCTGCCGAAGCCCATGTAGTTGCTCTGGATGAAGCTGACCATCATGCCGCGCTCGTCGGCCGCGGTGAGGTAGATCGTGCCGCCGCGGCGGTGCGGTGCGTCGGGCGTGCCGGCGGGCAGGTCCTGCGCGCGCCGCAGGTCGATCAGCTTGGCACGCTCGGCCAGGTACGACGGGTCCAGCAGCTGCGCCACCGTCACCTGCATCTGCGCCGGCTCCGCCACGTAGCGGTAGGTGTCGGCGAAGGCCAGCTTCATGGCCTCGATCTGCAGGTGCTGCGCGTCGACGCCGTCGGCCGCGAGTGCTGCGATGTCGAAGTGCTTCAGGATGCCGAGTGCGATCAGCGCCGAGATGCCCTGCCCGTTCGGCGGAATCTCGTGCAGCGTGACGCCGTGGTAGTCCATGCCGATCGGCGCCACCCACTCGGGCGCGTAGGCGGCGAAGTCGGCCACGGTGTGTGCGCCGCCCTGCGCGGCCGACTGCTGCGCCAGCGCGGCGGCGATCTCGCCACCGTAGAAGGCCTGGCCCTTGCTGGCGCCGATGGCACGCAGCGCGCGCGCGGCCGCCGGCATGCGGAACAGCTCGCCCACCTGCGGTGCGCGGCCGAACGGCAGGAAGGTCTCGGCGAAGCCGGGCTGCGTGGCCAGCTCGGGCACCTTGGCGGCCGCGGCCCACTTCTCGCCGATGACCACCGGCACCGCGTAGCCGCGCTCGGCGATCTCGGCCGCCGGCGCCAGCAGGTCGGCGAACGAGAGCTTGCCGAAGCGCTCGCTCAATGCCACCCAGGCGGCCACGGCGCCGGGCACGGTGACGCTGTCCCAGCCACGCACCGGCAAGGTACGGGCGTTCACGCCGTACTTGCGCAGGAAGTGCTCGCGGCTCCAGGCCGCCGGCGCACGGCCGCTGGCGTTCAGGCCGTGCAGCTGCTGCCCGTCCCAGAGGATGCAGAAGGCGTCCGAACCCAGGCCGTTGCTGCAGGGCTCCACCACCGTCATCACGGCAGCGGCGGCCACCGCGGCGTCGACCGCATTGCCGCCAGCCGCCAGCATGCGCAGCCCGGCCTGCACCGCCAGCGGGTGCGAGGTCGAGACGACGTTGCGTGCGAACACGGGCAGCCGGCGGCTGGCGTAGCCGGCCGACCAGTCGAAGTGGGAAGGTGTGGCGAAGGACATGGCCGGATTGTGCGGCGTGCTGCGGCGCAGCGCCGCTCAGCCGGTGGGCGGCAGTTCGCTGCTGTCGGCCACGAAGCGGCGCAGCCGCGGCGGGCTGTCACCGAGGTGGAAGGTCAGGCGCTGCGCGCGCAGTTCGGCGTCTGCGGCGGTGAAGCGCTCGAGCCTTCGTTGATGCTCGAGCCAGCTTTCGTCGACGAAGGACTCGACGTAGCGCCCGGGCTCCGCGGTGTCGCGGAACAGGCCCCACGAGAGCGCGCCCTGGCGCAGCCGGGCCGCGCGCGTGAGCTGCATCACGGCAGCAAATTCGCCTGCGCGTGCGGGGTCGATGCGGTACTCCACCGTCACCATCACCGGGCCTTCGTCGGGGCCGATGTCGATGGCGACATCGGGTGCCAGCCGCGGCGCGGCGGGGCTGAAGTCGGCCTCGGGGCCTTCCACCGAGTAGCGGCGCGTCAGCGGCAGCGCCAGCGCGCCCAGCACCGCGGCCACGAGGATGGCCACCGGCACCGAGGTCCAGCCCGCCACCTTGCCGAACAGCATGGCGCCGAAGGCGGTGCCGCCCATCAGCGCCATCTGGTAGATCGACATGCCACGCGCGCGCACCCAGTTCGGCAGCGCCAGCTGCGCCGACATCGCCAGCGTGTTGGCGGTGCTGATCCAGGCCATGCCGGCGATGAAGCAGCCCGGCACCGCGACCCAGACCTCGGGCACCAGCGCCACCAGCGCGGTGCTCGCGGCATGCACCAGCGTGCCGTAGACGACGAACTGGTCGCGGTCGAAGCGCTGGCGCCAGCGCGGGAACCAGAGCGCGGCGACGATGGCGCCGGCACCCATGCAGGCCATCAGCAGCGTGAACATGCCGGCGCCGCCGCCGTGCAGCTGCAGCGCCACCAGCGGCAGCAACGCCAGCAGTGCGCTGGCCTGCAGGAAGAACAGGAACACGCGCACGATCACGGCACGCATGCGCGGCGACTGCCGCACGTGCTGCAGCCCCACGCGCATCGCGCCCACGAAGCGCTCGCCCGGCAGCGCGCTGGCGCGCGGCGTGGACTTCCAGCGCAGGATCAGCACGAAGGCCGCCCCCGCCAGCAGCGCGTTCAGCACGAACACCGAGGCCGTGCCGGTGGACGCCAGCAGCGCGCCGGCCACCGTGGGGCCGATGACGCGCGAGAGGTTCATCGAGATGCCGTTGAGCGCCAGCGCCGAGGGCAGCTGATCACGCGGGACGACCTCGGGCACGATGGCCGAGAACACCGGCCAGCGCATCGCCAGGCCGATGCCGTTCAGGAAGGTCAGCAGCAACAGCAGCTCGGCCGTGAGCAGCCCGGCCAGCGCAAGGGCCGCGATCAGCAGCGCCACCAGCGACACCCACAACTGCGTCGCCGCGAAGTAGCGCCGCCGGTCGACGATGTCGGCCATGGCGCCGCTGGGCAACCCGAGCAGGAACACCGGCAGCGTCGACGCCGTCTGCACCAGCGCCACCATCACCGGGCTCGTGGTCAACGTCGTCATCAGCCAAGCGGCCGCGACGTCGTTCATCCACATCGTCATGTTCGCCGCCAGCCAGGCGAACCACAGCCCGCGAAAAACGGGCCCTTCCAGGGGAGCCAAAGCAGCCGGCACACGCATGCAAAGAGTCTCCCAGAAACAAAACGGGCCCGGCGCAGCCCGGGCCCAACTTCAAGAGGCCGCCGTGACCGGGCTCCGCCCGGTCAGTGGCGGCGCCCCCCTGGGGGGGAGCGCCGCAGGCGCTTCGGGGGGGCCTCAGTCTGCATCCTTGAACGCCTCCTCGCGCTTGCGCTTGATGGACGGCAGCATCACCACGATGATCATCAGCAGCGCCGCGCCCAGCAGGGCCGCCGACAGCGGCCGCGTCACGAAGGCGCTCCAGTCGCCGCGCGACAGCAGCAGCGCCCGGCGCAGGTTCTCCTCCATCATCGGCCCCAGGATGAAGCCCAGCAGCAGCGGCGCGGGTTCGCAGCTCAGCTTGTAGAAGATGTAGCCGACGATGGCGAAGGCCGCGCCCATGTACACGTCCCAGGCGTTGTTGTTCAGCGTGTACAGGCCGATGCAGCAGAACGCCATGATGGCCGGGAACAGGAAGCGGTAGGGCACCGTCAGCAGCTTGATCCAGATGCCGATCAGCGGCAGGTTCAGGATCACCAGCATCGCGTTGCCCACCCACATCGACGCGATCAGGCCCCAGAACAGCTCGGGGTTGCTCGTCATCACCTGCGGGCCGGGCTGGATGCCCTTGATCGTCATCGCGCCGACCATCAGCGCCATCACCGCGTTCGGCGGGATGCCCAGCGTCAGCATCGGGATGAAGCTGGTCTGCGAGCCGGCGTTGTTGGCGCTCTCGGGGCCCGCGACGCCGCGGATGTTGCCCTTGCCGAACGGCACCTCGTGCGGGCCCATGCGCATCTTCTTCTCGACCGTGTAGGCCGCGAACGACGACAGCAGCGCGCCGCCGCCGGGCAGCACGCCCAGCAGCGAACCCAGCGCCGTGCCGCGCAGCACCGCCGGCCAGGCATCGTGGAAGTCCTGCCGCGTCGGCCACAGGCCCTTCACGTCCTTCGTGAAGACCTCGCGGTGCTCGGGCGGCTGGCCCAGGTTGGCGATGATCTCGCCGAAGCCGAACACGCCCATCGCGATGGCGACGAAGCCGATGCCGTCGGTCAGCTCGGGGATGTCGAAGCTGTAGCGCGGCACGCCGGAGATCACGTCGGTGTTGATCTGGCCCAGCAGCAGGCCGAGCAGGATCATCGCGATCGCCTTCACCAGCGAGCCCGAGGCCAGCACGACGGCGCCGATCAGGCCCAGCACCATCAGGCTGAAGTACTCGGCCGGACCGAACTTGAAGGCCAGCTCGGTCAGCGGCGGCGCGAAGGCCGCGATGACGATGGTGCCCACGCAGCCGGCGAAGAACGAGCCCAGGCCCGCAGCCGCGAGCGCCGAGCCCGCACGGCCCTTGCGCGCCATCTGGTAGCCGTCGATGGCGGTGACGACCGAGCTGCTCTCGCCCGGCACGTTGATCAGGATGGCGGTGGTGGAGCCGCCGTACTGCGCGCCGTAGTAGATGCCGGCCAGCATGATCAGCGCCGGCGTGGCGTCGAGCGCGTAGATGCTGGGCAGCAGCATCGCGATGGTGGCCACCGGGCCCAGGCCGGGCAGCACGCCGATCAGCGTGCCCAGCACGGCGCCCGCGAAGGCGTAGGCCAGGTTGATCCAGGTGAAGGCGACGCCGAAGCCGAGCCCCAGGTTGTTCAGGAGTTCCATGGTGTCTGTGCCCTCAACCGGTGATGAACTTGGGCCACAGCGGAATCGTCAGGCTCAGTCCCTTGATGAAGATGAGCCACGAGAAGATCGTCAGCACCACCGCGTTGATGCCGGCCTCCTTCCAGTGGAACTCGTCGCCGGCGGTGGCGGCGACGAAGATCAGCAGCGGCAGCGAGACCACCATGCCCAGGTGCGGCAGGATGACGCCGAAGCCGGCGACCGCGCCGACGATGATGGACAGCGGCTTCCAGGCGATGTCGCCGATGGGGTCGCCGCCTTCGCTTTCGATCGTGAGCGCTTTGAACATCACGACGGCGCCGAGCACCGCCAGCAGCACGCCCAGGCCGAACGGAAAGTAGCCCGGACCCGGCCGCGCCGCCGCACCGAAGCTGTAGTTGGTGGCGCCCCAGGCGAAGCCCACGCCCACGGCGATGAACATGACCCCGGACCAGAAGTCCCGCTGGCTCTTGATTTTCACGCGCTGTCTCCTCCGAACGGATGGTTGCGGCGGATTCTAGGCAGCGCCCCCCGTGGTCCCGCTGTGGTTTCCACGTAAGGCGCCGCGGCCTACTGCAGGGCCGGCGTGCAGCGCAGCACTTCCTCGATCGTGGTCACGCCTTCGGCGACCTTCATGGCACCAGCCAGCCGCAGCGGCCGCATGCCGTCCTTGATGCCCTGCCGGCGCAACGCCGTCGCGTCCAGCGTCGGGTGGATCGCGGCCCGCGCCGCGTCGGTCACCAGCAGCAGTTCATACAGCCCGGCGCGGCCGCGGTAGCCGGTGTGGCGGCACTCCAGGCAGCCCACGGGCTTGTACGGCCGCACGCCGCCGCTCAGGCGCCAGGGCTTGGCCATTTCTTCCAGCGTCTCGCGCGTGGTGCCGTCGTCGCGCTGCTTGCACGCCGGGCACAGCGTGCGTGCCAGGCGCTGCGCGAGCACGCCGATGACGGTGGCACTGATCAGGTACGGCGGCACGCCCAGGTCGGCCAGCCGCGTGATCGCGCCGGCGGCGTCGTTGGTGTGCAGCGTGCTGAAGACGAGGTGGCCGGTCAGCGCCGCCTGGATCGCCATCTCGGCAGTGGCGAGGTCGCGGATCTCGCCGACCATGATGATGTCCGGGTCCTGCCGCATCAGCGCGCGCAGCCCTTCGGCGAAACCCATGTCGATGGCGCCGTGCACCTGAGTCTGGTTGAAGGCGGGCTCGATCATCTCGATCGGGTCCTCGATCGTGCAGACGTTCACTTCGTCGCTGGCCAGCGACTTCAGCGTCGAGTACAGCGTGGTCGTCTTGCCGCTGCCGGTGGGCCCGGTGACGAGCACGATGCCGTGCGGCCGCGCGATCAGCGCTTGCCAGCGCTGCGCGTCGTGCGCGCCGAAGCCCAGCGCCTCGACGTTCTTCAGCACCGTCTCGGGGTCGAAGATGCGCATCACCATCTTCTCGCCGAAGGCCGTGGGCATGGTCGACAGCCGCATCTCGACCTCGCCGCCGGGCTTGCCGTCGAGTTCGGGGCGCACCGTCTTGATGCGGCCGTCGAGCGGGCGGCGCTTTTCCACCACGTCCATGCGGCCCAGCAGCTTGATGCGCGCGATCATCGCGTTCATCACCGTCAGCGGCACCTGGTAGACGGTGTGCAGCACGCCGTCGATGCGGAAGCGGATGGCGCCCATCTCGCGCCGCGGCTCGAGGTGGATGTCGCTGGCGCGCTGGTCGAACGCGTACTGCCACAGCCAGTCGACCACCTGCACCACGCCCTGGTCGTTGGCGTCGAGCTGCTTGTTCGTGCGCCCCAGCTCCACCAGCTGCTCGAAGCTGGCGCCGGCGGAGGCCTCGCCGCTCTTCTGCGCCGCGCGCACGCTCTTGGCGAGCGCGTAGAACTCGGTCGTGTAGCGGCGCACGTCTTCCGGGTTGGCCACGACCAGCCGCACGCTGCGCCGCGTGTGCGCGGCGATCTCGGCCACCCAGTCGCGGTCGAAGGGCTCGGCCGTGGCGATGGTCACCTCGGTGGCCGACAGCGCCACCGGCAGCGCGCGCCGCATCTCGGCGTACTTCACGCTCATCACGTCGGCGACGCGGCCGACGTCGGCGCGCAGCGGGTCGATGCGCAGGTACGGCAACTGTGCGCGGCCGGCCAGCCACTCGGTCAGCGCCTCGGTGTCCAGCACCTTGCCGCTGCCCTGGCGCTGCAGCCCGGCGCTGCCCAGCCGCACCAGCGCATGCAGGCTGGAGCTGCCGGCGCCGAAGCGGCGCGCCACGCGCGCGCTGTCGTCGGCGCCGATCCAGCCGTCTTCCTGCAACCAGTCGAGCAGCGTGCGCCAGTCGAGCCGGCCCGTGGCGGGCTTGCGTGTCATGCCGCGTCCTCCGCCGGCGTGTACGGCCGCAGCATGCGCAGCCACTTGCGTGCCGGCAGGCCGTGCGCGCCGAAGCGGGTCTCGATCTGCGCGGCGCGCTCCACCAGCAGCGCGCGCTCGGGCAGCGTGGTGTCGCGCGTGGCGACGACCACCGTGTTGCCTTCGCGCGTGGGCCGCAGGCTCCACACGTGGTCGGCGCCGAAGGCCGCCGCAATGCGCGCCGCACTCTGCGCGAAGCTGGCGGCGCGGCCGAACAGGTTCACGCTGAAGACGCCGCCGTCGTCCAGCACGCGCCGGCAGTCGGCGTAGAAGGCTTCGTCATCGAGCACGGGAGCGGCTGCGTCGTGGTCGTACAGGTCCACGTGCAGCAGTTGCACGCTCTGCGGCGCGGCCACTTCGCGCAGCCAGGCGCCGGCATCGGCCACCACCACCTCCACCTCGGCCGGCAGGTGGAACCAGGCGCGGTTGACGGCCACCACGTGCGGATTGATCTCGACCACGGTGGTCGGCATGCGCAGCAGCTTGTGCGTGAAGCGCGTGATGGCGCCGGCGCCAAGCCCCAGTTGCAGCGCGCGCCCGCGGCCCAGCGCCTCGGTGGGCAGCCACAGCAGGCTGGCCAGCATGCGCTGCACGTAGTCGAGCTCCACCACCTGCGGCTTGCGGATGCGCATCGCACCCTGCACCCAGATGCTGCCCAGGTGCAGGTAGCGCACGCCGTCGGCTTCGCTGATCGTGGCCTCGGGCAGGTCGCCGGGAGTCGGCATGTCGTCGTCGGTCATGCCAGATCGTAAGCGGCGAACACCGTGCGCCAGGCCGCCAGCTTGCGCTCGAAGCTCCAGCTGGCGTTGGCCGGGCTGGTGGACGGCAGGCGGTGCACCGCGAACCCCAGCGCCGCCAGGTGGCGCATCGCGCGCGCCGATTCACCGCCGTTGTGCGCCACCGCCTGCAGCTGCGGCGCCTGCCGGCGCAGCGCGGCGAAGTCGTTGAATTCGGCGTCCTCGATCGCGCTGTCGAGGCTGCCGACGCGGCGGCAGCTGGCGTAGACGTCCCACACGCCCAGGCCGCGGCGCTGCACCTCGGCCAGCCGGTCGGCGTAGGGCAGCGCGCGCAGGTCCAGGCCCCACAGCGCCGACAGCAGCGGCCAGAAGTGGTTGCGCGGGTGGCCGTAGTACTGGCCCGCGGCCAGCGAGGCCACGCCGGGGAAACTGCCCAGCACCACGAGCCGGGTGCCCGGCGCCACCACGGGCGGCAGGCCGACGAGGCGTGCGCTCACGGGGCCGGCACGGACAGGCGCACCAGCTTCGGCAGCGCCGCGTGCGCGTTGGCCGTGGTCGTCGACGCCGCCTGCGCGGGTGTCCAGCCGCGCAACGCGCACAGCGTCTGCGCAATGCGCGGCAGCTCGGCAGGTTCATTGCGCGCGGCAGCCGGGTCGGCCCCGGCGGCGCGGTCGGCCGCCGTCTGGTACAGCCAGTGCGGCGGGATGTCGGGCGCGTCGGTCTCCAGCACCAGCGCCGTCTCGGGCAGCGTGGCGGCGTGCGCGCGGATCTGCAGCGCGCGCTCGAAGGTCATCGCGCCGCCGAAGCCCAGCCGGAAGCCGCGTTCGACGAACTGCCGCGCCTGCGCAGCGCTGCCGTTGAAGGCATGCGCAATGCCGCCCGGCACCGCGATGCGCCGCAGCCCGTGCAGCAGCGCGTCGGCCGAGCGCCGCACGTGCAGGATGACAGGCAGCCCGGCGTCACGCGCCAGCTTCAGCTGCGCCACGTAGAAGTGGCGCTGGCGCACCGGGTCCAACCCCGGCACGAAGTGGTCCAGGCCGATCTCGCCCACGGCCACCAGGCGCGGGTCGTCGCGGTGCTGCTGCAGCGCGGTCTGCAGGCGGTCCAGGTCGTCGTCGGCGGCGCGGCCGGTGTAGAGCGGGTGGATGCCCAGCGCGTAGGCCAGGCCGTGGCGGTGGGCGAGCAGCCGCACCGTATTGAAGTTCGCCACCGCCACCGCCGGCAGCACCTGCATGGACACGCCCGCGGCCCGCGCGCGCGCGACCACGGCGTCACGGTCGGCGTCGAACTCCGGCGCGTCCAGGTGGCAGTGCGAGTCGGTCCACACGGCCTCAGGCGTAGGACAGCATCACGGCCTGCGCACGCAGGCGCTGCACGTCTTTCAGCGGCACGGCCGAGATCCAGCCGGCCACGGCGCCCGAGAGCTGGTTGAAGATGCGGTCGTTGAAGTTGGGCTGGTCGTAGGCGTTCAGGTAGCAGCGCGTGCAGGCAGCCACGCCGCGGCGCTTCTCCTTCACCTTCTTGCGCTCGAACTCCAGCATCGCCGCGCGCACACGTCTGACGTAGGTGGCCACGCGCGAGCGCGAGACGATGGCGTCGCCATCGCCCAGGAACTCGGCCGCCAGCTCGCCGTGCAGCACGTCGATGACGCGGTCGGGGCCGATGTTCACCAGCTGCGGCAGCCAGCGCGTGGCGCCGGCAAAGGCCTTCAGCTCGTGGTACAGGTCGGCGACCAGCGGGTGCTGCAGGTCCAGCTTGCCGACGAAGCCGGGATCGATGCCCAGGTTGCAGAAGTGCGCGGCGTCGGTGTTCGTGAAGGTGGTCGCCGGCAGCTGGATCACACCCACGTCATCGGCGCCGAACACCTGGTAGCCGGGGCCGGCCGCGTCGCGGAAGCCGCTGTCGATCTGGTGCGTGGCGGCCGTGGTGAAGCCGTCCAGGGCGGCGATCTTGGCGCGGCCCTGCACTTCGTTGTTGACGAACTCCAGCGCCCGGATCGCGTGCAGGAAGAAGAAGAAGATGCGGCAGCGCTCGAAGGCGTGCTTGGGCAGCGTCTCCTGCAGCGTGCCGGCCAGCACGAACAGCTTGTTGGTCTCGATGCCTTCGCGCGGCGTGTGGATGCGCTTGTCGGTTCCTGGCGGCATGGCTGTTGGTCTCCCCTGGCACGGGCATTCTAGGCACGCCCCATGCGAGCGCGGCGGCGACGTGATACTGTCGTTTCCCATCGCGAAGGCGCAGGATCGTTCGATGAGAAAGGCACCGCTGTACAGCCGCTCTTCCCGGCCGGTCGCCCCGGCTGCCGGGCCTGCGTCCGCCCTGCCTGCTGCGCCTGAGTCGCCGGCGCAGCCGGCCGGCACGCCACCCGGCAGGCTGCGCCGGCTGGCCCAGCGCCACCCCGGGCCGCTGTGGGCGCTCACGGGCGCCCTCGTCGCCACGGCCCTGGGCCTGGGCGTTCTGGGCCTGCGCCCGGGCCAGCAGGTCATCACGCAGGACGACATCGACGCCGCGGTGCGCGCCTCGCTCGAGAAAGAGCCCCTGCCCTCTGCAGCGGCCAAGGCCTACGAGACCATCGCGCCTTCGGTGGTGCGCGTGGTCGGCCTGCCCGACGACCGGGACGAGAGCGCCGACGAGGACGCCGAGCAGCGCGCGATGGAACGCAGCCTGGGCACGGGCGTCGTCATCGTCGACAACGGCACCATCCTGACCAACCTGCACGTGGTGGCCAGTGCCAAGCGCATCAAGGTGCGCTTCGCCAACGGCCACGAGAGCGATGCGCAGATGGTCGGCGCGCAGCCCGAGAACGACCTGGCGGTGCTGCGTGCGAGCAGCCTGCCCGACGACCTGGAGGCCGCCACCATGCGCAGCACCTCCGACCTGCGCCCGGGCGACCACGTGGTCGCGGTCGGGCACCCGTTCGGCATCGGCCCGTCCACCAGCTACGGCGTGGTGTCGGGGCTGCGGCGCGAGTTCCGCTCCGAGCAGGGCGAGCGCACGCTGAGCAACCTGATCCAGTTCGACGCCGCCGCCAACCCCGGCAACTCCGGCGGTCCGCTGGTCACGATGGACGGCCACGTGGTCGGCATCGTCACCGCCATCCTCAACCCGTCGGAACAGCGCACCTTCATCGGCATCGGCTTTGCCGTGCCGATCGAGAACGCCGCCGCCGCCGCCGGCATGCCGCCCTTCTGAGTCCAACCCAACCCACCCCATGAGCGACAACACCGCCACCCTGATGGAGCAGGTGCTCTACGAAGTCAAACGCGTCGTCGTCGGCCAGGACCGCTTCCTCGAACGCGTGCTGGTGGCGCTGCTGGCGCAGGGCCACCTGCTGGTCGAAGGCGTGCCCGGCCTGGCCAAGACGCTGACCGTGAAGACGCTGGCGCGCGCGGTGCGCGGCAGCTTCAAGCGCATTCAGTTCACGCCCGATCTGGTGCCGTCCGATCTGGTCGGCACGCGCATCTACAACCAGAAGACCGGCGAGTTCGGCACCAGCCTGGGCCCGGTGTTCGCGAACCTGCTGCTGGCCGACGAGATCAACCGCGCCCCGGCCAAGGTGCAGAGCGCGCTGCTGGAGGTCATGCAGGAGCGGCAGGTGACGATCGCGGGTGAGACGCACAAGGTGCCCAAGCCGTTCCTCGTGATGGCGACGCAGAACCCGATCGAGACCGAAGGCACCTACCCGCTGCCCGAGGCGCAGGTCGACCGCTTCATGATGAAGGTGCTGGTGGACTACCCCACCGAAGAAGAAGAGTTCGTCATCGCGCAGCGCGTCACCGGCCCGGCCGTGGAAGTGAACGGCGTGGCCGACACCTTCCAGCTCGCGGCGCTGCAGCGCGAATGCCGCAGCGTGTACGTGGATCCGGCGCTGATCCAGTACGCGGTGAAGATCGTCGGCGCCACGCGCAACCCGGCCAAGTACGACCTGGCCGACGCCGCCCGCTTCTTCACCTACGGCGCCAGCCCGCGCGCCACCATCGGCATGATCGAAGGCGCGAAGGCGCTGGCCATGCTGCGCGGCCGCCGCTACGCGCTGCCCGAAGACGTGACCGATCTGGTGGCAGACGTGATGCGCCACCGCGTGGTGCTCAGCTACGAGGCGCTGGCCGAAGGCGTGAGCGCCGACGCGCTGGTGCAGCGCGTGCTGAAGAAGGTTCCCGCGCCCGACAAGCCGCTGGCGCACGCGAAGTTCGAGGAGGCCGCCGCGCATGGCTGAGGCAGCGGCCACTGCCGCAGGCACCGAGACCGCCGACCACCTGCTGCGCCGGCTGGAGTGGACCGTGATCCGCCGCCTCGACGGCCTGCTGCAAGGCGACTACCGCACCGTGCTGCGTGGCACCGGCATCGACCTGGCCGACCTGCGCGAGTACCAGCACCACGACGACGTGCGCCACATCGACTGGAACGTCACCGCGCGGCTGCAGACCCCCTACGTGCGCCAGTTCGTCGAAGACCGCGACCTCACCGCCTGGTTCCTGCTCGACCTGTCGGGCAGCGTCGACTTCGGCTCCGGCGACACCACCAAGCGCGCCGTCAGCACGGGTTTCGTCGCCGCACTGGCGCGTGTGATCACGCGCCACGGCAACCGCGTCGGCGCGGTGTTCTACGGCCACGACGTCGACTACGTGCTGCCGCCTGGCGCCTCGCGCCTGCACGTGCTGAACCTGTTGCAGCGCATGCGCCGCCCGCCCGAGCAGGTGGGCGCCGGCACCGCGCTGGCCAGCCTGCTGCGGCAGGCGGCCGGCGTGATCAAGCGGCGCTCGCTGGTGTTCGTGGTGTCCGACTTCATCAGCGCCCCGGGCTGGGAAGACGCGCTGTCGCGGCTGGCGCAGCGCCACGAGGTCATCGCGGTGCGGCTGTTCGACCCCGCCGAGATGGCGCTGCCCGATGTCGGCCTGGTCACGGTGGAAGACGCCGAGACGGGTGAACAACTGCTGGTCGATGCCGCCGACCCGGCCTTCCGCGCCCGCTACGCGGCGCTGGCCGAGGAGCAGGAAACCGCGCTGCGCGAAGCCTTCGCACGCTCGGGCGCCGACACGCTGGAGCTCGCCACCGACGACGACCTGCTCGACGCGCTGCTGCGCTTTGCCGACCTGCGGCGCCAGCGGGCGCGCCTGCAGACGCCGGTGCGGTTCCCAGCCCATCTGAAAGCACGCGCGGAGGTCGCGGCATGAGTTTCCTGTGGCCCAACAACCTGTTCCTGCTGGCGCTGCTGCCGCTGCTGGTGCTGCTGTACCTGTGGATCCTGCGCCGGCGCCGCAAGGCCCCGGTGCGGCTGGCCAGCATCGCGATCGCGAAGCTGGCCGTCGGCAAGGGCCCGGGCTGGCGCCGCCACGTGCCGCCGCTGGTGATGCTGCTGGCACTGGCCGCGCTGCTGGTGGCCACGGCGCGGCCCACGGCGACGATCACGCTGCCGCTGTCCGAGCGCACCATCATCCTCGCGATGGACGTGTCGGGCAGCATGCGCGCCGAGGACGTCAAGCCCAACCGCCTGGTGGCCAGCCAGGAAGCGGCCAAGGCCTTCATCGCCGACCTGCCGCGCGAAGTGAAGGTGGGCGTGGTCTCGTTCGCCGGCACCGCGGCCGTGGTGCAGGCGCCCACGACCAGCCGCGACGACATCCTGGCCGCGATCGACCGCTTCCAGCTGCAGCGCGGCACCGCCACCGGCAGCGGCATCGTGCTGAGCCTGGCGACGCTGTTCCCCGACGCCGGCATCGAGATCTCGCACATCACCGGCCAGCGCAGCATGCCCAGGATGCTGGGCGACAAGGAGAAGAAGGACGACTTCCAGCCGGTGCCCGCAGGCAGCTACAACTCGGCCGCGATCATCATGCTGACCGACGGCCAGCGCACCACCGGCCCCGACCCCATCGACGCCGCGAAGATGGCCGCCGACCGCGGCATCCGCGTCTACACCGTGGGCATCGGCACGACCAACGGCGAGATCATCGGCTTCGAAGGCTGGAGCATGCGCGTGCGGCTCGACGAGGCCACGCTGAAGAACGTGGCCGTGCTGACGCAGGGCGAGTACTTCTACGCCGGCACCGCCGACGACCTGAAGAAGGTCTACCAGAATCTGAGCTCGCGCATGGTGGTGGAGCGCAAGGAGACCGAGATCAGTGCGTTGTTCGCGGCACTGGGCGCGGTGCTGGCGCTGGCCGCCGCGGGCTTGTCGTTGTGGTGGTTCGGGCGGGTGGCGTAGCCACCCGCAGCACGCGCGGCGCGAAGTTCAGCGCGTGGTCTCGACGCGCAGCACGCGCGCGTTGTTGCCGTCCGTGACGAGGTAGAGCCAGCCGTCGGGGCCCTGGCGCACGTCGCGGATGCGCTCGGCCAGGTTCAGCAGCAGGCGCTCTTCGTTCACGACCTTGGTGCCGTCGAGCTGCAACCGCACCAGCGCGCGGCCGCGCAGCGCGCCGACGAAGAGCTGGTTCTTCCAGCCGGGGTAGCGGTCGCTGGTCAGGAAGGCCATGCCGCTGGGTGCGATGGAGGGCACCCACACGTGCAGCGGCTGCTCGAAGCCGGGCTTGGGGCCCTCTTCGCCGATGCGCGTGCCCAGGCCGTAGTTGCGGCCGTAGGTCAGCAGCGGCCAGCCGTAGTTGCGGCCCTGCTCGACCACGTTGACCTCGTCGCCGCCCTGCGGCCCGTGCTCGATGGCCCACAGCGCGCCGGTCTCGGGGTGCAGCGCCGCGCCCTGGATGTTGCGGTGGCCCAGGCTCCACACCGTGGCCTGGCCGCCGTCGCGCGGCAGCGCCACCACCTTGCCCAGGTGGTTGGTCGGGTTCTGCGCGTCGTCCTTGCGCGAGAAGCGGTCGCCCAGGCCCACGAGCAGCGTGCCGTCGCGGCGGAACACGATGCGCGAGCCGCAGTGGTGCTGGCTGTCCACCTTGGGCTGCTGGCTGAACAGCGTGCGCACCTCGGTCAGCGCATTGCCCACCAGCTTGCCGCGCGCCAGTGCCGTGCTGTTGCCGCCGGCGCCGGGCTCGGCGAAGGTCCAGTACAGCAACTGGTTCTGCGTGAACTGCGGATCGGGCACCACGTCGAGCAGACCGCACTGGCCGCCGGCGGCAATCGGCGGCAGGCCGGTGATGGGCGCGCCGGGCCGGCCGTCGGGGCCGATCACGCGCAGGCGGCCGGGCTTTTCGGTGACGAGCATGCGACCGTCGGGCAGGAAGGCCAGGGCCCAGGGGTTGTCCAGGCCCTGGGCGACCTCGACGGTGCGCAGGGTGTTGGCGGCAGCCGGTGCAGCGGCAAACGTGGTGGCGAACGTGGCGGAAAGCGCGGCAGCGGCAGCCAGCGCGCGCAGGCGGAGCGGTGGTTTCATGGCGCGCATGGTGCCGCAGCCCGCCGCGGCCCGGCCAAGGCCGCCTCGATGCCCGCGGCTGGCGTGCGGATGATCTTTGTCAAGGCAGGGCCATGACCCTGCGTGGTCTGATGCGGGCCTCCCCCCAACGCCAGCAGAGGTGCTCCCATGCTCCAGAACAAGGTTGCCATCGTCACCGGTGCGTCGTCGGGCATCGGCCGTGCCGTCGCCCTGGCCTACGCCCGTGCCGGCGCCGCGGTGGTCGTGTCCGACGTCGCCGTGGCCGGCGGCGAGGAGACGGTGGCGCTGGTGCGCGCCGAAGGCGGCCAGGCCAGCTTCTGCGCGGCCGACGTGGCCAACCCGTCCGACTGCGCGGCGCTGGCCGCGGCCGCCGTGCAGCGCTTCGGCCGTCTCGACATCGCCTGCAACAACGCCGGCATCGGCGGCGCGCTGGCGCCCACGGCCGACTACACGGTGGAGGACTGGAACCGGGTCATCGCCATCAACCTGAGCGGCGTCTTCTTCTGCATGAAGGCGCAGATCCCGCACATGCTGGCCGGCGGCGGCGGCACCATCGTCAACATGGCCAGCATCCTGGGCGCCGTGGGCTTCGCCAACGCGCCGGCCTACACGGCGGCAAAGCACGGCGTGCTGGGGCTGACCAAGGCTGCGGCGCAGGAATACGGCACGCAGGGCGTGCGGGTGAACGCAGTGGGCCCGGCCTTCATCCAGACGCCGATGATCGCCGGCATGGAAGCCGACCCGGCCACCAACGCCGCGCTGGTGGCCATGCACCCCATCGGCCGCCTGGGCCGGCCCGAGGAAGTGGCCGCGCTGGTGCTGTGGCTCAGCAGCCCGGCGGCATCGTTCGTGACCGGGGCCTACTACCCGGTGGACGGCGGCTTCCTGTCGCGCTGAACGGGCGGCCGGGGCGGTCGATCAGGCCGCCGCTTCCACCACCATCTGCACGCGCTGCTGGCCGTTCCATTCGTTCAGGTCCAGGCGGTAGGCCAGGCGCACGGTGTCGGGCAGCGGCTGGTCGCGGCCGAACCAGATGGCGTCGCACTGGCGGCCGCCGTGCTGCAGCCGCAGCTTCATGTGCTTCTCGCCCACGAGGCGCTGCTGCAGCACGCGCACTTCGTCGCAGAACACCGGCGCTTCGAAACCCTGGCCCCAGACCTGCGCGTCCAGCAGCGCCACGGTCTCGGCGTTGAACCACTCCACGGCCAGCGGGCCGTCGGTGCGCAGCGTGCGCGTCAGCGTCGCCGCGTCCAGCCATTCGGCGGCCACCTGGCGCAGCGCGGCGGCGAAGGTGGCGAAGGCGTCGCCAGCGCGGTCGTCGAGCGTGCAGCCCGCGGCCATCGCGTGGCCGCCGAAGCGCAGCAGCAGGCCCGGGTGGCGCTTGGCCACCAGGTCCAGCGCGTCGCGCAGGTGGAAGCCGGGGATGGACCGGCCCGATCCCTTCAGCGCACCATCGGCGCCGCGCGCGAACGCAAACGTCGGCCGGTGCAGTTGGTCCTTCACGCGGCCGGCAACGATGCCGACCACGCCTTCGTGGAAGCTCTCGTCGAACAGCGCCACCGCAGGTGGCGCGCCGTCGAGCTGCAGGTGCTGCAGCGCTTCTTCGGCACGTTCGCGCATGCCGGCCTCGACCTCGCGCCGTTCGCGGTTGATCGCATCCAGCTGCGCCGCCAGTTCGGCCGCACGCGTGGTGTCGTCGGTGCAGAGGCACTCGATGCCGAGCGTCATGTCAGCCAGGCGGCCGGCGGCGTTGATGCGCGGCCCGAGCGCGAAGCCGAAGTCGAAGGCCGCGGCGCGCGCCGGCTCGCGCCGCGCTGCCGCGAACAGCGCCGCCACGCCGGGCTGCATGCGGCCGCTGCGGATGCGCTTCAGGCCCTGCGCCACGAGCCGCCGGTTGTTGGCATCGAGCTTCACCACGTCAGCCACCGTGCCCAGCGCCACCAGGTCCAGCAGCGTGTCCAGCCGCGGCTGCGGCTGCGCGCCGAAGGCCCCGCGCGCGCGCAGCTCGGCGCGTGCGGCCAGCAGCACGTAGAACATCACGCCCACGCCGGCCAGCGCCTTGCTCTCGAAGCCGCAGCCGGGCTGGTTGGGGTTGACGATCACGTCGGCCGCCGGCAGCACGGTGCGGCCGTCTTCCACGGCCGGCAGGTGGTGGTCGGTCACCAGCACCGCCATGCCGGCAGCGCGTGCGTGCGCCACGCCGGCCAGGCTGGCGATGCCGTTGTCCACCGTGACCAGCAAGTCGGGCCGGCCGGCGGGCGAACGTTCGCGCGCCAGGTCGACGATGGCCGGCGTGAGGCCGTAACCGTGCACCGCGCGGTCGGGCACGACGTAGCCGACGCGGCCGCGGTCGGCGCCCAGCAGCACCAGGCCGCGCAGCGCCACGGCGCAGGCGGTGGCGCCGTCGCAGTCATAGTCGGCCACGATGCAGATGCGCTGGCGCGCCGCGATGGCGTCGGCCAGCAGCCGGCCGGCGTCGGCCGCGCCCTTCAGCGTCTCGGGCGGCAGCAGGCGCGCCAGGCCGTCGTCGAGCTCGTCGGGCGCGCGCACGCCGCGGGCGGCCAGCAGCCGCGCCAGCAGCGGGTGCACGCCGGCCTGTTCCAGCGCGAACGTGGCGCGCGGCGGCACGTCGCGCATCTGCAGGATGAAGTCGCCGGCCGGGTTCACAGCGTCTCCAGCAGCGCCAGCGGCGACGGCCGCTGCAGCCGCGTGCGCAGCCGCTGCCACCAGCCGGCGCCAGCGGTGAGCGTGACGTCGCTGCGCTCGCCGCACAGCGTCAGCTGCACCGGCTGGCCCGCGGCGTGCGCGGCCGCCAGCGCCGCCAGCGGGCCGGCGTCCAGCGACTCCCAGGCCTTGACCCAGGCCGCCCAGTCGTCGGCCAGGGCCGGCGCGCGCAGCCGGGCGTCGACCTGCGGCACCGTGCCCGCAACAGGCTGCGCCACGCCGCAGCCGCTGATCCAGAACGAGTTCACCGGCAGCAGCCCCTGCGCAGCGCGGCGGTCGTTCAGCGGGTGCGTGTACAGCAGCATCTGCACCTCGTTCTGCAGCCGGCGCAGCAGCCGCATGAAGGCCTGCGACGGCAGGTCGGCGGCGTCGCCCTGCAGCCAGCGGTCGACGTTGCGGCCGATGACGCGGTCGAGCGACGCGGTGCGCAGCTGCGCCAGCCCTTCGTGCGCCGCGTACCAGCGCGTGGGCGCGCCGTAGACGAACGAAAAGCCCTCGCTGGTGAACAGCGCCTGCACGGCGTCGAACAGCGCGTGCGAGGTGGCCTCGTCGAGCAGCAGGGCCTCGGGGTCGAGCAGGCTGACCTGGTCGGTGCCCAGGTGCCAGTGCGCCGGCGTGATCTCGCCCCAGGCCAGGTCGTCGGGCACCAGTCCGTCGGCCGCGGCGTGCCAGGCGGCCCAGGGCAGGCAGCCGTCGCCGCCGGCAAAGCCCAGCGCGCGCGCCAGCGCGCGTTCGTGCGGGGGCGTGAAGCTCTCCGCATCGCCGTCGTCGCGCTGCTGCGTGCCCAGCTGTGCCAGCAGGTGCGTCAGCCGCGGCAGCACCAGGCTGCGCAGCGCGGCACGGCCGGGCTCGGACAGCGGCCCGGCGAAGGGAACGATCAGGTGCATGGCCGGGCATTATCCCGGCCGTGCCGCGGGGCATCGCCACCGGGCCGCTCGGGTAGCATGCCGGCCACCCATGAATCTCCCCTACGAATGGCACATCGGCTGGCGCTACACACGCGCCGGCCGGGCCGGCAGGCGCAACGCCTTCATCTCCTTCATCTCGGGTGTCTCGATGCTGGGCATCGCGCTCGGCGTGGCGGCGCTGATCATCGTGCTCAGCGTGATGAACGGCTTCCAGAAGGAGGTGCGCGATCGGATGCTCAGCGTCATCGCGCACATCGAGCTGTTCGAAGCCGCTGGGCAGGCGCTGCCCGACTGGACGCAGCTGGCCGCGCAGGCGCGGCAGCAGCCGCAGGTGGTGGGCGCCGCGCCCTTCGTCGCGGCGCAGACGCTGATCGGCCGCGGTGACGAACTGCGCGGCGCCATCGTGCGCGGCATCGTGCCGGCCGAGGAGGCGAACGTCACCGACCTGGCCCGCAAGTACCGCGACACCACGCTGGCCGGCCTGACGCCCGGCGCCTGGAACGTGGTGCTGGGCGCCGAACTCGCGCGGCTGCTGGGCGCACGCGTGGGCGACAAGGTCACCATCGCCGCCCCAGGCGGCCAGGTCACGCCGGCCGGCGTGGTGCCGCGGCTCAAGCAGTTCACCGTGAGCGGCATCTTCGAGGTCGGCCACTACGAATACGACAGCGCGCTGGCCCTGGTGGCGCTGGACGACGCAGCGCGGCTGTTCCGCGCCGAAGGCCCGGTGGGCGTGCAGCTGCGGCTGGCCGACGTGCACCAGGCACGCGAGGTCGGCGGCGCGCTGGCGCAGCAGCTGGGCAGCGGCGTCATCGTGCGCGACTGGACCCGCACCAACCGCAGCTGGTACGACGCGGTGCAGGTGGAAAAACGCATGATGTTCATCATCCTGACGCTGATCGTCGCGGTGGCCGCGTTCAACCTCGTCTCGACGCTGGTGATGACGGTCACCGACAAGCGCGCCGACATCGCCATCCTGCGCACGCTGGGCGCCAGCCCGCGCAGCATCATGGGCATCTTCATTGTGCAGGGCGCCACCGCCGGCATCATCGGCACGCTCTCGGGCGTGGCGCTGGGGCTGCTGGTGGCCTTCAACATCGACGTCATCGTGCCGGCCATCGAACGCGCGCTGGGCGTGGCCTTCCTGCCGAGCAACATCTACGTCATCAGCAGCATGCCCAGCGACCCGCTGGCGGCCGACATCGTGCCGGTGGTGGTGATCTCGCTTGTGCTGGCCTTCGTGGCCACGCTGTACCCGAGCTGGCGCGCCAGCCGCGTCAACCCGGCCGAGGCGCTGCGTTATGAGTGAGCCGGTGCGGAAGCAGCAGGCAGCCCCGGGCGGGCCGGTGCTGGAGGCCGTGGCGCTGCACAAGCGCTTCCACGAAGGCCCGCTCGACGTGACCGTGCTGCGCGGCGTGAGCCTGCAGGTGGCACGCGGCGAGACACTGGCCGTGGTGGGCGCCTCGGGCTCGGGAAAAAGCACGCTGCTGCACCTGCTGGGCGGGCTGGACGCACCGACCTCGGGCCGCGTCACGCTGATGGGCCGCGACTTCGCCAGCATGAACGCCGCCGAACAGGGCCGCTGGCGCAACCAGCACCTGGGCTTCGTCTACCAGTTCCACCACCTGCTGCCCGAGTTCAGCGCACTCGACAACGTGGCGATGCCGCTGCGCATCCGCCGCCAGAGCGTTGCCGAGGCCCGCGCCGCAGCGCAGCGCGTGCTGGCCGGCGTGGGCCTGGGCGAGCGTGTGCACCACCACCCGTCCCAGCTGTCGGGCGGCGAACGCCAGCGCGTGGCCATCGCCCGCGCGCTGGTCACGCAGCCGGCCTGCGTGCTGGCCGACGAACCCACCGGCAACCTCGACCGCAGCACCGCCGACGGCGTGTTCGCGCAGATGCTGGCGCTGGCCCGCGAGCAGGGCACGGCCTTCATCGTCGTCACGCACGACGAGCAACTGGCCGCGCGCTGCGATCGCACGATGACCCTGGGGCGCTGACGGCGCAAGGGTCTCCCTAAAATTGCTGGCGTGCACCTTCTCAACGCCGACCTGCATTCGCATTCCAACGTCTCCGACGGCACGCTGACCCCCGAGGCGCTGGCCCGACGTGCTGCCGACGGCGGCGTCGAACTCTGGTCGCTGACCGACCACGACGAACTCGGCGGCCAGGCCCGCGCCCGCGACGCGGCGCTGGCGCTGGGCCTGCAGTACCTGAGCGGCACCGAGATCTCGGTCAGCTTCGCTGGCGAGACGGTGCACATCGTCGGCCTGGGCTTCGACGTCGACGACGCCGCGCTGCAGGCCGGTCTGGCCAGCGTGCGCAGCGGCCGCCGTGCCCGCGCGCAGGCCATGGCCGACGGGCTGGCGCGCGTGGGCATCGCCGGCGCCTTCGAAGGTGCGCTGCGCTACGTGGGCAACCCCGACCTGATCTCGCGCACGCACTTCGCGCGCTTCCTCGTCGACACCGGCGTGTGCAGCGACACGCACGAGGTCTTCCGCCGCTTCCTCACCGACAACAAGCCGGGCTACGTGCCGCACCAGTGGGCGCGGCTGGGCGACGCGGTGCGCTGGATCACCGGCGCCGGCGGCGTGGCGGTGATCGCGCACCCGGCGCGCTACCGCTTCACGCCCACCGTGGAATACGCGCTCATCACCGAGTTCATCACCCACGGCGGCCGCGGCATCGAGGTGATGACGGGCAGCCACAGCGCGCCGGAGCAGCTGCAGTACGGCGACACCGCGCTCGAGTTCGGCCTGCTGGCCAGCCGCGGCAGCGACTTCCATGCGCCGGGCGAGAGTCGCATCGAGCTGGGCTCCCTGCCCGACCTGCCGGGCCGGCTGACGCCGGTGTGGGAAGCGCTGGCGCCACGCATCCAGCGCGCCTGAAGCCCCTCGGCCGGCTCGGCCAGACCCGCGTTCTGGGGGTGTCACACGATTTGTGACGGTTCCGTGTATTTCCGATGACGCCTGCGCATCCGTGCAGCACACATCGAAACGCACGGAGGCCCTCTTGATTCCCTCGCTCCCCTCGCTGGCCCTGCCGGCAGACGCCACCGGCCTGCTGGCCCGACTGGCCATCGACCTGGTGGCCATGCTGCTGCTGGTCTTCGGCCTGTACTACCGGCGCTACCGCGACAAGGAACTCGTCACCGCGGCAGCGCTGTTCAACGTCTTCATCTTCGCGGTGCTCAGCGTGCTGTCGCAGGTGGAGTTCGGGCTCGCCGCGGGCTTCGGGCTGTTCGCCATCCTGGCGATGTTCACGCTGCGCTCCGAGCCCATCGGCAAGACCGAGATCACCTACTTCTTCGGCAGCGTCGCCATTGCGGTGATCTGCGCGGTGCAGGGCACGACGCTGCCCTTCGTGGCAGCCGTGGCGGCGCTGGTGGTGCTGGGCGCCTGGGTGCTGGACCACCCGCGCGTGCTGCAGAGCGTGGACGGCATCCGCATCACGCTGGACAAGATCGAGACGCACGCGCTGTCGGACCCGGCCGTGATGCGTGCCGATCTGTCGCAGCGCCTGGGCGTGGACGTCATGTCCTACCAGATCACCGCGCTCGACTACATCAACGACATGGCGCGCATCCATGTCTTCTACCGCAAGCGCTGACCAGGAGCCGCCATGGACCCCCTGCCCCACCTGCCCCTGCAAGACGACCGCTGGCTCACCGACCGCTTCGCGCCGGTCAGCCTGCAGGCCCTGAACGCCAAGGCCGCGATGCTGGAACGCCTGGACAACAAGTACGTGCTGCAGGCACCGGTGCTGGCCGCGGCTGCGGCCGAGCTGGCCGGCCTGTTCGACGTGCTCGAGATCGACGGCCGCCGCAGCTTCACCTACGAGACCTGCTACTTCGACGACCCCGAGCGCCGCAGCTATCTCGACCACCACCAGGGCCGCCGCCAGCGCATGAAGGTGCGCGTGCGCCGCTACGTGGACGCCGCGCTGTGCTTCGTGGAAGTGAAGCTCAAGGACAAGCGCGGCATCACGGTGAAGAAGCGCATGCCCTACGACCCGGCGCTGTACGGCACGCTGAACGACGACGCGCTGCACCACATCGAGCAGGCGCACCAGACGCTGTACGGGCGCCCGTTCGAGCGCCCGCTGGAGCCGGTGCTGACGATGCAGTACCGGCGCATCACGCTGGTGGCGCGCGACGGCGGCGAGCGCATGACCATCGACAGCGGCATCCGCTTCAGCGGGCTGCAGCGCGATGGCGGCGACCACCAGCGCAGCACCGACGACGGCGTCTTCATCGTCGAGACCAAGTCGGCCTTCGGCCGCGGCCTGGCCGACGCCGTGCTGCGCCGCCACGGCCAGCACCCCACCAACGCCTGCTCGAAGTACTGCGTGGGCATGAGCCTCACCGGCACCGTGCCGCGCTTCAACCGCTTCCGGCCGGCCCTGCGCAAGCTGGGCGTGCTGTCGGCAGTGCCGCAACCCACGCTGGAGACCGTCCATGGCCTGTGAACTGCACCCCGGCAACGGCGGCACCACGCCGGCCGTGGAATTGAGCCCCATCACCGACAAGGTGCTGCACAGCCTGCAGGGCGACGTGCCGCGCGCGCGCATCGAAGCGCTGCTGACCGAGTTGCTGGCACAGGAGTTCAGCGACGCGCGCGTCACCACCTTCCTGCCGGTGTTCCTGCACAAGCTGGCCTGCGAGACGCTGCGTCGCGAAACTCGGGGCGCCGACGGCCATGCGCGCTGATCACCGCATGGGCCTGTCCGTGGGCCTGGCTGCAGCGCTGTGCTGGGCCGGCGCAGGCGTTGCCAGCGAAGTCCGCACGCCGCTGCGCGCCCAGGTGGAACACGTGGTCGCGCTGCCGGCCACGGCCATCGACGGGCAACGCCCGGCCGAGCTGTCGGCGCTGGCCTGGGACGCCGATGCCGGCGACCTGCTGGCGGCGTCCGACCGCGGCGTGCTGTTCCGCTGGCGCGTGGACGACCGCGGTGGTTCACTGCGCCTGCAGCCCGTGGCCGCGCACACGATCCGCGACACCGCGGGCCGCAGCGCGGCGCTGAACGCCGAGGCGCTGGCCTGGCGCCGCGCCGGTGGCAGCAGCGCCAGTGGCGACGACCACGGCACGCTGTGGGTGGCCGGCGAAACGGCCACGCAGGCCTGGACGCTGGACACGCAGGGCCGCCAGACCGGCAGCGCCGACTGGCCCGCTGCGCTGGTGGCCGATGCCGCGCGCGAACGCTCGACGCATGGCATCGAGGCGCTCGACTGGGATCCGCAGCACGGCCTGCTGGCCGCGCTGCAGCGCGCGCTGCCGGGCCCAGCCGCCCCGGACGGGCAGGCGCAGGCCTGGCATGCCGTGCATGCGGCCTCGGGCCGCAGCTGGCGCTTCGCGCCGGCCGGCCCCGGCAGCCAGCTCAAGGCCATCGAGACCCTGCAGCGCGGCAGCGTGGCCGGCCTGCTGGTGCTGGAACGCCTGCGCGGCATGCAGCCGGTGCTGCGCTGGCTGGCGCTGGACGGCTGCGGCGGCACCACGCCCTGCACGCCCGAGCCGGTGCCGCTGCTCGGGCTGCCCGCCGACGGCCGCCACAACGTCGAAGGCCTGGCCTGCCGCGACGACGGCGTGTGCTGGCTGGTCAGCGACGCCACGCCCGGCAAGACCGCCACCTTGCTGCTGCAGCTGCGGCTGCACGGACGCTGAACCAGCGTCGAACCCCGCCACGCACCAAGCACCACGCACCATGCATCACGCAACGACCACCGTGCAACATCACCACCACGACAGCCGCCGCGGCGGCATCCACCGCACCCGATCCAGGCTGCCCCTGCTGGCCCTGCTGGCAGCCACCACCGCCAGCCCCTTGCTGGCCCAGACCACCAGCGCGGCCCCGCGCCTGGACTGGAAGCTCGACGGCCGCGCGCAGCTCGACCACGCCCGCTTCGACGGCGTCTACACCGACACCGGCGCCAGCGCCAACGCGTTCTACCTGCGTCGTGTCAACCTGGGTGCCACGGTCCGCTGGCACCCGCAGTGGCGCGCGGCGGCCGAGCTGGAAGCCGACAGCGACGGCGACATCGCCCTCGACAGCGCCTTCGTCGGCTGGGCACCGCGGCCGGGGCTGCAGCTGCGGCTGGGCCGCATCGACCCCGACTTCGGCCTCGACCAGGCCACCAGCACCAGCTGGACCCTGGGCACCGAGCGCTCGGCCCTGTGGGACCTGGCCCCCGACGTGGCCGACAGCAACGCGGGCGTCGGCCTGCGCGCCGACGGCCACGGCCGCCGCTGGCACGCCAGTGGCGGGCTGTACGACAAGCGCGACCACCGTGCACTGGTGGCGCGGGGCGTGTGGATGCCCGCCGTAGGCCGTGGCACGGTGCTGCAACTGGGCGCGTCGGCCGCACATAGCGGCGACTGGCGCGGCAACGGCCGCATCCGCACGCGGCTGGGCGTGCGCGGCGTCAGCGAAGACCCTGCGGGCCGGCGCAGCACGCTGGGCGCAGCGGCAGCGCTGCCCGACGCCTACCGCGGCGACACCGCGTTCGGCCTGGAAGCCGCGTGGCAGCACGGCCGCTGGCTGCTGCAGGCCGAGGCCCTGCAACGCCGGCTGGGCGCAGGCGACGGGGTGGCGGCCCGCACCGCACGCGGCGCCTACGTGCAGGCCGCATGGTCGATCACCGGCGAAGCCCGCCGCCACGACGAGGAACGTGCCCGCTTCGGCCGCGCGCGCCCGCTGGACACACGCTGGGGCGCCTGGGAGGTGTTCGGCCGCATCGACCAGCTCGGCGTGCAGGGCGGCGGCGACGCCACCGTGCACACCGTGGGCGTGGGCTGGACGGCCGCCGAGCACTGGCGCGCGCTGCTGAACCTGCACCACGGCCGCTCCGACGACGCCAACGCGGCGGGCAAGCGCAGCGGCCTGGGCCTCAGCGCGCGGGTGCAGGCGGTCTTCTGAGGCCGGGGCTGTTCCTTCAGCCCATGCCCCGGCTCAGCTGCCGTAGCGCTGCCGGGCCAGCGCGGCGCCGGCGGCCAGCGCGCGCAGCTTGCCTTCGGCAACCTCGCGCGACATCGGCGCCAGGCCGCAGTTGGTGCAGGGCAGCAGGCGGTCCTTGGGCACGAACTGCAGCGCGCGGCCGATGGTGTCGGCCACTTCCTCGGGCGTCTCCACCTGCTCGCTAGCAACGTCGATCACGCCGACCATCACGTCCTTGCCCTTCAGCAGCGCCATCAGGTCGGGCGGCACGTGGCTGTGGATGCATTCCAGGCTGACCTGGTCGATGCTGCTGGCGGCCAGCGCGGGCAGGATCTGCTCGTACTGGCGCCATTCCTCGCCCAGCGTCTTCTTCCAGTCGATGTTGGCCTGGATGCCGTAGCCGTAGCAGATGTGCACGGCGGTGGTGCAGGTCAGGCCCTGCGCGGCGCGCTCCAGCGCCTTCACGCCCCAGTCGGCGGCCTCGGCCATGTAGACGTTGAAGGCCGGCTCGTCGAACTGCACAACGTCCACGCCGTCGGCCTGCAGCGCCAGCGCCTCCTGGTTCAGCAGTTCGGCAAAGGCGAAGGCCATCTTCACGCGGTCGCCGTAGAAGCGGTCGGCCACGGTGTCGACGATGGTCATGGGCCCGGGCAGCGTGAACTTGATCTTCTTCTTCGTGTGCGCGCGCAGGAAGCGCGCCTCGGCCGCGTGCACGCGGCCCTTGAGCTTCAGCGCCGACACGACCTGCGGCACCATGGCCTTGTAGCGGTCGTTGCGGATGCCCATCTCGACCTTGTGCGCGAAGTCGATGCCCTCGACCTGCTCCAGGAAACCGTGCACGAAGTGCTGGCGGCTCATCTCGCCGTCGCCGATGACGTCCAGGCCCGCGTCTTCCTGGGCCTTGATCCACAGCAGCGTGGCGTCGAGCTTGGCCTGCTGCAGCTCGGCCCCTTCGGCCTTCCACTTCGGCCAGAGCTTCTCGGTTTCCGCAAGCCAGGCGGGTTTGGGCAGGCTGCCGGCAATGGTGGCGTCGAACATCGTGCTTGTCTCTTGTGTCGGAGGTGGGTGGAGCCGGCATTGTCGGGCAGCAGGCGGGATTCGTCCGTGCCAGGGGTGGCTTCGTCGCAGCACGGGCCGGCAATGCGGCGCTGCGGTTAGTCTGCCGGCCCATGCACCACCTCGCCCCGCTCGACGCGCCGCTGCCGGCCGAGCTGACCGGCCGCCACCACGGCTGGTTCACCGCCTACCGCCGCTATCCCGTCTTCAGCACGCCCTGGCTGCGCGGCCGCTGGCGGCTCGTGGGCGTGGTGCTGGCGCTGGTGGCGGCCATGCTGCTGGCCGGGGTGCTGCTGGCCGACACACCCGGCGACCGCCCCTGGGGCGGCACGGTCGAGATCCTGCTGTCGATGCTGCTGCCGGCCTGGCTGGGGCCGCTGCTCGGGCGCTGGGTGCGGCGCCGCGGCTGGTCGGCCGCCACCGAAGGCCGGGCGCTGGCCGGCGCCGTGCTGGCCACCGTGCTGGTGGTGGCGGCCTTCACGGCCTGGGGCGCCGACCCGATCAAGCAGTTCATCGCCGAGCGCACAGGGCAGGTCGACGCCGAAGGCAAGCGCCGCCGCGTCGTGATGACCATCGGCATGACCATCCGCAGCCCCGACCAGGCGGCATCGGCCGTGCCGCCCGACGACCCGCTTGCCGACCCATCCACGCAAGTGGCCAACCACGGCACGCGCGCGCTGGTGAGCTTCCTGCTGGCCGGCGGCCTGGGGCTGCTGGGCTGGCGCCGCGAGCGCAGCGGCCTGGCCGCGCTGGCCCAGGAACGCGCGCTGGCCGAGGCCCAGGCGCAGCGGCGCGAAGCCGAGCTGCGGCTGTCGGTGCTGGCGGCCCAGGTGGAGCCGCACTTCCTGTTCAACACGCTGGCCGGCGTGCGCAGCGCCATCGCCACCGACCCGGCGCGGGCCAGCGAGATGATCGACCGCCTGGTCGACTACCTGCGCGCGGCGATCCCCCGCCTGCGCAGCGACGGCTCGGCGCAGGCCAGCGTCGGCGCGCAGTTCGAGGCCGTGCGCGCCTACCTCGGCCTGATGGCCGCGCGCATGCCGCGCCTGCAGTTCAGCGTCGAGGCGCCGGCCGATCTGCTGGCGGCGCACTGCCCGCCGTTGATGCTGATCTCGCTGGCCGAGAACGCCGTCAAGCACGGCGTGGAGATGAAGATCGGCCCGGCGCGCATCGACGTGCGCGCCCAGGCGCTGGAGGGCGGCCGGCTGGCGCTGACGGTGGCCGACGACGGCGTCGGCTTCGGCGTCTCGTCGGCCGGCAGCGGCCTGGGCCTGGCCAACATCCGAGAGCGCCTGGCGCAGCTGTACGGCGACCGCGCCGCGCTGACGCTGAAGGCGCGCCCCGAAGGCGGCGTCGCCGCCACGATCACCGTGCCGCTGGAGCTGCCGACATGACTTCCACCACATCCACCGCCGCCCCCACCGCCATCCTCGCCGACGACGAAGACCTGCCGCGCGCCGAGCTGCGCCGCATGCTGGCCGCGGCCTGGCCAGCGCTGCACATCGTGGCCGAATGCGAACACGGGCCGGCCGCGGTGGAGGCGATCGAGGCGCACCGACCCGACATCGCCTTCCTCGACATCCGCATGCCCGGCATGAGCGGGCTCGACGTGGCGCGCGCCGCCAGCGGCCGCTGCCACGCCGTCTTCACCACGGCCTACGACAGCCACGCGGTGGAGGCCTTCGACGCCGGCGCGGTGGACTACCTGCTCAAGCCGGTCTCGGGCGAGCGCCTGGCGCACACGGTGGCGCGGCTGCGCGAGCGCCTGGCGGCGCAGACCGCGGCCCCCGACATCGACGCGCTGGTGGAGCGGCTGCGGGTGCAGATCGCGCCGCGCGGCAACGGCGCGCCGCTGCGCTGGATCAGCGCCAGCGTCGGCGACACGATCAAGATGTTCGCCATCGATGAGGTGCTGTTCTTCCAGAGCGACGAGAAGTACACGCGCGTCGTCACGGCCAGCGACGAGGCCCACATCCGCAAGCCGCTGAAGGACATCGCCGAGGGCCTGGACCCCGAGGCCTTCTGGCAGGTGCACCGCGGCGCCATCGTGCGCGCGACCGCCATCGCGCGGGCCCAGCGCGACGAACTCGGCCGCATCACGCTGCACCTGAAGGGGCACGCCGAGAAGTTGTCGGTGAGCCAGGCCTACGGCTGGCGCTTCAAGCCGATGTAGCGGCCTCAAGCCGCGGCGTGTGCTGCCGATAATGTGGCGATGCGCCCGTCACACGCCCGCTTGAGCCCCGTCACCCTGGCACTGGCCCTGCTGGCCGCGGCACCGCCGGCCCTGCCGCAGGCACCTGCCGGCCCGCAGCGCACGCTGACCGTGGCGCCCGCCCTGGCGGCCGCCACCAGCGCGCGCCGCGTGGCCCTGGTCATCGGCAACAACCGCTACGCCAGTGCGCCACTGCTGAACCCGGTGAACGACGCGCAGGCGATGGCGAAGACGCTCACGGCCGCCGGCTTCCAGGTCATCTTGCGCACCGACGCGTCGCAGCGCGAGATGCTGGCCGCGCTGCGCGACTTCGGCAACCTGCTGAAGGACGGCGGTGCGGGCCTCTTCTACTTCGCCGGCCACGGCATGCAGATCAAGGGCCGCAACTTCCTGATCCCGGTGGGCGCCGACATCGAGCGCGAAGACGAGGTCGCCTACCAGGCGTTGGACGCACAGGCGGTGCTGGACAAGATGGAATCGGCCGGCAACGGCACGAACCTGGTGATCCTGGACGCCTGCCGCAACAACCCGTTCGCGCGCTCGTTCCGCAGCAGCAGCCAGGGCCTGGCGCAGATGGACGCGCCGGTGGGCACGATGGTGGCCTTCTCCACCGCACCCGGCTCGGTGGCCAGCGACGGCAATGGCAGCAACGGCCTGTACACGCAGCACCTGCTGGGCGCGCTGCAGCAGCCGGGGCTGAAGGTCGAAGAGGTGTTCAAGCAGGTGCGCGCCGCCGTGCGCCGCGAATCGCGCGGCGCGCAGGTGCCGTGGGAGAGCACGTCGCTGGAGGGGGACTTCTACTTCGTGCCGCCCGTCCCGGTGGTGGCCGCACCGCCGCCCGACCCGCTGGCGGCGCTGGACGACGCGCTGTGGGACGCCGTGAAGGACAGCACCCAGCCCGCGGAGATCGGCGCCTACCTGCGCCGCTTTCCAGCCGGCCGCCATGCCGCCACCGCCACGCAGCGCCTGGCTGCGGTGACGAAGCTGCCCGAGCCCGCCACGGCAACGCTGGCCGTCGCGCCGGCACCGCTGGCGGCCACCGGCAGCACCGCGCTGGCGGCGGCCACCGCCGCGCCGCTGGCGGCCGCGCCCGTGGCCGCGCTGGCGCCCACGCTGGCCGCGCTGCCGCCGGCCGCTGCCGCGCCCGCGCCGTCGGCGCAAACCGCGGCCGACATCGTCACCGCGCCGCTGCCAGAGGTCGACCCGCAGGAGTCCAGCCGCAACGAACGCGCGATCGCCGAGTCGAACCGCCGCATCGCCGAGATCGTGCGCTGGGGCGAAGAAGACACCGACCGCCGCCCTGCGCAGCCGCACCGCAGCGCCAAGGGCTTCACTGAAGGCGACCGCTGGCGCTGGGCCGTGCTGGACCGCCAACGCGGCGAGTACTCCGGGGACGTCTTCTGGCGCATCGACAGCATCGCGCCCGACGGCAGCCTGCGCATCAACGACGGCGCCATCGACCTCGACGCCTCGGGCAACGCGCTCTTCGACAACCACAACCGGCAAGGAACCTGGGTGCGCTGGGAGCCGCCGCTGGACGTGGCAGCCCTGGCGGCGCTGCCGGCCGGCAGCAAGCGCGATGTCGCCGGCACGCGCACGGCCCGCGGCCCGCAGGGCAGCACCTTGCGCGCGGAACTCAGCGGCAGCGCGCGCAACGCCGGCACGGAGCGGGTGACCCTGCGCGCCGGCAGCTTCGAGGCCGTGCGCGTGGACGTCAGCGTCAGCGGCGGCTACGAACGCAGCGGCGGCGGACGCGGCTTCATGACCTGGCGCCTGACGCACTGGTACGCGCCCGGCCTGGGCCTGCCGGTGGTCTGGGAACTGGACGAACGCATGGATGGCCGCCTCGAGCGCCGCACGCGCCACGAACTGCTGGCCTTCGACGTGCAGGCATCGCCGGTCCGCATGGCCGACACGGCCCGCTGATCCGGCCACGCGCACGCCGCGCGGCGGCCTGCGCCGGCAGGCCGGTGTGAATAGTGCATCGCACGCACTGTCGTCTTCTCTTACAACCCGGTCCTGCGGTGGACAGGCCGCGGCTTGGGCCCACTTCGGCCCAAGTCGCGCCAGGCTTGATGGAGTCAACTATTGGGATGGTTTTCCCACAGATGCGGCTTGTTTCTTGCATACCCCCCGCACATCACCTGCGACGGAGCACGCCTTGACCGACAAGACCAAGAAATCCCTGTTGACCCCTTGGCTGGCTGGCGCGGCCCTGCTGGCGCTGCTGCCGCTGCAGGATGCCCGGGCCGCCTACGTGGTGGTGAAGGCCGACCCGGTGTACGGCCCCGCCTTCCCCGGCCTGGGCTGGCGTGCCAGCGGCGCGCTGTTCGTGCCCGACAGCTGCCGCACGGCGGTGGGCAGCAGCACCACCACGCTGACGATGGCCGGCGACGCGCTGTGTGCCGGCGCACTGCTGCAGGACGTGAAGATCCACTTCTACAACACGGCCGACCCCGCGACCACGATCGAGATCCTGAACGTCGGCACCTACACCGAAGACGCCTCGCCCGCCGCGGCCGGCACCGACCTGACGCAGGAACTGCTGTCCATCAGCTTCGCCGGTGGCGACGTCAGCGGCCTGGCCACCTCGCGTTCGTTCGCGGTGCTGTCGAACGACCTGCTGGCCGGCAACGGCAGCAGTTCCTTCGCGCTGGAGTTCAGCGTGCCGGGCGCACGCCTGTACAGCTACAACGCCGGCGGAACCGGCACGGGCAACGCGGTCACGTCGCAGTCGCAGGTGGAGCCCACCTACACCTTCAGCGGCTGGATCGAGGACGACGCCTACGTGCCCGAAGCCGACGAACCCGTGGTGCCCACGCCGCGCGGCGTGCCCGAGCCCGGCAGCGCGCCGCTGGCGCTGGCGGCCGTGGCGCTGGCCGCGCTGGCCGCACAGCGCCGCCGCCGCTGAAGCAGCGGCTCCGGCCGATTCAAGCCGCTGCCTGCAGCGGCAGTGGCGCGGTTTCCGGCACCTCCAGCGCCAGCAGCGCGGCGCGCACGGCGTCGTCCATCCCCCAGGCCAGGCCCTGGGCCTGCGCCTCGGCCAGCGCCCGGGCGTCCACCGCCGACGGCAGGGCCTGCACGCGGCTCTGCCAGTAGGCTTCGGCGCGCGGTGATCGCGGCAGCGCCAGCCGCTCGCGCATGTGGGTGGCGGCCGCGCTCAGCGCCACGGCCAGCGCGCCGGTGTCGGCGCTGCGGCGCACGTGCACGGCCTGCGCCCAGCGGGCGCAGCTCTCCAGGCAGCCCAGGGCCTGCTCGCGCATCTCGAAGTCGCGGAAGGCCCGCAGCGCCGCCGCCAGCCGCGGCTGCGCTGCCTGCGTGTCGCCCTCGAACAGGTCCACGCGCCCCAGACACCACTGCGCGCAAGCCTCGCCGCGCCGGTTGCCCGAGGCGCGCGACAGCCCCAGCGCGGCGTCGAGCCAGCGCCGCGCCGTGGCCGCGTCGCCGGCCTCGCAGGCCAGCGCGCCCAGTTCGTAGCCGCACTCGGCCTCGATCTCCTGCTGCCCCACCTGTTGCGCCAGCGCCAGCGCCCGCTGCAGGTGCTGCGCCGCCGGGCCGTCGTCGGCCAGGTACGCCGCGCACTGGCCCAGGTGCAGCTGGCTGATGGCCTGGCACAGCGGGTCGTCCAGCTGCTCGAAGATCTGCAGCGCCTCGAGCTCGCTGCGCCGGGCGGCTTCGGCGTCACCGCTCTGCAGCAGCGCCACGGCCAACGTCGATAACGTGGCCGCGATCTCGGCCGGGTTGTCGAGCCGGCGCACGATCTCCAGGTTGGTCTGCAGCATCTGCCGCGCCTCGGCGTGGTCGTTCTGCCCCGATGCCAGCACGGCGCCGATGTACAGCGCCCAGGCGTGGTGGCGGTCCGAGGCCTGCACGGCCGGCAGCGCCAGCGCCGCGCGCACCGCGGCGCGGCCTTCGGCGGCATAGCCGCGCAGCAGCCAGAAGTTCTGCAGCGCCATCGGCAGCTTGGCGGCGATGAAGACGTCGGCGACGCCGCTGCGCGCGGTGCGCATCGCCCCGCGCAGGTTGTCCAGCTCGGTCTCGGCGCGCTCGACCCACTGCGCCTGCTCGGCGCCTTCGAGCCCGTCGCGCACCTGCTTGGCGACGACGAAGAAGTGCTCGCAGTGGCGCGCCGCGGTGGCGTCGGCCTCGCCGCTGGCGACCAGCTTCTCGTGCGCGTAGTCGCGCAGCGTCTCCAGCATGCGGTAGCGCGTGCTGCCGTCCTCGCGCTCCTGCACCATCACCAGCGACTTCTCGACCAGCGAGCCCAGCAGGTCGAGCACGTCCAGCGCGTCCAGCGGCTCGGCGCCGCACACCTGTTCGGCCGCCTCCAGGTCGAAGCCGCCGGCGAACACCGCCAGCCGCCGCAGCAGCGTCTGCTCCTCGGGCCGCAGCAGCTCGTGCGACCAGTCCACCAGCGCGCGCAGCGTCTGCTGGCGTTCCTGCAGCACGCGGCTGCCGCCGGTGAGCAGCTTGTAGCGCTCGCCCAGGCGCTTGTTGATGTCGGCCACCGACAGCACGCGCACACGCGCCGCGGCCAGCTCCAGCGCCAGCGGGATGCCTTCCAGCCGCGCCACCAGTTCCGCCACCGCGGGCGACTCGCGTTCGTTCAGCGTGAAGGCCGGCTTGTGCGACTGCGCGCGTGCCACGAACAGCCGCACTGCGGTGGACCGCGCCAGCGCCTCGCGGCCGTCGCCCGCGGCCGGCAGCGGCAGCGGCCAGATCGGGTACAGCTGCTCGCCCGGCACCCGCAGCGCCTCGCGGCTGGAGGCCAGGATGCGCAGGCCCGGCGCCGCGCGCAGCAGCGCGTGCGCCAGTTCGGCCGCGGGCTGCACCAGGTGTTCGCAGTTGTCCAGGATCAGCAGCGTGCGCCGCTGCGCCAGGTGGGCGCCCAGGCTCTGCAGCAGCGGCCGGCCGGGTTCTTCGCGCACGCCCAGCACCTGCGCCGCCTCGGCCGCCACCAGCGCCGCGTCGCGGATCGGCGACAGGTCGACGAACCACGCGCCGTCGGGGAACTCGGCCATCGCCTCGGCCGCCACCTGCAGCGACAACCGCGTCTTGCCCAGGCCGCCCATGCCCAGCAGCGTGACCAGGCGGGCGCTGGCCAGGCGCTCGCGGATCTCGTCGAGCTCGCGCTCGCGGCCGATGAAGCTGGTGGCCTGCTGCGGCAGGTTGTTGGGGATCTCGCGCGCCGGCAGCCAGCGTTCGCCCGCGCGCACGACGCGGTAGGCCTTCTCGCCGTCGGGCGGCGGTGCAAACGCCGCGGGGTCGTCGCCGGCCTCGAACAGCTCCACCGGCGCGGCCACGCCCTTCAGCACCCAGTGGCCGTGCGACTGCAGCGTCTGCTGCGGCGGCAGGGTGTCGCCCAGCGCCGCGCGCGCCTCGGTGGTCAGCAGCGTCTGGCCGCCGCGCGCCAGCGACATCACACGCGCCGCGGTGGGCTTGGCCAGGCCGTCCACTTCCAGCGGCTTGGCGCCGCGCGCCACGTCGTCGGGCGTGTTCTCGCGCAGCAGCACCGGCCCCACGTGCAGGCCGGCGCGCGCGCGCAGCGGCACCGGCAGCGCGGCCAGCGCGCGGTGGTAGGCCTGGGCGTACTGCAGCGCGTCGGCGGCGTGCTCGAACAGCAGCAGCATGCCGTCGGTCTTGTCGATCTCGCGCCCGCGCCAGGGGGGCAGCAGGTCGCGCGCCGCGCGGTCGTGCGCCGCCCACACCGCAGCCATCGCGGTGTCGCCCAGGCGTTCGGAGAGTTGGGTGCTGTCGACCACGTCGGTCAGCAGCAGGGCGCGTTGTTCGCTCATCGGCAGGGTGATGCTCTTGTGCGCCGATTGTCGCCATTCGGCGCACAGTCGTGCATCACCAGGGGTCGAGGAAGCTGCGGCGCGGCGGCAGCGCGCGGCCGTCGGTCGAGGCCAGCACGCGCAGCAGCCAGGCGCGTGTGTCGGCGGGGTCGATCACGGCGTCGATCTCCAGGTGGCTGGCCATGTTCAGCGCCTGCCCGCGTTCCACCGCGGCGGCCAGCAGACGGTCGAACAAGGCCTGGCGCTCGACCTCGGGCGCGGCAGCGAGCTCCTTGCTGAAGCCCAGCCGCACCGCGCCTTCCAGCCCCATCGCGCCGAACTCGCCGCTGGGCCAGGCGCAGGTGGCCACCGGGGCGTGGAAGTGGCCGGCCGTGAGCGCCATCGCGCCCAGGCCGTAGCCGCGGCGCAGCACCACGCTGGCCACCGGCACGCGCAGCGCGGCGGCGGTGACGAACAGCCGCGCGGCGTGGCGCACCATCGCCGTCTTCTCGCTCTCGGGGCCGACCATGAAGCCCGGCGTGTCGACGAAGCTCAGCAGCGGCAGTCCGTGCGCGTCGGCCAGCTGCATGAAGCGCGCGAGCTTGTCGCAGGCCGGCGCGTCGAGCGCGCCGCCCAGGTGCCGCGGCTGGCTCGCCGCCACGGCCACGCTGCGCCCGCCCAGCCGTGCCAGCGCGGTGACGACGCCGGCACCGAAGCCGCGCCGCAGTTCCAGCACGCTGCCGGCGTCCATCACGGTGGCAACGATGGCGCGCGGGTCGTACAGCGCATTGCGGTTCTCGGGCAGCGCGTGGCGCAGCGACAGCGCCTCGCCGCCGGCCGCGGCGTCCAGGCCGCGCGGCGCCGTCACCAGCGCCAGGTAGTGGCGCGCGGCGACCACGGCGGCGGCCTCGTCGGCCACCAGCACGTCGATGACGCCGTTGGCCGCCTGCACCGCCGCCGGCCCCACGGCGTCGGCGTCGACGCGGCCGAGGCCGCCGCCTTCGATCATCGCCGGCCCGCCCATGCCGATGCTCGCGGACTGCGTCGCGATCACCACGTCGCAGCAGCCCAGCAGCGCCGCGTTGCCGGCGAAGCAGCGCCCGTGCACGATGCCCACCAGCGGCACCTGCCCCGACAGCGCGGCCAGCCGCGCGAAGCTCGTGCAGTCCAGCCCCGCCACGCCCAGCCAGTCGACGTCGCCCGGGCGGCCGCCGCCGCCTTCTGCGAACAGCACCAGCGGCAGCCGCTGCGCCGCAGCCAGCGCCAGCAGGCGGTCGGCCTTCGCGTGGTTGAAGACACCCTGCGTGCCGGCCAGCACGGTGTAGTCGTAGGCCATCACCGCCACCGGCCGCCCCGCCACCAGGCCGGTGCCGGTGACGAGGCCGTCGGCCGGTGTGTTGCGCTGCAAGTCATCGAGGCTGCGGCGGCTGCGCTGCGCGGCCACCGCGAGCGCGCCGTATTCGGTGAAGCTGCCGGCGTCGAGCAGGTCGTCGACGTTCTCGCGTGCACTGCGGCCGCCGGCGGCGTGGCGGCGCGCCATCGCTTCGGGCCGCGCGGCGTCGAGCGTCAACGCGTGGCGCTCCAGCACGGCCTGCAGCGCGGCACGCGGTACGGCGGGGTCGGGGGCGGAAGCCGGCGCGGCCACGCGCGCGGCGGCCGGCACGGCACCGGGCTCGAAACGCAGCAGCGGCGCGCCTTCAGGCAGCACCTCGCCCACGGCGGCGAAGACGCTGCGCACGGTGCCGGCGCAGGGCGCCTGCAGCGGCACCTCCATCTTCATGGCTTCCTGCACCAGCAGCGTCTGCCCCGCGGCCACCACCTGCCCGGCCACGACCTCGATGCCGATCACCGCGCCGTGCACCGGGGCCACCAGCACCCGCGCCGCGCCACCGTTGTTGTCTGCTGCCATCGTGCTGGTCTCCTCGGGCGCGATTGTCGCGGCGGCGCGTCGGTGGCGGCGTCGCGCGGGCGACGCGGCATCGGCGCGGCTGGCCGCGGACCGGCAAGGCGTCATACTTCGTTACCCATGCCGAGCCACCGGACATTGGCGTCATGACGCCTCCACCACCCGCAGACGTCGCGGCCTTGCCCGCGCCGACACCGGCCGAAGCCGCTGCGTGGCTGGCCGACGCGCCGGCGCCGCTGGCCTGCGTGGACGCCACCGGCCGGCTGCGCTGGGCGAACGCCGCAGGTGTGTCGCTGCTGGGGCCACTGGTGGCGGGCCGGCCGCTGGCCGATGCGCTGCAGCTGGACGCCGACGCCCGGCAGGCGCTGCAGCAGCTGCTGGCCGCAGGCGGCGACGCCGAGCTGGCCACCGGCCGTGGCGCGCTGGCCACCAGCGCGCGCGGCACCACGGGTGGCAACTGGCTGCTCTGCTTCAAGGCCGCCGCGCCGCAGCAGGCGCTGCGCGCGCGTGCCGAGCGCGCCGAGGAACTGCTCGACATGGCGCGCCAGATGGGCCGGCTCGGCGCCTGGGAACGCAACGTGCGCACGGGCGCAGGCCGCTGGGATCGCGAGATCTTCCGCATGCGCGGCGTCGTCGGCGACGGCGGCGACGCGCCCGACTTCGACACCACGCTGGACCTGACGCTCGAGGCAGACCGGTCGGGCCTGGACGCCGCGTTCAAGCAATCGCTCGCGCAGGCCGGCGACTACTCGCACCGCTACCGCGTCTTCGGCGACGACGGCCGCGTGCGCCAGCTGCACTCGCACTGGCGGGTGAAGAACGGTGCCGACGGCCACCCCGAACAGGTCATCGGGCTGCTGATGGACGACACGCAGGCCTGGGCACTCGCCCGCAGTTACGACCAGATGGTGTCGCAGCTGGCGCTGGCGGTGGACCTGGCGGGCATCGCGATCTGGCGCCACGACCTGGTGACCCAGCGCATGCACTACAACGCGCAGGCCTTCGCCGTGCTGGACATGCTGCCGCGACCCGACGGCCTGCCCATCGACGAGGTGCGGGCGCTGATCCACCCCGGCGACCTGCCTGCGGTGCTGGCCTCGGTCGAGGCGGCGCTGCAGAGCGACCGCCCGGTGGACTTCGAGGCCCGCTACCGCCGCCGCGACGGCCGCTACCGCGCGATCATGATGCGCCGTGCCGTGCAGCGCGATGCCGACGGCACGCCCGTCGCCTTCATCGGCGTGGCGCTCGACGTCACCGAACGCCAGGAGAACATCCGCCGCACCGCCGAACTCGGCCGGCGCTTCGAGCTCGCCACACGCGCCGCCGGCATCGGCTACTGGAGCCTCGAGCGCGACCAGGACCGCGCGCGCTGGAGCGACCAGCTGCGCGCCATCCACGGCCTGGCGCCCGACGCGCCGGTGCCGACCATGCGCAGGTGCGGCACGTCATCACGCACTCGCGCGTGGAGGTGGCGGCAAACGGCGACGAACAGGGGCTGCTGTTCGGCCTGGTGATCGACGCCACCGAGCGGCGCGACGTGGAACTGGCGCTGCGCCAGGCCTCCGAGCGCGCGGCGCTTGCGGCACGCGGCGTGGGCATCGGCACCTGGGAGGTGGACCTGCGGGACGGCAGCGTGTTCTGGGACGAGCAGATGTGGCGCCTGCGCGGGCGCCCGCCCCGCACGCTGGCGCCCAGCGCCGACGAGCGGCTGGAGATGGTGCTCGAAGACGACCGCGCCGCCATTGCCGACTACAACAGCAGCCTGCTCGCCCATGACGGGCCGACGAACCAGGAGTTCCGCATCGTCACGCCCGACGGCCGCGTGCGCTGGATCGCCTCGCGTTCGATGGCTGTGCGCGACGGCGACGGCCGGCTGGTGCGCCGTGTCGGCGTCAACTGGGACATCACCGACAGCCGCACGGCCGAGGCCGTGCGCCAGGAACGCGAGATCGCGCAGCGCGAGAGCCAGGCCAAGAGCAAGTTCCTGGCGCGCATGAGCCACGAGCTGCGCACGCCGCTGAACGCCGTGCTGGGTTTCGCGCAGCTGCTGCTGGCCGAGGACGCCGGCGTCGACGCCGCGGCCGAGAGCCGGCGGCGCCGGCTCGAGCACATCCGCGGCGCCGGCGAGCACCTGCTGGAACTGATCAACGACGTGCTCGACCTGTCCAGCCTGGAAGGCGGGGAGATGAAGATCGCGCTGCAGCCGGTGCCGCTGCTGCCGCTGCTGACCGAGACGCTGCCGCTGCTGGAGCCGCTGCTGCGCGAGCGCGGCGTGCAGCTGGAGACGGGCACGCTGGAAGGCGTGCCGCTGGCCGACGCGACGCGGCTGCGCCAGATCCTGCTGAACCTGATCGGCAACGCCATCAAATACAACCGCGACGGCGGGCGCGTGCGGGTGGACGCACTGCGCCGCGGCACGCAGGTGCTGGTGCGCGTGGCCGACACCGGCCGCGGCATGACCGACCTGCAGATGCGCCACCTGTTCGAGCCCTTCAACCGGCTCGGCCTGGAACACGAAGGCATCCAGGGCACCGGCATCGGGCTGGCCATCGTGAAGGCGCTGGTCGAGCGCATGGGCGGCTCGGTCCACGTGGACAGCACGCTGGGCGTGGGCAGCAGCTTCGAGCTGCGCCTGTCCGACGCCTCGGGCCAGGCGCCGCGGACACCGCAGCCGCCGCGCAGCAGCCGCCCGGTGCCGCTGGCCGACGGCGAGCAGGGCCGGCCACGCGGCACGCTGCTCTACATCGAGGACAACCCGGTCAATGCGCTGATCATCTCCGAGCTGATCAGCCGCCGGCCCGACCTGCAGCTGCACATCGCCGTCGACGGCCTGAGCGGTGTCGAACGCGCGCTCGAACTGCGGCCCGACCTGGTGCTGCTGGACATGCAGCTGCCCGACATCGACGGCCACGAGGTGCTGCGCCGCCTGCGCGGCACGCCTGCCACGGCGGCGATCCCGGTGATCGCGCTGTCGGCCAACGCGATGCCCGACGACATCGACCGCGCGCTGCGCGCCGGCATGTCCGACTACTGGACCAAGCCGCTGGACTTCCGCGCCTTCATGGCCTCGATCGAGTCCATGTTCGGGCCCGGCCCCGGAGCCGGAACCGGACCCGGGCCCGCCTGAGGCCGCGCCCCGGCCGGGGCGCGCGCCCTCAGGCCGGCGCGTCCTCGAGCAGCCCGCGCTTGTCCAGCAGCGGCTGCACCGTGGGCGCGCGGCCACGGAAGGCGGCGAAGGCCGCGCCCGGCTCGAGGCTGTTGCCGGCGCCGTAGATGTAGCGCTTCAGTGCCGCCGCCACCTGTGGGTCGAAGGGGTTGCCGGCTTCGCGGAAGGCGCCGTAGCCGTCGGCGTCCAGCACCTCGGCCCACAGGTACACGTAGTAGCCGGCGGCGTAGCCCGAGCTGGAGAACAGGTGCTGGAAGTGCACCAGCCGGTGGTTCAAGCCCACGCCGGGCGGCATGCCGTGGCGCTGCAGCACCTCGGCCTCGAAGGCGCACAGGTCGGCCGGTGGCTCGGCGTCGGGCAGCGCATGCACCGCCATGTCGACGATGGCGCTGGCCGTGTAGCGCACGGTCTCGTAGCCCTGGTTGAAGCGCCGCGCGGCCTGCATGCGGCGCATCAGTTCGTCGGGGATCGGGGCTCCGGTCTGCCAATGGCGCGCGTGTTTCTTCAGCACCTCGGGCTCGGTGATCCAGTGCTCGAACAGCTGCGACGGCAGCTCGACGAAGTCACGCAGCACCTGCGTGCCCGACAGCCGCTCGTAGGTCACGTCCGACAGCAGCCCGTGCAGGCCGTGGCCGAACTCGTGGAACAGCGTGCGCGCGTCGTCCAGCGACAGCAGCGTCGGCGCGCCAGGTGCGCCCTTGGCGAAGTTGTTGTTGTTCAGGATCACCGGGGCGCTGAAGCCGCCGTTGCGGCTTTGCCAGCGCAGCGAGTTCATCCAGGCGCCGCTGCGCTTGGTCGAACGTGCGAAGTTGTCCTGCAGGAACACGCCCACCAGCCCGCCGTCGGCGCCGGTCACCTCGTAGGCCTTCACGTCGGGGTGGTAGACCGGCAGGTCGGCACGCGGCATGAAGCGCAGACCGAACAGGCGCTGCGCGCAGTCGAACGCGGCCTGCACGACGTTGTCGAGCAGGAAGTACGGCTTCACCTCGGCGTCGTCGAGCGCGTAGCGCTGCTGGCGCACCTTCTCGGCCCAGAAGCGCCAGTCCCAGGACTCGATCGTGCCGGTGGCACCCTCGGCCGCCATCACCTCTTCCAGCGCTGCGCGCTCGCGCTGCACCGCCTTCAGCGCGCGCGGCCAGACTTCGTCGAGCAGGCGTTGCACGCTGGCGTGGTTGCCTGCCATCGTGTCGGTCAGCGCGTAGTCGGCATAACTGGCGTGGCCGTGCAGCCGCGCCTGCTCGTTGCGCAGGCGCAGGATCTGCCGTGCCACGTCGCGGTTGTCGTGTTCGCCCGCGTGCTCGCCGCGGCTGGTCCAGGCGCGCCAGGCCTGCTCGCGCAGGTCGCGCCGCGCCGAGAACGTCAGGAAGGGCACGACCAGCGAACGCGACAGCGTGATCACGTGGCCGTTGTCGGCGTCCAGGCCGCGCTCGGCGGCGGCCTGGCGCGCGGCGGCACGCACGAAGTCGGGCAGCCCGGCCAGTTCGTCCTCGGTGCGCAGCACCATCTGGAAGGCCGATTCGTCGTGCAGCACGTTCTGCGCGAAGCGCGTGGTGAGCGCCGCCAGCTCCTGCATCACCTCGGCGTAGCGCCGCTGGGCTGCGGGCTCCAGGCGCGCCCCGGCGCGCACGAAGTCCAGGTGCACCCGCTCCAGCAGCCGCAGCTGCTCGGGCGACAGGCCCAGCGCGGCGCGGTCGCGGTGCAGCGCGTCGACCCGCGCGTACAGCGCCATGTCCATGTAGGTGGAGCTGTTGTGGGCCGCCAGCGGCGCCGCCATCGCACGCTGCACGGCCTGCAGCTCGGCGCTGGTCTCCGACGCCGTGAGGGCATAGAAGACCGTGGCGATGCGGCCGAGCAGCCGGCCGCTGCGGTCGAAGGCCGCGAGCGTGTTGTCGAAGTCCGGCGCCGCGGCCTGGGCGGCGATGGCCCGCAGCTCGTCGCGGTGCTGCTGCATCGCGGCCTCGAAGGCGGGGGCGAAGTGCGCGGGGCGGATGTCGGCAAAGGGCGGCAGGCCGTGCGGCGCGGTCCAGTCCTGCAGCAGGGTGTTGGTGCTGTGGTGCATGGCGGTCGCGGCCTCACTCTCCACGCTTGATGGCGATCTCGTCGTCTTCGCGGTAGCGGCGCTCGGCGCAGTCGCTCTGCCAGGACTCGCGGTCGGCGTTGACGGCGTTGACGCGCGCGGTCAGGTCGCCGTTGCGCTGGTTCCAGCTGGCCACGCGCGCCTCCAGCGCCTTGGCCTTCTCGTTGTAGGCCGCCACGGCGTCGTTGGAGGTGGCCTCGATGCGCACGCGCTCGGCTTCCAGCTCGGCCTGCTGCTTCTGCAGCTCGCCGCGCTCGCGGTCCAGGTTGCGGCGCTCGCGTTCGCGGCGCACGCCTTCCATCTCCTCGACCTTGGCGGCGCGTTCGTTCCACTGCGCCACGCGGGCAGCGTAGTCCTTGTACTTGGCGTTGATGCCGGCCACGGCCTCGCGCGCGCCATCGATGCGCGTGCGCTCGGTCTTCAGCGCTTCCTGGTCGGCGACCAGCTTGTCCTTCTCGGCATCGAGCGGGCCGCGCTCGGCCTCGACCTGGGTGCGGCGCGCCACCAGCGCTTCCTGGTTCTTCATGCAGGCGCGCAGTTCGTCGCGGCTGAGGACCTTGCCGCTGCCGGAGCCTCCGCCCAGCGAGAGCGTCTTGCCCGCCGCGGCGGCGGGGGCGGGCTTGGCCGCGGGCTTGGGCTGCTGGCTGGTCTGCGCATGGGCCACGGTGATGGCCAGGGCAGACGCGAGGAACACGGCCGTGGTACGGCCGGTTGCAACGAAGCGGGTCATGGAACGGTCCTCGTCTAGGGGGTGGCCGGCCGCGCCGGCGAAGCCTGCCATCATGCCACCGGCCCGATGCCCCCCGGGGCAGCTGCGGAACAGGGCCTCGGGCGCGCTGCACGCGTGCAGCCGGGGTGCTGTGGCACAGTGCGCGGCTCGGCCGAACGGCCCGCCCCCACCACCCATGGCCCTCAAATCCACCGTCTACAAGGCCGCGCTGCAGATCGCCGACATGGACCGCGCGCTCTATGCCGACCATGCGCTCACGGTCGCGCTGCACCCCTCGGAAACCGAGGAACGCATGATGGTGCGGCTGCTGGCCTTCGCACTGCAGGTCGCACCCGACGACCACCGCGGCCAGCTGCAGTTCGCGCGCGGCCTGTCGGACACCGACGAACCCGACCTGTGGCAGCACGACCTCACCGGGCAGCTGGTGCACTGGATCGACGTCGGCCAGGTCGACGACCGCCGCCTCGTCAAGGCCAGCGGGCGCGCCGAACGCGTCACGCTGTATGCCTACGCCAGCAGCGTGCCGGTGTGGTGGGCCGGCATCGAGAACAAGCTGACGCGGCTGCGCAATCTGCGGGTGTGGCAGCTGCCCGCGGCGCAAAGCCAGGAGCTCGCGACGCTGGCGCAGCGCTCGATGCAGCTGCAGGTGACGGTGCAGGACGGCAACGTCTGGGTCGGCAACGACGAGCGCAGTGTCGAGATCACGCCCGTGCTGCTGTACGGCACCGAACCGGTCCGCAAATGAACGCCATGCATCCCGATCCGCAGACCCCGCAAGACAACGACCCCTGGCTCTGGCTCGAAGACGTGCTGGGCGAACGCGCGCTGGCCTGGGTGCGCGCGCGCAACGCCGAGAGCGAAGCCGTGCTGCAGGCCACGCCGCGCTTTGCCGAGACGCGCGAAGCCATCCGCGAGGTGCTGGACTCGCGCGCGCAGATTCCCTACGTGGTGCGGCGCGGCCCGCACTTCTACAACTTCTGGCGCGACGCGCAGCACCCGCGCGGCCTGTGGCGGCGCTGCACGCCGGGCGACTACCGCCAGGCCGAACCGGCCTGGGAAACGGTGCTCGACATCGACGCGCTGGCCGCGGCCGAAGGCGAGAACTGGGTCTGGGCCGGTGCACAGGCCTTCGGGCCGGCGTACCGGCGCGCGCTGGTCTCTCTGTCGCGCGGCGGCGCCGACGCCAGCGTGGTGCGCGAATTCGATCTGGTGGACAAGCGCTTCGTCGACGGCGGCTTCGCGCTGCCCGAGGCGAAGTGCTCGGTGGAATGGCTGGACGCCGACACGCTGTTCGTCGCCACCGACTTCGGCGTCGGCTCGCTGACCGACTCGGGCTATCCGCGCGTCGTCAAGCGCTGGCAACGCGGCACGCCGCTGGCCGCGGCCGAGACGGTGTTCGAAGGCGAGGCGGGCGACGTGCGCGCCCATGTGCAGGTCGACCGCACACCGGGCTTCGAGCACACGGTCTTCGTGCGCGCCACCGACTTCTACAACAACCGGCTGTGGCTGCTGCAGGGCACGCAGCTGGTGGAACTGGACAAGCCCAGCGACGCGACGCTGTTCTTCTGGCGCGCGCACGTGCTGATCGAACTGCGCAGCGACTGGACCGTGGCCGCCACGACCTGGCCGCGCGGCAGCCTGCTGGTGGCCGACGCCGCGGCCTACCTGCGCGGCGAGCGTGCGCTGCAGGCGCTGTTCACGCCCACCGCCACAGCGTCGCTCGCGGGCCTCACGGCCACGCGCAGCAGCCTGCTGCTGAACGTGCTGGACAACGTGGCCAGCCGGCTGGAGACGCGCACGCCGGGCCCCGCGGGCTGGCAGGCCGCGACGCTGGACGCACCGCATCCGGGCACGCTGTCGGTGACGGCGCTGCACGACGAACTGCTGGGCGACGACGACCCGCTGGCCGAGCATTTCCTGCTGAACTACACCGACTTCCTGACGCCCGACGCGCTGCTGCTGGGCCGGCTGGGGCACCCCGGGCTGGAACGCCTGAAGTCGCGCCCGACCTTCTTCGACGCCAGCGGCTGCCGCGTCGAGCAGCGCTTCGCGACCAGCGCCGACGGCACGCGCGTGCCCTACTTCGTGGTCTGGCCCGCCGGCGCGCGCGCCGATGGCCGCAACCCCACGCTGCTGTACGGCTACGGCGGCTTCGAGGTGCCGCTGCAGCCCGGCTACAGCGGCACCACCGGCCGCGCCTGGCTGGCGCGCGGCGGCGTCTACGTGCTGGCCAACCTGCGCGGCGGCGGCGAGTTCGGCCCCGGCTGGCACCAGGCCGCGGTGCGCGAGCACAAGCAGCGCAGCTACGACGACTTCGCCGCGGTGGCCGAAGACCTGGTGCGCAGCGGCGTGACGCAGCCACACAAGCTGGCCATCGAAGGCGGCAGCAACGGCGGCCTGCTGGTCGGCGCGGTGATGCTGCAGCGGCCCGAGCTGTTCAAGGCCGTGGTCTGCATGGTGCCTCTGCTGGACATGCGGCGCTACCACCGGCTGCTGGCGGGTGCTTCGTGGATGGCCGAGTACGGCAACCCCGACGACCCTGCCGACTGGGCCTTCATCGGCCGCTACAGCCCCTACCAGAACGTGCGCGCCGACCGGAAGCTGCCGGCCGTGCTGTTCACCACCTCCACGCGCGACGACCGCGTGCACCCCGGCCACGCGCGCAAGATGGCCGCGCGCATGCTGGAGCAGGGCCACCAGGTGCTCTACTGGGAGAACCTGGAAGGCGGCCACGGCGGCGCGGCCGACAACGCCCAGCGTGCGCAGATGATGGCGCTGGAGAACAGCTTCCTGTGGCTGCAGCTCGGCTGACCTGGATCGACGAGCCCGGCACGCCGCTGCCGCCGGCCAGCCAGGCGCTCGGGCCCGACACCGAGGCGCCCGGCCTGGTGGCGGCCGGCGGCGAAGTGACGACGGCGCGGCTGGAAGAAGCCTACAGGCTCGGCATCTTTCCCTGGTACAGCACGGGCCAGCCGGTGCTGTGGTGGAGCCTGGACCCGCGCATGGTGCTGCCGGTGGCCGAGTTCCGGCTGTCGCCATCGCTGAAGAAGACGCTGCGCCGCTTCCTGCGCACGCCGGGCTGCGCCGTGCGCATCGACAGCGCGTTCGAGGCCGTCATCGCCGCCTGCGCCGGCACGCCGCGCGCAGGCCAGGACGGCACCTGGATCGTGCCCGAGATGCAGGCCGCGTACACGGCCTGGCACCGGGCCGGGCGCGCGCACAGCGTCGAGACCTGGATCGACGGCCAGCTCGTGGGCGGCCTGTACGGCGTGGGCATCGGCCGCATGTTCTACGGCGAGTCGATGTTCGCGCACCGCACCGACGCCTCGAAGATCGCGCTGTGCGCGCTGGTGTGTTTCGCGCGCAGCCACGGCATCGCGCTCATCGACTGTCAGCAGAACACGCAGCACCTGGCGTCGTTCGGCGCGCGCGAGATCCCGCGCGCCGAGTTCGTGGCCCATGTGGCGCGGGCCACGGCCGAGCCCGACATCGGCGATTGGACCTATGATGCGGCGATGTGGTCGCAGCTGCTGTCCGGCTGACGGCCACGTCTCAGGGGCGACTCGCGCGTGACGCATCCGAAAGAGCTTCCTCTCTCGTCGCTGCAGTTCTATGCCACGGCACCGTACCCGTGCAGCTACCTGCCGGGCCAGCAGGCGCGCTCGCAGGTCGCCACGCCCAGCCACCTGATCCACGCCGACGCCTATTCGGGCCTGGTGGCCAACGGCTTCCGGCGCAGCGGCATGTTCACCTACCGGCCCTACTGCGACGGCTGCCGCGCCTGCGTGCCGCTGCGCGTGCCGGTGGCCACGTTCGAGCCCACGCGCAGCCAGCGCCGTGCCTGGAAGGCGCACGGCACGCTGAAGGCCCGCGTGCTGCGGCTGTGCTTCGTGCCCGAGCACTACCAGCTCTACCTGCGCTACCAGAGCGGCCGCCACGCCGGCGGCGGCATGGACCACGACAGCGTCGACCAGTACACGCAGTTCCTGCTGCAGAGCCGCGTCAACTCGCGCCTGGTCGAGTTCCGCGAAGCCGCCGCCGACGGCAGTGCCGGCGCGCTGAAGATGGTCAGCATCCTCGACGTGCTGAACGACGGCATCTCGGCCGTCTACACCTTCTACGAGCCCGAGCCGCACACCAGCTACGGCACCTACAGCGTGCTGTGGCAGATCGAGCAGACGCGGCAGCTCAAGCTGCCGCACGTCTACCTGGGCTACTGGATCGCGCAGAGCCCGAAGATGGCCTACAAGACCCAGTTCGGCCCGTACCAGGTGCTGCTCGACGGGCAGTGGCAGGCGCCGCCTGCGCCCCCCCGGCCAGACCCGCCCGCTCAGCCGGCGTAGCCTGCGCAGCGCCAGCGCTCGCCGTCGGCCGCAGCCTCGCCGTCGGCCTGCAGCTTCAGCAGGTGCGCCAGCAGCGAGCGCCGGGCCACCGGGTGCAGCGCCGGCGGCACGTCGGCATAGGCCAGCAGCACCAGGTCGTCCAGGCTGCCCGCACCGGCCTCGTGCAGCGCGTCGCGCACACGCGCCTCGCGCCTGAGCCGGTGCGCGATGAGTGCGCGCAGCACCGCGTGCGGCTGGTCGACCAGGAAGCCATGGCCCGGCGCCAGCCAGTCCAGGTCCTCGTCGAGCAAGGCGCGCAGTGCGCGCAGGTAGGCCGCCATGTCGCCGTCGGGCGGGTTGATCACGACGGTGGAGCCCTGCATCACATGGTCGCCGGTGAAGAGCGTCTTCTCTTCTTCCAGCAGGTAGCACAGGTGGTTCGAGGCATGGCCGGGCGTGTGCAGCACACGCAGCGTGACGCCGGGTGCGAGCGCGATGCGCTCGCCGTGCTGCGGCTCGCGCTGCGGCGCGAAACTCTCGTCCTGCCACTGCGGGTGCGCCGCCACCTGCCCCCACACCGGCGCGCCGGTGGCCAGCGCCAGCGCGGCGGCACCCGGCGAGTGGTCGCGGTGCGTGTGCGTGACCAGGATGCGCGTGATGCGCCCCTGCACCGCGGCCACCGCGTCCAGCAGTGCCTGCTGGTGCACGGCGAGGTCGGGGCCGGGGTCGATGACGGCCCAGTGGTCGCCGGCACCGACCAGATAGCTGTTGGTGCCGGGACCGGTCATCACGCCCGGGTTGGGCGCGGTGACGCGCAGCACGCGGGGCGACAGCCGCACCGCGCGGCCGGCGGCGATGTCGCTGCAGACATCGCCGCGGCCGGTGGGGTCGAGGCGGCCGATCTCGGCGTACGGCAGTTCGTCGGGCAGCACGACCACGCGTTCGCCGTGGCGCGAGCGGCCCACGCGCGGCATCGTCAGCGGGATGTGCTGCCGCGCCTGTGCCTCGGCCAGCGCGTCGGCCGCGCGCTCGAAGCGGCCCAGGTCCTGCAGCGTGCGCCGCGTCACCGGCAGCAGCTTCAGCGCCCGTTCGGACGACAGCGCCTCGGCCGGCGTCAGCCACATCAGCTCCACCGCTTCGCCGTAGTCGGCCTCGGCGTGCTGGCCGGCAGGCGCCAGGGCCGCGAAGAAGCGCGTGTCGAAGCGCTTGGGCGTGCCCGGCGGCGTGAGCCAGTGGCTGTGGTACGCCAGGCCCTGCAGGTTCCAGCGCACGCCGAGCGCCTGCGCGAAGTCGGCCGCACCGGCTTCCCCGCGCTGCAGGCGGTCGCGCCAGGGCGCAGCCTGCGCCGCGTCGACGGGCGCGTCCAGCAGCAGCAGGCCCACTTCCTCGAAGCACTCGCGCAGCGCGGCGATGGCGTAGTCGAGCGCGCCTTCGGCCATGCCGAAGCGCTGCGCCAGCGTCGCGTCGTCCCAGCCCACGGCGTGCGCGTGGGCAAGGCGGTCGCGCGGGTCGAGCACGCCGCCCGGGAACACGCAGGCGCCGCTGCGCTGGTCGCCGTCGCGTTCGGCGCGGCGCAGCATCAGCACTTCCATGCCCTCGGCGCCGTCACGCAGCAGGATCAGCGATGCCGCGGCGCGCGCGTCGGGCGGGATGCGGTAGCCGTCGGGCGCGTGACTCATCGTGCCGCCCCTGCTGCGCGCAGCGCCGCAATGGCCGCGGCGTCGAAGCCGGCCTCGGCCAGCACGGCGTCGGTGTGCTGGCCCAGCGTGGGGGCGGAGCGCGGCGGCGCCGGCCGGCTGCGGTCGAAGCGCGGCGCCGGGCCCGGCTGCACCACGCCGTCGAGCGTGACGAAGGCTTCGCGCTCGCGCGCGTGGCGGTGCAGCGGGGCCTCGTCCATCGACAGCACCGGCGCGAAGCACGCGTCGCTGCCTTCCAGCGCCGCGCACCAGTCGTCGCGGCTGCGCGTGGCGATGATGGCGGCGATGGCGCTGCGCATCTCGGGCCACAGGCGGCGGTCGTACTGGCGCTGCACGAAGCGCGCGTCCAGGCCGATGCGCGTGGCCAGCTCGGCGAAGAACTTGGGCTCCAGCGCGGCCAGCGCCACGTGGCGGCCGTCGCTGGTGGCGTAGGTGTCGTAGAACGGCGCGCCGCCGTCGAGCAGGTTCTCGCCGCGCGGCGCGCCCCAGCTGCCGCCGGCATGCAGGCCGTAGAAGATGGACATCAGCGAGGCCGCGCCGTCCACCATCGCGGCGTCGACCACCTGGCCGCGGCCCGAGCGCTGGCGCTCGTACAGCGCGGCCATCACGCCGAAGGCCAGGTACAGCGCGCCGCCGCCGTAGTCGCCCACCAGGTTCAGCGGCGGCACCGGCTTGCCACCGGCCGGGCCGATGGCGTGCAGCGCGCCCGTGAGCGCGATGTAGTTCAGGTCGTGGCCGGCGGCCTGCGCCAGCGGGCCGGTCTGGCCGAAGCCGGTCATGCGGCCGTAGACGAGGCCGGCGTTGCGCACGTGGCAGTCGGCCGGTCCCAGGCCCAGGCGCTCGGCGACACCCGGCCGCCAGCCTTCGATCAGCACGTCGGCGCCGGCGATCAGCTGCAATGCGGCGTCGCGCCCGGCGGGCTGCTTCAGGTCCAGCGCCACCGAGCGCCGGTTGCGTGCGTTGACGTCGTGCTGCGGCGCCATCGCGACACCCAGGCCGCTGGCCTCGGTGCGGTCGATGCGCACGACATCGGCGCCCAGGTCGGCCAGCAGCATCGCGCACATCGGGCCGGGCCCGATGCTGGCGAGTTCGATCACGCGCAATCCGTGCAGAGGTCCCATCGGCCACACCGTCGTTGAGCAACGCACGAGTGTGCCTGAGGGCGCCGCTGCGCCGCCATCGGTCGTTCCCGACCCGCGAGGGGCCCGGCCCGGGGTACACCTGGATTCGGGCGCGGGTCCGCCCACCCTAGACTCGCCGCCATGCTGCACCGCCTGCGCCCCGCCCTTTCGCTGCTGGCCACCGGCCTGCTGTGCCACTCCGCGCTGCACGCGGCCTCGCCGGCCCCGGTGGCCGCGCCCCACGGCATGGTCGTCACCGCCCAGCACCTGGCCACGAAGGTCGGCGTCGACGTGCTGAAGGCCGGCGGCAACGCCATCGACGCGGCGGTGGCCGTGGGCTATGCGCTGGCCGTCGTCTACCCCGCCGCGGGCAACCTGGGCGGCGGTGGCTTCATGACGCTGCAGATGGCCGACGGCCGCCGCAGCTTCATCGACTTCCGCGAGACCGCGCCGCTGGCCGCGCGCCCCGACATGTACCTGGGGCCCGACGGCCAGCCCGTGCCCGGCCTCAGCCGCCGCGGCCACCTGGCCGTGGCCGTGCCCGGCACGGTGGCGGGGCTGGAGATGGCGCGCAGCAAGTACGGCACGCTGTCGCCGCTGCTGCTGCTGTCGCCGGCGATCCGCCTGGCCGACGAAGGCTTCGTGCTCGAGCAGGGCGACGCCGACATGTTTGCCAGCGCCAGCGACGACCTGCGCCGCGACCCGGCGTCGGCGGCCGTGTTCCTGCCGCAGGGCGAGCCGCTGGCCGCCGGCGCGCGGCTGGTGCAGAAGGACCTGGCACAGACGCTGCGCCGCATCGCCGAGCACGGCACGGGCGGCTTCTACCGCGGCCCCGTGGGCACCGCGCTGGTGGACAGCAGCAAGACCGGCGGCGGCATCCTGCAGGCGGCCGACCTGGAACGCTACGCCGCGCGAGAACTGCGCCCGGTGGAATGCGACTACCGCGGCTGGCGCATCGTCTCGGCGCCGCCACCCAGCGCCGGCGGCGTGGTGCTGTGCCAGATGCTGAACGTGCTGGAAGGCTACCCGCTGGCCGACTGGGGCTGGCGCGCCGCGAAGGCCGTGCACGTGCAGATCGAGGCCATGCGCCACGCCTACGTCGACCGCAACCACGCGCTCGGCGACCCCGACTTCGTCACCAACCCCATCGTGCAGCTGACCAGCAAGGAGTACGCGGCGCAGATCCGTGCTGCGATCGACCCGGCGCGCGCGGGCGACGCGCGCACGGTGCGCCCGGGCGTGGCGCCGCACCCGGCCTGGCACGAGGGCAGCAACACCACGCACTACAGCATCGTCGACCGCCACGGCAACGCGGCATCCGTCACCTACACGCTCAACGACTGGTTCGGCGCGCGCGTGATGGCGCCCGGCACCGGCGTGCTGCTGAACAACGAGATGGACGACTTCACGACCGCACCTGGCGTGCCCAACCTGTACGGGCTGGTGCAGGGCCGCGCCAACGCCATCGCGCCGGGCAAGCGGCCGCTGTCGTCGATGAGCCCCACCATCGTGCTGCGCGACGGACAGGTCGCGATGGTGCTGGGCACGCCCGGCGGCAGCCGCATCATCACGACGCTGCTGCACACGCTGGTCAACGTCATCGACCACGGCATGACGATCCAGGAGGCGGTGGACGCGCCGCGCTTCCACCAGCAGTGGCTGCCCGAGGCCACGAACCTGGAGCCCTTCGCGCTCAGCCCCGACACACGCGACATCCTGCTCGGCATGGGCCACCAGTTCGCGCCGGCCCAGCCGGCCAACCACGTGGCCGCGATCCTGGTGGGCGCGCCGTCGGTCGGCGGCAAGCCGGTGGGCAGCAACCGCCTGTACGGCGCCAACGACCCGCGCCGCGGCACCGGCCTGGCGCTCGGTCACTGAGGTGGCACGGCTCCCCGCGCCGGCCCGGTGCGCCGGTCCCGGGTACGATTCGGGTTGTCCCTGAGTCGTCCCCGTCACCTCCCGACACCCCCAAGCGATGAGCGCCTTCAACGAAGAACGCGTGCTGAGCGTCCACCACTGGACCGACCGGCTGTTCACCTTCACCACCACGCGCGACCCGTCGCTGCGCTTCTCCAACGGCCACTTCACGATGATCGGCCTGCGCGTCAACGGCAAGCCGCTGCTGCGCGCCTACAGCATCGTGAGCCCGAACTACGAGGAGCACCTCGAGTTCCTCAGCATCAAGGTGCCCGACGGCCCGCTCACCAGCCGGCTGCAGCACATCCAGGTCGGCGACACCGTCATCGTCGGCAAGAAGCCCACCGGCACGCTGGTGGCCGACTACCTGCTGCCGGGCAAGCGCCTGTACCTGCTGTCCACCGGCACCGGGCTGGCGCCGTTCATGAGCATCATCCGCGACCCCGAGGTCTACGAGCGCTTCGAGCACATCGTGCTGGTGCACGGCGTGCGCGAGGTCGACGAACTGGCCTACCACGACCTCATCACCAAGACGCTGCCCGAGCACGAGTTCCTGGGCGAGATGGTCAAGGACAAGCTGCTGTACTACCCCACGGTGACGCGCCAGGCCTACCGCAACACCGGCCGCATCACCGACGCCATCGGCACCGGCAGGCTGTTCGAGGACCTGGACCTGCCCAGCCTGGACCCCATCCACGACCGCGTGATGATCTGCGGCAGCCCGGCGATGCTGCGCGACCTGAAGCACATGCTGGAAGGCCGCGGCTTCAAGGAAGGCAACACCTCGACGCCGGGCGACTTCGTCATCGAACGCGCCTTCGCGGAACAGTGATGCGCAGCGCCGCCGCCTGGCTGACCCTGGCCGCTGCCGCCGTGCTCGCCGGCTGCAGCACCGGACCGCAGGGCGATGCGGTGGTCGTGCGCAGCAGCAACAGCACCACCTGGGCCACCAGCGAGAGCATGGCCGCCGCGGCCGCCGCCGAGGCGCGGGCGCAGGCGGCGCGCGACGCCGCGCGCGCAGCAGCGGCCGCGCGGTCCACGCTGCCGGCCTCGGCTGCCGAGCCGCGCCGGGCCGGTGTCGAGACCGGCCCCGGCCCGGTGGTGCCAGGCACGATGACCAACGCCGCAGCGTTGCCGCCGCGGCAGGCCGAGGTCGAGCGCGTCGTCTACTTCGACTTCGACCGCACCGAGATCAAGGACGAGTACCAGGGCATGCTCGACCGCCGCGCCCGCGCGCTGCTGGCGGCGCCGCAGGCCGGCGTGGTGGTCGAAGGCCATGCCGACGAACGCGGCGGCCGTGAATACAACCTCGCGCTGGGACAGAAGCGCGCCGAGGCCGTGGTGCGCGCGCTGGCGCTGCTGGGCGTGCCGCCCGATCGCATGGAAGCCGTGAGCTTCGGCGACACGCGGCCCGCGGTGCAGGGCCAGGGCGAGCAGGCCTGGTCGCAGAACCGCCGCGCCGAGCTGAAAGACCGCTGAAGCGCCGCCCGCGCCTGCCCATGCTTGCCGCCACGCCACTGATCGACGCCGACCACCCTGCGGTGGCCGCCTTCGCCGCCCGCCATGCGCAGGGCGACGACACCCGCACCCGTGCCGTGGCCCTGTACCGCGCGGTGCGCGACGGCTTCCGCTACGACCCCTACCGCATCGACCTCTCGCCGCAGGGCATGCGCGCCAGCAGCGTGCTCGCTGCTGGCTACGGCTGGTGCGTGCCCAAGGCCGCGCTGCTGACGGCCGCCGCGCGCGCCGCGGGCATCCCGGCGCGCATCGGCTTCGCCGACGTGCGCAACCACCTCAGCACCGAGCGCATGCGCCAGGTGATGCAGACCGACCTGTTCGTCTGGCACGGCTACAGCGAGCTGCTGATCGACGGCGCCTGGGTCAAGGCCACGCCGGCCTTCAACATCGAGCTGTGCGACCGCTTCGGGCTGCTGCCGCTGGAATTCGACGGCCGCAGCGATTCGCTCTACCACCCCTTCGACCGCGCAGGCCACCGCCACATGGAATACGTGCACCAGCGCGGCAGCTTCGACGAACTGCCGCTGCAAGAACTGGCCGCCGACTTCGCACGCATCTACCCCGGCCTGGCCACGGCCGCCGGCGCCGATTTCGCGGCCGACGTCGCCCGCGAGACGGGCGCGGCACGATGACCTCGATCAGCACACCGGTGCCGGCCGGCTTCGTGCCGCTGGACAGCATGGGCGGCTTCATCGGCGCCAACGGCCCGCTGTACCTGCGCCACGAAGGCGCGCTGGTGCAACTGGGCTTCCGCGTCGAGGCCCGCCACACCAACCCGCTGGGCATCTGCCATGGCGGCATGATGGCGACGTTCTGCGACATGCTGCTGCCGCTGTCGGCCCACCGCAAGAGCGCCGAGATCGGCCACCGCTTCCTGCCCACCATCAGCCTGCAGGTCGACTACCTGGCGGCATCGCCGCTGGGCGCCTGGGTGCAGGGCGAAGCCGAGGTGCTGCGCCACACGCGCAGCCTGGTCTTCATGCAGGGCCTGGTGACGGCCGACGACACGCCGGTGGCGCGCGTCAGCGGCATCTTCAAGATCAGCTCGACCACGCTGCCGCGGCGCTGACCCGCCGGGCGCGGGAACCCGCGACGCGGCCCGCGGCTCCAAGCGCGCATGCCTGACGCCAACACCTCCACGTCATCGATGCCGCTGCCGCGCCGCGCCTGGCTGGCCGGCGCAGCCGGCCTCTGCGCCGCCACCACCTGGCCCGCGCTGGCCCAGGGCGATGCCGGCGTGCTGACACGCGCCATCCCGTCCAGCGGCGAACACCTGCCGCTGGTGGGGCTGGGCAGCTGGATCACCTTCAACGTCGGCCGCGACGACCGCGCGCTCGCCAACTGCACCGAGGTCGTGCGCGCGTTCTTCGCCGCCGGCGGCAGGCTCATCGACAGCTCGCCGATGTACGGCTCGTCGCAGCCCACCATCGGCCACGCGCTGGCGCGGCTGCAGCACCCGCGCGCGCTGTTCTCGGCCGAGAAGGTGTGGGTCGGCGACGGCGCGCGCGGCGCGGCGCAGATGGAGGCCTCGCGCGCCTTCTGGGGCGTGCCGCGCTTCGACCTGATGCAGGTGCACAACCTGCTGGCCTGGCGCGAGCACCTGCCGCGGCTGCTGGAGATGAAGGCCGCGGGCCGGCTGCGCTACGTGGGCATCTCCACGTCCGAAGGGCGGCGCCATGCCGAGCTGGAGTAGATCCTGCGCAGCCAGCCGATCGACTTCGTGCAGCTCAGCTACAACCCGCTCGACCGCGAAGCCGAACAGCGCCTGCTGCCGCTGGCGCAGGAGCGCGGCGTCGCGGTGCTGGTGAACCGCCCGTTCCGCGAAGGCGCTCTGCTGCAGGCGCTGCAGCGCCACCGACTGCCGGGCTGGGCCGCCGAGCTGGGCTGCGACGGCTGGGCGCAGGCGGTGCTGAAGTACACCGTGGCGCACCCGGCCGTGACCTGCGCGATCCCGGCCACGCGCCAGGTGGCGCACGTGCGGCAGAACCTGGGCGCGGCGCGCGGCCCGCTGCCCGACGCCACGCTGCGCGCGCGCATCGCGGCCGACATCGCGGCGCTGTGAGCCCGACGCCCCAGCCGATGGCCGAGGGGCCGGCATGACAGAGTGGTGGACCTACCGGCCGTCGGACTTCCTGATGTTCGCGCCGGCCACCTACTGGCGCCTGTTCGAGCTGCACAACGCGGCGCTGTGGCCGCTGCAGCCGGCACTCGGCCTGGCACTGGCAGCCGTGGCCTGGTGGGGCTGGCGCCGCACGGCACCGCTGGGGGCCGGGGCCTGGGGCGCGGTGTGCGCGGCCGCGGCGCTGGCCTGGGCCGGCGTGGGCTGGGGCTTCCTCCTGCAGCGCTATGCCGAGATCAACTGGGCGGCGCAGGGCGCTGCCTGGGCCTTCGCAGTGCAGGCAGCCGGCCTGCTGGCGCTGGCGTGCTGGGCCGGCACGGGCCGCGCGCGGCTGGTACCCGCGGCGCCCGGCGGGCGGCGCCGCCTGGGCCTGGCGCTGCTGCTGGACGCCGTGCTGCTGCACCCACTGCTGGCACCGCTGCAGGGGCGGCCGTGGGCGCAGGCCGAGCTGGTGGCACTGACCCCCGACCCGACGGCCATCGCCACGCTGGGCCTGCTGCTGTGCACGGGCAGCCCACAGCGCGGCGTGCGCCGGGCGCTGGCGGCGCTGCGGGTGCTGCCCTGGGCCTGGTGCGCGGCCAGCGCCGCGACGCTGGCGACGATGGGTTCGGCGCAGGCACTGGTGCCGACCGCGGTGCTGGTGGCCGTGACGGCGGTGGCGGCAGCATCGGCGCTGCGCGGCAGGCGGCATATGGCACATTCCCGCTCGACAACAACACCCCACGGAGACTGAGGATGATCCTGCACCGCCTGCACCGCCTGCTCGCCGGCATCGCCGCGCTGGCCTTCACCACGCTGACCGCGGCGCAGGCCGTGGCCCAGGAGCTGCCGAAGAAGATCACCATCGTCGTCGGCTTCGCCGCCGGTGGCGCCGCCGACCACGCGGCGCGGGTGGTCGCCAAGCGGCTGGGCGAGAACATCGGTGCCACGGTCGTCATCGACAACAAGGCCGGCGCCGGCGGCAACATCGCGCACCAGCAGGTGGCGCAGGCCGAGCCCGACGGCTCGGTGATCCTGCTCGGCTCGGTCGGCCCGCTGGCGATCGCGCCGCACATGATGAAGCTGGGCTTCGACCCCAAGAAGGACCTGGCCCCGCTGACGATGGGCATGAACTTCCCCAACGTGCTGGTGGTGCCGCCGACGCTGGGCGTGAAGTCGCTGCCCGAGTTGATCGCGCTGGCGAAGAAGCAGCCGGGCGTGCTGAACTACGGCTCCACCGGCGCCGGCTCGGCCTCGCACCTGGCGGGCGAACTGTTCAACGGCCGCGCCGGCGTGGACATCGTGCACATCCCGTTCAAGGGCGGCGCGCCGGCCGTGAACGAGCTGCTGGCCGGCCGGCTCAGCGTGTACTTCGCCACCATGTCCACGGCCGGGCCGCACATCACGTCGGGCAAGCTGGTGCCGCTGGCCACCACGGGCCTGACGCGCGCGCCGTTCCTGCCCAACCTGCCCACGGTGGCCGAGGTGCTGCCCGGCTTCACGGCCACCAACTGGTACGCCTTCATCGCGCCCGGCCGGACCCCGGCGCCGCTGCTCGACAAGCTGAACCAGGAACTGGTGAAGGCGCTGAAGGCCCCCGAGGTGCACGACGAGCTCACGCGCGCCGGCCTGCTGCCCGCGCCGGGCACGCGCGAGGAGCTCGCGAAGTACATCGAAGCCGAGTCGCGCACCTGGGGCCAGGTGATCGCCGAACGCAAGATCACGGCGAACTGAGCGGCAGCAACCGGCCCATGCCTGCACCGTCTGCCGTTCCCCACCTGGCCGCCGGCGTCGAGACCTGCCACTGGGGCCACTTCGACGCCACGCTGCCCCCGGTGCTGCGCGTGGCCAGCGGCCAGCGCTTCACGGTCGCCACCGTCAGCGGCGGCCCGCCGGTGCTGCCGCCGCCGGGCTTCCACGTGCCGCCCGAGCTGCTGGACATCCACGCCCGGCTGCCGATGGTGATGCCCGGCCACATCCTCACCGGCCCGGTGGCGGTGGACGGCGCCCAGCCCGGCGACACGCTGGAGGTGCGCATCATCGACGTGCAGCTGCGCCAGGACTGGGGCTACAACGTGATCCGGCCGCTGGCGGGCACGCTGCCCGACGACTTCCACGCGCACCGGCACCTGAACATCCCGCTGGACCGCACGCGGCAGGTCGCGCGCCTGCCGTGGGGCCTGGACCTGCCGCTGCACCCGTTCTTCGGCGTGATGGGCGTGGCGCCGCCGCCGGCCTGGGGCCGCATCAGCACCATCCAGCCGCGCGCCCACGGCGGCAACCTCGACAACAAGGAGCTCGGCCCCGGCAGCAGCCTGTACCTGCCGGTGCACGCGCCGGGTGCGCTGTTCTCCTGCGGCGACGGCCACGGCGCGCAGGGCGACGGCGAGGTCTGCGTCACCGCCATCGAGACCGCGTTGCTGGGCACCTTCGAGCTGGTGCTGCACCCGCGCGGCACGGGCCCGGCGCTGGCGTTCCCGCGCGGCGAGACGCCCACGCACTGGATCACGATGGGCACCGACCCCGACCTGGACCGCTGCATGGAGATGGCGCTGCGCGACATGATCGTGCTGCTCGGCGAAAAGGCCGGCCTCGGCCGCGAGGACGCCTACACGCTGTGCAGCCTGGCGGTGGACTTCCGCATCACGCAGACGGTGAACGGGCACAAGGGCGTGCACGGCATGCTGCCCAAGAGCCTGATCCGGCTCTGATCCAGCGCTGACCGCAGGCCGGGCAGCGCTCAGTCGGTATCAGTCCGCCGCGGCTTCGACCGCGGCACGCTCAGGCCGGCGCAGGCAGAGGGACTGCCGGCGCGCCTGCCAGCAGTTGCTCCAACAGTTCGATGCGGTGCCGGTGCAGCGTCGTGATGGCGTAGAAGTTCTCCTGCAGCCCGCCCGCGTGCCCCACCGTCACCAGCACGCCGGCGCGCAGCTCGTCCTGCACCACCACCTCGGGCAGCACGGTCAGCCAGCCGCTGTCGCGGGCCACCAGGCGCAGCATCGCCATGTCGTCGACCTCGGCACGCAGCCGCGGCACGACGCCGGCCGCCGCGCACAGCGCGTCGAACTGCGCGCGCAGCGCATGGCGCGGGCCCGGCAGCGCGAGCTCCAGCCCCTGCAAGTCTTCGGGCAGGCGCAGCGTGCGCCCGCGCCAGACGGCCGCCGGCCCCACCAGCGCGATCGCCTGGCTGCCCAGGAAGCGGCAGTGCAGCGGCCGGTCAGGGTCGGGCGGTACGGCGTCGTTGGCCAGCACCACGTCCAGCTGGTGCTGCAGCAGGCGGCGCAGCAGGTCGTCGAGCAGGCCCGATTCGAGCGACAGCGACACCGCCGGGTCGACCAGCAGCGGGCGCAGCCAGTTTTCCTGGTAGTTGCGCGACAGCGTCGCCACACTGCCCACGCGCAGCCGCAGCAGGCCGGCGCTGCGGCCCTCCAGCCGGCCCAGCAGTTCTTGGCCGAGGCCGAAGATGTTCTCGGCGTAGGCCAGCACCAGCTGGCCGGTGTCGGTCAGCACCAGGCGGCGGCCGGTGCGCTGGAACAGCGGGTCGCCCAGCCGGTCCTCGAGCTGGCGGATCTGGCTCGACAGCGCCGACTGCGACACGTGCAGCGCCTCGGCCACGCGCGTGAGATGCCCTTCCTTGGCCACACGCCAGAAGTAGAAGAGGTGGTGGAAGTTCAGCTGTTCGAGTTGCATCGTTCTATTTTGACGATTGATCGGATCTGATCAAAGTATTTTACGGAACCACCGTCGGTGGGCACCATGCGCGGCCGGTTGCAGCCTGCCCTTCGCCAGCCCCCCCCACGGAGTCCCGTCCATGTCCTCAGCCCCCGCCCTGCTGTCCGCCGCCGCTCTGCTGCCCGCGCTGCTGATGCTGCTGGCCGTGCCGCACCGCCGCGGCCCCTCGGCAGTGCCGGCCTGGGGCCGCTTCCGGGTGCTGGCCGCGGCCGCGCTGGCGGCCACGCTGGCCAGCCTGGGCCTGCAGCTGGCGGCCACGCCGCCAGCGGCGCTGCCGCCGGGGCTGGGCGTGTCGCTCACCGGCGCCTGGGTGGCGCTGCTGGTGCAGTTGCTGGGCACGGTGATCGGCGTGTTTTCGTCGCGCTACCTGCAAGGCGAGCCGGGCCAGGCGCGCTACGTGGCGGCTTTCGCCGGCGTGCTGGCCGCGGTGCACCTGCTGCTGCTGGCCGATCACTGGCTGGTTCTGATCGCGGCCTGGGCCGCGGTGGGCCTGGTGCTGCAGCACCTGCTGTGCTTCTACCCCGACCGCCCGTTTGCGCTGCTGGCCGCGCACAAAAAGCGCCTGGCCGACCGCGCAGCAGACGCGCTGCTGGTGGCCGCGGCGGCGCTGGCGTGGAACGAGGTCGGCTCGGGCGCGCTGCCGGCGCTGTGGCAGCACCTGGAAGCCGGCCCGCCGTCGGCCGCGCTGCAGGCCAGCGCCGTGTGCCTGGCGCTGGCGGTGGTGCTGCGCACCGCCCTGCTGCCGGTGCACGGCTGGCTGATCCAGGTGATGGAAGCACCGACGCCGGTGTCGGCGCTGCTGCACGCCGGCGTGGTCAACCTCGGCGGTTTCGTGCTGGTGCGCTTCGCGCCGCTGCTCGAGGCCGCCCCCGCGGCACGCTGGCTGCTGGTCGGCGTGGGCCTGGCGACGGCGCTGCTGGCCGGGCTGGTGATGCTCACGCGCGTCAGCATCAAGGTGCGGCTGGCCTGGTCCACCGTGGCGCAGATGGGCTTCATGGTGCTGGAGTGCGGCCTCGGCCTGTACACGTTGGCGCTGCTGCACCTGCTGGGCCATTCGCTGTACAAGGCGCACGCGTTCCTGGCGGCATCGAGCGCGGTGGAACAGACCCGCGTGCGCAGCATGCGGGCCACGCCCTGCACGACGGCGCCGTCGGTCATCAGCCTGGTGGTCGCGCCGGCCGCGGTGGCCGCGCTGCTGCTGGCGGTGGCGGCGACCGCCCCCGGCGCAGCCTGGCCCTGGTGGTGGAGCGGCGTGCTCGCGCTGGCCTGGGCGCCGCTGCTGTGGCTGGCGCCGGCGGCCACGGCCGACGCACCGGGCTCAGCGCGGCGCCTGCTGGCGGGCGCCGCGATGGTGGTGGCGCTGGCCGCGGCCGCACTGGCCGGCCACGCGCTGCCCTTCGGCACGACCGACCGGCCCGACGACGCCGCCGGCATCGCGGCCCTGGCCGGCATGGCGGTGCTCTACGGCTGCCTGGCGCTGCTGCAGGCGCGCCCGCAGGCGCTGGCCACCTGGCGCCGCTGGAGCTACGCCGGCTTCTACGTCGACGAATACGCCACCCGCGCCGCGCTGCGGCTGTGGCCGACGCGCTGGACGCCGGCCAGCCGCGCCTGACCGGCCACGGCGCCACTCCACGCACACCACCCCGACCGCCCCCGACGGAGCCCACCCGATGCAGACCCTGCTGAACGCCCCTGCCGCGCCCGCCACCGCGCACATGCCCCCGCCGACGCCGCCCGACACGGCTGCGCTGCAGCGCCGCATCGACGCAGCCTGCGCACGTGCCTGCGGCGCCATCGCGCCGGCCTGGCCGCTGGACCGCGCGATCGCGGTCAATCCGCACTGGGAACGCATCGGCCGCCCGCTGCGCAGCGTCGCGGCGCGCATGGCCGTGCTGGGCGACATCCAGGTCTTCCCGCCGCGCCCGCAGCTGCGCACGGCCTGGGCCAGCGGCCGCATCGTGGCCGCCGACCTGGCCGAGGCGCTGGTCCAGCTGCCGGCCGCACGGGCCGCCGGGCTGGACGCCGCACGGGCCGTCGCCGCGCTCGACGAGGCGCCGGCGCTGCCGCGCCTGCCGCTGCTGATCGACGTGCTCGACGACGATCCGCAAGGCCAGGCGAGACTCTCGTGGCGGCAGGCCGTCACGCACCAGGTCAGCCAGGTCTGCGCCGCCTACTTCGACGCGCACCAGGCCGACTGGCAGCCCGAACGCAGCGGCGGCCTCTACGCCTTCTGGCGCGACACGCTGACGCACGACCACGGCATCGGCACGCTGATGGGCCTGCCCGACATCGCACGTGGCCTGTCCGCATTGCCCGCCACGCGCGCCGACGCCGAACGCTGGGTGCTGCAACGCCTGGGCCTGCCCGAGGAGACCTGGGCCGACTACCTGGAAGCGGTGCTGCTCTCGGTGAACGGCTGGGCCTCGTGGTGCGCCTACCTCGGCTGGGAAGCGCGGCTGCAGGGCGGCAGCGACCACCACCTGCGCGACCTGCTGGCGATCCGCCTGGCCTGGGGCGCGATCCTGCTGGAGTGCCGCGACGACACCGCGACGCAGCGCGCCTTCGCGGCGTTGCAGGTCACGTGGGAACGCGCCGAGGCGCTGCTGGAGCAGGCCGAGCAGGCGCTGCTGGTCGACGAAGCCTGGCAACTCGCGTTCGAGATCGGCTACCAGCGCGGCCTGGCGCGGCGGCTGGCGGCCGTCGGCCCGGTACCGGCGGCCGACCCCGTCACCGACTCCGCGTCCACGGCGGCACCCGAGGTGCAGGCCGCGTTCTGCATCGACGTGCGCAGCGAGCCGCTGCGCCGCGCGCTCGAAGCCGCCTGGCCGGCCGTGCAGACGGTGGGCTTCGCCGGCTTCTTCGGCCTGCCGGTGGCCTACACGCCGCTGGCGACAGCAGCGCGGCGACCGCAGCTGCCGGGGCTGCTGGCGCCGGCGCTGGAGGTGACCGAGCGCGTGGCGCCGTCGGCGGCCGACCTCGGCCCGCAGGGCGACGCGCTGCAGGCGCCCGCGCGCCAGGCGCGGCTGCGCAGCTTCGCGCGGGCCGGCCAGTGGGACGCCGGGAGCCGCTGGCCAAACGCCGCGTATGCCTTCGTCGAAGCCGTCGGCGCCGGCTACCTGGGCCGGCTCGCGCAGTGGCTGCGGCCCGCGCCTACGCCGCGCCGCTCGGTCGACCAGGCCGGCCTGGCGCCGCGCTACCGCCCGGTGTGCCGGCCGCTGCTGGCGGGGCTGGACCTCACCGCTCGCGTGGACCTGGCGGCGCGCGTGCTGCACGCGATGGGCCTGGACCGCGGCCTGGCGCCGCTGGTGCTGCTGGTGGGCCACGGCAGCCAGAGCGCGAACAACGCGCAGGCTGCCGCGCTCGACTGCGGTGCCTGCTGCGGCCAGACAGGCGAGGTCAACGCGCGCGTGCTGGCGCAGCTGCTGAACACGCCAGCGGTGCAGGACGGCCTGCGCGGGCGCGGCATCGCGGTGCCTGCGGGCACGGCCTTCGTCGCCGCGCTGCACAACACCACCACCGACGAGATCGAAAGCTTCGACCTCGACCTGCTGGACCCTGCCGCGCGCGCACGCTGGTCGCGGCTGCAGGCGGCGTTTGCCCAGGCCAGCGACCAGGTGCGGCGTATGCGTGCCGGCACGCTGGGCCTGGACGCGCGCGCGCCGCACGTGGCGCTTCTGGAGCAGCTGCGCCGCCGCGCCAACGACGGCGCGCAGACGCGGCCCGAATGGGGGCTGGCCGGCAACGCGGCCTTCCTGATCGCGCCGCGGGCACGCAGCCGCGGCGCGGTGCTCGACGGCCGTGCCTTCCTGCACGATTACGACGCCGCCAACGACCCCGACGGCAGCGTGCTGGAACTGCTGATGACGGCGCCGATGCTGGTGACGCACTGGATCAACTGGCAGTACCACGCCTCCACCTGCGATCCGCAGCGCCTGGGCAGCGGCAACAAGCTGCTGCACAACGTGGTGGGCGGCCGCATCGGCGTGTTCGAAGGCAACGGCGGCGACCTGCGCATCGGCCTGGCCCGGCAGTCGCTGCACGACGGCACGCGCTGGCTGCATGAGCCGCTGCGGCTGACGGTGGCGATCGACGCACCGGCCGCGGCCATCGAGCGCGTGATCGCCCGCCACGCCGCCGTGCAGCAGTTGCTCGACCACGGCTGGCTGCACCTGTGGCGCTGGGCCGACGACGGCGGCTTCAGCCGCTACGCGCAGGGCCGCTGGCTGGCGGTGGCAGGCGCGGACGCCACCAACTGAAAGCGGACAAGAAAAAAGCACCAGGCATTGCTGCCTGGTGCTTCATCGTCTTGGTGGGCGGTGCAGGGTTCGAACCTGCGACCCCTGCCGTGTGAAGGCAGTGCTCTACCGCTGAGCTAACCGCCCGGGATTTGGGTCTGGTGCGCAGTGCGCTTCCCGGAAGCCCATGATTATGCCACGGTTTGGCGCCAGATGGTCTTGCCGCCGCTGGCCTTGTCGAGTTCGGCCAACATCGCCTCGTGCGCCGCGACTTCTTCCGCACTCGCGCTGAGCACAGGCAGCGCGAAGGCCGACAGGTCCACGGCGGCCACCTGCACCTGCTGTCGGCCTTCATCACTGGCATCGATGACCAGGCTGTCCTGGCCGCGCGTGAGGCGGATGTAGACCTCAGCCAGCAGCCCCGCGTCGAGCAGTGCGCCGTGCAGCGAGCGGTTGCTGTTGTCGACCTCGAGCCGCTTGCACAGCGCGTCGAGCGAGTTCGCCTTGCCGGGGAACATCTCACGCGCCATCAACAGGCTGTCGGTGATCTCGGCCACGTGCTCGGTGAGCTTGCCGCGACCCAGGCGCGCCAGTTCGGCGTTCAGGAAACCGACGTCGAACGCCGCGTTGTGGATGATGATCTCGGCGCCCTGCAGGTAGGCCAGCAGTTCGTCGGCGATGCTCGCGAACAGCGGCTTGTCGGCCAGGAACTCGTCGGTCAGGCCGTGCACGCGCACCGCGTCGGGGTGGCTGCTGCGCTCGGGGTTCAGGTAGAAGTGCAGGTTGTTGCCGGTGAGCCGCCGGTTCACCATCTCGATGCAGCCGACCTCGATGATGCGGTCGCCGCTGTCGGCCGACAGGCCGGTGGTCTCGGTGTCGAGGAAGAGTTGTCGCATCGCCATCACGCGCTCCTGGCTGCACCCGCGGCGGTGCTGCGCCCGGCCCACCACCACCACAGCGCGCCGCCGGCGATCATCGGCACGCACAGCCACTGGCCCATGCTCATGCCCAGCGCCAGCGGGCCCAGGAAGCTGTCGGGCTCGCGGAAGAACTCGGCGACGAAGCGGAACACGCCGTAGCCGAACACGAAGGCCGCGGCCACCCGCCCCGGCGCATGCTGGCGGCGGCCGTACAGCCACAGCAGCACGAACAGCAGCAGCCCTTCCAGCGCGAACTGGTACAGCTGCGACGGGTGGCGCGCAAAGGCCTGGCCGCTCTGCGGGAACACCATCGCCCAGGGCAGCGACGGGTCGGCGGCGCGGCCCCAAAGTTCGCCATTGATGAAGTTGCCGATGCGGCCCGAAGCCAGGCCGGTGGGCACGCAGGGCGCCACCAGGTCCATCACCTGCAGCATCGGCCGCCCGCGCAGCCGCGCGAACAGCACCAGCGCCACCGCCACGCCCAGCAGGCCGCCGTGGAACGACATGCCGCCCTTCCACACCTGCAGGATCTCCAGCGGGTTGGCCAGGTACTGCTCGGGCTTGTAGAAGAGCGCATAGCCGATGCGACCGCCCAGCACCACGCCGACGACGCCGAAGAACAGCAGGTCTTCCACGTCCTTGCGCGACCAGCCGGCGTCGGCGAACCACGGCAGGCGCGCGCGCCGCGCCGCCAGGAACAGGAACAGGCCGAAGGCCACCAGGTAGGTCAGGCCGTACCAGTGGATCTGCACCGGGCCGAGCGACAGCGCGACCGGGTCGAATTGGGGATGCACGAGCATCAGCGGGCCGCCTTGCGCGAAGGCGTCGAAGATCTGGGAGCCGGGGATTGTCGCTGCTCGGCCGCTGCCCCGTGTGCTGCAACGTATGCAGCAAAGCGCTGCACCACCGGCGGCGCCGGCTCGCGCCAGACCAGGCTGGTCTCGCAGTGCAGCGGCGTGCCGGCCAGCGGCCGGTAGACCACGCCCGGCCGCTGCAGCTGCATCAGCGCCGCCGGCACCCAGGCCAGGCCGATGCCGGCCGACACCAGGTTGACGATGGTCTGCATCTGGATCGCCTCTTGCGCGATCTGCGGCGTCACGCCCTGCGCCCGGTAGTGGCCGACGACGGCGTCGAACAGCGACGGCGCGATGGCGCGCGGAAAGATCACCAGAGGCTCGGCCGCGATGCGCTCGAAGCGCAGGCTGCGCTGCGCCGCCGCCGGGTGCGCCTCGGGCAGCGCCAGCACCAGCGGCTCGCGCAGCGCGCGCCACGCGGCCAGGCCCGGCGGCGCCGCGCCTTCGGCGTGCAGCACGAAGCCGGCGTCGATCTCGCCGGCAGCGAAGGCGTCCAGTTGCACGTCGAGCGTTGCCTCGCGCAGCTCCAGCGCCACCGCCGGCTGCGCGGCGCGGAAGCCCTGCAGCCAGCCCGGCAGCGGCCCGTAGGCGATGCTGGAGACGAAGGCCAGCCGCAGCCGGCCGCTGCGGCCCGCGGCCGCGGCCTGCGCCTGGCGCGGCAGGTCGTCGGCGTCCTGCAGCAGCCGGCGCACCACCGGCAGCAGCGCAGCACCGGCCGGCGCCAGCGCCACGCTGCGCTGGCTGCGCAGGAACAGCGGCGCGTCCAGCCGGCGCTCCAGCGCCTGGATGGCCATGGTCAGCGGCGGCTGCGTCATGTGCAGCCGCTGCGCGGCACGGCCGAAGTGCAGTTCCTCGGCCACGGCGACGAACTGGCGCAGCGCACGCAGGTCGATCATCGATTCGCTCCGCAGATCAATCCAGGCCCGCCAATATATTGGACTGCAGGCACGGCGGTGGCGATACTTGCAGGCTGCACCTTGCCAGGAGACCCGCCATGAGCTTCAACCGCCGTTCCAGGAACATCACCGAAGGCGTCGCGCGCGCGCCCAACCGCTCGATGTACTACGCGATGGGCTACACCGAAGGCGACTTCGGCAAGCCGATGGTCGGCGTCGCCAACGGGCACAGCACCATCACGCCCTGCAACTCGGGCCTGCAGAAGCTGGCCGACGCCGCAGTGGAAGGCCTGCGCGAGGCCGGCGCAAACCCGCAGATCTTCGGCACGCCCACCATCAGCGACGGCATGGCGATGGGCACCGAAGGCATGAAGTACAGCCTGGTCTCGCGCGAGGTCATCGCCGACTGCGTGGAGACCTGCGTCGGCGGCCAGTGGATGGACGGCGTGGTCGTCATCGGCGGCTGCGACAAGAACATGCCCGGCGGCATGATCGGCATGCTGCGCGCCAACGTGCCCGCCATCTACGTCTACGGCGGCACCATCCTGCCCGGCCGCTACAAGGGGCAGGACCTCAACATCGTCAGCGTCTTCGAGGCCGTGGGGCAGTTCAGCGCCGGCAAGATGAGCGAGGAAGACTTCTGCGAGATCGAGCGCCGCGCCATCCCCGGCAGCGGCAGCTGCGGCGGCATGTACACCGCCAACACCATGAGCAGCGCCTTCGAGGCGCTGGGCATGAGCCTGCCGTTCGCCAGCACCATGGCCAACGTCGAGGACCCGATCGTCGCGCACACCAAGGAAGCCGCTCGCGTGCTGGTGGAAGCCGTGAAGGCCGACCTGAAGCCGCGCGACATCGTCACGAAGAAGAGCATCGAGAACGCGGTGGCCGTGATCATGGCCACCGGCGGCAGCACGAACGCGGTGCTGCACTTCCTGGCCATCGCGCACGCCGCCGGCGTCGACTGGAGCATCGACGACTTCGAGCGCGTGCGCCGCCGCACGCCCGTGCTGTGCGACCTGAAGCCCAGCGGCCGCTACCTCGCGGTGGACCTGCACCGCGCCGGCGGCATCCCGGCGGTGATGAAGGTGCTGCTCGACGCCGGCTTGCTGCACGGCGACTGCATCACCATCACCGGCAAGACGGTGGCGGAGAACCTGGCGGAACAACCGCCGCTGCGCGCCGACCAGGACGTGATCCGTCCGATCGCCGACCCGATGTACGCCGAAGGCCACCTGGCCATCCTGAAGGGCAACCTCAGCCCCGAGGGCTGCGTGGCCAAGATCACGGGCCTGAAGAACCCCGTCATCACCGGCCCGGCACGGGTGTTCGACGACGAGCAGAGCGCGCTGGCCGCCATCATGGCCGGCAAGATCGTCGCCGGCGACGTGATGGTGCTGCGCTACCTGGGCCCCAAGGGCGGCCCGGGCATGCCGGAGATGCTGGCGCCCACCGGCGCGCTGATCGGCCAGGGCCTGGGCGAGAGCGTGGGCCTGATCACCGACGGCCGCTTCTCGGGTGGCACCTGGGGCATGGTGGTGGGCCACGTCGCGCCCGAGGCCTACGCCGGCGGCCTGATCGCGCTGGTGCACGAAGGCGACAGCATCACCATCGACGCCCACCAGCTGCTGCTGCAGCTGCACGTGGACGACGCCGAGATCGCGCGCCGCCGCGCACAGTGGCAGCAGCCGGCCCCGCGCTACACCCGCGGCGTGCTGGCGAAGTTCGCGAAGAACGCCAACAGCGCCAGCCGCGGCGCCGTGCTCGACGGCGAGTGAACCCCGCCGCGGGCCCCGGCTACAAGCGGGGTTCGCGGCGCGGCGCGCCTTCGTCGGCAGGGCTGGCCGGGGCCGCCGGCGGCTTGGCACGCGCCGCGGTGTCGCGGATGACCTTCACGCGGCGTTCGCGGCGCACGTTCAGGCCCAGCGCTTCCATGTCGCGCTGGCGGCGCGCCACCTTGCGCGCTTCCATCTTGTCGATGGCGCGGCGCTGCGTCATGCCGGTGGCATCGGAGAACGCCCACCACACGGCCGCCAGCCCGAACGGCAGCAGCACCCAGCCCCAGTGCCAGTTCGACACGGGCTCGACGCCGGCCAGGTACAGCGCGCCCAGCAGCACGCCTACGATCAGAAACCACATCTTGGTCACCCCTCGGGGTCATGGCGCTACCATGCGGGCACCCACTGTAGCCCAAGCGCCGCCCCGCATGAGACCGTCTGCCGTCCTGCTGTGCACTGCTGCCGCCCTGGGCAGCGCGCTGTTGCCGGCGCCTGCCTCGGCCAGCCCCGAGCTGGCACAGGCGCGCCTGTGCGTGGCCTGCCACGGCGTCAGCGAGAAGAAAATCGGCCCGTCGTACCAGGCGATCGCCGCGCGCTACGCCGGCCAGCCCGACGCGGTGGCCCGCATGGCCGAGAAGATCCGCCGCGGCAGCAGCGGTGCCTGGGGCGCGGTGCCGATGCCGGCCAACCCCAAGGTCACCCAGGAAGAAGCGCGCCAACTGGCCGCGTGGCTGCTGGCGCAGAAGAAGTAGCGCCAGCGGTCTGTCAGACCCAGCCGGCCTGCAGCGCCACCTGCCACAGGCCCAGCGCCGCCAGCGGCCCGTCGCCCACCCCCGCCATGCGACCCCACTGCGCACAGGCCAGCCGGTAGCGTTCGCACAAGGCCGGCTCGCCCACCAGCACCAGCGGCGCGGCGGCGTCGCAGGCCGGCAGCGCCGCAGCCAGCTCGGCACCGATCAGCAGGCCCGAGAGGTAGTCGGCCAGGCCGGTGGCCGGCAGTTCGCCGAACAGGCCCAGCGTGCGCACGCTGAACAGCAGCCGGCCCAGGTCGGCGCCGGCGGCGGCCCGCGCCGCGTCGACACCGCGCACGAACGCTGCCGCATCGAAGCCCGCGGCAGGCGCCATCAGCCGTCCCAGCACCGAGTGCTCCCGCAGCAGGGCGAACTGCTCGCCCGTCATGCGGGTGTCGAAGTGCTGCAGCCGGCCCTGCCGCAGCTGCACCCACTTGCTGTGCGTGCCCGGCAGCACCACGGTGGCCGCTGCCCCCAGCGCCGGCTGCGTGGCCAGCAGGCCGAGCAGCTGCGTCTCTTCGCCGCGCATCACGTCGGGCAGGCCGTCGGCGCCGCGGCTGCGCACACCGGGCACGATGTGCACCGGCACACCGCCGCCCGCATCCACCACCGTCAGCTGCCGGTGCAGCGTGTGCAGCGGCAGCGGGCACGCGGCATAGGCGGCCTCGCGCCAGCCGTGGGCGCTGCCCACCATGCCGCAGGCCAGCACCGGCAGTCCCGGCCCGCCTTGCCGCAGCCAGTCGCCGGCCAGGCCCTGCAGTGCCGCTTCGAAGGCCGCTGCGCCACCATGCAGGCGCGAGGCGCCGTCGTCGCTGGACCGCTGCTCCAGCACCGCGCCGCCCGCGCCCATGCGGAAGGCCCGCAGCTGGCTGCTGCCCCAGTCGAGAGCGATCAGGCGCGTGGTCATTGCGTCAGGAGATGCGTGTCACCGCAGCGCGTCACGGTAGGCTGCGACGAAGGCCGCCGCGTGAGCGGCCGTGGTCTCGGGCGCCTGGCCCGGTCGGTAGAGCTCGCTGCCCAGGCCGGCCCCGGTGCAGCCGGCGCGCAGGTAGTCGGCGAGGTTGGCGGGGCTGACACCCCCCACCGCCAGCAAGGGCAGCTCGGACGGCAGCACGGCGCGCAGCGCCTTCACGTGCCCCGGCCCCAGCGAGGCGGCCGGAAAGATCTTCACGCCCATGGCCCCGGCACGCCAGGCGGCGAACACCTCGCTCGGCGTCATCGCGCCCGGCAGTGCCACCAGCCCGCGCGCCACGCTGTCGGCCACCAGCGCCACGTCGACGTGCGGCGACACTGCCAGCCGGCCACCGGCTGCCTGCAGCGCGTCCAGATGCTGGGCCGTCAGCACGGTGCCCGCGCCCACCAGCGCCTGCGGCGCCAGCTGCACGATGGCACGCACGCTGTCGGCCCAGCCGGGCGAATTGGTCGGCACCTCGATGGCGTCAAAGCCGGCGTCGAGCAGCGCACGCGCGTGCGCTGCCGCCTCCGCGGGCGTGATGCCGCGCAGGATGGCCACCAGCGGCAGCGCCGTGGGCCAGCCCATCGGTGCGCCGGCCGGGCTCAGTTCGCCTGCCCCAGCTGCTCCAGGATCGCCGGGTTCTCCAGCGTGCTGGTGTCCTGCGTGATCGCCTCGCCCTTGGCGATGCTGCGCAGCAGCCGGCGCATGATCTTGCCGCTGCGGGTCTTGGGCAGGTTGTCGCCGAAGCGGATGTCCTTGGGCTTGGCGATCGGGCCGATCTCCTTGGCCACCCAGTTGCGCAGCTCGTTGGCGAGCTTCTTCGCCTCGTCACCGGTGGGGCGCGGGCGCTTGAGCACCACGAAGGCGCAGATGGCCTCACCGGTGGTGTCGTCGGGGCGGCCGACCACGGCAGCTTCGGCCACCAACTCGGTGTGGCTGACCAGCGCCGACTCGATCTCCATCGTGCCCATGCGGTGGCCGCTGACGTTCAGCACGTCGTCGATGCGGCCGGTGATGGTGAAGTAGCCGGTCTTCGCGTCGCGGATCGCGCCGTCGCCCGCCAGGTAGTACTTGCCCTGGAAGTCGGCCGGGTAGTAGCTCTTCTTGAAGCGCTCGGGGTCGCCCCAGATCGTGCGGATCATGCTCGGCCACGGCTTCTTCACGACCAGGATGCCGCCCTGCCCGTTCGGCACGTCCTTGCCGGTCTCGTCGACGATCGCGGCCATGATGCCCGGGAAGGGTAGCGTGCACGAGCCCGGCACCAGCGTCGTGGCGCCCGGCAACGGCGTGATCATGTGGCCGCCCGTCTCGGTCTGCCAGAAGGTGTCGACGATGGGGCAGCGGCCGCCGCCCACGTGCTTGTGGTACCACTCCCAAGCCGCCGGGTTGATGGGCTCGCCCACCGAACCCAGGATGCGCAGCGACGACAGGTCGTAGCGCTTCGGGTGCACGGCCTCGTTGCCCTCGGCGGCCTTGATCAGGCTGCGGATGGCGGTGGGCGCGGTGTAGAAGATGCTGACCTTGTGGTCCTGGATCATCTTCCAGAAGCGGCCGGCGTCGGGGAACGTGGGCACGCCCTCGAACACGATCTCGGTGCCGCCCAGCGCCAGCGGGCCGTAGGTGATGTAGGTGTGGCCGGTGACCCAGCCGATGTCGGCGGTGCACCAGAACACGTCGTCGGGCTTCAGGTCGAAGGTCCACTTGGTGGTCAGCGCCGCATGCAGCAGGTAGCCGCCCGTGCTGTGCTGCACGCCCTTGGGCTTGCCGGTGGAACCGCTGGTGTACAGCAGGAACAGCGGGTGCTCGGCGCCCACCCACTCGGGCTCGCAGGTGCTGGCCTGGCCGGCCAGCAGGTCGGTGAGCCAGCGGTCGCGGCCGGCGGTCATCGCGATGGCGCCGCCGGTGCGCTGGTGCACGACAACGTTCTTCACGCTGTCGCAGCCGCCCAGCGCCAGTGCCTCGTCGACGATGCTCTTCAGCGGCAGCGCCTTGCCGCCGCGCTGCTGCTGGTCGGCGGTGATCACGGCCACGGCGCCGGTGTCCTCGATGCGGTCGCGCAGGCTCTGCGCGCTGAAGCCGCCGAACACCACCGAGTGCGTGGCGCCGATGCGGGCGCAGGCCTGCATGGCGGCCACGCCTTCGACGCCCATCGACATGTAGATGACGACGCGGTCGCCCTTCTGGATGCCCAGCGACCGCAGGCCATTGGCCATCTGGCACACCAGGGCCAGCAGTTCGCTGTAGCTGACGCGCCGGACCTCGCCGCCGTCGGCTTCGAAGATGATGGCGGTCTTGTCGCCCAGGCCGCGCTCGACGTTGCGGTCCAGGCAGTTGTAGCTGGCGTTCAGCGTGCCGTCCTCGAACCACTTGAAGAACGGCGCTTCGCTGTCGTTCAGCACCTTGGTGAACGGCGTCTTCCAGCTGATCAGCTCGCGTGCCAGACGCGCCCAGTAGCCCTCGTAGTCGCTCTCGGCTTCCTTGCACAGGGCCTCGTAGGCGGCCATGCCGGAGACGTGGGCCCCAGCGACGGCGTTGGCCGGCGGCGGGTACAGGGAATACTCGGTCGGGGCGTCGGCATTGGCCATGTCTGTCGTCTCCTTGGTGTGGTCGGGTGCAGTGATCCGATGGGCGCGACTGTGTTCCGGGGCTCTTACGAACCGCTGACGACCCGGGGGCGAGCCCGCGGGCCGCGGCGGCGCGCCCAAGGCGCAAACTACAATTTACGCCTTCTCACGAACCCCCTGCCCATGAGCCAAGAACCCGCCGGCATGCCGTCCCGCCTGGGGCCCCTGCCGAGCCTGATCTTCGCCAGCCGCTGGTTGCAGCTGCCGTTGTACCTGGGGCTGATCCTGGCGCAGGCAGTCTATGTCTTCCACTTCTGGGTCGAATTGGTGCACCTCATCGAGGCGGCCTTCGGCAACCAGGATGCACTGGTCAAGCTGGTCAGCAGCATCGGCTACAAGAGCGACGTGCAGGTCACGGCGCTGAACGAAACCATCATCATGCTGGTGGTGCTGGCGCTGATCGACGTGGTGATGATCAGCAACCTGCTGATCATGGTCATCGTCGGCGGCTACGAGACCTTCGTGTCGCGGCTGAACCTGGAAGGCCATCCCGACCAGCCCGAGTGGCTGAGCCACGTCAACGCCAGCGTGCTGAAGGTCAAGCTGGCCACCGCCATCATCGGCATCAGCTCGATCCACCTGCTGAAGACCTTCATCAATGCCGCCAACTACAGCGAGAAGGTGCTGATCTGGCAGACGGTGATCCACATTGCCTTCCTGTTCTCGGCCCTGGCCATCGCGCTGGCCGACCGCGTGATGGTGCACGCGGCCAAAGACAGCCACTGACCCCCGCCGCAAGGACCCGACCATGACCGACGCACTGCTCTTCGCCGCCGGCCTGGCCGGCCTCGTGCTGGGTGCCACGCTGCTGGTACGCGGCGCCTCCAAGCTGGCACTGTCCTTCGGCATTTCGCCGCTGGTGGTGGGCCTGACCATCGTCGCCTTCGGCACCAGCGCGCCCGAGGTGGCGGTGTCGGTGGGCGCGGTGCTCGACGGCCGCACCGACATCGCCGCCGGCAACGCAGTGGGCAGCAACATCTTCAACGTGCTGTTCATCCTGGGCGCCAGCGCGCTGATCACGCCGCTGGTGGTGAACCTGCAGCTGATCCGCCAGGAGGTGCCGATCATGATCGGCGCGGCGTTGCTGCTGCTGCTGCTGGGCCTGGACGGCCGGCTCGGCCTGTTCGACGCCGGCCTGCTGGCGGTGCTGATGGCGGCCTACACGGTGTTCCTGATCGTGCAGTCACGCCGTGCTTCGGCGCAGGCCACCGAGTACGACGACGAGGTCAAACCGGCCGCAGCCGGCGCCTGGGACGCGAAGCTGCCGATGCAACTGCTGCTGATCGTGGCCGGGCTCGGCCTGCTGGTGGCCGGCTCCGAGGCGCTGGTCGGGGCCGCGGTGAACTTCGCGAAGGCGCTGGGCGTCAGCGATGTGGTCATCGCGCTCACGATCGTCGCCGCCGGCACCTCGATGCCCGAGGTGGCGACCTCGCTCACCGCGGCGCTGAAGGGCGAGCGCGACATCGCGGTGGGCAATGTGGTCGGCAGCAACACCTTCAACATTCTGGGCTGCCTGGGGCTGTCAGGCCTGGCGGCGGGTTCCGCGGGCCTGCCGCTGGCACCTTCGCTGCTGTCGTTCGACATCTGGGTGATGCTGGCCGTCAGCCTGGCCTGCCTGCCGGTGTTCGTCAGCGGCCGCGAGATCGCGCGCTGGGAAGGCGGCATCTTCGTCGGCTACTACGTGGCCTACGTGGCCTACCTGATCCTGGCCGCGCAGCAGCACGATGCGCTGCCGTTCTTCAGCAACGTGATGCTGGGCTTCGTGGTGCCGCTGACCGTGGTGACGCTGATCGTGATGCTGCTGCGCCCTGCCGGGCAGAAGGCCTAGCGAGGCCCAACGACGCCGGCTAGGTCTTGCTCCGGCGCCGGCGCCGGGCCAGCACCACCTTGATCCGCCACAGCAGCGTGACCAGCAGGTAGCCCAGCAGCCCGAAACAGGTCGCGAAGATCGCCAATCCCAGCAGCAGCGGCTTGCCCGCCTGCTGGATGCGCTGCCAGGCGCGTTCCCACCAGCTGCCCGCGGGCAGCGCTGCGGGCTGCGCAGACTGTTGCCCCGGCTGCTGTGCCGACACGCCGTCGACACCCAGGATCGCGCTGCCGGTGCGCCAGGCCGCGTAGTACACCGGGCCGAAGGTCACCGGGTTGGTGACCAGCGTGCTGGCCACCGCCATCGGAACGTTGGCGCGCAGCAGCACGGCCGCGCCGCCGGCCAGCGGGATCTGCGCGATAGGCACCAGCAGGCCGAAAAACACGCCCAGCGCCAGCCCGAGCGCGACACCGCGGCGGTTCAGGTGCCACAGCCGCGGATGCTGCAGCGCCGGCCCGATCAAGCGCAGCCAGCGGTTGGACTGCAGGGCCTGCTGGCTGGGCAGCCAGCGGCGCCAGCCGCCTGTCTTCAAGGCGCCTCGCCTGGCTTCGTCGCGCGCTCGGGCTGCTCGTTGCCCGGCGGCCGACCGGCCCGCGAAGGCACACCCAGGTGCAGCGCCGCCTTGGCCAGCAGGTTGGCGGACACCGGCGCCGTGATGAAGAGAAACAGCGTGATCAGCAGTTCCGGCATGCCGAACTCGCCGCGCCACCACGACACCACCAGGCTCGCCAGCAGCACGCCGCCAACGCCCAGCGTGGTGGCCTTGGTGGGCGCGTGCAGGCGCATGAAGAAATCGGGAAAGCGCAGCATGCCGATCGCACCCACCAGCGCGAACACGCCGCCGGTCACCAGCAGCGCGGCCACGACCCATTCCATCCAGAGCGGCAGTGTGTTCACCCGGTTCTCCCCGTCACTCGACCACGTCGCCGCGGCTGACGTAGCGCGCCAGCGCCACGGTGGACACGAAGCCCAGCATCGCGATGATCAGCGCGGCCTCGAACAGCAGCGCCGTCTGCCAGCGCATGCCGAGCAGGATCACCAGCGCCACGGCGTTGATGTACAGCGTGTCCAGCGCCAGCAGGCGGTCGGTGACCTCGGGCCCGCGCAGCAGCCGCCAGCCGCACAGCAGCATCGCCAGCGCGACGGCGCCGAGCGCGAAGTCCAGGCCCAGGGCGAGCGGGCTCATCCGAAGATCTCCATCAGCGGGGCCTCGTAGCGCTGGCGGATCTGCGCCGCCATGGCGGCAGGGTCGTCGCAGTCCAGCGCGTGCACGAGGATCTGCCGGCGCTCCTCGTCGACCACGCACGACACCGTGCCGGGCGTGGTGGTGATCACGGCGGCCAGCAGCGTGATCGCGGTCGGGTGGGTCAGCGCCAGCGGCACCGGCACCCAGGCCGGCTGCGGCGCCGCGCGCGGGTCGAGCACCAGGCGCGCGACCGTGAGGTTCGACACCACGATGTCCCACATCACCAGCGCCACGAAGCGCAGCGCGGCCACCGGCGCGCGCAGCCGCGTGGCCGGCCCCAGGAAGCCGTGCAGCAGGCGCGGCAGCAGCAGCGCCAGCACCGCCGCGCTGAGCAGCTGCGGCACGGCCAGGCTCTGCTGCAGCAGCAGCCACACCGCGGCGATCAGCAGCGACAGCACGGGGCGCGCGAACCAGCCGGCGCGGCGCTGCCCGGCTGGCGGAGGCGACGTGTCTTGGCGGCTCATCGCGGGGCCTCCGGGGTGATGCGGTAGGGCCGCGTGGTGGGGGTCTGCAGGCCCTGCGCGCCCAGCACTGCCTCGGCGGTGCCGCGGCGGTCCAGCAGCTGCGTGGCGGCGGCCGCGGTGTAGCGCTGCAGCGGCGCGGCGAACACGCTCATCAGCACGCTGCAGCCCAGCAGCGCCACAGTCGCCAGCACCAGGCGCGGGCTGGCGCCGCTGGCGGTGCCGGCATTCGGAGACGACGCCTCGGCACGCACGCTCCAGAACAGGATGCTGCCGGCGCGCGCCAGGCCCACCAGCGTGCAAAAGCCGACCAGCAGCACCACCACCCACACCGCCACGGCCGCGGCGTGCGGCTGCGCGGCCTGCAGCAGCATCAGCTTGCCGATGAAGCCCGGCAGCGGCGGCAGGCCGGCCGTGGAGGCCGCGGCCAGCAGCAGCAGCGTGCCCAGCAGCGCCGGCTGGGCCACCGGCGACGCCGGCTCCAGCCGCGCGCCGACGGTGCCCCGCTGCGCGGCCACCAGCTCGGCCAGCAGGAACAGGCCGGCGATCACCAGCGTGCTGTTGGCCATGTAGTACAGCGCCGCCGACCAGGCGTCGGCACCGAACAGCCCCAGCGCCGCCAGCACCGTGCCCACCGAAGCCACCGTCAGCCAGGCCACCAGCCGCGGCAGCGTGTGCGCCGCCAGCGCGCCCAGCACGCCGACCACCGAGGTCGCCAGCGCCAGCGGCAGCAGCAGCGGCTGCACCGTGAAGGCCGCGTCGCCGGCCTCGGCGCCGAACACCACGCCGTGCACGCGCACGATGGCGTAGACGCCGACCTTGGTCATGATCGCGAACAGCGCCGCCACCGGCGCGCTGGCGGCCGCGTAGGTGGCCGGCAGCCACATCGCCAGCGGCATCAGCGCCGCCTTGAAGCCGAACACCACCAGCAGGATCAGCGCCGCGGCCTGCAGCAGCAGCGCGTCGGGGCCGCTCACCTGCGGCACCCGCAGTGCCAGGTCGGCGAAGTTCAGCGTGCCGGTCAGCGCATACAGCAACGCCACGCCCACCAGGAACAGCGCCGACGCCACCAGGTTGAGCACCACGTAGTGCACGCCGACACGGAAGCGCTCGCGGCCCTGGCCGTGCAGCATCAGCACGTAGCTGGCGATCAGCAGCACCTCGAAGAAGACGAACAGGTTGAACAGGTCGCCGGTGACGAAGGCGCCGTTCAGGCCCATCAGCTGGAACTGGAACAGCGCGTGGAAGTAGCGGCCGTGCGCGTCCCAGCCGCCGCTGGCGTAGACCAGCACCGGCAGCGCCACGCAGGCGGTGAGCAGCAGCATCAGTGCCGACAGGCGGTCGACCACCAGCACGATGCCGAACGGCGCAGGCCAGTCGCCGACGCGGTACACGCGCAGGTCGCCGGCATCGGCCTCCAGCACCAGCCGCGCGGCCAGCACCAGGCCCAGCGTCACCGACGCCAGCGCGATGCGCCGCGCCCACAGGCGCTTGTGGTGGCCGTGCTGGCCCGAAGTGTCGCCGGCGGCGTCGCCGATCAGCAGCAGCAGCATCGCCGTGGCCGCCGGCAGCAGCACCGGCAGGATGGCCAGGTGGGTGTCGAAGAAGGCCGCCAGGCTCATGTGCGCGGCTCCTGGCCATCCACCTGGTCGGTGCCGTTCTCGTGCCGGCTGCGCAGCGCCAGCTCGATCACGAAGCCCGTGGTGGCGAAGCCGATCACGATGGCCGTGAGCACCAGCGCCTGCGGCAGCGGGTCGGCCACCGAGGTGGTGCCGGCGACGATGGGCGCGGCATCGGTCCACAGCCGGCCCATCGCAAAGATGAACACGTTGACCGCGTAGCCCAGCAGCGTCAGGCCCAGCACCACCGGGAAGGTGCGGCCGCGCAGCAGCAGGTAGATGCCGCAGGCGGTGACCCAGCCGACGCCGGTGGCGACCAGGAACTCCATGCTGATCATGCCGGCCGCTCCTTGCTGGCCGCGCCCAGGGCCGACAGCATCAGCATCGTCGCCCCCACCACGGTGATGTACACGCCCAGGTCGAACAGCGCGGCAGTGGCCAGCGGCAGCTCGCCCAGCACCGGCACCACCGGGTGGCCGAAGGCGCTGGTGAGGAACGGGCGGCCGAACACGAAGGCGCCCACGCCGGTGAGTGCCGCGATGCCCAGGCCGGCGCCGATCCAGCGTGTGTAGCGGCGCCCGCCGCCTGCGCGCAACAGCGCCTCGGCGCGGTCCTGGCCGAGCGCGACGTACTGCAGCACCAGCGCGATGGCCGTGACAAGGCCGGCGATGAAACCGCCGCCGGGCAGGTTGTGGCCGCGCCAGAAGATGTAGACGCTGACCACCAGCGCCAGCGGCAGCACGATGCGCGCCGCCACGCGCAGCATCAGCGGCTGGCGGTCGAAACTCCAGGCGCGGCCTTGGGTATCGGCGGGCGGCTTGCGCACGCGCAGGCCGTCCAGCAGTGCCAGCACGCCGACCGCGGCGATGCCCAGCACGGTGATCTCGCCGAAGGTGTCGTAGCCGCGGAAGTCGACCAGGATCACGTTGACGGCGTTGGTGCCGCCACCCTTCGTCACGCTGTTGTCCAGGAAGTACCAGGCGATGGAGTCGTGGTCGCGGGTCAGCACCAGCCAGGTGAACCAGGCGATGCCGCCGCCGCCAGCCAGCGCCAGCGTGGCGTCGCGCAGCCTGCGGCGCGTGCTCGATTCGCGCGGCGTGGTCTGCGGCAGCAGCGCCAGCCCCATCAGCAGCAGCGCCGTGGACACCACTTCCACCGACAGCTGGGTCAGCGCGAGGTCGGGCGCCGAGAAGGCCAGGAAGGTCAGTGCGGTCACCAGCCCGACCACGCCCACCAGCACCACCGCGCGGAAACGGTCGTGGTGTCCCAGCACCAGCGCGGTACCCGCCGCCAGCAGCAGCGCCCAGGCCACCAGTGCCAGCGGCGTGGCCGGCAGCAGCGTGCGCGTGCCGGTGCCCGGCGCATCGCCCGCACCGGCCAGCCAGGGCCAGGCAGCCAGCAGCACGGCCGAGGCCACCATCCACGCCGCGTAGCGCTGCAGCGAGCCGTTTTCCAGCCGTTGCGTGCATTGGCCGGCCAGCGCGAACAAGCCGTCGATGGCGTGCGTGAAGAGCAGCCGGCCGGTCCAGCCCTTCGGGTGGTGCAGGTGCAGGTTGAAGCGGCGCTGCAGCGCGAAGTACATCGCCACGCCCAGCACCAGGGCCACCGCGCTCATCAACAGCGGCAGGTTGAAGCCGTGCCAGATCGACAGGTGGTAGTCGGGCGGCGGCACACCCAGCACGGCGGTGGCCGCCACGTGCACCAGCGGCCCGAAGGTCAGCGCCGGCGCCACGCCGACGAGCACGCAGATCACCACCAGCAGCCCCACCGGCGCCTTCATGAAGAACGGCGGTTCGTGCGGATGCGGGTTCGGCAGGTTCTTCGGCGGGCCGTTGAAGAACACGTCGTGGATGAAGCGCAGCGAGTAGGCCACCGAGCAGATGCCGCCGAACGTGGCGGCCAGCGGCACGAGCACGTTCCACGCCGTACCGTGCGCCACGCCCACCGCCTCGGTGAAGAACATCTCCTTGGAGATGAAGCCGTTGGCCAGCGGCACGCCGGCCATCGCCGCGGCAGTCACCATGGCCAGCGTGCCCGTCCAGGGCAGCAGCCGCATCAGCCCGCCGAGCTGCCGCATGTCGCGCGTGCCGGTCTCGTGGTCGATGATGCCCGCCGTCATGAACAGCGAGGCTTTGAACGTGGCGTGGTTGAGGATGTGGAACACCGCCGCCACCGCCGACAGCGGAGAGGCCAGGCCGATCAGGAACGTGATCAGGCCCAGGTGGCTGATGGTCGAGTACGCCAGCAGCCCCTTCAGGTCGTGCCGGAACACGGCCACGTAGGCGGCGAACACCATCGTCACGAGGCCGGTCGTGGCCACGACGGTCTCGAACAGCCCGCTGCCGCCCAGCACCGGGTACAGCCGCGCCAGCAGGAAGATGCCGGCCTTCACCATGGTGGCCGAGTGCAGGTAGGCAGACACCGGCGTCGGCGCCGCCATCGCCTCGGGCAGCCAGAAGTGGAACGGCCACTGCGCGCTCTTCGTGAAGCAGCCGATCAGCACCAGCACGGTGGCCAGCGGGAACAGCGCATGTGCGCGGATCTCGGCCGTGCGCTCGAACATCACCGACAGCTCGTACGTGCCGGCGATGTGCCCCAGCAGCAGCACGCCGGCCAGCAGCACCAGCCCGCCGCCGCCGGTGACGGCCAGGGCCATGCGCGCGCCGGCACGCGCCTCGGCCTTGTGGCCCCAGTAGCCCACGAGCAGGAACGAGGAGATGCTGGTGAGCTCCCAGAACACCACCAGCAGCAGCAGGTTGTCCGACAGCACGATGCCCAGCATCGCCGCCATGAACAGCATCAACAGCGTGAAGAACTTGCCGGCGGGATCGTCACGGCCCAGATACCAGGCGGCGTACAGGATGATCAGCAGCCCGATGCCGGTGATCAGCCCGGCGAACAACAGCGCCAGGCCGTCGAGGCGGAAACGCGCGTTCAGGCCGATGGCGGGCACCCAATCGCCGCCCTGCAGCAGCACCTGGCCGCTGAACACCGCCGGCGCCTGCGCCAGCAGCAGCGCCAGCGCCGACGCCGTGACCGCCGCCGCCAGCCACGCCGTGCGCCGACGCCCGGCGGGCGTCTCCACGCGGCCGCTCCACCAGCACAGCAGGGTGCCGAGCAGCAACGGCAGCAGGACGATGGTGGGCAGCGCAGGCATCCGGTGGGCAGGCGTCGTGAAACGGAGGTGCGGGCAAAACCTCGCATTCTAGAAATGGCGAGCTGCCCGGACGGCAGAAGACCCGCCGCGCCGCGGGACAGCCCCGCCCGACTTGCGCCACGCCCGCCGATCAGGCAGCCGTCAGCGCGCTGGCTACACTTTCGGGCTGGGCGGCGCCGCGCCGCCCACCGTGCACGCACCGAAAGCCGCCATGACCACCACCATCCGCCACGCCGATCTCGTCGACACCGTCGCCGCCGCGCTGCAGTACATCAGCTACTACCACCCGGCCGACTACATCAGCCATCTGGCCCGCGCCTACGCCGGCGAGCAGAGCCCGGCGGCCAAGGACGCGATCGCGCAGATCCTGACGAACTCGAAGATGTGCGCCGAAGGCCGGCGCCCGATCTGCCAGGACACCGGCATCGTCAACGTGTTCCTGAAGATCGGCATGGACGTGCGCTTCGAGGGCTTTCCGGGCTCGATCGAGGACGCCGTGAACGACGGCGTGCGCAAGGGTTACCTCGACAAGGACAACGTGCTGCGCGCCAGCGTGCTGGCCGACCCGATCTTCGAGCGCAGGAACACGAAGGACAACACGCCGGCCGTCGTGCACATGAGCGTGGTGCCGGGCAACACCGTCGACGTGACGGTGGCGGCCAAGGGCGGCGGCAGCGAGAACAAGAGCAAGTTCGTCATGCTCAACCCCAGCGATTCCCTGGTCGACTGGGTGCTCAAGACCGTACCGACCATGGGCGCGGGCTGGTGCCCGCCGGGCATGTTGGGCATCGGCATCGGCGGGACGGCCGAGAAGGCCATGCTGCTGGCCAAGCAGAGCCTGATGGAAGACATCGACATGTACGAGCTACAGGCGAAAGCCGGCAAGGGTGAGAAGCTCTCGCAGGTGGAAGAACTGCGCCTGGAGCTGTACGAGAAGGTCAACGCGCTGGGCATCGGCGCGCAGGGCCTGGGCGGCCTCACCACCGTGCTGGACGTCAAGATCGCGATGTACCCGACCCACGCGGCCAGCAAGCCTGTGGCCATGATTCCCAACTGCGCGGCCACGCGCCACGCGCACTTCGTGCTCGACGGCAGCGGCCCGGTCTACCTGGACGCGCCCAGCCTCGACCTGTGGCCGAACGTGAACTGGGAACCCGATGCGAAGAAGAGCAAGCGCGTCGACCTGAACACGCTCACCAAGGAAGAGGTGGCGAGCTGGAAACCCGGCGACACGCTGCTGCTCAACGGCAAGATGCTCACCGGCCGCGACGCCGCGCACAAGCGCATCGCCGACATGCTGGCCAAGGGCGAGACGCTGCCAGTGGACTTCACCAACCGCGTCATCTACTACGTGGGCCCGGTGGACCCGGTGCGCGACGAGGTCGTGGGCCCGGCAGGCCCCACCACGGCCACGCGCATGGACAAGTTCACCGAGATGATGCTGGCCCAGACCGGGCTGATCAGCATGATCGGCAAGGCCGAGCGCGGGCCGGTGGCCATCGAGGCCATCCGCAAGCACAAGAGCGCCTACCTGATGGCCGTGGGCGGCGCAGCGTACCTGGTGGCCAAGGCCATCCACGGCGCCAAGGTGGTGGGTTTTGCCGACCTGGGCATGGAAGCCATCTACGAGTTCGACGTCAAGGACATGCCGGTGACGGTGGCCGTCGACAGCAACGGCACCAGCGTGCACAACACCGGCCCGAAGGAATGGCAGGCGAAGATCGGCAAGATCCCGGTCGCTGTGGCCTGAACGTCTCGTGACCCAGCGCTTCGAGGTCCACCCGCAGAACCCGCAGCCGCGGCTGCTGAAGCAGGCGGCGCAGATCCTGCACGAAGGCGGCATCGTCGCGGTGCCGACCGATTCCAGCTATGCGCTGGTCTGCCACCTCGACGACAAGGCGGCGGTGGAGAAGCTGCGCCGCATCCGCGAGGTGGACGAGAAGCACCACCTCACGCTGCTGTGCCGCGACCTGTCGGAGCTGGCCAACTACGCGCGGGTCGACAACCGCCAGTACCGGCTGCTGAAGCTGGGCACGCCCGGGCCGTACACCTTCATCCTCGACGCCACGAAGGAAGTGCCGCGGCGTGTGTCGCACCCGTCACGCCGCACCATCGGCCTGCGCGTGCCCGAGCACCGGGCGCTGCAGGAACTGCTGGCGCTGATGGGCGAGCCGCTGCTGGCCACCACGCTGATCCCGCCTGGCGAGACCGAACCGCTGAACGACGCCGACACCATCATCGAGCGCTTCGGCAAGGCCCTGCAGGCCGTGGTGGACGCGGGTGCGTGCCCGATGGCGCCGACCACCGTGGTCGACCTCAGCGGCGACGAGCCGGTGGTGGTGCGCCAGGGGCGCGGCGAGCTGGCGCGGATCGGGCTGTAGCGCCCCGCACCGTGCGGCAGCGTTGCTACAGCGCCGTGCCCGACAGCCAGGCCTTGCGGATCAGCCGCCCGCACTGCACCGACGGCCAGGCGCCGTTCTGTGCCATGCGCGCCACCACGCCGTAGTAGGTCTTCGACTTGTCGATCCACGGGTAGAAGCCGAACGCTCCGGGGCTGCTGAAGGCACCGTCGCCCGCCACCGGATCGTCCTCAACCCAGTGCCCGGCGGCGTAGTGCCAGCTCTCGGTGGCCGGCAGCGGCGCGAACACCGCCTGGTCCAGCCCGCAGGTGGCGGCGTTGGTGCACACCGCGCCGCTGCCCAGCAGCGCCGCGATCTTCAGCTGGCCCTTGAGCATCTTGCGCAGCAGCAGCGCGTAGGCGTCGGGCGACATGATCGCGCCGCCGGCCACCTGCGGCTGGTTGAAGCTCAACGCGACCTCGGTGCCGAGCTGCGCGCGCAGCGCCGTGGCCAGCGCCTGGTTGTTCTTGCCGCCCAGGCCGATCAGGCTGGCATGTGCCTGCATGTGGCCGCCGTCGTACAGGAAGCGGCCGTCGAACTCGGGCGTGTAGGTGCCGTTGCCGTCGGTGGCCAGGCAGCTGTCGACGGTCTGCGTCGGCTGGCAGCTGCGCAGGCTGACGTAGCCCGCGCGCAGCGTGAGGTGCTTGCTGTCGGTGTCGGTGAGCTGGCCGCCGCGCAGCTGCGCTACGTAGCTGCCGTAGATCCACTTCGAGGCCGAGGCAATGCTCATCGGCAGGGCCGGCTTGTAGGCGGTGGTGCTGCCCGGCGCGAGCTCGGAGCCCGACACCAGGCGGCTGTCGCGCCCGCCCACTTCCCAGTAGAACGGCCGGATGGCGCTGCACGCGTTGGTGCTGCTCTTCGCCGTGGCGGTGGCGGCCGTGGCACGCTGCGTGTCGCTCAACGCTGGTGTTTGCGCGAGCGCCTGCGCCTGCTCCTGCTCGTGCGCCTGGCCACCGGCCTCGGCGGCCCGTAGCGGCGCTGTGGCCGTCTCGGGGACATCGGGATCGCCACCACCGCAGGCGGCCAGCGCCAGCGTGGTGGTCAGGAACAGCACAGGCCGGAGCAGGCGGGCAGGAGAACGTCGCATGTCCAGGGTATCGGACGCGCGCATGCTGCCCTGCAGCACGCAGCTGCAAGCCTTTGTGAAGTCGGTGTCCGGCCCGCCGGGATGCCCCGCAGACCGGCGGCGGCGCCTACAGCGCGGCGGTCACCACCAGTTCGACCTTCCAGGTCGGCTTGGCCAGCGCCGCCTGCACGGTGGCCCGCGGCGGCGCGTTGCCGGCCGGCAGCCACGCTTCCCACACCGCGTTCATGGCCGGGAAGTCGGCCAGGTCGGCGATGAAGATCTGCACGCGGAGCAGCTTGCTCTTGTCGGTGCCGGCGCGCGCCAGCAGCTTGTCGATGGCGGCCAGCACCTGCTGCGTCTGGCCGGTGATGTCCTGCGTGTCGTCGGCGGCGACCTGGCCGGCGAGGTAGCAGACGCCGTTGTGCACGGCCATTTCCGACAGGCGGGTGCCGACGTCGAAGCGCTGGATCGTCATGACTTGTGTCCCTTGTGATGGTGGTGTTTGCCGTGTGCGTGCGTGGCTTGCGCAGCTTTCGCGCCCGCCGCCGCGGCCTTCTGGCCCAGCCGCGACTCGGTGCCGGCCAGCAGCTTGCGGATGTTGCCTTCATGGCGCCACACCAGCAGCAGGCTCATCGCGATGATGGCCAGCAGCGACGGCGCCACGCCCCAGATCAACGCCTGGTAGAACGGCGCGAAGGCCGCCGCCACCAGTGAAGCGAGTGACGAGTAGCGGAAGAACGCGGCCACGATCACCCACGACAGCAGCGTCGCGAGGCCCAGGCCGGGGTTGATGGCCATCAGCACGCCGGCCGCGGTGGCCACGCCCTTGCCGCCCTCGAAGCGGAAGAACACCGGCCACAGGTGACCGATGAAGGCGGCCAGGCCGCAGAAGGCCGCGGCCGTCGCGCCGAGTCCGAACTGCGGCCCGAACACCAGCACCAGCAGCACGGGCACGTAGCCCTTGAGCGCGTCGAACGCCAGCGTCAGCACAGCCGCGGCACGGTTGCCCGAGCGCAGCACGTTGGTGGCGCCCGGATTCTTCGAGCCGTAGGTGCGCGGGTCCGACAAGCCCATCAGGCGGCTGACAATGACCGCGAACGACAGGGACCCGATGAGATAAGACGCCAGCAGAGCGACGCCAAGTGACAATCCAGACATTGCGCGAGTTTACGTCCCGACACCGGTGGTCCCGGGCGGCACCAGCCAGTGTGGTGCGGCGGCGATACTGCACTGTCAGGCGGCATTCGTGCGACAAGAACTGACAGAGTGCCCCGCAGAAATCGCTCAGAATCCAGCCCCACAAGATCAGAACAGTCGTACCAGGGACGAGGCTTCAGTCAGATGACAGCACCTGCATGCAGCGGAAATCGATAACCACGGCACAGGCCGCCGAGCGGCTGGGCGTGTCGCCGCAGACGATCCAGAAATGGGTGGACGCCGGCCACCTGCCGGCCTGGAAGACCATGGGCGGGCACCGCAGGCTGGACGCCGATGCGGTGGACCGCATGGTCGATGAGCGCAACTCGCACTTCGGCACGCAGGCACCGGTCGGCGAGTCCATCCTGCTGGTGGAGGACAACGACGTCACGGCGGCAGTGCTCGAAGCCCAGATCGGCGAGCTGCGCCCGTCGGCGCGGCTGCGGGTGTTCGGCGACGGCTTCGCGGCCCTGCTCGACGCCGGCCGCGACGTGCCCGACTGGCTGATCACCGACATCGACCTGCCCGGCATGGACGGCCTGGCGATGGTGCGCCAGCTGCAGGCCAACCCGGCCACGCGCGCGATGCGCATCGTGCTGGCCACCAGCCACACCGACGCCGAACTGCAGCGCTTCGGCCCGCTGCCCAAGGGTGTGCCGCTGCTGCGCAAGCCGGTCACTCCCGAGGCACTGGCCGCGGTGCTGGACGCGCCCGCGGCGCGCGCGGCGGCCTGAGGACCGCGGCGGGGACTCAGATCGCGCAGCGCACCGGCTGGGCGTCCAGCAGTTGCAGCAGCAGCGCTGGCGCGATGCCCACCAGGTAGCCGCGGCGGCCGCCGTTGATCAGCACGCGCGGCAGTTCCAGCACCGTGGCTTCCACGTACACGGGCATCGTCTTTTTCGTGCCGAAAGGCGAGGTGCCGCCGACCAGGTAGCCGCTGTGGCGCTGCGCCACCTCGGGCGCGCACGGGGTCACGGACTTGGCGCCGATGTCGCGCGCCAGGTTCTTCGTGCTCACCTGCTTGTCGCCGTGCATCAGCACGATCAGCGGCTGCGCGCGGTCGTCCTGCATCACCAGCGTCTTCACCACCTCGTGCTCGGGCACACCCAGCTGCCGCGCCGATTCGGCGGTGCCGCCACGGTCGACGTAGTCGTACGGGTATTCGCTGAACGCCACCCCGGCGCGGCGCAGCGCCTGCGTCGCCGGGGTCTCGCTCACGTGCTTGTCCTTCTTCGCCATCGTGCCGGCCCTGCGGCGTTCACTGCGCCGGGTCGCGGTGGCGCCAGCGGATGGCGTCGATGGCGGCCAGCAGTTCGGGCGACAGCGCCGTGTCCCAGGCCGCCAGGTTCTCGTCGAGCTGCGCCACCGACGTCACGCCGATGATGGTGCTGGCCACGCGCCAGCTGCGGTAGCAGAAGGCCAGCGCCAGCTGCGTGGGCGTGAGACCGTGCGCACGCGCCAGCGCGTTGTACTGCCGCGCTGCGGCCAGCGTCTCGTCGCGCGCCCAGCGCTGCAGCCGCATGCTGGGGAACTTCGCCAGCCGGCCCAGCTGCGGCTGCGCGGGGTCGAAGCCCGGGTCGTCGTACTTGCCGGTGAGCGTGCCGAAGCCCAGCGGCGAATACGCCAGCAGCGACACGCCCGTGCGGTGCAGCGCCTCGTCCAGGCCGTTGTCGACCGACCGGTTCACCAGCGCGTACGGGTTCTGCACGCTCGCCACGCGCGGCAGGCCGTGCTGCTCGGCCAGCCGCACGAATTCGGCCAGCCCCCAGGGCGTCTCGTTGGACAGCCCGATGTGGCGCACCTTGCCGGCGCGCACCAGCCCGGCCAGCGCCTGCAACTGGTCGTGGATGCTGGTGTAGTCGCGGTCCTTGGTGGGGTCGAAGTAGATGGCGCCGAACGCCGGCGCATTGCGGTTGGGCCAGTGGATCTGGTACAGGTCGATGACGTCGGTCTGCAACCGGCGCAGGCTGTCGTCGCAGGCCTGCACGATCTCTGCCGGCAGCAGGTTGGCACTACCGTTGCGCACCCAGTCCATGTTGCGCGACGGCCCGGCGACCTTGGTCGCCAGCACCACACGCTGGCGCACGCCCGGGTTGCACGCGAACCAGTTGCCGATGATCGTCTCGGTGGCGCCATAGGTCTCGCGCCGGGCCGGCACCGAATACATCTCGGCGGTGTCGATGAAGTTCAGGCCGCGCGCCAGCGCGTGGTCGAGGATGGCGTGTGCGTCGGCCTCGCCGACCTGTTCGCCGAAGGTCATCGTGCCCAGGCAGACCTTGCTGACCTCCAGGTCGCTGTGGCCGAGACGGGTGGATTGCATGCAAGCTCCGGTGCAAAGGACAAACGCGCAGTGTGCCGCAGCGCGGCGCGGCCCGCAGCGTCAGCCCCGGGCCCGTGCGCGTGCTTCCTCCTGCAGCCGCAGCACGCGCCGCTGCACCTTGCCGGTGGTCGTCATCGGCAACGCGTCGATGAACTCGATCTCCTTCGGGTACTCGTAGGGCGCCAGCCGCCCGCGCACGTGCTGCTGCAGCGCTGCCACCAGCGCGTCGCCGGCCTCGAAGCCCGGCGCCAGCACCACGTAGGCCTTGACGACGGCGCCGCGCTCGGCATCGGGCTTGGGCACCACCGCAGCGTTGGCCACCGCAGGGTGCTTGACGAGGCAGTTCTCGACCTCGCTGGGCCCGATGCGGTAGCCGGCGGCCTTGAACATGTCGTCGCTGCGGCCCTGGTACCAGAGGTAGCCGTCGGCGTCCATCAAGGCCATGTCGCCGGTGCGGCACCAGCTGTCGTCGGGGCTGCCGGTGTACTTGGCGCGCGTGGCGGCGTCGTTGTTCCAGTAGCCCAGGAAGAACACCGGGTCGGGGTCGCCATGCACGTCGCGCCGGTGCACGGCCACGTCGCCGGGCGTGCCGCGCGGGCACTCGCGGCCGGCGTCGTCGAGCACCGCCACGCGGTGGCCGGGGTAGGCGCGGCCCATGCTGCCCGGGCGCGCGGGCCAGCCCGGGTGCAGGCGCCCGTGCACGTCGATCCAGCGTCCGCAGTTGCCGACGATGTAGTTGATCTCGGTCTGGCCGAACATCTCGTTGACGGTCAGGCCCAGCGCCTCGCGGCACCAGGCAAAGACGGCGTCACCCACGGCCTCGCCGGCGCTCATCACCGCACGCAGCTTCAGCGCGTAGCGTTCGCGCGGGCGCGGCACTGCCTTCATCATCGCCTTCAGCGCGGTGGGGAACAGGAAGCTGTGCGTGACGCCGTGGCGCTCCATCAGCGCGAAGGCGGTCTCGGGCGCGAAGCGACCCTGCCAGGCCACGATCTCGCGGCCGAAGTACAGCGTGGGCAGCAGCGCGTCCATCAGGCCGCCGGTCCAGGCCCAGTCGGCGGGGCTCCAGAACACGGCGTCGTCGGCGCCACCGTCGACCGAGGGAAACCAGTCCTGGCTGCAGACGAAGCCCGAGAGGTTGCCGATCAGCGCCCGGTGCGGCACCAGCGCGCCCTTGGGCGGGCCGGTGGTGCCGCTGGTGTAGATCAGCAGTGCGGCGTCGTCGGCATGCGTGCCGCGCGCCGTGAACGTGGCGTCCTCGAGCGCGAGCGCGGCGGTCCAGTCGAGGTCGCCGCGGCCTGCCGCCGCACCCACCGCGACGATGCAGCGCAGCGCCGGGCACTGCGCGCGCACGGCCAGCAGCGCGTCGGCCGCGTGCTCGTCGACGATGGCCAGCACCGCGCCGCTGTCCTGCAGCCGGAAGGCCAGCGCGTCGGGCCCGAACAGCATGGCCAGCGGCATCGCCACCGCGCCCAGCAGCGACAGCGTCATGTGCGCCACCGCGGTCTCCGGCCGCTGCGGCATCACGATGGCCACGCGGTCGCCGCGCCGCACGCCCTGGCGCTCCAGCGCGGCGGCCAGCTGCCGCGCCTGCGCGTCGAGCGCGCGGTAGCTCAGCGTGCCGCGCGCGCCGGATTCGGTCTCCCAGCGGATGGCGATGCGGTCGGTGTGTGCCCAGCGCGCGCTGCAGGCGTGGCCGATGTTGAAGTCGGGCGGAACCTGCCAACGCAGGCCCGCGTGCAGCGCGGCATGGTGGTCATCGGCAGCGAAAGCGTGCGGAACTGGCATGGCGGCAGCTTAAGTCGGCCGCGTCCACCGCGGCCTCGGGAGCTTCACCCAGTGGCGCGGTCAAGTTCTGCTGACCGGGGCCGAAATGCTGGCAGTGCCGGCGCCGCCCCAGCCGCCCTCGCTGCTGTTCGGTGGCACCCGGCACCGCACACGCCACGAACAACAACCAGAGCACGCCCACCATGCAATTGACCGCGCTGTCGGCCGTGAAGCACCGCATCCGTGTCGGTGAACCGCTGCCCTTCAACGTCCGCAATGCCGACAGAACGCTGCTGCTGGCGCGGGGCCAGCCGGTGGGCAGCAATGCGCAGTTGGAAGCGCTGTTCGACCGCGGCGCGCTGGTCGACATCGCCGAGCTGCAGAGCACCGCCGAGAAGCTGCACCTGCTGCCGCGCGAGCAGCTGCCGCAGCGCTGGCAGCAGTGCATGGACAACGTGGCGCGCACGCTGGAGCGGGCGCCGCACGAGGACTTCCGCAGCGCACTGGACGACGCCGCCACGCCGGTGCTGGCGCTGATCGAGCGCGACCCCGACCTCGCGATCTTCCAGGTGCTGCGCAACGAGGGCAGCGCCGGCACGGCCTACGGCGTGCGCCGTTCGCTCAACAGCGCGATCACGGCCTTCCTGGTGGCCCAGCGCCTGGCCTGGCACCCAGAAGCCGTGGAACGCGTGTTCAAGGTGGCGCTGACGATGAACATCGCCATGCTGGAACTGCAGGGCGAGCTGGCGCGCCAGCGCGGCGCACCCACGCCCGAGCAGCTGCAGCGCCTGCACAGGCACCCGCTGCTGGGCATGGAGCAGCTGCAGCAGGCCGGAGTGCACGACGCCGACTGGCTGCAGGCGGTGGCCACGCACCACGAGCACGAAGACGGCAGCGGCTACCCGCACGGCAGCCGCGACATCAGCGAGCTCGCCTCGCTGGCGCGGCGCTGCGACGCGTACACGGCCAAGCTGTCGGCGCGCAGCTTCCGCGACGCGCTGTCGGCCGACGTGGCCGGCCGGCAGATCTTCATGCAGGACCCCGGCCACCCGATGACGGCGGCACTGGTGAAGGAGTTCGGTGTCTACCCTCCGGGCTGCTTCGTGCGCCTGGCCTCGGGCGCCACCGCGGTGGTGGTGGAACGCGGCGAGATGGTGACGACCCCGGTCGTCGCCTGCCTGACGCATGCCGACGGCCTGCCGTTGCCGCAGCCCGAGCGCCGCGAGACCACGCTGCCGCAGCACCGCATCGTGGCCGTGCTCGGCGAGCGCAGCATCAACGTGCGCATCACCGCCGAGAAGCTGATGGCGCTGACGATGCGCTGAGCGCGCGCTTCAGCCCTTGCTGCGCCCGAGCCGCGCCAGCGCTTCGCCGCTGACGCGGCAGATGCGCCAGTCGGGCATCACCGTGGCGCCCATGCGCTCGTAGAAGCCGATCGCGTTGGCGTTCCAGTCGAGCACGCTCCACTCGAAGCGGCCGCAGCCACGTTCCACCGCCAGCGCCGCCAGGCGTTCCAGCAGCGCCTGGCCGATGCCGTGGCTGCGCCAGGCCGGCTGCACGTACAGGTCTTCCAGGTACAGCCCCGGCCGCGCCAGGAAGGTCGAGAAGTTGGTGAAGAACAGGGCGAACGCCACCACCACGCCGTCGACTTCGGCCACCTGGGCCTCGGCCACCGGGCGCTCGCCGAACAGGTGCGGATGCAGCGCCTCGGGCGTGGTCTGCACCAGGTGCGACAGTTGTTCGAACGCGGCCAGTTCGTGGATCAGCGCCGAGATGGCGGGCAGGTCGCGCGGCTCGGCGGCGCGCAGCGTGAAGGAGGCTTGGCTTGACATGCCGGCATTGTCGCGCCCGCGGCAGCGCCGCCCGAGCCGCTGGCCTACAGTGATGCCATGCCCGACATCGTCCCCTACCGCCCCCGGCACGCCGCACACAGCGAGTTCCACCCCCTGCGCGGCCTGCGCACCCACCTGCACCGCTGGGGCGACGCCTCGTGCGTCGACGCCGACCACCCGCCGCTGGTGCTGCTGCACGGCTGGATGGACGTGGGCGCCTCGTTCCAGTTCGTGGTGGACGCACTGGCCGAAGCCGAAGGCCGCCAGCGCCTGGTGCTGGCGCCCGACTGGCGCGGCTTCGGCCGCACCGAGGCGCCGCCGACCGACACCTACTGGTTCCCCGACTACCTGGCCGACCTGGACGCGCTGCTCGACCGCGTCGCGCCCGACGGCCATATCGACCTGGTCGGCCACAGCATGGGCGGCAACGTCGCGATGAGCTACGCCGGCCTGCGCCCGGCGCGCATCCGCCGCCTCGTCAATCTCGAAGGCTTCGGCCTGCCGAACACGCACCCGAAGCAGGCGCCGCGGCGTCTGGTGCAGTGGCTCGACGAGCTGAAGACGCCGGCCACGCTGCGCAGCTACGACAGCCTGGCGGCCGTGGCCGAGCGGCTGTGCCAGAACAACCCGCTGCTGAGCGCCGACAAGGCGGCCTGGCTGGCCCCGCACTGGGCCGCGCTGCGGGACGACGGCCGCTGGCACATCCAGGGCGACCCGGCGCACAAACGCGTCAACCCGGTGCTGTACCGCCTCGAGGAGGTGCTGGAGACGTGGAAAGCCATCACCGCGCCGGTGCTGTGGGTGGAGGGCGACCAGACCGACATCACGAAGTGGTGGGGCCAGCGCTACCCGCGCGCGGACTTCGAGGCCCGCCTCGCGGTGGTGCAACAACTGCAACGGCATGCCCTGTCGCCGTGCGGCCACATGCTGCACCACGACCAGCCCCAGGCCCTCGCGGCACGCCTGGCGGCCTTCCTGACCACCTGAGGCGCCACGGGTTGCGTTTGCTGACAAGCACTTGCGGCCAGGTGCGCAGGACTGTCACGCAGTCGTGGCATCGTGTCGGCGGTTAGGCACTATCCTTGCAAGCAAGCTTGCGTCCGTCCATCCAGTGAGGCACCCATGCGCACATTCCGTACCTTGATGAAGTCGTTCCTCGTCGGCCTGGCGTTCGTCGCCACGCAGGCGTCGGCCCTCGTGTATGTCGACGACACCACCGACAGCCCGACATTCAACCGCCCCCTGGTCGATTTCAGCGACCTGTCAGCCCTGGGCACCGACGTCAGCTACGACACCTTCAGCTTCAGCGTCGACACTGCCGGCGAGTACAGCTTCCGCAGCATCGCGCTGCCGCTGGCCGACAAGTGGGACAACATGCTGTTCCTCTACGCCGGCAGCTTCGACCCGAGCGACGCGCTGGCCAACGGCATCGCCGGCAACGACGACTTCAAGGGCAACATCGGCTTCTCGGGCTTCAACATCGAGCTCGTCACCGGCGTGGCCTACGTGCTGGTGACCACCGGCTTCGAAAACGTCATCGACGCCGGCCGCTACCTGACGCTGATCCGCGGCCCGGGCGACATCATCGCCGCCGTGCCCGAACCCGAGACCTACGTGATGCTGCTGTCGGGGCTGGCCGTGCTGGTCTTCCTGGCACGCCGCCGCCGCCAGAGCTGAGCCGCCCTGCGGTACCCCGTCACGGCGCCTGCGGGCGCCGTTTTTCATGGCGCGCCCCGCGCCGGTGCCGCATGTCAAAATCGCGGGCTTCCGCCCGACCCAGGCACACACACCGGCCCCTCGCGGGCCACACCGCCTCCATGGACATCGAACGCATCAACTCGATCGGCACGCTGCTCGCCGACCTGAGCGCCCGGACCCAGCAGCTCCGGGGGTATCTTTGACTACGACCGCAAAGCCCTGCGGTTGAACGAAGTCAACGCCGCGCTGGAGAACCCCGCGGTCTGGAATGAACCCAAGCGCGCCCAGGAACTGGGGCGCGAGAAGAAGTCGCTGGAGACGGTGGTCGAGACCATCAACCACCTCACCAGCAACCTCGCAGACAACACCGAGCTGTTCGAGATGTCCAAGGCCGACGAGGCCTTCGACGACCTGCTGGCCATCGAGGCCGAGGCGAACACGCTGCGGGAGACGGTGGAGCAGCTCGAGTTCCGCCGCATGTTCAGCAACCCGGCCGACCCCGGCAACTGCTTCGTCGACATCCAGGCTGGCGCCGGTGGCACCGAGGCCTGCGACTGGGCCGGCATGCTGCTGCGTCAGTATCTGAAGTACTGCGAGCGCAAGGGCTTCACGGCCACCGTGGAAGACGAGACCCCGGGCGACGTGGCCGGCATCAAGAGCGCCACGCTCAAGGTCGAGGGCGACCACGCCTTCGGCCACCTGCGCACCGAGACCGGCGTGCACCGCCTCGTGCGCAAGAGCCCGTTCGACAGCGCCGGCGGCCGCCACACCAGCTTCGCCAGCCTGTTCGTGTACCCCGAGATCGACGACTCGATCGAGATCGAGATCAACCCCGCCGACGTGCGCACCGACACCTTCCGCGCCAGCGGCGCCGGTGGCCAGCACATCAACAAGACCGACTCGGCGGTGCGGCTCACGCACATCCCCACCGGCATCGTCGTGCAGTGCCAGGACGGCCGCAGCCAGCACAGCAACCGCGACGTGGCCTGGAAGCGGCTGCGCTCGCGCCTGTACGACCACGAGATGCGCAAGCGCCAGGAAGAGCAGCAGAAGCTGGAAGACACCAAGACCGACGTCGGCTGGGGCCACCAGATCCGCAGCTACGTGCTGGACCAGAGCCGCATCAAGGACCTGCGCACCAACGTCGAGATCAGCAATACGCAGAAGGTGCTCGATGGCGACCTCGACCCCTTCATCGTCGCCAGCCTGAAGCAGGGGCTGTGACGGTGCGCGGCGACTACGCGGCGCTGCTGTTCGACATGGACGGCACGCTGATCGACAGCATGCCGCTGCACCACGCGGCGTGGCGGCAATGGTTCGCGCGGCACGGCCTGCCGTTCGACGAGGCCGGCTTCTTCGCCGCCACCGCCGGCCGCACCAACGACGAGATCCTGCGCGACCTGTTCCCCGCGCTCGACGCCACGGCGCGGCAGGCGCTGGCCGACGAGAAGGAGGCGCTGTACCGCGACGAGGCCGACCGCTCGCTGCAGATGATCGCCGGCGCCGAGGCCTTCCTGGCAGCCGCCAGCGCCGCCGGCCTGCCGCTGGCCATCTGCACCGCGGCACCGCCGGGCAACATGCAGCATGCCTTCGCGCGCTTCGGGCTCGATGCGCGTGTGCAGGTCGTCACCAGCCCGGCCGACCGGCCGCGGTACGGCGGCCCCGGCGACCGCCTGCGCGGCAAGCCCCACCCCGACATCTTCGAGGAAGCGGCGCGCCGCCTGGGCGTTCCGCCCTCGGCCTGCCTGGTGTTCGAAGACGCGCCGCTGGGCGTGGAGGCAGCACGCCGCGCCGGCATGCACGCCGTGGCACTGACCACCAGCATGCCCGCAGCAGCCTTCCAGCCCTACCCGAACCTGCGCCACACGATGGCCGACTTCGTCGGCTTCTCCCTGCACCAACTGACCCCGCGAGAACAGCCCCATGCGTGAAGGCACCGCCCCCGTGATCCGCCGCCAGGACTACGCCGCACCGGCGTACTGGATCCGTCGCGTCGACCTCACGTTCGACCTCGACGCCGCCAAGACCATCGTCGCGAGCAAGCTGCACATCGAGCGCAACGCCGCCGCCGTGAACGACGGCACGCCGCAGCCGCTGGTGCTGCACGGCGAGGACATCAATGTGCTGCGCGTGATGGCCGGTGGCGAGAGCGTGTCGTTCCGCGTCGAAGGCACGCTGCTCGTGATCGACAACCCGCCGGCCGGCGACAGCTTCGTGCTCGAGGTGCGCAACACCTGCAACCCCGAGAAGAACACGCAGCTCTCGGGCCTGTACACCAGCGGCGGCGGGCTGTTCACGCAGTGCGAGGCCGAGGGCTTCCGCCGCATCACCTACTTTCTCGACCGCCCCGACGTGATGGCGGTCTACACCGTCACGCTGCGCGCCGACAAGACGAAGTACCCGGTGCTGCTGAGCAACGGCAACCTGGTGGCGCAGGGCGCGCTGGACAACGGCCGCCACTTCGCGACCTGGCACGACCCCTTCCCCAAGCCCAGCTACCTGTTTGCGCTGGTGGCCGCCGACCTGGTGTGCCGCGAGCAGCGCATCACCACGCGCGCCGGCCGCGACCACCTGCTGCAGGTGTACGTGCGCCGCGGCGATCTCGGCAAGACCGAGCACGCGATGGCCTCGCTGGTGGCCAGCGTGGTCTGGGACGAAGCCCGCTTCGGCCTGCCGCTGGACCTGGAGCGCTTCATGGTCGTGGCCGTCGAAGACTTCAACATGGGCGCGATGGAGAACAAGGGCCTGAACATCTTCAACACGAAGTACGTTCTCGCCAGCCCTGCCACCGCCACCGACGACGACTTCGCCGGCATCGAGAGCGTGGTCGGCCACGAGTACTTCCACAACTGGACCGGCAACCGCATCACCTGCCGCGACTGGTTCCAGCTCTCGCTGAAGGAAGGCCTGACGGTCTTCCGCGACCAGGAATTCAGCATGGACATGGCCGGCAGCGCGAGTGCGCGTGCCGTCAAGCGCATCCAGGACGTGCTGATGCTGCGTGCGCGCCAGTTCCCCGAAGACGCCGGCGCGATGGCGCACCCGGTGCGGCCCGACAGCTACGCCGCCATCGACAACTTCTACACCGCCACGGTCTACGAGAAGGGCGCCGAGGTCGTGCGCATGATGCACACGCTGGTCGGCCGCGAAGGCTTTGCGCGCGGCATCACGCTGTACTTCCAGCGCCACGACGGCCAGGCCGTGACCTGCGACGACTTCGCGCAGGCCATCGCCGACGCCAACCCCGGCAGCGCGCTCAGCACGCGGCTGGACGCCTTCAAGCGCTGGTACGCGCAGGCCGGCACGCCGCGCCTGCAGGCCCGCGGCCACTACGACGCCGAAGCGCGCCGCTACACGCTGACGCTGACGCAGAGCGCCCTGCCCTCGCCCGGCCAGCCGCACAAGCTGCCGCACGTGATCCCGGTGCTGACGGCGCTGATCGGCCACGACGGCCGCGAACTCGCGCCCGAGCGCCTGCTGGTGCTGGACGAGACGACGCAGAGCTTCACGTTCGAGAACATCGACGCGGCGCCGGTGCCGTCGCTGCTGCGCGGCTTCTCGGCGCCGGTGGTGCTGGACGACGGCCTGTCCGACGCCGAGCTGCTGGTGCTGCTGGCCCACGACAGCGACGCCTTCAACCGCTGGGAAGCCGGCCAGCGCCTGGCACTGCAACGCCTGCTGCGGCAGCTGCAGCAGCCGGCCCCGCTGGACGCTCCCTTCATCGAGGCCATGCGCGGCGTGCTGCGCCACCCGACGCTGGACCCGGCGTTCAAGGAACTGGCCCTTGTGCTGCCGAGCGAAGGCTACGTCGCCGAACAGCTGGAGCAGGTCGACCCGCAGGCGATCCACGCCGCGCGCGTGCAGCTGCGCGATGCCCTGGCCACCGCGCTGCACGACGACTGGGTCTGGGCCTACGACACCCACGCAGTGCGCGAGGGCTACGCGCCCACGCCTGCGCAGGCCGGCCGCCGCGCGCTGGTGAACCTGGCGCTGCACATGCTGTGCCGGCACGCCGCACTCCACGGCAACCCGGTGTGGCCGGGCCGCGCCTACCAGCGTGTGAAGAGCGCCGGCAACATGACCGAGCGCCTGGGCGCGCTGCAGGCCCTGCTGGACACGCCCTCGCCGCTGGTCGACGCCGCGCTGGCGCACTTCCACGCCCAGGCGGGCGGCGATGCGCTCGTGCTCGACAAGTGGTTCATGCTGCAGGCGCACGCGCCCGAACCGCTGGGCGCCGACGCCGGCCGCGCCTTCGCCCGCGCGAAGGCCCTGCTCAAGCATCCCGACTTCTCGTTGAAGAACCCCAACCGCGTGCGCAGCCTGGTGATGGCGCTGTGCTCGGCCAACCCGGCAGCCTTCCACCGCGCCGACGCGGCCGGCTACGTGCTGTGGTCCGAGAAGCTGCTGGAGCTAGACGCCATCAACCCGCAGCTCGCCGCGCGCCTAGCGCGCGTGATGGACCGCTGGAGCGCGCTGGCCGAGCCCTACCGCAGCGCCGCGCGCGAGGCCATCGCGCGCGTGGCCGCCAAGCCCGATCTCAGCGACGACGTGCGCGAGATCGTCACCCGTGCCCTGGAGATCGCAGCATGAAGCGCGTCAGCCTCACCCAGTACCTCGTCGAACAGCAGCGCGAACACGGCCTCATCCCGAGCCAGCTGCGGCTGCTGATCGAGGTCGTCGCGCGGGCCTGCAAGCGCATCGCCATCGCCGTCAACAAGGGTGCCCTGGGCGACGTGCTCGGCAGCGCCGGCAGCGAGAACGTGCAGGGCGAGGTGCAGAAGAAGCTCGACATCATCAGCAACGAGGTGCTGATCGAGGCCAACGAATGGGGCGGCCACCTGGCAGCGATGGCCAGCGAAGAGATGGACAGCATCCACGTCGTGCCCAACCGCTACCCGCAGGGCGAGTACATGCTGCTGTTCGACCCGCTCGACGGCAGCAGCAACATCGACGTCAACGTCAGCATCGGCACCATCTTCAGCGTGCTGCGCAAGGTGGGCCACGCGCGCGGCGTCTCGGAAGAAGACTTCCTGCAGCCCGGCCGCCACCAGGCCGCGGCCGGCTACTGCGTCTACGGCCCGCAGACCATGCTGGTGCTGACCGTCGGCAACGGCGTGGCGATGTTCACGCTCGACCGCGAGACCGGCTCCTGGGTGCTGACGCAGCAGGACGTGCAGATCCCCGAAGACACGAAGGAGTTCGCGATCAACATGTCGAACATGCGCCACTGGGCCCCGCCCGTGCGCCGCTACATCGACGAGTGCCTGGCCGGCAAGACCGGCCCGCGCGGCAAGGACTTCAACATGCGCTGGGTGGCCAGCATGGTGGCCGACGTGCACCGCATCCTGATGCGCGGCGGCGTCTTCATGTACCCCTGGGACCAGCGCGAGCCCGACAAGCCCGGCAAGCTGCGCCTGATGTACGAGGCCAATCCGATGTCGTTCCTGATCGAGCAGGCGGGCGGCATGGCCACCAACGGCCACGAGCGCATCCTCGACATCACGCCGGGCAAGCTGCACGAACGGGTCAGCGTGATGCTGGGTTCGAAGAACGAGGTCGCGCGCGTGACCGGCTACCACCAGGCCACAGATTGACGCGCATCAACTCGGCGGGTTCTGATCGACGGCACCATTGAAAATCAGACAGAACCACCTCTGATTGGACAAACGCCGGACACTGTGACGCCCGGTCTCAGAATCGGGCCTTGTTCCCGCCGACAAGGCCTGTCTGACCCCCTAGACTTGTGGTTTTTGCGGCTTACCACCTCAAACACATGCTCCCCAAGTCCATGGCCCTGATCGACGACGACGTCGATTTCACCGACGCCTTCGCCGCCTTCCTGCGCGAGCAGGGTGTCGACGTGCGCGTGTTCCCCGACAGCAGCGACCTGCTGGCCAGCGAGTCGCCCTTCGGCTACGAGTTCTACGTCGTCGACCTGATGCTCCCGGGCGTGGTCGGCGACGAGCTGATCCGCATCCTGCGCCGCCGCACCGACGCCGGCGTGCTGGTGGTGTCGGGCAAGGTCGGCGCCTCCACGTTCGAAGGCGTGGTCGACGCCGGTGCCGACATGTACCTGGAGAAGCCGGTCAGCCTGGAGCAGATCCTGCTGGTCATCAAGGCCCTGCAGCGCCGCGCCGTGATGCGCGGCCAGCGCGAGCAGTCGTGGTCGGTGGACCTGCGCGCGAGCCAGCTGCTCGCGCCCGACGGTGCCCGCGTCGACCTGAGCGACACCGACCTCACCGTGATGCGCTGCTTCCTCGACGCCGAAGGCGGCATCGTCACGCGCGAGACGCTGATCCAGCGCCTGGGCCGCGACGACGCCAACACGCTCGACAACACGCTGCACGCCACCATCTACCGCCTGCGCCGGCGCATCGAGAAGGCATCGAAGAGCCTGGTGCCGCTGCAGAGCGAGCCGCGCGTGGGCTACATCTTCCGCGCGCCGCTGAAGTCGCTGTAAGGCGCCCCCGGCCGCGGCGTGCCGTGGCCAGCCCCCCAGGGGTTCAGACCGGCTCCACGCCCTGCGGCACCGTCAGCGTGAACACCGTGCCCTCGGGCCCGGAACGCACCGCCACCGTGCCGCCCTGGCGCTGCATCGCGCGGCGCACGATGTACAGGCCCAGCCCCTGGCCGTGGTGGTCGAGCCGCCCGCGCACGCCGCGCGAAAACAGGCGCGGCAGCAGTTCGGGGGGAATGCCGGGCCCGCTGTCGGCCACCTCGATCAGCAGCGCCAGCGGTTCGTCGCTGTCGGCCACGCGCAGCGTCACGCGGCTGCCCGGCGTGCTGTAGGCCAGCGCGTTGTCGAGCAGGTTGCGCAGCGCCAGCCGCACCAGGCCGATGTCCATCGCGGCGGTGCGCACGTCGGTCTGCCGCACCACGTCGACCCGCGCACGCTCGGCCTGCGGCAGATCGCCCAGGCACAGTTCCAGCAGCATCTCGATGTCGAAGTCGCGCAGCGACGCCGTGCGGTCGCTTTCCACCAGCACCGTCGACGCTGCCAGCGTGTTGTCCAGCGAGGCCGTGATCTGCCGCAGCACGGCGCGTGCGCGCGTGATGCGGGTCGCCGCCGCCTCGCTGGCGGCGGCGCCGGTGTGCAGCGCGTCGTCCACGCCCTGCAGCACGGCCTGCGCGTTGTGCAGCGGCTGGCGCGCCTCGTGCGAGATCACGCGCAGCAGTTCCTGGCGTTCGTCGGAGAGCGCCTTCATCTCGGTGGCCTGGCGCTCGGCCACCTCGCGGCCTGCCTGTGCCACGGCCAGCTCGGCCGTGCGCGCGGCGACGCGGCGCTCGGCCTGCTCGATGGCGAAACCCATGTAGCCGATGTTGCCCCACAGCGCCGTCAGCAGGCCGACGAAGAGCAGCAGGTACACGTCGAGCGTGAAGTCGAAGACCACCGGGTCGTCGCCCGGTGTCGCCAGCACGTTCAGCAGCCGCAGCAGCGCCATGCCGGCCAGCATCAGGTAGGTGACGGCGACCATCAGCGCGCTGCGGCTGCCGGCGCTGCGCGCCAGCAGCCAGGCTTCTCGCGCCAGCGCCGCCGAAGCCACGACCAGCACCACGATGGAGACGCTCACACGCGCCTTCACGCTGATCTCGGCCGCCAGCACGTAGGCCGCGCCTGCCAGCAGCACGGTGGCCACCAGCGGCACCACGCGCACCGCCAGCCCGCGTTCGCGGCGCAGCGCTGCCCAGCGCATCGCGTAGCCGATGAAGCCCAGCGCGTTGGCCAGCTGCAGCGTGACGAAGGCCGGCACGAAACCACGCAGGCCGAAGAGCATGTAGTTCACGCCCGACAGCAGCGCGCCCACGCACCACAGCGCGATCGTGATGCGGTCGTGCCTGCCATGCAGCACGGTCCACACCGTCAGCGGCATCAGCGTGTACAGCACGCCCACCGTGAGCAGGATGGTGTAGGGGTCGAGCGGCTGGCCGGTGGTGGGCATGGACGGCAACGATAGCAGCGGGCCTGCGGCGCGAAGCCCGCAAAATGCACCTCTTTGCGCCCCCACGAGAGCCCGCCATGCAACCCCACAACAACGACTTCGGACTCATCGGCCTGGCCGTGATGGGCCAGAACCTCGTGCTCAACGTCGCCAGCCGCGGCTTCAGCGTCAGCGTCTACAACCGCACGCCCGGGGTCACGGCCGAGTTCGTGGCCCGCCACCCCGGCCAGCGCCTGTTCGGTGCCGCCACGCTGCCCGAGTTCGTGGCCAGCCTGGCGCGGCCGCGCAAGGTCATGCTGATGGTGAAGGCCGGCAGCGCGGTCGACGCGGTCATCGAGCAGCTGCTGCCGCTGCTGGAGCCGGGCGACATCGTCATCGACGGCGGCAACAGCCTGTACACCGACACCGAGCGCCGCGACGCCTGGCTCACGGGCCACGGCCTGCGCTTCATCGGCGCGGGCGTCAGCGGCGGCGAGGAAGGCGCGCGCAAGGGCCCGTCCATCATGCCCGGCGGCCCGGCGTCCACCTGGGACGTGATGCGGCCGGTGTTCGAGGCCATCGCCGCGCAGGTCGACGGCACGCCGTGTGTCGTGCACATCGGCCCCGGCGGTGCCGGCCACTACGTGAAGATGATCCACAACGGCATCGAGTACGGCGACATGCAGCTGATCTGCGAGGCCTACGCGCTGTTCCAGGCCGCGGGCTTCAGCGCCGACGAGATGGCGACCGTGTTCGAGCAGTGGAACGCCGGCGAACTGCAGAGCTACCTGATCCAGATCACCGCCAAGGCGCTGGCGCAGAAGGACGCCGAGACCGGCCGCCCGCTGGTGGACCTGATCCTCGACAAGGCCGGCCAGAAGGGCACCGGCCAGTGGACGCTGCTGAACGCGGCCGAGAACGCCGTCGTCATCAGCACCATCAACGCCGCGGTGGAAGCGCGCGTGCTGTCGTCGCAGAAGGCACAGCGCGTGGCGGCCAGCACGCAGCTGCACGGGCCGGTGCCCGACCTCGCGCCGCACAAGGCGACGCTGGTGGCGCAGGTGCACGACGCGCTGTACGCGAGCAAGGTGGTCAGCTACGCGCAGGGCCTGGACCTGATGCGCACGATGAGCGAGAAGAAGCAGTGGGCGCTGGACCTGGGCGCCATCGCACGCATCTGGCGCGGCGGCTGCATCATCCGCGCGCGCTTCCTGAACCGCATCACCGAGGCCTACGCACAAGACCCGCAACTGGCCAACCTGATGCTGGCGCCCTTCTTCCGCGACCTGCTCAACCGCACGCAGGCGCACTGGCGCGGCGTGGTGGCGCTGGCCGTGCAGCACGGCATCGCGGTGCCGGCGTTCAGCGCCTCGCTCGCCTACTACGACAGCTTCCGCAGCGCGCGGTTGCCGGCCAACCTGCTGCAGGCGCAGCGCGACTTTTTCGGCGCCCACACGTACGAGCGCGTCGACAAGCCCGCCGGCCAGTGGTTCCACACCGACTGGCCCGAAGTCATCGAGTGACGGCGCCGGCTCAGCCCTCGCTGAGCGCCAACAGCATGTCGGCGTACCAGGCGCAGTTCAGGCCCAGCGATTCGTCCTGCACGCGGTCGCGTCCGGCCATGTCCAGGCGCGCCGAGTGCACCCCCAGCAGCTGCCACGGCAGCGCGCCCAGCGACTCGTCGCGCATCACCACCGGCGCGCCGCTGGCGCCGCGGTGTGTGAGCGCGTCGGTGAGAAAGTAGCCCTGGCCCTGGAAGCGGATGCCGAAGGCCGAGGCCACCACGGCCTGGCGCACCACCGGCAAGTGATGCACGGTGTCGTGGAAGCCGAGCGGGAAGCCGACGATCAGCACCGAGCTGCCGACCTCGACGCCCGCGCCGCGGCGCGGCAGGTGCGCAGGCGTGAAGGCGCGCAGCACGGCGTCCGCGGGCAGCGCCTTGCGGTCGATCTCGATCATCGCGACGTCGATCTCGCCCCCCGAGTCGGTACCCTGGCGCCACTGGCTGCGGCCGTCGCGGAACAGCATCAGCGAGAAGCCGGTGGAACGCGTCAGGTCGGTGGCGTCGGTGTGCAGCTCGATCTCGATGCGGTTCGGGTGGTGGCGCGAGGGCGTGTCGACCACCACGTGGCGGCTGGTCACCAGGAACAGGCGTTCGTCGCGCTCGAAGAAGAAGCCGGTGGCGCCGGTGAGGCCGCGCTGGTGCTCGAACGTCGAGATGCGGGTGGCAGCGAGCAGCAGGGAATCGATCATCGGGCGCAGGTCCTTCGCAGCGGGGCGCTCGCGGCAGCGGCTCGGAAAGAGCCGCGACGGATCGTCGCTGCACGGTAGCACGGTCGACCCCACGCTTGCGGGCCCGCAGCCGTCACGCCGGGGTGCTATGGTCGGCAATCCGACTGCGCCAGAAGGGACGTCCATGACCTTGCCTCTGCCTGAAGCGCCGGCGCTGCGCCGCCAGGCCCTGCGTGATGCGCTGCTGTCCACCGTGGACCTGCTCAAGCGCCGCCGCGCTGCCGAGATCGACACCGACTACATCGACGGCTACGTCGCGATGAACTGGCTGGAATGGAACGGCGGCGGCCTGCGCCTGACCACCACCGGCGACAACGTCTGCCGGCAGTTGCAGCTGCAGGTGCAGCGCGTCGACTGACCGGCGCGCGGTGCCGGTCCGCAGCTAGCGCGCTGCGGCCTGCAGGCAGGCGTCGCGCCGGTCGCGGCCGCGTTCGGCGTTGCAGCGCCACACCACGTCGGCCTGCTGCTGCGCCGCCTGGCGCAGCGACACACCGCGCCGCACGCCCTGCTGCAGCACCACCAGCAGCGCCGCCAGCAGGCCCAGCGCGAGCAGCAGCGCCAGCACCGTCCACGCCAGCGGTGAGCGGCGCCAAGGGCGCATCGTGCCGGACAGCCGGGGCATCCATGCCACCTGCATCGTGGGTTCCTCGTGCTTGAGTTATGGGTGTTCGGTTATGTGCGCTGGTGCACAGTCAGGCTTGGCGGCCGGCCGCATGCTCTGCAACACCATGAGCGACGCAAGGCACGACCCCGACAGCCTCTATCCAGGCCCCGCCACCGCCATCCGCTGCCCGCAGTGCGACGGCGTGGCCTACCGGGTGCCGCGGCGCTGGATGGATCGCATCACCAGCCTGTGGCGGCCGGTCCAGCGCTTCGAATGCCAGAGCACACCGTGCCGCCACGGCTTCACGGTGCGCGCCGGAACGCCCTCGCTCAGGGCTTCTTCGGGTCGTCGCTGAACCAGGCGTCGCTGGCCTGGCGCTGCCACGCGGTGATCTGGCGCTCGGCGTCGTCCTTGGCCACGCCGTAGCGTTCCTGGATCTTGCCCGCCAGCTGGTCGCGGCGACCGGCCACGACGGCCATGTCGTCGTCGGTCAGCTGGCCCCACTGCGCCCTGGCGCGGCCCACCAGCTGGGTCCAGCCGCCTTCGATGCGGTCCCAGTTCACGGGCGCACCACGAGTTCGTTCTTCACGGCCTTTACGCCGCTCACTTTCCAGGTCAGGCTCTCGGCGACCGAACGCTCGCTGCTGTTCTTCGCGAAGCCCGACAGCATCACGGTGCCGTTCAGCGTCTCCACGCTGATGGCGCCGGCATCGACGTTCTTGTTGTCGATGAAGCGGGCCTTCACGGCCGTGGTGATGGCGGTGTCGTCGACATAGGCGCCCACCGACTCCTGACCGCGCGTGACGGCGCAACCAGCGGTGGTGAGCAGGGCCAGTGCGATGCACGTGGCGGCCAAAGGTGTACGGATGTTCATGAAGATCTCCAGAGGGTCGGCAGGAAACCGGCAGCCTCGCCGCGGCCGGTGCATGCAGTCACTGTAGGGACGCCCCCCCGCGCCCGCCATCGTCCAAGGCCGACGGGTCGCGTAGGACAGCGCCGCAAGCTGCTGCAGCGGCCGGCGATGCGTACGCCAACGCACCGACCACGCAGCGCGCGGCCCCCCCTGTGTGCACCCCTGTCCAACCTGGAACCAAGATGACCCATCCCCACGCCACTGACGCTGGCGCCCCCCGAAGGCGCAGCTGGCCGAGGCCCTGACCGAAGCCGCCTGCAGCAGCCTGCCGCCCGACAACATGGCGCTGGAAGCCGCACGCCGCGACCATGGGCGACGTGCTCTTCGACGCCGGCGCGGCGCAGCTCAAGAGCGGTGGCCAGCGCCGCGTCGACCAGCTGGTGGCCTTCCTGCGCGACAACCCGCAGCGCAGCGCGCTGGTCGAGGGCTTCACCGACAGCATCGGCAGCGACCGCATGAACCAGGTGCTGTCGAACGACGACGCGCGCGTGCGTCCGCGCCAGGCGGTCGGCCCGCACGCTGTGTGCGCTGGCGCACACAGCGTGCGGCGATCGGCGCCTATAGTGGGTGATCGCCGCCGTTGTCGACGCCCGTGCATCGGCGGCCCTCTGCACAGCCCGCCCGGGGGGCACTGCCTGGAGCAATGCACGATGGTCCTGGCCGACGATGACCCAAAACGCAACCGCCTGCTCCGGGCCATGCCTGCGGCCGACTGGGCACGCGTGCAGCCGCAGCTGGAATGGGTGGACATGCCGCTCGGCCACGTGATGTACGAGTCGGGCCGCCCGCTGAGCCACGTCTACTTCCCCACCACCGCCATCGTCTCGCTGCTGTACGTGATGGAGAACGGCGCGTCGGCCGAGATCGCCGTCGTCGGCAACGAAGGCGTGGTCGGCATCGCGCTGTTCATGGGCGGCGAGACCACACCGAGCCGCGCGGTGGTGCAGAGCGCCGGGCGCGGGCTGCGCCTGCGGGCATCGGCGATCAAGGAAGAGTTCAACCGCGCCGGCCCGACGATGCACCTGCTGCTGCGCTACACGCAGGCGCTGATCACGCAGATGTCGCAGACCGCCGTGTGCAACCGCCACCACACGCTCGACCAGCAGCTGTGCCGCTGGCTGCTGTTGAGCCTGGACCGGCTGCGCGGCGCGGAGCTGCAGATGACGCAGGAGCTGATCGCCAACATGCTGGGCGTGCGCCGCGAAGGCGTCACCGAAGCGGCGTTGAAGCTGCAGAAGCTGGGGCTGATCCGCTATGCGCGCGGCCACATCACGGTGCTCGACCGGCCGGGGCTGGAAGCGCGCACCTGCGAGTGCTACCCGGTCGTGAAGACCGAGTACGACCGGCTGTTGCCCGACCGCACCGCCATCTGATCGCCACAGCCGCGCCATGTGCGCTGGCAGACAGATGTGGGCGCAGGCGGGCGCCAGACTGCACGTGTCGCCCGCCCACCGAAAGCTGCCGCGTGTCCGAGCCCGAGAACCGACTGATCGACCAGTTGCCGCGCCAGGACCGCACACGGCTGCTGCGCAAGGCCGAACACGTGCCGCTTCTGGCAGCGCAGGTGCTGCACGAGCGCGCGGAGGCCATCCGCCACGTCTACTTCGTGAACACCGGCTTCGTCGCGCTGCTGGAGCAGATCGACGCGAAGACCGGGCTGGCCGTGGCCCTGGTGGGATCGGAGGGCATGCTCGGCGTGCAGCTCGCGCTGGGCGTGCTGGCGGCGCCGCAGCGTGCGCTGGTGCAGTCCCCGGGCATGGCCTGGCGCGTCGGCCGTGTCGACTTCCGCGACACGCTGGACCACAGCGCGGCGCTGCGTGGCGGGCTGCAGCTCTACATCGCGCGGCTGATGGTGCAGCTGGCCTCCACCGCGGGCTGTCTGCACGTGCACCAGATCGGCCCGCGCCTGGCGCGCTGGCTGCTGATGTGCCACGACCGCGCCGACGCCGACCACTTCCACGTCACGCACGAGGCGCTGGCGCTGCTGCTGGGCGCACGCCGCGTAGGCATCACCGTGGCGGCCGGCCGGCTGCAGCGCCAGGGCCTGATCCACTACCACCGCGGCGAGCTCCAGGTGCTGGACCGCGCCGGCCTGGAGGCCGCGGCCTGCAGCTGCTACGAGGCCGACCGCCCGTGAGCCCCGTGCACCGCGCGGTGCCGGTGTTGTGTGCGCCAGCGCACGGCGCGGCGCAGCCGGGCCAACTACGCTTGCCGGCACGTTGATCACGACGGGCCAACCGCCTGGAAGCCCCATGCACACGACATCCAGCACCCGCCTCGCACCGCAGCGCGACGGGCACGCGCTGCCGCCCCCGTCGCAGCACCTCCCGCACGCGGACTGGACCGCACTGTTCGACGCGGTCCTGGTGCGGCTGCGCACGGTGGCCGGCGTGCAGCTGCAGGCGCACTGCGACCCGCAGCTGCACGCGCTGGCCAGCAGCATCCAGCTGGGGGTGCTGGACTGCGTGCAGGCGCTGCAGCAGCTGCAGGGCCTGCTGGCCCCGCCGGCCAGCCGCCTGGCCCGGCTGCAGCAGTCGCTGCGCGACGCCGACGCCACGGTGCAGCGCCTGCGCGACGAGCTCGCCGGCGCACAGGCCGCAGGCCGACGCGCGCAACACCGCGCCCAGCACGACGAGCTCACCGCCCTGCCCAACCGCAGCTTCTTCCGCGAGCGGCTGGACCGCGCACTGGCCGCCCCCGAAGGGCCTCGGCACCTGCCGGCCGTGCTGTACCTGGACCTGGACGGCTTCAAGCCGATCAACGACCGCAACGGCCACGACGTCGGCGACGAACTGCTGCGCATCGTCGCGCTGCGGCTGGCGCGGACGATGCGCAGCGAAGACGTGGTCAGCCGCATCGGCGGCGACGAGTTCGCGTGCCTGCTCGCCGATGCCGCCGGCCGCGAGCAGCTGGGCCACGTCGCCTGCAAGCTGTTCGACGCGGTGTCGGCGCCGCTGAAGATCGGCGACCTGCAGTTCAGCGTGCGGCCCAGCATCGGCATCGCCGTGGCACCCACCGACGGCAACACCGCCGGCGCACTGATGAAGAGCGCCGACGCGGCGATGTACCACGCCAAGCGCGCCCAGACGGGTTACGCCTTCTTCGACCGCTGCCCGAGCAACTGAGCCCACAGGCCCGGCGGCATCCGCATCGCCAGCCTCAGCAGCAGCGGCAGCGCGCCGGCCAGCAGTGCCGGCCGCAGCAGGCCGCGCCAGGGCCGCCAGCGCAGCAGCACTGCACCGGCCAGCGCTGCCACGCCGACGGTGGCCAGCGGGTGGCGCTGCACCAGCAGGGCGGCTGCATTGCGCGCCAGCGCCGCTGCCAGCAGCACGCCGCTGTCGGGACTGGCGCCGCCGCCGGGTGGCGGCGCCAGCGCCTGGCGCAGGCGCTCGCGCGACGCGGTCAGGCGTTCGCCCGGGGTTGGCGTCATCGGGCGCTGTCCGAAGCGCCCAGGCCACCGGCCGCACGCAGCATCGCGGAGTCGGCGCGCCACTGCTGCTGCAGGTTGTCGAACGGCGCCACCGCCGGCGTGGCCAGCACGCGGGCCAGGCAGGCAGCGGCCAACGCAGCCGGCACCAGCGGCACCAGCACCAGCAGCCACGGTGCCGGCATGGCCGCCACCGGCAGGCTGGCCCAGAACAGCAGCGCCACGCCGCCCAGCGTGACGGCCACGGCCACGGCCGCCAGCGCTGCCGCCAGCAGCACGGCCTGCTGCCGCCAGCGTGTGCCCAGCACCGCGGCTTCGTCACCCGCCAGCGCCAGGTAGGCGCCGGCGTGCTCGGCCAGCAGGTCGGGGCGTGTCGTCGCCAGGCGGAACAAGCGCTGCAGCATGGTGCGGGCCCGGGTGGATCAGCGTTCGCGCGGGCGCGACATCAGGTGCACCAGCGCCATCAGCGCGGCGCCGGTGGCAGCGGCGATCAGCACCGACTTGAGCGGGTCGTCGCGGATCGTGTGGCGCGCGCTGTCCGAGGCGGCGAGCGCCTTCTCGCGTGCGCTGCCCCAGCCGAGCGCGGCGCGCTGGCGCACCGCCTCGGCGCTGTCGCCCAGCGCGTGCGCGCCACGGCGCGCCAGGTCGGCCACCGCGTCCACGGTGTGGTGCACGGGCGGCACGGCGCCGTCGATGGCCTGGCTGAGCGGATCGTTCATGCGGTCGGAGTTCATGGTGGCTTTCGGAGTGGGTGGAATGGGTCGGACGCGGCGCGGGCGCCGCAGACGCCGGTCAGCCGTTGCGCAGCAGGCCGAACAGGAAGCTGACGACGGCCAGCACCAGGAACACCACGAACAGGATCTTCGCGATGCCGACGGCGCCGGCGGCGATGCCACCGAAACCGAACAGCGCGGCGATCAGCGCGATGACGAAGAAGACGACGGCGTAGTGCAGCATGCGGGGCTTTCGGTGGTGCGCAACGGGTCGCTGCGGTGCACCGAGTCTGGCGGTGGTGTACGGCCGCAGCGATCGGCAGGCGCCATGCGCGGCTGTAGGACAGCGCCCTATGCGGGCGCCGGTGTCGCGGGCAGCAGCGCTTCCAGCAACGTGCCGGCCCCGGGCGCCGACTGCACCCGCAGCGTGCCTGCCGCGGCCTCGATGCGAAAGCGCATGCCCACCAGCCCGAACGCCGAGTGCAGCGGCGCCGCGGCGTCGAAGCCGACGCCGTCGTCGCGCACCTGCACCCGCACCTGAGCGCCGTGCGGCGCCAGCGTCACCCACAGCTGCCGCGCCTGCGCGTGCTTGGCGATGTTGTTGGCGGCCTCCTGCACCAGCCGGTAGACGACCAGCGCGTCGTCGGGCGACAGGGCCACCGGCTGCAGGTCGGCATGCACCTGCAGGCCCGAGGCGTCGGCGAACTCGCGCAGCAGGATCTGCAGCGTCAGCACCAGGCCCAGGTGCTGCAGCGCCGTGGGGTGCAGGTTCTCGATCACGCGCCGCTTCAGCGCCACGACGCTGTCGAGCGTGGTGTTGAGGTGCTGCAGGCGGTCCAGCGCCTCGGGCGCGCCACCGGCCAGGCGCGAACGCAGCCGTGCCACGTCGAGCTTGGCCGAGGTGAGCAGCGCGCCCAGTTCGTCGTGCAGTTCGCGGGCGAGGCGGTGGCGCTCGTCCTCGCGCGCATGCAGCAGGTGGCGTGTGAGCGCGGTCAGCTCCACCGTGCGGCGCGCGAGGTCGTCGTCGCGCCGCTGCGCCGCACCGCGCAGGCGGCGGCGCAGGTGCAGCAGCAGCACGAGCAGTGCGCACAGGGCCAGCACCGGCATCCAGGACATGCAGGCCCCTCCTGGCTGCGTCGCAAAGGCGCATCATGCGCCCATGCAACGCAGCCCGCCGTGATCCACATCGCCATCGTCGACGACCACGCACTCGTGCGTGCCGGGCTGCGCCAGTACCTGGCCGAGCAGGCTGACTTCCGCGTCGTCGCCGAAGCCGCCAGCGGCAACGAGGTGCTGGACCTGCTGCGCCGCGGCGACGTCGATGTCATCGTGATGGACATCGCGATGCCCGGCCACAGCGGCATCGACGCGCTGGCCGCGATCCGCGCGCGAGCGCCGACGCTGCCGGTGCTGATCCTCAGCGGCTTCCCCGAGGCGCACTACGCCACGACGCTGCTGCGCCTGGGCGCCAGCGGCTACCTGAACAAGGACTGCGAGCCCGAGGAGATCGTGCTCGCGATCCGCACCGTGCAGCGCGGGCGCCGCTACATCAGCGCCGGTGTGGCCGAGCAGCTGGCCGAGGGCCTGGCCGGCAACGCGGGGCCGGCCGGCGACCAGGCGCCGCACGAGCAGCTGTCCGAACGCGAGCTGCAGGTCTTCCTGCGGCTGGCGCGCGGCGAGACCATCGGCCACATCGCCGACAGCCTGAGCCTGAGCGTGAAGACCGTCAGCACCTACCGCAGCCGCGTGATGGACAAGCTGCAGCTGGCCTCGAACAGCGACCTCACCTACTACGCGATGAAGCGCGGCCTCATCCAGTAGCAGGCGTGGTGGCGCCCTGGCCGCCGGCGATGCGGCCGCAGTAGCCGATCAGCGCGTCGATCTCGGTGGACTTGTCGAACACGCCGTCGGCGCCCAGCGCCAGGCAGGTCTGGCGCATGGCCGGCGTGGCGTAGTTGCTCAGCACCACCAGGCCGGGCGGCGCCGGCAGTGCCGCCAGCGCACGCAGCACGCCCAGGCCCGAGCCCTCGCGCAGGAAGAGGTCGATGATGACCAGGTCGACACGCTGCCCCGGCTGCTGCAGCCACTGCAGCGCGGCGCCCTCGTTGTCGGCGCTGCCCACCACGTGCACGGGCGTCAGCTCTTCCAGCGTGGCCACGAGGTCTTCGCGGATCAGCGGGCTGTCTTCGACGAGGTAGGTCTTGATCTCGGGCATGCGGGCGGCGGTCGTCCAGGCGGCTGGCCCGGCCGAGTCTGGGGCATGGCCACGGGCCGCGCCATCGGGACTGCACCGCGCCGGCGTGTGGGCCGCCGCCTACATGGGCGTGCCGCGCCGGCCACGCAGGACCGGGCCCGCACCCGGCCGACACAATTCTTTGCGGCAGCTTCATCGTTTTCCGCGCCCGCGGCGTCAACGCTGTCGGCTGTGCAGGCATTGAATGGTTGTCCCTGCCGCGTCGGTGCCCCCGGCGCAACCGCCACCCCGCTTCACCAGGAGCCCCCATGAAGACATCCCTCGTTTCGACACTGGCTGCTGCGCTCACGGCCGTCGCCGGCCTCGGCCTCGCCGCCTCGGCCGCTGCCCAGCAACCCGCGGGCACGACCGCCGCCAGCCCCTCGCCCGAGCGCCGCGCCGCGATGAAGGAGAAGTGGGACGCCATGACTCCCGAGCAGAAGGCCGCCGCCAAGGAAAAGGCGCGGCAGAAGTGGGAGTCCATGACGCCCGAGGAACAGGCAGCCGCAAAGCAGCGCATGGCCGAGCGCCACCCCCGCGCCGCGGCACGCATGGCCGAAAAGCGCCGGCAGGCAGCGTCTGCTCCGCAGTGACGCAGGCGGCGTGCGCCGGCAGCGGGCGCATGCCACACGCCTGCGGTGTGGCACTCCTGGCCCCCCTGCCCCCGGCCACCCCTGCCGCAGCAGGCGCCGTCCCGGCACAATGCGCGCCGAGATGATGCGCCTGCCGATCACCCGACCTGCCGGCACGCTGGGTGCCGCGTTCTGCGCGCTGCTGCTGGCAGGCTGTGCGACGCGCTCGGCCGACGTGCGGCCGCTGCCCACCAGCCCGGCCGAATTCGCGCTGTGGGACTGCGCCCGCATCGACGACGAGCTCGACGCCGTGCAGCAGCGCGCCGCCGACCTGGCCTACGACGTCGACCAGCGCGTGGGCAACAACATCGTGGCCCTCGGCGTCGGCGTGGCCGTGTTCTGGCCGGCGCTGCTGGCACTGCGGCCCGACGGCCTGGAGGCCCGGGACCTGGCGCGCCTGAAGGGCCGCTACGAGGCGCTGCGCACTGCAGCACGCACGCGAGGCTGCCCGCCACCAGCCGCCGACCTGCCGGCCGAGCGCGCCGCCACGCTGCCTGTGGCCGTGGGCGAACGCCTGGTGTACGAAGACCGCGTCGGCAAGCGCCAGGCCGTCTCCACGACCACGCTGCAGGTGCTGGCGCTGCGCCGCGACGAGATCGAGTTCCGCCTGCGGCAAGCCGACGGCGGGCAGCCGTGGCGGCAGGACCGCGCCGGCAACGTCACCCGCGCACCCGACGGCAACTTCGCCTGGCCGCGCCTGCTGCGCCACGAGCCCACGCTGGGCCAGGTGCTGTCGGGCGACATCCTCGTGGTCGGGGACCCGCTGGCGCGGGCCCGCGTGCGCGGCCAGGTCGTCGCCATCGGCCCGCAGTGGCTGGACGGGCGACGCTTCGAGGCCGTGGTGATCGAACTCTTCGGCGACGCGCAGCGCGGCGACGACAGCCGCCGCCTCGACGGCGCCCTGGTCGTCGACCGCCACAGCGGCACGCTGCTGCGGCTGGACCTGGACAGCGCGATGCCCGGCTTCCAGCTGCAGCGCCGGCTGCTGCGGGTGGACGCCGCCGAGGCCACGACGCCCTGAATTCACGGCCCTCCACGGCCCTTCTCGACCCTTCTCGACCCTTCTCGGTCCGCCAGGCAACAGTTCTTTACCCGCCGCGCAAGCAGCCGACACCCTGGCGGCGCACAGTCCACTGCATCGTGCAACTTCGTGGAGCCGCCATGCAGACAACGCCCCAGACCCTCCCGCGCCGCAGCGTCCACCCGCTGCGCCTGATCATGGCCACACTGGTGCTGGCCATCGGCGCCGCCTGGTCGCTCAGCGCCCACGCCGCGCCCCATGGCCCTGGCGGCCCGCACCACGGCAAGCACGGCCACGGTCAGATCGAACGCATGCTCGACGCCGCCGGCGCCAGCGCCGAGCAGCGCAGCCAGGTGCAGGCCATCATGAAGTCCGCACGCGAGGACATGCGGGCCCTGCACGGCGCCAGCCGCGACCAGCAGACGCAGCTGATGCAGCTGCTGGCCGCACCCACGGTGGACGCGCGCGCCGTCGAAGACCTGCGCCAGCAGATGCTGGCCCGCCACGACCAGGCCAGCAAGCGCCAGATGCAGGCGCTGCTGGACGCCAGCCGCGTGCTCAGCGCCGAACAGCGCCAGAAGCTGGCCATGCAGATGGCCGAGCGCCGCGCCATGATGGAGCGCCACCGCAGCGAACGCGAGTCGCTGCAGCGCCCGGCACCGCGCTGAACGGCGGCAGCGATTGCCGCTATCCTGAAACCGGTTCCTCCTGTGGCCTGACGTCCCTCTCCAGGCCTTCGCTCCGCAGCTCCCGGGCTACGGAGCGTTTTTTGCATTCGAAAGCCCGCACCGATGAGCCGACTGCTGCTGATCGACGACGACACCCGCCTGACCGCCCTGGTCGGCGACTACCTGCGCCGCAACGGCTACGAGGTCGATGCCGCCGGCTCGCTGGCCGCGGGCCGCGAGCAGTTGAAGGCCCGCCCCTATGACGCGCTGCTGCTCGACCTGATGCTGCCCGACGGCGACGGCCTCGACCTCACGCGCGAGCTGCGCGCCGACGCGCGCACGCGGCGCCTGCCGCTGCTGATGCTGACGGCCCGCGGCGAGCCGATGGACCGCATCGTCGGCCTCGAACTCGGCGCCGACGACTACCTGCCCAAGCCCTTCGAGCCGCGCGAGCTGCTGGCGCGCGTGAAGGCGCTGCTGCGCCGTGCCACGCCCGAGCCGGCGGGCGACGACGTGCTCGCGTTCGGTCGCCTGGAGGTGGATCTGGGCGCACGCCAGGCACGGCTGGACGGCATCGCCTGCGACCTCACCAGCCACCAGTTCGACCTGCTGGTGGTGCTGGCGCAGAGCCCGGGCCGCGTGCTCAGCCGCGACCAGATCATGGATGCGCTGAAGGGCCACCCGCTGGAGGCCTTCGACCGCAGCATCGACGTGCACATCTCGCGCATCCGCGCCGTCATCGAAGACGACCCGAAGAACCCCAAGCGCGTGCTCACGGTGCGCGGCGCAGGCTACGTCTTCGCGAAGAAGCAGGACGCCGACCAGTAGCCCGCCGATGCGCAACCTGTACCTGCGCATCTACGGCACCGTGGTGGCGGCGCTGGCGCTGTTCGCGCTTGTCTCGGGCTGGCTGCTGCAGAACCACCTGGACCAGGAACGCCAGCGCTTCGAGCGCTCGGCGCAGAACCGCGTGGCGGCCTGGGCCGAACTGCTGCAGCGTTCGCTGCCCGGCGCCGAGGCACCGCCCGAAGACCAGGCGGCAGCGCTGCGCGACTGGTCGCAGCGCCTGCGCCTGCCGATGGCCCTGGAGGACAGCAGCGGGCAGCGCATCGCCATCTCCGACAGCTACCTGCTGCGCGAGGCCGACGGCAGCACGGTCGGGCGCGCAGTGCCGATCCGCCTGGACGACGGCCGCACGCTGTGGGTGCTGCGGCCGCTGGCGCTGCGCCGCGGGCCCGCCCCTGGCAACCCGGACGGCGCGGCACCGCCGCCGCCGCGGCTGCTGCCCTGGCTGCCGCCCGGGCTGCCCGAAGGCGGCATCGGCCTGGCGGCGCTGCTGCTGGTGCTGTTCGCAGCCGTGGCCGCCGGGGCCTGGCCCGTGGTGCGGCGGCTGACGCGGCGGCTCGAGGCGCTCAAGCGCGGCGTCGAGGCCTTCGGCGCCGGCAACCTGCAGCAGCGTGTGGCCGAGGACGGGCGCGACGAGGTGGCCGCGCTCGGCGCCAGCTTCAACCGTGCCGCCGGCCGCATCGAGGTGCTGCTGCGCTCGCACCAGAGCCTGCTGGCCAACGCCAGCCACGAACTGCGCTCGCCGCTGGCGCGGCTGAAGATGGCGGTGTCGATGGCCGAAGACGCCGCGCCCGAGCAGCGTGCGGCGCTGCAGCGCGAGATCGACGCCAACATCGCCGAGCTCGACGCGCTGGTCGAAGAAGTGCTGCTCGCCAGCCGGCTCGACGCCGCCACCACGCTGGACCGGCGCGACCCCGTGCAGCTGCTGGCGCTGGCGGCCGAGGAAGCCGCGCGCGTGCAGGCCGACGCGCACGGCGCCGACGTCACGCTGCGCGGCGACGAACGGCTGCTGCGCCGCGCGCTGCGCAACCTGCTGGAAAACGCGCGCCGCTACGGCGGCGACGCCGTCGAGGTGGAAGTGGCGGTCGTGACCACCGCGGGCCGCAGGCAGGTGGAGCTGCGTGTGCTCGACCGCGGTCCCGGCGTGCCCGAGGCCCAGCGCGAGCGCATCTTCGAGCCCTTCTTCCGCCTGCCCGGCCATGCCGAACGGGAAGGCGGCGTGGGGCTCGGTCTGGCGCTGGTGCGGCAGATTGCCGAACGCCACGACGGCAGCGTGCGCTGCACGCCGCGCGAAGGCGGCGGCAGCTGCTTCACGCTGGCGCTGCCGCTGGCCTGAGCCCCGGCGCGGTTCAGGCCGCGCGCTGGCGGCGCAGCACGTGCGCCAGCAGGCCGGTGAGTGCCAGCGCGGTCAGCACCAGGCCGGCGGTGGCCGCGGTCCAGAAACCGGCCGCCCCACGCCAGGCCAGCGGCACCCAGGCCTGGCCGCTGAAGGCCAGCACGAAGCCGCCGCCCAGCCCCACGCCCCACAAGGCGGTGGCGTTCACCAGCAGCGGGATGGTGGCGATGCGCCAGGCCCGCAGCACGAACGCGGCGATGGTCTGCGCGGCATCGGCGATGTGGAACAGCGCCACGAAGGCCAGCAGCGGCAGCGCCGCCGCCACCACCGCGGCGTCGCGGGCGTACAGCCCCACCACGGCCTCGCGCCCCAGGAACACCGCGCCGCCCAGCACGGTGGCGATGGCCGTGCCCACGGCCAGGCCGTGCCAGCCGAGCCGGCGGGCGTCGGCCAGGTCCAGTGCGCCGATGCGCTGCGCCACCAGCGTGCTGGTGCCGTTGGCGATGGCCAGCGGCAGCATGAACAGCAGCGACACCAGGTTGGCCGCGATCTGGTGTCCGGCCACCGGCGTGGTGCCCAGCCGCGCGATGAACAACGCCATGAACGTGAAGCCCGACACCTCCACCAGGATCGTGGCGCCCATCGGCAGCCCCAGCCGCAGCTGCGCCAGCAGCGCGCGGCGGTCGGGCAGGTCCAGGCCGCGGCCCAGCAGGGCGAAGCGGCTGTAGAACGGGTCGCGCCGCAGCACCAGCACCGCGCCCAGCAGCTGCGCCCACATCGCAATGGCGGTGGCGATGCCGCAGCCCAGCACGCCCAGCGGCGGGATGCCCAGCGCCGGCACGCCGAAGATCAGCAGCACCGACAGCGGCAGCTTCAGCGCCAGGCCGCCGATCTGCAGCGCCATCACGGCCTTGGGCCGCGACACCGCCACGTTGAAGCCGCGGTACACCGTGAACAGCAGCGACGCCGGCAGCGACAGCGCCAGCGCCGCGAGGTAGCCCCGCACCTTGTCGGCAACCTCGGGGCCGGCCTGCGACAAGGCCAGGAACGGCGCCGGGAACAGCAGCAGCGTGCTGCCGAGCAGCGACAGCGCCAGCGCGATCCACACCGCCTGGTGCACCTGGCGCCCGGCGTCGTGCAGCTTGTCGGCGCCGAAGAGCTGGCCGACGATGGGCCCGAGCGCCAGCACCACGCCCATGAAGCCGACGAAGGTGGTGACGTAGGCGGCCGCCCCCACCGCCAGCGCGGCCAGGTCGGCGGCGGCGAAGCGCGCCACCAGCACGGTGTCGATGGTGCTGAAGGCCAGCACCGACAACTGCCCCACGAAGACCGGCCAGGCCAGCCGGGCGATGCGTCGGGCGCTGTGCGCCCAGGCGCTGTTCAAGACGCGTCCCGCGGTGCCGGCGCGCCGGGTGCTTCGAAGACGTCGGCCGGCGGGTGGTCGGCGCCGCTGGACAGCCGTGCCCGTTCGGCATAGCGGTTGAACCGCCAGGCCGTGGCCTCCAGCGTGATGCGGCGCCAGACGGCACGTTTTTCACCCGGGGTGAGCACGGGCCAGTGCTGCACCTCGTCGAAGCTGCGGCCGCAGCCCTTGCAGACGTCGTCGCCCTGGCTGGTGGAGCAGATCGCGATGCAGGGCGCGTCGGGCGTGCTGGCGTACCAGGCCAGCCAGGCCTCGCGGGCGCGGGCCGGCATGCTGTCCTCGTCGGCCAGCGGCTCGCGGTAGTACACCATCAGCGCATACACCTCGGCAAGCGCGCGCACCTCGGGGCAGGCGCTGATGCCGTCGGGCGACGGCGAGCGCTCGCGCCACCAGTTGATGGCGGCCTCGATGTCGGTGATGTGCAGCGCAGCCAAGATGCTCAGAGAGGCAGGCGGGAACGCGGACTTCGCGGCCACCCGGTTTCGGGGGACGCGAAGGATAGCAGCGCGGCAGCAGAACTGCCGCGCGCCTGCGCACGCAGGCCTGCCGCCTCTGTGTGCGGCCAGTGCCTGCCGCCTCTACCGGGCGGTCTTCGCCGCCTTCGGCGCCTTCACGGCCTTCGCCGCCTTGCTCTGCTGCAACAAGGCTTCGCTGGCCAGGCGCTTGGCGCGCGTGGTCGCCTTCTGGTACGCCAGCTCGGCGCGCCGGCGCATTTCGATCGCCTTCTCCAGCGCGGCGCTGTAGCGCTCGGGCGTGTAGGTGTTCTCGCTGCCGATGTACACCGACTTGCGCAAGGGCACGTCACCGTAACGCGGTACGAGCACAGACAGGCTGGCATAGCGCACCTTCGAGCCGCGGCGCTGGCGCACCACGGGGCCGAAGATGCCGACCGGCAGGTCGCTGGTCTTGTTCTCGCTCGGCCCGCGCTGCAGCCGGGTGGGTGCAGGCAGGCGTGCAATCCGCTTGAGCAGCTCGGACGTGGCTGCTTCCAGCGCGGCTTGTGCGCCGCTGCCGTCAGACGTGTGATCGGAGAACAGCTTGGTGCCGCCGTAGCGCAGCTGCCAGCCGTGGGTGGCGCGGTGATCGATGCGTTGGATGCCTTGTGGAACAGTGAATCGCTGACCTGAAAAGATGGTGATGTCGCGAACTTTCATTGGGTTCCTCGGTTGCTGCTTTATTGGGCTGTGGGAACCTCCCTCCGTATAGTTTAAGGCGCCTGTATCAAGATATGAACAGCAGTACCAGTCCCAATAGCGCAGGAATCGCCTGAATCACCAGAATCCTCCGGCTTGCCGTGGCGGCGCCGTACAGACCTGCGGTCAGCACGCACGACAGGAAGAACACCTTCACCCCGAAGCCTTCCGCGCCGAGGCTCAGCCCCCAGAACAGGCCAGCCGCGAGGAAGCCGTTGTAGAGGCCCTGGTTGGCCGCCAGCACCTTGGTGGCCTCGGCGAAGTCGGGCTTCAGGCCGAAGGCCTTGCGGCCGGTGGGTGATGTCCAGAGGAACATCTCCAGGATCAGGATCCAGACGTGGATCAGGCCGATCAGGCCGATCACGATGTTGGCTGCAAGCGCCATGGCAAAGCTCCCTCGCTGTTGTGAATGCGCGGGCATGCTATGCCGTACAGCGGCTACAGTGCCGCCGCATGGAACCCGCAGACACCGTGGACCGGCGCCTCACCGAACTGGAGATCAAGGCCAGCTTCAGCGAGGACCTGATCGACCGCTTGAACGAGGTGCTGGTGCAGCAGCAGGCGCAGATCGACCGCCTGCAGCGCGAGCTGGCCGCGCTGCGGGCGCAGTCGTCCACCAGCGACAGCGCCGGCTTCCGCAGCCTGCGCGACGAGCTGCCGCCGCACTATTGACCCCCCCCCCGAAGCGCCTGCGGCGCTCCCCCCGAGGGGGGCGCCGCCGATGGACCGGCAGAGCCGGGCCATGGCGTCTGCTTGGGGGAGCGGTGGCGGGCTACGTGTTGCGCGAGCGCTTCTGCTCGCGCAGCAGGAACAGGTACAGGCCTTCGACCTTCTCGCGCGCCCAGGGGGTCTTGCGCAGCACCTTCAGGCTCGACGCGATGGTGGGCTGCTGGCTGAAGCAGCGCAGCGCGATGCGTTCGGCCAGGCCGGGCCAGCAGTAGGCGGCCACCAGGGCCTGCAGCATGGCTTCCAGCGTCACGCCGTGCAGGGGGTTGCGGGGCTGCGCGGGCGCAGGAGCGGAGGCGGGGGGCTGGTCCATCGCGGCATTCTGCCGCCAGGGGGCGCCCACTAGAATCCGCCCCCCAGCCCCGCCGGACCACCATGTTCAAGAACGCGCTCGTCTACAGCATCGACCAGTGGGAACCGCCCACGCAGGACACCATCGCCCAGCGCCTGGACAGTGGCCGCTTCACCGAGTGCGGACCGTCGCAGGCCGAAAGCACGGGCTGGGTCGAGCCGCGCGGCGAGCAGCACGGCGTGCTGCTGGAGAGCGTGGGCGGGCAGCTGATCCTGAAACTGTGCAGCGAGACCAAGGCCGTGCCCGGCAGCGTGGTGAAAGACGCGCTGAACGCGCGGCTGGAGAAGATCGAGGCCGAGACCGGCCGCCGCCCCAAGGGCAAGGCCAGCCGCGAGCTGAAGGAAGACATCGTGCACACGCTGCTGCCGCGGGCCTTCCCGAAGCGCTCGGCGACGATGGTGTGGATCGACCTGGCCGCCAGGCGCCTGCTGATCGGTGCCACCAGCAGCAAGAAGGCCGACACCGTGGTGACCAAGCTCGTCGAGCTGTTCGGCGGCCTGCGGCTGACCCAGCTGCAGACGGCGCTGTCACCCGCCACCGCCATGGCCACCTGGCTCAGCGAAAAGCAGGCGCCGCCCGGCTTCAGCATCGACCGCGAATGCGAGCTCAAGCAGCCCGACAGCGAGAAGGCCGCGGTGCGCTATGCGCGCCACACGCTCGACATCGACGAGGTCGGCGAACACATCAAGCAGGGCAAGCTGCCGACCCAGCTGGCGCTGACCTGGAACAGCCGCGTCTCCTTCGTGCTGACCGAGGGCCTGGCGCTGAAGAAGATCAAGCTGCTCGACGTGGTGCTGGAGAACAACGCGCCTTCTGAGGCCGCCGACAACGGCTTCGATGCCGACGTGGCCATCACCACCGGCGAGCTGACGCAGTTGCTGCCCGACCTAATCGATGCACTCGGCGGCCCGCTGGCCGTGGACGCGGTGACCGGCGCTGCCACACCGGCCGCGGCCGCAGCGCCTGCGCCGGCCGGGGCCACTGCCGGTGCCGCGGTGGCGGCCGACAGCAGCGCCCCGTGGGACGCCGCCTGAGGCGCCCGAGGCACCGGGCCGCACCCTGACCGCGCCGCGACCGACTCCGTTGCAGCACAGCGTGCGCGATGCCTGAATCCAGACTGCAACCGCCCAGCGCGAGCCCGTCGCGCGAGGTGCGGTTGTGGCTGGTGGCGGCCAACGTGCTGGCCGTGCTGCTGGTCGTCACCCTGGCGGCGGTGGCCGCCAGCGTCAGCCGCGCCGCGCTGGTGCAGCGGGCGGCCGACGCGGCGCAGAACATCGCCGGCAGCCTGCAGCTGAGCATCGGTGCGCGCATCGATCTCATCGACATGACGCTGCGCACCGTGGCACGCCACCATGCCGGGCGCCAGGCCGTGGACATGGCTGCGCTGGACCGGCTGCTGCAGGAGCAGCAGTCGCTGCTGTCGGGCCTGAACAGCCTGCGCTACGCCGACGCCAGCGGCCGCGTGCTGCTGGGCCGGGGCATCGCGGCCGGATCCACGCTCAGCGTCGCCGGCCGCGCCTATTTCCAGCAGGCACGCGACGGCGCCGATGCCGGGCTGATCGTCTCGGAGCCGCTGCAGACCTTGGTCGGCAACACCTGGGTGGTGATGCTCGCGCGGCGTCTGGAGCACGCCGACGGCAGCTTCGCGGGCGTGGTGTTCGCCGACCTGACGGCCGATGACTTCGAGCGCCTGTTCCTGGGCGTGAACCTGGGCAGCGCCGGCGCCATCACCGTGCGCTCGGCCACGCTGCGCATGGTGGCGCGCCGCACGTCCCAGGGTATGCAGACCCGGGGGCTGGGCGGCGACGCGGTGTCTGACGCGCTGCGCGAGACCATCGCTCGACAGCCGGTGGCCGGCACCTTCAGTGCCCGCACGGTGGTCGACCAGGTCGAGCGCGCCAGCGCTTACCACCGCGTCGGCGACCATCCGCTGTACGTGCTGGTGGGCCTGGGCACGCAAGACTATCTGCGCCCCTGGCTGCCGGAGTTCGCGGCCATCATGATGCTGGCCCTGCTGCTGTGCCTGGCGCTGGTCGGCACCTCGGTCGTCGGCTACCGTGCCTGGCGCCGCGGCACGGCGCTGGAACGCGAACAACTGCTGCGCCAGCGCAGCGAGCAGCATGCGGCCGAACTGCAGGAGTTGCTGGCCGAGCGCAGCACCATGCTGGACGTGCTGGCCCACGAGGTGCGCCAGCCGCTGCACAACGCCGCTGCGGCACTGCAGCGGGCCAAGGTGGCGCTGGCGGCGGTGGCCGACCCCGTGGCCGAGCAGCGCGTGCAGCGGGCAGAGGGCGTGCTGTCGCAGGTGCTGTCCAGCATCGACAACACGCTGGCCTCGGCCTCGCTGCTGGGCCGCGCCGGCCCGATCGCGCGGCAGGACACCGACATCGACACCTTCTTGCAGGTGGCCATCGCAGACATGCCGCCCGCCGAGCGGCAGCGCGTGTGCATCGAGCGGCTGACCGGCACGCGCACGGCCTCGATGGACATGGGCCTGATGCGGCTGGCGCTGCGCAACCTGCTGGCCAACGCTTTCAAGTACGGCCTGCCTGGCACGCCGGTGGTGGTGACGCTGCAGGACAGCGACGAACCGCTGGCGCTGCTGATCGACGTGCGCAACCAGGGCCAGGCCCTGCCCGACGACCTGGTGCCGCACATGTTCGAACGCGGCGTGCGCGGACGCCACGACGGCGGCCCCGGCGGCCGTGGCCTGGGCCTGTACATCGTGCAACGCGTGATGGAACTGCACGGCGGCAGCGCCGAACTGCTGCGCAACACGCCCGAGGCCATCGCGATCCGGCTGGTGCTGGTGCAGGCACCAGCGGACTGAGCCGCGCCACCAACGAACAAGCCCCGACGAGCGGGGCTTGTTCATCGTTGTGCTGGCGGAAAGGGAGGGATTCGAACCCTCGGTCCGGGAGAACCCGGACACCGGATTTCGAGTCCGGCGCATTCGACCACTCTGCCACCTTTCCTGGTGCATCGCCGCGGGTGGTGCCGCGTCTGGCGAAGCCTGTGATTCTAGCGCAGGAATTCCTGTCCGCCGAGATACTGGCGCAACGCGGCCGGCACGCGCACCGAGCCGTCGGCCTGCTGGTGGTTTTCCAGCACCGCCACCAGCGCCCGACCCACGGCCAGGCCCGAGCCGTTGAGCGTGTGCACGAGCTCGGGCTTGCCCTGCGCGTTGCGAAAGCGCGCCTGCATGCGCCGCGCCTGGAAGGCGTCGCAGTTGCTGCACGAGCTGATCTCGCGGTAGGTGGCCTGCGCCGGGATCCACACCTCCAGGTCGTAGGTCTTGCTGGCGCCGAAGCCCATGTCGCCGGTGCACAGCGCCACCACGCGATAGGGCAGCTCCAGCTGCTGCAGGATGGCCTCGGCGTGGCCCACCATCTGCTCCAGCGCCTCGGCGCTCTTGTCGGGGTGCGTGATCTGCACCATCTCGACCTTGTCGAACTGGTGCTGGCGGATCATGCCGCGCGTGTCGCGCCCGGCACTGCCGGCCTCCGAGCGGAAGCACGGGCTGTGCGCCGTGAGCTTGATGGGCAGCGCATCGGCGTCGAGGATCTGCTCGCGCACGGTGTTCGTGAGGCTGATCTCCGAGGTGCTGATGAGGTACTGCTCGCGCTGTTCCTCGTCGCCACCACGAAGCACCCAGAACATGTCCTCCTTGAACTTCGGCAGCTGCCCCGTGCCCTCCAGGATCTCGCGGTTGACGATGTACGGCGTGTAGCACTCGGTGTAGCCGTGCTGCTGCGTCTGCACGTCCAGCATGAACTGCGCCAGTGCCCGGTGCAGCCGCGCCGCGGTGCCGCGCAGGAACGTGAAGCGCGAACCGGCCAGGCGCGCGCCGGTGTCGAAGTCCACGCCCAGCGGGCCGCCGACGTCGACGTGGTCGCGCGGCGTGAATTCGAACGCGCGCGGCGTGCCCCAGCGCCGCACCTCGACGTTGCCGGTCTCGTCGGCACCCACCGGCACGCCTTCGTGCGGCAGGTTGGGCAGCGCCATCAGCAGCTGCTGCAATTCGGCCTGCAGCTGCTCCAGCCGTTCGGCGCCGGCCTTCAGCTCGTCGGCGATGCCGGCCACCTCGGCCATCAGCGCCGCGGTGTCCTCGCCCTTGGCCTTGCGCTGGCCGATCTGCTTGCTCAGCGCATTGCGCTGCGCCTGCAGCTCTTCGGTGCGGGTCTGGATGCGCTTGCGCTCGGCCTCCAGCGCGCCGTAGCGGGCTTCATCGAGAAAAGGTTGCGGGTTCTTGCGCGCCTGCAGGCGGGCCAGCACGCCGGGCAGGTCGCGGCGCAGGAGATTGATGTCGAGCATGGGAGTTCCTCGAAGGATTCAAGCGCAGCGGCGCCACAGGTGGGCGCCGCCGTCGTGGAGTGGTCAGCGCGTTGGCGTCAGGATCGGGACGCCGCCACATCGCGCATGCTGCGGTCGCCCAGGCCGCGCGGCAGCGGGAAGTGCACGTGCTCTTCCACGCCTTCCATCTTGCGGATGCTGACGGCGCCCAGCTCGCGCAGCCGGGCGATGACCTGCTGCACCAGGATGTCGGGCGCCGAGGCGCCGGCGGTCAGGCCGACGCGGCGGCGGCCCTCGAACCACTCGGCCCGCAGGTCGCCCGCGCTGTCGACCATGTGCGCCGGCGTTCCCAGCCGCTCGGCCAGCTCGCGCAGGCGGTTGCTGTTGCTGCTGGTGGGGCTGCCGACCACGATGACCACGTCGGCCGCCGGCGCCAGCACCTTCACGGCATCCTGCCGGTTCTGCGTGGCGTAGCAGATGTCCTGCTTCTTGGGTTCGCGCACGTGCGGGAACACGCGCTTCACCTCGGCCAGGATCTCGGCCGCGTCGTCCACGCTCAGCGTGGTCTGCGTCACCACCGCGAGCTTGTCGCTGCGCGGCCGCACCTGCGCCACGTCGGCCGCTTCCTCGACGAGGTAGATGCCCTCGCTGAGCTGGCCCATCGTGCCTTCGACCTCGGGGTGCCCCTTGTGGCCGATCATGATGAACTCGAAGCCTTCCTTGGCGAGCTTGGCCACCTCAACGTGCACCTTGGTCACCAGCGGGCAGGTGGCGTCGAAGACCTGGAAGCCGCGCTCGGCGGCCTCCTTGCGCACGGCCTGGCTGACGCCATGGGCGCTGAACACCAGCGTGGCGCCGGGCGGCACATCGGCCAGGTCCTCGATGAAGATCGCGCCCTTGGCCCGCAGATCGTTCACGACGTAGGTGTTGTGCACGATCTCGTGGCGCACGTAGATCGGCGCGCCGAAGCGCGTGAGCGCCCGCTCGACGATCTCGATCGCGCGGTCGACACCGGCGCAGAAGCCACGCGGCTCGGCCAGCAGCACTTCTTCGAGCAGGCTTGTCGGCATCTAGAGCACTCCCACCACATGCACCTCGAAGTGCACGGGTTGCCCGGCCAGCGGGTGGTTGAAATCGAACAGCAGCCAGCCGTCGCCGACCTCGCGCACGACGCCGGCATACGCGCCCTGGCCGTCGGGCGTGGGGAACTGCACCACGTCGCCGACGTCGTAGGTGGCGTCGGCGTCGCCCAGTTCGTGCAGCAGCGCGAGCTTCACGCGCTGCAGCATCTCGGGGTTGCGCTCGCCGAAGGCCACGCCGGCAGGCAGCTCGAAGGTCTGGCGCGCGCCCTCGGGCAGGCCGATCAGGTGCGCCTCGATGGCCGGCGCCAGCTGGCCGGTGCCCAGCGACAACGTGGCCGGCTTGTCGTGGAAGGTGTTCACGACGTCGGCGCCGTCGGGCCCGGCGAGGCGGTAGTGCAAGGTCAGGAACGACCCTGGCTGGACGGTGGTCACGAAGGCCTTTGCTGCGACGATAGACTGGCTCGCATTGTAAGAGCCGCCCCGCGCCACGCCCGATGCCCCTGAAGGACCTGCCCGCCGACCAGCGCCCGCGCGAGAAGCTGCTTGCCCGCGGCGCCGCCGCGCTCGCCGACGGCGAGCTGCTGGCCCTGCTGCTGCGCACCGGCTACCGTGGGCACGGCGTGTTCGACCTGGCGCAGACGGTGCTGACCGCGTGTGGCGGCTTCGCCGGCCTGCTGGCGGCCACGCCGGCCACGCTGAAGCAGGTGAAGGGCCTGGGCCCGGCCAAGCGCGCCGAGCTGCTGGCCGTGGCCGAGATCGCACGCCGCGCGCTGGCGCAGCAGCTGCAGCAGGCGCCGGTGTTCGATGCGCCGCAGACCGTGAAGGACTACGTCGCGCTGCGCCTGGGCGGGCGCGGCCACGAGACCTTCAGCGTGCTGTTCCTCGACGGCCAGCACCGCCTGCTGGTGATGGAAGACCTGTTCCACGGCACGCTGACCCAGACCAGCGTGTACCCGCGCGAGATCGTCAAGCGGGCGCTGGCGCTGAACGCCGGCGCGCTGGTGCTGGCGCACAACCACCCCTCGGGCGTGGCAGAACCGTCGCGCGCCGACACCCACCTGACGCAGACGCTGAAAGCCGCACTGCAGCTGGTGGACGTGCGCGTGCTCGACCACCTCGTCGTGGGCCAGGGACAGGTGGTGTCGCTGGCCGAACGGGGACTGCTGTGAAGCTGCGCAGCCTGAAGGAGCTGGGCTCGCTGCGCGAGACGCTGGCACGGCGCGAGCGTGAAGCCGCCGAGGCCGCGGCACGCGAACGCGCGGCCCGCGCTGCGGCCGAGGCGCGGGCGCGCCTGTTCGCCAACACCGTAGGCCCGGTGACGCCGCTGCCGCCCAGCGGGCTGGCCGACATCGCCCTGCCCCGCCCCGCGCCCGAGCCGCGCCAGCGCGAGGCCGACGAGCGCGCCGCGCTGCAGGAGGCGCTGTCCGACGAGGTCGACGTCGAGTCGCTGCTGCTCACCGACGACGGCCTGAGCTTCCGCCGCCCCGGCATCGGCCCCGACGTGGTGGCGCGGCTGCGGCGCGGGCACTGGTCCATTCAAGGCCAGATCGACCTGCACGGCCTTCGCCGCGACGAAGCGCGCGAGGCGCTGGGTGGTTTCGTGCGCGAAGCCTCGCGCCGCGGCCAGCGCTGCCTGCGCGTGGTGCACGGCAAGGGCCATGGTTCGCCGGGCCGCCAGCCGGTGCTGAAGGGCAAGGTACAGCGCTGGCTGGCGCAGAGCGCCGACGTCATCGCGTTTGCGCAGGCCAGCGGGCCGCAGGGCGGCGCGGGTGCGCTGATCGTGCTGCTGGCGGGCGCGGGGCGCTGAGGCCCCGGGCGGCGCTCTGCCGCTCAGCCGCCCTTGTTGCGCATCCAGTCGGCGGTGCCGAAGAACGACTCGGCCAGCCGCTGCGCCATCGCGGGGTCGACGGCGCATTCCTCCATCGCCTGGATCATGCAGGCCATCCACTGGTCGCGTTCGGCGATGCCGATCGCGTAGGGCAGGTGGCGCGCGCGCAGCCGCGGGTGGCCGTAGCGTTCGATGTAGTGGCTGGGCCCGCCGAGCCAGCCGCAGAGGAACCAGAACAGCTTGTCGCGCGAGCCGTCGAGCGTGGCCGGGTGCAGCTGGCGGATGCCGGCGTAGACCGGCTCCAAGTCCATCAGGTCGTAGAAGCGGTCGACCAGCGCGCGCACGCCGGCCTCGCCGCCCAGGCGCTCGAAGGGGGTCTGGGTGGCCCCGGCGTCGGCGTCCGCGCTCATGCGCTGCGCTCGATCATGCGCGTGGCCACCTGCCCCATCGCCACCGAGGCCGGGGCGCCGGGCATGGTCTCGGCCAGCAGCTGGCGCTTCAGCACGGCATCGCGCACCAGCGGGTCCTGCGGCAGTTCGCCCAGCAGGTCCAGCTGCAGCGGGCTGTCGAGCCCGGGGCTGACGTAGCGGTCCACCACGGTCTGCAGCTGCAGCCGCACCTGGCGGCCTTCGCCGGGCCGGCGCACCTGGTTCACCAGCAGTTGCAGCAGGCGCCGCTGCTGCGTGGTGGCCAGCACCTTCATCGTGGCGTAGGCATCGGTCAGCGAGGTGGGCTCGGGCGTGGCGACGATGATCACGTCGTCGGCCAGCGACACGGTGTAGAGCACCACGTCGGAGATGCCGGCGCCGGTGTCCAGCAGCACGTGGTCGAAACGCGGCGCGACATCGTCGATCACCTTCTGCAGCTGCTCGCGCACCTCGGGCGTCATGCGCGAGTACTCGACCATGCCCGAGCCCGCCAGCAGCACGTGGAAGCCGCCGGGTGCGGGCAGCACGGCGTCTTCGAGCGTGGACTTGCCGGTGAACACGTCGTGCAGCGTGATCTTCGGGTGCAGGTTCAGCACCACGTCGAGGTTGGCCAGCCCGAGGTCGGCGTCGAGCACCAGCACCTTGCGGCCCTGGCGCGCCAGCGAGGCCGCCAGGTTGGCCGCGACGAAGGTCTTGCCGACACCACCCTTGCCGCTGGTGATGGCGGTGATGTGCGTGCGCGGCCGGGCGGAACGGGGCTCGGTCATTCGAAATCCTGGAAACCGGTGGACTCGAACAGCAGCCGCTTCTCGTCATTGCTGACCAGAGAAACCGCGGCCGGTTCGAGTTGCACGACGTTGCGCCCCAGCGCCTTGGCGCGGTAGAGCTGCTGGTCGGCACGTTCGACCCACAGGGCCGGCGTCGAGCGCACCCACTGCGGTGCGAACGCGCCGCCGATGCTGACGCTGACGGCGATGTGCTGGCCCGGCCCCACCACCACCGGCATGCGCTCGACGCGGCGGCGCACACGCTCGGCCACGGTCTCGCCGAAGGCACTGGGGCAGTTGGGCAGGATGATCGCGAACTCTTCGCCACCCACGCGCGCCACCAGGTCCATCGGGCGCACGCAGTCCAGCAGGGCGCCGGCGACGGCCTTGATGACGAGGTCGCCGGCGTTGTGGCCGTAGCTGTCGTTGACGCGCTTGAAGTGATCGATGTCCATCGTCAGCAGCAGCGCGGGCTCGCCGCTGCGGGCGACGCGGTCGATCTCGCGGCCCAGCGCCAGCTCGAAGCTGCGGCGGTTGGCCAGGCCGGTCAGCGCGTCGCGGCTGGAGAGCTCGACCAGCGCGTCGATCAGGCCCTGCAGCCAGGTGGCGCTGCCGGGTTCGCCGGGCAGCCCGGCCTGCCCCGAATGCTCCAGCAGTTGCAGCGCCTGATCGAGGCGCAGCGCGGAAGATGGCAGGACGGGAAGGTTCATGAAGTCGGCGCAGTCTAGCAGCGGGGCGCACGCGCTCTGCTCAGAACTGCGGCGGGAACGGGCCCCATCTCGACGTCTTGGTCCGGGCCGTGCCGGCCGACACTGCGGGCATGAACGCCGTCGTGACCACTTCCCTCGCCCCCGACCAGGAATTCACTCTGTCCGCGGGCGACTTCGAGCGCATCCGGCAGCTGATCTACCAGCGCGCAGGCATCAGCCTGCACGCGGGCAAGCAGGCGATGGTCTACAGCCGCCTGTCGCGCCGCCTGCGCGAGACCGGGCACCGCTCGTTCAGCGACTACCTGCAGGCGCTTGAGCGCGGCGGCTCGGACGCCGAGTGGCAGGAGTTCGTGAACTGCCTCACCACCAACCTGACCGCCTTCTTCCGCGAAGACCACCATTTCCACGCGCTGGTGGACGACCTGCGCGCTCGCGGCACGAAGCCGGTGCGCATCTGGTGCAACGCCGCGTCCACCGGCGAAGAGCCCTACTCGCTGGCGATGACGGTCGTCGAGACGCTGGGCGCCTCGGCACAGGCGCGGCTGCTGTGCACCGACATCGACACCAAGGTGCTGGCCACCGCGCAGCGCGGCGTGTACCCCGCCGACGCGCGCGGGCTGAGTCCCGAGCGCCTGCGCCGCCACTTCATGCGCGGCACCGCGCAGAACGCCGGCTTCATCCGCGCCAAGCCAGAACTCTCACGTCTGATCGAGTTCAAGCCCTTCAACCTGATGAGCACGAACTGGGGCGTGCTCGGCGAGCCGTTCGACATCGTGTTCTGCCGCAACGTGATGATCTACTTCGACAACCCGACGCAGCGCAAGGTGCTCGAACGCACCCATGCAGCGATGAAGCCGGGCGGGCTGCTGTACGTCGGCCACTCCGAGAACTTCACCGAGTCGCGTGACCTGTTCCGGCTGCGCGGCAAGACGATCTACGAGCGGGTCTGAGCCTGCGCATTCCGCGGTGCCTGCCGCTCAAGTCTGATCGCTCCACCGCCGATATCCTGCCATGCAAGCCGCTGCCACTGTGCCCGCGCCCGTGTCGCGCCCCCTGGGGGCGACCGCCCGGCTCGATCGCCTGAAAGCCGCCCCGCGCCGTTCGGGCGAGGCCTCGTTCTTCTTCTACGACGCCCACTTCCGCAACGAGGCGGTGAAGGTGCTTCCGGGCGAGTTCTTCGTGCACGACGAAGACATCCTGATCATGACCACCCTGGGCTCGTGCATCGCCGCCTGCCTGTGGGACCGCGACAAGAAGATCGGCGGCATGAACCACTTCATGCTGCCTGATGGCGGCGGCGCCGCCGACAGCGGGCGCTACGGCTCGTTCGCGATGGAACTGCTGATCAACGAGATGATCAAGCGCGGCGCCACGCGCAGCACGATGGAGGCCAAGGTCTTCGGCGGCGGCGCGGTCATCAACGGCATGAACAGCATCAACGTCGGCGAGCGCAACACCACGTTCGTGATGGACTACCTGCGCACCGAGCGCATCACCGTCGTCAGCAAGGACGTGATGGACATCTACCCGCGCAAGGTCTGCTTCCTGCCGCACAGCGGCAAGGCGATGGTGAAGAAGCTGGCATCGGCCAACACCGAGGCCCTGGTGGCGCAGGAACGCGCCGCGGCCGCGCGCCCCGTGCCCGCCGGCAGCGGCGGCGGCAGCGTCGACCTGTTCTGAGGAGTTCCCCGGTGAGCAAGACAACCGTCGTCGTCGTCGACGACTCCGCCCTGGTGCGCGGCCTGCTGGCCGAGATCATCAACCGCCAGCCCGACATGGTGTGCATCGGCGCTGCCGCCGACCCGCTGGCAGCGCGCGAGATGATCCGCAGCCTCAACCCCGACGTGATCACGCTGGACGTGGAGATGCCGCGCATGGACGGCATCGACTTCCTGCAGCGCCTGATGCGGCTGCGGCCGATGCCGGTGGTGATGGTCTCGACGCTGACCGAACGCGGCGCCGAAGTGACGCTGAAGGCGCTGGAACTGGGCGCGGTGGACTTCGTGGCCAAGCCCAAGATCGGCGTCGCCGACGGCCTGCGGCAGCTGGGCCTGGACATCACCGACAAGATCCGCACGGCCTCCAAGGCCCATGTGCGACGCCTCGCGGCGCCGGCAGCGGGCAGCACGGCCGCCGCCACCGGCACCGGCGGCGCCCGACCGGCGGCCGTGGCCAGCCTGGGCCGGCTGTCGACCGAGAAGATCATCTTCATCGGCGCCTCCACCGGCGGCACCGAAGCCACGCGCGAGGTCATCACGCAGCTGCCGCCCGATGCGCCCGCGGTGATGATCACGCAGCACATGCCGCCCGGCTTCACGAAGAGCTATGCCGCGCGGCTGGACGGGCTGGCGCGCATCCGCGTGGCCGAGGCCACCGACGGCGAACGTGTGCTGCCCGGTCACGCCTACATCGCGCCCGGCGGCTTCCACCTGTCGGTGGAGCGTTCGGGCGCCAACTACATCGCCCGCGTGCGCGACGGCGAACCGGTCAACCGCCACAAGCCATCGGTCGAAGTGCTGTTCGAGAGCGCTGCGCGCGTGGTCGGACCCAACGCACTGGGCGTGATGCTCACCGGCATGGGCGCCGACGGCGCCCGCGCGATGAAGGCCATGCGCGACGCCGGCAGCTGGAACGTGTGCCAGGACGAGGCCAGCTGCGTCGTCTTCGGCATGCCGCGCGAAGCCATCGCGCACGGCGCGGCGCACGAGGTGATGCCGTTGTCGAAGATCGCCCATGCGCTCATCGAACGCCTGCGCAGCACCGGCGGCACGAACAACACGCGCGTCTAGCGCGCGACGGCACACACCACGCGCGTCTGGCGCGTGCAGCCCGCGCGGCGCGCACGCCGCATCACCAGCGCGCCCGGTCCATCTGGGTCGTGTCCAACCCGTCGGCGCGCTGCACGACGCGCCCTTCGCACAACCCGATGTCGCAGCGCATGCGCGCGTCCAGGTGCTCCAGGCCGCGCAACGCGGCAGGCGCCGGGGTCATGGAGGGGACAGGCGCGCGACGCAACAGACGCACCGCGAGGTCGGCCAGGTCGGCGCTGACACGCTGCAACCAGGGGCGGTGCAGCGGCAGCGTGGTGGGCGGGCAGCAGGGGGCGGTGGCGGTGGTCATGGGGGGCTCCGGCAGTGATGTCTTGGTGCTGGAAAGATATCCGCCATCATCGAAGCTCGGAAGCGACCATTTCTGCATCAATTGGCAAGCTATGCTTACCAGCATGGCCCGCCTGCCCCTGCACACCCTGCCCGCATTCCGCGCCGCTGCGCGCAGCCAGAACCTGCGCCAGGCGGCAGAGGAGCTGCACCTGACCCACAGCGCCATCAGTCAGCAGATCAAGCTGCTCGAAGAGCAGATCGGCTTCCCGGTGTTCGAGCGGCGCGGCCGCCGCATCGTGCTGAACGCCGCCGGCCAGGCCCTGCAGCGCGCCACGGAGGCCGCGCTCGACCGGCTCGACGACGGCCTGCGCGCGGCCAGGGCGCTGGCCGCCGGCGAAGCACAGCGCGTGCGGCTGACGCTGCTGCCGTCGTTCGCGCAGCGCTGGCTGCTGCCGCGCATGGCGCGCTGGCGCGAGCGCCATCCCGACATTGCGCTGGAGCTGCACACCTCGCAGCAGATCGTCGACCTGCAGCGCGACGGCTTCCACGCCGCGCTGCGCCAGGGCGCAGGCCAGTGGCGCGGCCTGCAGGCCGTGCGGCTCATCGACTCGCCGCTGATCGCGCTGGGCGCGCCCGCCGCAGCGCAGCGGCTGCAAGGCCGTGGCACCGCGGCGCTGGCCGACGAGCCGCTGCTGGGCACGCCGCAGTTGTGGGAGCGCTGGTTCGCGCTCGACGGCAGCCGCGTGCCGGTGAACCCGGTCGCCAGCTTCAACGACGCCGGGCTGATGCTGCAGGCGGCCGAGCAAGGCATCGGCATCGCGCTGGGCCGCGAACTGCTGGCCGCCGACGCGCTGCGCGAGGGCCGGCTGGTGCGCCTGTCGCCGCTGGCACTGCCCGACGCGCAGGCCTACGCGTTCTGGCTCGTGTTCCCGCCCGAGCTGGCCGACTGGTCGCCGCTGCTGGCGCTGCGCGGCTGGTTGCAGGACGAGCTGGCACGGTCGCTGCAAGCGCTGTCGGCAGACGCACCCGGTTAGCATCCCGGGCCACAAGAGCAGCCCAGGCAGGCGCGAGGGAGCAGCGATGGATTGGTGGGTGAACGCCCTCGCCGGATTCGGCGTCGGCACGGTCGTCGGCATCACCGGCGTCGGCGGCGGTGCGCTGATGACGCCCATCCTCGTGCTGCTGTTTGGCGTGGCACCGGCTTCCGCGGTGGGCACCGACCTCTGGTTCGCGGCCATCACCAAGATGGTCGGCGGCTGGGTGCACCACAGCAAGGGCAGCGTCGACGGCGAGGTGCTGAAGCTGCTGTGCTGGGGCAGCCTGCCGGCCTCGGTGGCCACGCTGCTGTGGCTGCACTTCAGCCACGCGTCGAAGATGAACAGCAGCCTGCTGATGTCGGCCCTGGGCGTGGTGCTGCTGCTCACCGCGCTGGCCATGGTGTTCAAGAAGCGCGCGCAGAACGTTGGCCTGAAGCTGCGCACGATGGCGCCGGTGGACTTCAAGCGCGCGCAGCCGGCGCTGACCGTGGTGGCCGGCGCCGTGCTGGGCCTGCTGGTGACGCTGACCTCCATCGGCGCCGGCGCGCTGGGCGCCGTGATGCTGGTCTACCTGTACCCGTTCCGCATGACGCCGAGCCGGCTGGTCGGCACCGACATCGTGCATGCGATCCCGCTGACCATCGTGGCCGGCACCGGCCACATGCTGATGGGCAACGTCGACCTGGGGCTGCTGGGCACGCTGCTGCTGGGCTCGATCCCCGGCGTGGTGCTGGGCTCGCTGATCGGCCACAAGCTGCCCGAGCAGGCGCTGCGCGCAGCGATCGCCGCGCTGCTGGTGATCGCCGGCTTCAAGCTGCTGTCGATGTGAACCGGCTCAGCCGGCAAGAAACAACTGCTGCAGGTCGCTGAGGAAGTCGAAACCGCGAGCCGTGGGCACCAGCAGCGCGCCCTGGCGCTGCAGCAGGCCGCGCTGCACGCCTTGGTCGATGGCCGCGTCCAGCTGCGTGGGCGACAGCCCGGTGCGCTCGGCGAACAGGCCGAGTTCGAAGCCGTCCTTCAGCCGCAGCGCATTCAGCATGAACTCGAACGGCAGGTCGGCTGCGGCCAGCGTGTGCTCGTTCGACACCGCCTGCCCGGCCAGGGCCTTGGCCATGTAGGCGGCCGGCTCGCGCCAGCGCACCTGCCGCACGATGCGCTCGGGAAACGACAGCTTGCCGTGCGCGCCCGCGCCCAGGCCCAGGTAGTCGCCGAAGTGCCAGTAGTTCAGGTTGTGCGTGCAGCGGTGGCCGCTGCGCGCGAAGGCCGAGACCTCGTAGCGGGCCAGGCCGGCGGCAGCCGTGCGCGCGGTGATCAGGTCCAGCATGTCGCTGGCGGTGTCGTCGTCGGGCAGCACCGGCGGCCGGTTCGCGAACACGGTGTTCGGCTCCAGCGTCAGGTGGTAGACCGACAGGTGCGGCGGCTGGAACGACAGCGCGGTGTCGAGATCGGTGCGCAGCGCGTCGAGCGACTGGCCCGGCAGCGCGTACATCAGGTCGATGTTGAAGGTGTCGAAGGCGCTGGCGGCCTCGGCCACCGCGGCGCGCGCCTGTGCACCGTCGTGCACGCGACCGATGGCCGCCAGCGCCGCGTCGTCGAAGCTCTGCACGCCGATCGACAGCCGCGTGACGCCGGCCGCGCGGAAGGCACGGAAGCGCTCGCGCTCGAAGGTGCCGGGGTTGGCCTCCAGCGTGATCTCGCAGCCCGGCTCCAGCGGCAGCCGCGCGCGGATGTCGGCCAGCAGGCGGTCGATGCTGTCGGGGCTGAACAGGCTGGGCGTGCCGCCGCCGATGAAGATGCTGAGCACGCGCCGGCCCCACACCAGCGGCAGCGCGGCTTCCAGGTCGGCGATCAGCGCGTCGATGTACAGCGCCTCGTCGAGCGCTCCACGCTGCTCGTGGGAGTTGAAGTCGCAGTAGGGGCACTTGCGGATGCACCAGGGCAGGTGCACGTACAGCGTCAGCGGCGGCAGCGCGGCCAGGCGCACGTTGCCCGGCTTGATGAACCGCAGGACCGACTCAGCCAAGATGCCACTGCGCCTGCAGCAGCGCCCGCATCTGCTCTGCAGCGCGCGCGCGGTGGCTGTGGGCGTTCTTGGTGGCGGCCGGCAGCTGCGCCACCGTCAGCCCCAGGTCGGGGATGAACAGCAGCGGGTCGTAGCCGAAGCCGCCGTCGCCCTGCAGCGCGTCGACGACGCGGCCACTCCAGCGGCCGAAGGCGATCAGCGGTTCGGGGTCGGCGGCGTGGCGCACGGCCACCAGCGTGCTGACGAAGGCTGCGCGGCGGTCGGCCACGCCGTGCAGGCGTTGCAGCAGCAGCGTGTTGTTGGCGGCGTCCTGCGTGGCGCGGCGCATCTCGCGGTCGCCGGCAGCATCGGCCGGCGCCGGCGCGAAGTGGGCCGAAGCCACGCCCGGCGCGCCGCCCAGCGCGTCGACGCACAGGCCGGAGTCGTCGGCGATCGCGGCGCCGCCGCAGGCCGCCGCCGCGTGGCGCGCCTTGGCCAGCGCGTTCTCGACGAAGGTGATGTGCGGCTCGTCGGCCTCGGCGATGCCCAGGCTGCCCTGCGCCACCAGGTCCACCGGCAGCGCCGCGAACAGCGCCTGCAGCTCCTTCAGCTTCTTGGCATTGTTGGACGCGAGGACCAGCCGCATGCCCGACTCCCGCACCGGTCAGGCGGCCAGCGCCGCCCGCTGCAAGTCGACCAGTTCGCGGATGCCCAGGTCGGCCAGCGCCAGCAGCTGGTCCATCTCGGCACGCGAGAACGGCACGCCTTCGGCCGTGCCCTGCACTTCCACGAAACCGCCGCTGCCGGTCATCACCACGTTCATGTCCGTGTCGCAGGCCGAGTCCTCGACGTACTCCAGGTCCAGCAGCGGCGTGCCTTCGACGATGCCCACCGACACCGCCGCCACCGCGTCGCGGATCGGGCTGGCCGCGATGCGGCCCTGCGCCAGCAACCAGGTCACCGCGTCGTGCGCAGCGACATACGCGCCGGTGATGGCCGCGGTGCGCGTGCCGCCGTCGGCCTGCAGCACGTCGCAATCGAGGCTGATGGTGCGCTCGCCCAGTGCCTTCAGGTCGAACACGCTGCGCAGGCTGCGGCCGATCAGGCGCTGGATCTCCTGCGTGCGGCCGCTCTGCTTGCCCTTGGCCGCCTCGCGGTCGCTGCGGGTGTGCGTGGCGCGCGGCAGCATGCCGTATTCGGCAGTGACCCAGCCTTCGCCGCTGCCGCGCTTGTGCGGCGGCACGCGTTCTTCGACCGAGGCCGTGCACAGCACCTTGGTGTCGCCGAAGGCCACCAGCACCGACCCTTCGGCGTGGCGGGTGTAGTGGCGTTGCAGGACAACAGGACGCAGCGCGTTGGCCGCGCGACCGGCGGATCGTTCAAATGCCATGGGAATCCTTCAAAGCACCGTCACTGGCGCTTTTGCTTCTGTGATGAGCGCTGGATCGCTTCGTTGATCTCGCGGATCGAGCGTTCGATCTCGGCGTCGTCCAGCTCGTCGGGCGCATCGCCCAGCATGCTGGCCTGGATGGTGGAGGCGAAGACCTCCTCGCCCAGCGACAGCGTGGAGACGCCGCCACTGCTGTCGCCGTCTTCGGCGCTTTCCCACTCGACCGCCAGCGCGGTGACGTTGTCGCTCTTGGCACCGGCCACGCGCAGCGCCTGCTCGACGAGCTCGGGCACCGAATCGGAGATGGGCTGCTGCGCCAGCAGCTCGGCGATGCCGGCGTCGCTGACGCTGCCCCACAGCCCGTCGCTGCACAGCAGCACGCGGTCGCCCGGGTGCATGACCAGCGGGCCGGCGGTGTCGACCACCGGCTTGCCGGGGCTGCCCAGGCAGGTGAAGAGCACGTTGCGGTTGAAGCGCTCGCCGATGGGCACCACCTGCGACAGCGTTTCCTGCAGCTCGGAATACGAATGGTCGCGCGTGCGGGCGATGAGCTTGTCGCCGCGCACCATGTACAGGCGCGAGTCGCCGCAGTGCGCCCAGTAGGCCGCGTTGCCCTGCAGGAGGCAGGCCACGACCGTGGTGCGCGGCGTGTCCACCAGCGAACGTTCGGTGGCGTAGCGCAGCAACTGGTGGTGGCCGGCGATGATGGCGTCGTGCAGGAAGCGCAGCGGGTCCTTCAGGGCGGGGCGCGCCTCGCGCTGGAACATCGCGGCCAGCGTCTGCAGTGCCAGCTGCGACGCCACTTCGCCTTCTGGGTGGCCACCCATGCCGTCGGCCAGCGCGAACAGGCCCGAGTCCCGCGTGTAGCAGTAGCCCATGCGGTCTTCGTTCTTCTCGCGCCCGCCCTTGCGGCTGACCTGGTACACCGTGAACCGCATGTCGGCGCCCCTCAGGCTTTCTGACCCGTCTTCAGCGTTTCCAGCTGCAGCTTCAGGCGTTCACCGAAGCTGAGCTTTGTGTAGCGCCGCTCGGTCTCGCGCGCCAGTTCCTTCTGCAGCGCAAACACGCTCTGCGGGCGGCTCAGCGGGTCCAGCGACATGCACCATTCCGTGACCTCGATGAGGTTGTCGGAATACACGTTGCGCAGCCGGCTCAGGCTCAGCGCAAGGCGGTCCTTCTCCAGGCGCTGCGGCGCGTCGTTGGGCGGGTAGCCCTGCATGCAGGCGTAGATGCAAGCGCCGATGGCGTAGATGTCTGTCCAGGGGCCGAGGCTGCCGTCGCGGCGGTACATCTCGGGCGCGGCGAAGCCCGGCGTGTACATCGGGCGGATGAAGTTGCCTTCCTTCGACAGCACTTCGCGCGCGGCGCCGAAGTCGAGCAGCACCGCCTTGTTGTCGTTGGTGATGAAGATGTTCGCCGGCTTGATGTCCAGGTGCAGCATCTTGTGCTGGTGCACGATGCGCA